>Ga0302322_100006507_pt1 | contig 10365 bp, 10 predicted proteins | sample Fen_T0_2_FD_203757 | JGI IMG/M metagenome (GOLD analysis project Ga0302322, IMG submission 203757) | Peat permafrost microbial communities from Stordalen Mire near Abisko, Sweden - Fen_T0_2 | ecosystem: Environmental > Terrestrial > Soil > Wetlands > Permafrost | place: Sweden: Abisko... | reverse complement strand
CGGATGGCCGGAAATTGGCGCGGTACATCTCCACGGCTCGGTACAGCTCGTCCGGCGCGAAGTGCGAAGCGAACGCATACGGCAGCCCGAGAGCAGCCGCGAGCTGCGCCCCGTACAAACTCGAACCCAAGATCCACAGCGGCACGTTCGTGCCAGTGCCGGGCACGGCCTGCACGTGTTGGTCGGGTTGCAGCGGGCCGAGCAGCGTCTGCAGCTCGAGGACGTCCTGCGGGAACGAGTCCGCATTCGAGTAGTCGCGGCGAAGCGCGCGCAAGGTCAGTTGATCCGTGCCCGGCGCACGGCCGAGGCCGAGATCGATTCGCTTGGGGTATAGCGACTCGAGCGTGCCGAACTGCTCAGCGATCACCAGCGGCGAATGGTTTGGCAACATGATGCCGCCCGCGCCCACGCGGATCGTCTTCGTGCCACCCGCGACGTAGCCAATCGCGACGGAGGTGGCCGCGCTCGCGATGCCGATCATGTTGTGATGTTCCGCCAGCCAGAAGCGCGTGTAGCCCCACTGCTCCGCTTGGCGCGCGAGGTCGAGCGAGTGGTGCAGCGCGTCGGCAGGCGTCGCGCCTTCGGTCACAAACGCGAGATCGAGAATAGACAGCGCGGCCATCGTGCGGCTAGTGCGCAACGGCGCGATTCTTGAGCTGTGCTTCGAGCCACTCGGCGAATTTCGCCGGCGCAGCCGCGAAACGCCCATGCGGCACGCCGAGCCAGTCCTCGCCGACCTGAAGCACGAACGTGGGAAAGCCCTGCGCGCCGATGTTCGTCATGAACTCGCGAGAATCGGCGATATGCCGATCGACGGGCACGGAGCGCAACGCTACCTCGAATGCCGCCGCATCGAGACCCACACTCTTCGCAATGTCGACGAGCGTCGCCTCCTGAACCACGTGCCGCCCCTGCGCGTAGTGCGCGTGTTGAATGCCACGCAGCATCGGCAGCGTCTTCGCGGGATCGAGCTGCTGCGCCGCGAGCACGGCGGCGACGACCGGGCGCGAGTCGAGCACGAGCTTAGGGTCGAGCAGCAGCTTGCGCAGGTAAGGCTCGCCGAACGGCTGGCCACTCGTCTGTGCGATTCGCGCGTCGGCCTGCTGGATGTAGAGGCGCATGTTCTCCGGTAACTGCGTCGGCTCCGGCCACAGCGCGCCGGCATGCAGTTGAAGGTTCAGTCCGACTACGCTCTCCGCGGCTTTGGCCAGCGGCTCCGCGCCGTAGCACCAGCCGCACAGCGGGTCATACAAGTAGTGGAGTGTCGCGTTCATCGTACCGGCACGTTATCGCCAGAGGGGCCGCCATGAAACACCACGTGGCGCATCGCTGCAAGACGGAACGCATTGCGTGCCAGTAGTCCGCGTGAACCTTGGCGTTGGCAACTCGCACTCACTTGCGGCGCCAGAGCTTCACGCCGCCGAAGGGTCGCCCCGCGCGCCTGCGATTCGTATGATGCGTGGGCATGCACCCGCCGCCGCCCACCGACCCTCTCGCATCGCCCTGCGTGCGCAACTGCTGCCTCGACGAGCGCAATGTCTGCATGGGCTGCGGCCGCTCGCTCGACGAGATCATCGGGTGGAGCACGGCAAGCGACGCCGAAAAATCTGCGACGCTCGACCGCAGCCACGCACGCCTTGCCGCCCGCCAGCGTGAGTGACGGGTCCATTGATGGTGCGAGTCGTGGCACCATTCGGCATTGCAAGTTGGGAGTGTTCTCATGGGTTTCGCGCCGTCGTCGATGCAGTTGACCAGCCCCGCATTCAAGCCGCTCGGTCGCATACCGAAGAAGCACACGGGCGAAGGCGAAGACGTATCCCCGGCGCTCGGGTGGACCGGCGCACCCGCTGACACGAAAGCGTTCGCGCTCGTGTGCCACGACCCCGACGCGCCGCTCGTGACGCCGATCATGTATGGCTTCGTGCATTGGGTGCTGTACAACATTCCGGGCGGTATTTCGAAGCTCGCGGAAGCGGAAACGGGCTACACGAGTGGCGTCAGCAGTTTCGGCAAGCCGAACTATGGCGGGCCGCTGCCACCCGAAGGCCACGGCGTGCATCACTACTACTTCTGGCTGCTTGCGCTGAAGTCGGACAAGAAACTACCGGCGGGTCTTTCGATTCACGATCTATTCAAGGCCATCGAACCGGACGTGCTCGGCATGAACCGTTTGATCGGCACGTACTCGCGACCGAGCTAACGCGCACGCCGGAGCGTCAGGTTGATGCGCTCGGCGCCGGCGAACGGATGCCGGTCGGCTTTGAGTGTGGCCACGCCGTGATACCGCAATCGCGCCGGCCCACCCCACACGACGACATCGCCGTGGGCAAGACTCAGGCGCAGCGTTCGTTCGTTGCGCTTCAAACCCCCGAACAAAAACACGGCCGGCACGCCGAGAGATATCGACACGATCGGATGGCTCATGTCGCACTCGTCTTTATCTTGGTGCAGCGTGAGACGCGCGCCGGGCGCGTAGCGATTCACTAGACACGCGTCGGGCGTGAACCCGTCGAACCCGCTCGCGGCCGCGGCGCGACTCGCGAGATCTGCGATCACGGTCGGCAATGCAGGCCACGGTCGTCCAGTGTCGGGGTCGGTGGGCGAATAGCGGTAGCCCCTCTCGTCCGACACCCAACCGAATGCGCCGCAGTTTGTCATCGCAACCGACATCGTGAAGCCGCCGGGTGTGATCATCTGCCTGAAGGGAGCTGCCGTGGATACGCTGCGCACGACTGCGGCGAGCTCGGCATCATGTGGCGCGGCGAAACCGCGGAGTAGCGCGGCGCCGGGGGCGAGGAGCTCGATGGCGCCAGGCCCGTTGGAAAAAAGATTGCTCATGGTGGCGGCGGCGCGTTGCGCCGCCGCGGCATATCTACGCTTTCGGCAACTGAGCCTCCGGCACCCACCATCCGTGAATCTGGCCAACCGCACGCATCGGCAGATGCACCGTGGCGACGGGCCCATCGTTCAGATGTTCGGCATCGAGGATCACGAGGTCGGCGCGGCCGCCTTCAGTGTTGCGCGTCGCAACGCCCATAAGGTAACCCGAGCCCTCCGGCGCGGTGGCGCTGCGCGGTGCAAAGCAGCATTCCGCGAGCGACGACTCCGTGCCCGCGTTGAACAGCGTGGCCTTGCGCGTCTGGTGATCGAACCGCGCGTAGCACGCGCCGCCGGTGCCCGGCCTCGCTTCCGGATCCGGGCACGGCAGGAAGCCGTAGCGATACGCAACAGTGTTGTAGCGATCGTCCTGGCGCGGCAGCGCGCCGACGTGGGGATACAGTTGCTCGATGTCGTACGCGGACGGCCGCTTCTTCGACAGATCTACGGTGAGCCGCGTGATGTGGCTCGAGCCCGCCACCGGATCCCAGCGTGAGCCGTCGTGCATCGGCATGAACGGGAACGGGTTCGACATCGACATCTCGACGTCTACGAACAGCTTCTTGCCGTCGTCGAACGTGCCCATGATATGCGTGGCGCTGCGCGTGGGGCCTTTGATGAACTGCACGTCCTTGCCGTCGCCACCGCGGCGCACGAAGCCGAAGTATGTCGGCAGCGTGTTATCCCACGACCAGTGCGGACCGCCGCTATCCATCTGCTTCTGATCCATGGCGAGCGGGATCACGTACAGCACGATGTGTTTCTCGGTGACCGCGAAGTCGTGCAGCATGCCGACGTACGGCACTTGCACCTTTGCGTTCCACACGAGCTTGCCCTGCGGTGTGAACTCGAAAATCGACACGGTCTTGCTGCCGAAGCCCTCGGCCTCGTAGCCGAACGCGACCATGTTGCCGGTCACCGAGTCGAGCTTCGGATGCGCGGTGAATGTCTTGCTCGGCAGCTGACCGTCGAACGTATACGTCGGCACCTTTGTCTCGAGCGTCAGAAGATCCATCGCCGCGGGCGGGCTGTCCTCCTTCAGCGCGAGCAAGTAGTTCCTGTGATTGATGATATGCGTGTTCGCCGTGCTGCGGCTGAGCCCCTTTGCGCTCGGATCGTCCATCGACGGATTCCGATACATCGGGAATAGCTGTTTGCCCGCTTTGTCGTTTGCGAGGTAGCGCTCGTTGCGCACCATGCGGCTCTTGTAGTCCACGCGGCCGTTCTTGATGCGGAACATGCTGACGTGGCCTTCGCCGTCGAACGGAATGTCGCGCGGATGCAGCGGATATTGCGCGTCGGGGCCGACGCGATAGAACGCGCCGTTCAAGTCGCTCGGCACTTTGCCCGTGATCTCGCAGTCGTGCACGTCGGCCTCGAGGCGATACAGCCGCGTCGGGCGGCGCATCTCGGGGGGAATAGCACCGCCCCCCGTCGTGCCGATCTCGCGGCCTTCCGGCGGCTGCGCTTGCGCGTTCTGCGCAAGTAGACCGCCCATGCCCGCGGCGGCGCCGAGCGCTCCGGCGACGAAAGAACGACGATCGATTTCAGTCTTCTGGTCGGTCATGGCGAAATCTCCACCGCAGTGTTGAGCACGTTCAGGCTCGGAATCGGGCCACTATACTCCGGGCGCTTCTACTGTGCCGCCGGCCACGAGACCGTCTTTCCCGTGACTGGATTCGCGAAATGGAACGGCGGCAGAAATGCAGACGGGTACATCTCGAACGGGTGCGAAGGCGGCAGATCGGGCGGGTTGTCCTTGCTGAGGCCTGGCGGCGGCCGAGGCTGCACGCTCTTCCAGCCGACCGCGTACGGCACGAAGTAGGTGTTGAAGACCTGGTCGTGTTTGATCTTCCACACGCCGCCTTCCTTCACGTAGTCGTTCTCGTAGACTCCGCCCATCCACTGAGCGTAGCGCTCGTACTGGCCCATGATGCTGAGTGCACGCGAGCGCATCTTCGCGCTCTGCCCGTCCGGCGCAACATCGATCACGGGCTGAAACTGCATGTGGTTGTGCTGCAGACCGAACTGGCTATCGGTGGCCTGACCATAAAGATTCAAGTTGCGACGCACGCTCTTTGGGCCCACATAGATGCCGCGCATCGCAATCTCGATCGTGCCTGTTGGAGAGAAGATGCCCGTGAGGTCATCCCACTGCAGGTGCGCGAGGTAGTAACCGTAGATCGAGTTCATGCGCTCGAGCTGGCGCAAGTCGTCGAGTAGGCCCACGCGGCGATCGAGCTCTTTGAGCCGAGCCTCTACCGCGCTCACACTCTCCTGACGCGTTGCGTCGAGAATGTCGGCCTGCGACGCCGGCTTGGCGGTGCCTGGATTTTCGTAGTGGAATGGCACGTCGAACGCCGCCGGAAACGCCTCGTACGCCACACTCGGCGGCCGATCCGGCGGTAGCTCGGCCAGAGGGCCCGCATTCGGAATCGCCGTTTTGGCCCACCCTTCTTCGTACGGCGTATACATCGTCGTGAAAAGATGCAGGTGTTGGATCTTCCACACACCGTTGTCTTTGACGTAGTCGTTCTCGAACACACCGAGACCCCAGCGCGCGTACTCCTTGTGCTGTGCCTCCTGCGCAAACATGTGCCAGCGCGCCTTCGCTGTGCGGCCGTCGGGGGCCACGTGGATTACGGGCTGCAGCTGCATCTGGTCGAACAGGCGGCCGGGTTGCGGCTGCTCGGGGCCGTTCGTCCGCAGATAAGCGAGCACTCGCTCGCGGCCCACGTACACGCCTCGCGCGCCGACCTCGACAGTGCCGTCAGCCGCGAACAGATCTGCCGCCTCGCTCCAGAGCTGCTTGTCGGTGTAGAAGCCGTACACGCGCTGCAACTTTTTGACCGCGTCCTGATCCTCGAGCAAACCGACCTCGCGCTCGAGAGTGCCCGCGCGAGCCGCCAGCGCCGCGAGCTCTGAAGGGCTCTGCGACTGCGCGTGTGGCGCGTGCGTGGCAAGGAACACGATCGCCACCGTGCCGCCGGCGAGCAACATCCACAGCGAGCGAGATGAATTACGCACGTGGCCTCCTACTCGCTCGCGACGTATTTGGACACGGGGTTTGGGAAACTGAACGGCGGCACGTAAGTATCCGGCCACGTCTTGTAGTCGACGGAGGGCGGCCGATCCGGCGGCAATGTGCTCGACACGCGCTTGCCGAGCGTCGGGTCGGGCTGATTCTGCCAGCCGCCCGCGTATGGCGCGAACAGCGCCTGGTACCAATGCAGCGTCTTGATCTTCCAGACGCCGCCTTCCTTCACGTATTCGTTTTCGTACGGGCCTTCGCCCCAGAACGCATCGCCGCCCTGCTTCCCGTTCAGCACGATGCCGCGCCAGCGCGCCTTTGCCGTAAGGCCATCGGCCGCAACGGAGATGACGGGCATGACCTGCAAATGCTCGTCGAGCACGCCGGCGGCGAGCCCCTGACGACCGCCACCGAGTGCGTACAGATATTCGCGCACGCGCTGCTTGCCGACGTACACGCCGTCGAGCGCAACTTCGATCGTGCTCTCGTTGGCGAACAGATTCACAACGTCGTCCCACAACCCGCGATCGAGGTAGTAGCCGTACGCGCCCTGGAGCCGCTCGATCGCGTTCACGTCCTCGAGCAACGTCTTGCGTTGCTCGAGCGCGGCAATGTGCGCACGCAGCGGAGCCAACTCGGAATCCGTGGACGGCCGGCTGCAACCCGCGCCGACGACGGCTATCGCGAGCGCGCAAGCAGCCGCTTTCAGCCTGACGAGCATGCTGTCCCCCTTCGTCGTGAGCCGCGGCTTCTGCGGCCGCGTGCTTCAGCGATTCTCCGCCGCGAAACCCTTGGTTGCAATCCGCGATTACAAGTGCGGCTAGTGCGTGCCGACGAACGCGCTCGCCGCCACCGCCATCTCGTCGAACACGCTGCCTTTGCCATTTCGTTCGCGTTGCAACACGCGATAGCCGTGATCGGCAGTGTCGAGCCAGTGTAGCTTCGCCGTGGGCAAGGCCTGCACCAAGGGCTCGAGCAACGCCGGTGTCGCGAGCGCATCGCGAGTGCCCGACAGGAACAGCATTGGCAGACGAATCTGCTCGAGATGACGCGCGCGCTCCGCGCCCGGCTTGCCCGCCGCATGCAGCGGAAACGAACAGAACACGAGCCCCGCAGGCGCGATCGCTTCGGTCAGCACTGCGTGCGACGCCATGCGCCCGCCAAACGAATGCCCGCCGAGCCACAGCGGCAAGTGGGTGCGCTCGCCCGCGCTGCGAAATGCGGCTGCGATTCTTGCCGTGGCAACTGCCGGCGGATCGACACGCTTGCGCCCCGCTTCGATGAACGGAAAGTCGAAACGCAGCGTCGCAATGTTGCGCAACGCAAACGCATCGGCAATCGCCTGCATGTTGCGGTGTCGCATTCCCGCGCCCGCACCATGCGCGAGCACGAGCGCGGCCACCGCGCCGTCAGGGCATTGCCAGATCTCGTGTACCATCGAAGCTCTCCTCGAAAGAGCATACACGTCGTGCTGCAAACGCTCGCCCTTCGCCACGTGCCGTTCGAAGATCTGGGCTTGCTCGGCCCGTTGCTCGCAGAGCGCAAGCATACGATCCGCTACGTCGAAGCGCCGATCGCGGACTTAAGCACGCTCGATGCACTCACACCGGACCTGCTGGTGGTGCTCGGCGGGCCGATCGGCGTCTATGAGAACGACCGCTATCCGTTCATCGACGCAGAGATTGCGCTGCTGCAGCGGCGGCTCGCCGCCGGCAGGCCCACGCTCGGCATCTGCCTCGGCAGCCAGCTGATGGCGAAGGCGCTCGGCGCGCGCGTCTACGCGTCCGGTGTGAAGGAAATCGGCTGGGCGCCGCTCGAGCTCACGAGCGAAGGCGCCTCTTCTTGCCTCCGTCATCTCGCCACCCCGGTTTTGCACTGGCATGGCGACACGTTCGATCTCCCCGCCGGTACCGTGCGTCTCGCCTCCACTCCCGCCTGCCGCAACCAGGCGTTCACTGCCGGCCGTCATGCGCTCGCACTGCAGTTCCACGCGGAAGCGTACGGCCAGCCGCTCGAAGCCTGGTTCGTGGGGCACGCATGCGAGATCGCCGGCACACCGGCGGTCAGCGTCCCGCAACTGCGTTCAGACACGCAACGTTTCAGCGCGGAACTCGAGCGGTGCGGCCGGGCATGTTTCGAAGAGTGGTTCCTGGGGCTTGGCTTGTGAAGGCGGGGCTCCGCGCCCTCGAGTGCGAACCCCATCACGAACGGGACGCACCGTTGGAAGGCAGCCGCGGCAGACTGTGTAAGCTTAGAGACTGCAATTACCGGAAGGAGTGGTAGGCCGTGCGGCACTCGGCAGTCGAAGAGGCCACCTTGATCGACGAGGAAACCCAGCGCGCCGTAGAGCGTCTGCGGTTTTCCGCGCCCGACGAACTGCAATTCCGCGGATGGCATCTCGCTCGCAACCTGCCGCGCACACGCGCGTCGACCGCGATCTACCTCGGCCTGATCGTCGTGATGACTGCGATCAACATGCTGGGCGCCATGACGCCGTTCTCCGAGTCGGTGCTGCAACCGATCTACGTGCTGCGCATCGGCGTCGCGTGCCCGGCACTCGCACTGATACTCGCAGCGACGTTCCTGGAACCGCTGCAACGCTATTTTCAGCAGATCACCACCGTGGCGATCCTGGTTCATGGCGTCAGCGTAATGTGGATAAGCGCGCTCGCCGCCGCATCCGGGAACCCGCTGTTCCAGATGGGCGACGTCCTCGTGATCGTATACGCAACGCTGTTCGTGGGCCTGCTGTTCCGCGGCGTGGTGACGGTAGCAGTGGGGCTGGTGGTGGCTTTCCTGGGCGTCGGTCTATTCCTCCGCGTGCCAACAGCGGACCTCGTGTTCGCGGCTACCGTGCTCGTGGCCACAGGCTTGATGGCCGTGCTGTCAGCGCTGCGCGTGGAGCGGTTGTTGCGAACGAACTTCATCGAAAGGCAAATCCTGAACAATATCGCCGAGCGCGACGGGTTGAGCGGGCTGTATAACCGGCGGATGTTCGACACGCTCGCGAACCGGTTGTGGCAGCAAGCGCAGCGCGACGCAGAGTCACTGCAGATGATTCTGGTCGATATCGATCACTTCAAATTGTTCAATGACCACTACGGTCACCAGGCGGGCGATCACTGCATCCGCCTGGTGGGGACGATTCTCGCGCGCGCGGCGAAACGGCCGCTCGATTTCTGCGCGCGCTACGGCGGCGAGGAGTTCGCGCTCGTGCTGTACGCGCCGTCCGGAACAGATCCCGCCGTCCTGGCCGAGCAAATCCGCCGCGAGACGCTGGCGCTCGGCATTCCCCATTCGTACTCCGCCGCAGCGGAGGTAGTCAGCGTGAGCGTGGGCTCGGCGATCGCGGCGCCCGGAACCAAACGAAGCCTCGCCGGTTTGATTCAAGCGGCGGACGAAGCGCTGTACCGAGCCAAGCAGTCCGGCCGCAACCGCGTGTTGCACGTCGACGCGGGCAGCTCCGACACGCCGACGGGCGCGTTCAGGGTCGTCGGCATCAAGTAGCACCCGCTGCGGCCTCGTTCGGCCCAATGCTATAGTCGCCGCCGCCGAATCGCCGCACCTAGGCAGAGAATACCAATGAGTAGGGTTGAAGCAGCGTTGGAATCGCTGGTGTTCCGCAGCCGATGGCTGCTTGCACCCTTCTTCGTTGGCCTGATCCTCGCGATCATCGCGCTACTCGTGAAGTTCCTGAAGCAGCTGTGGGCACTCGCGACCGGCATGTTCTCGCTCACCGGCGATGAGATGATCATCAACATTCTTACGCTCGTCGACTCGTCGCTGATCGCCGCGTTGTTGCTCATCATCGGCTTTAGCGGCTACGAGAACTTCGTCTCGAAAATCGGCACGGGCGAGCACGAGGACCGCCCCGCCTGGATGGGCAAGGTGGGTTTCTCCGACCTCAAGATCAAGTTGATTGGTGCCATCGTCGCAATCTCCGCGGTCGAGTTGTTGAAAGCGTTCATCAACCTCGACGAGTTCACTTGGTACCAGCTGAGCTGGAAGGTGGGTATACACATTACGTTCGTCGTATCGGGCGTGCTGTTCGCCATCACCGACCGCATCACCGACAGTAAGGGCGACGGCCACTAGACGCCCGCGAACGGAAATCATTCGTGAAACTCTACTACTCACGCGGCGCTTGCTCGCTGACACCGCACATCCTTTTGCGCGAAACCGCCCTACCCTTCACGCTCGAGCGCATGGACTCCGCCACTCATCGCACCGAGCACGATGCCGACTACTACGCGATCAACCCCAAAGGCTACGTGCCGTTGCTCGAGCTCGATAGCGGCGAACGCCTGAGCGAAGGGCCGGTGATTTGCCAGTACATCTGTGATGCAGCGCGTAGAACCGATCTGATGCCGGCCGCCGGTACGATGCCGCGGTATCGCGTCATGGAATGGCAGGGTTACATCAACTCCGAGATTCACAAAACCTTCATCGTGTTGTTC
>Ga0302322_100006505_pt1 | contig 10366 bp, 8 predicted proteins | sample Fen_T0_2_FD_203757 | JGI IMG/M metagenome (GOLD analysis project Ga0302322, IMG submission 203757) | Peat permafrost microbial communities from Stordalen Mire near Abisko, Sweden - Fen_T0_2 | ecosystem: Environmental > Terrestrial > Soil > Wetlands > Permafrost | place: Sweden: Abisko... | reverse complement strand
TCGGCGCCTTTCCCATCATCGCGGTCGATCTCGACGACAAGAAGCTGGAATTCGCCAGGCTCTTCGGCGCCACCCACACCGTCAACGCCTCGGGCAACACCGATGCGGTCGTGGCGATCCGCGACCTGACCAGCGGGGGCGTCGACTATGCCTTCGACGCGATCGGACGCCAGCGTACCATTGAGCAGATCCTGCAGGCGACGCGGTCCGGCGGCGTCGGCGCCAACAATTTCGGCGGCATGGCCGTGCTCATCGGCATTCCGCAGGAGAAAGTGACGCTCGATCCGGCATTGTTCACGTCGGGCCAGCGCATTTTCCGCGGCAGCCTCGGCGCGGCGTTCCCGGATCGCGACTTCAGCATGTACCTGCGCTGGTACCAGGAAGGTAAATTCCCGCTCGATCGCCTCATCACGCGACGCTACGGCCTCGAACAGATCAATGAGGCCTGCCACGACTTGCACAGCGGCGCCATTCTTGGCCGAGCCATCCTCGAGTTCTGAGTGATTGGCCACGCGGCGGCGCGGGTCGCCGCGTGGCGCGGATACGACATAGGTTGGAGTGACCCAATTCCGTATGGATGCGATTGTCCAAAATCTGACTGATGTCTGGACGCTGAACTTGCTGATAGCTGCGTGCATCGCGCTACCAAGTGGAATTATCCAAAGGTATGCCGGCTTTGGCCGCTCATTGTTCGAGGCCCCATTCTTTACGCTGCCGGACTTCTTCGGCGGGATGCATGCCGCCGTAGCGAAGCTGCCGCTGCTCTTCCGAGATGTGCGGCGTTGGCCCGGCTCATGCCCGCGGCGACCGCCTCTACCACACGTTCACGCAGATCGAGAGAACAGGGTGCTGCCATGCGGGCTGGCCTCCAATCCAGCCCTCAGCTTGAATCGTACTCTTGACCGCGCCGGAATCTCCAATCGCGCAAAAAAAGGTGTGTCGAGGCAATTTTATCGGATGCCAAACAGGGCGGCAGACCGGGGAACCCGAACCGGCGGGGGCGAGTCAACCTGAAACTATGACGCTCTAATCCTACCATCTGGCACCTCGGTGGACGCAGCGGGGGGACCTTCTCATTAGAAGCCGTAATTTCCCGCAAGCCCTCCGCTCAGCCAAGCAAGGTCGGGAAACTGCGTCAAATGGGCAGCGACCCGCTGACAGGATACGCGGCGGAGAAGCCGCGGATGGCGCAAAGCCCGTATCGCCGTCCACCATTGTGCATCCGCTTCACCCCCGGCTTGAAACGCCGGATTTCGAGCGTCATAGACGAGGAGGACGTGGCCCCTCTTGGTGTCCAATACGCCGCGCTCACTCATGCACGCCGCCAACACGTTTCGGACCAGCGGATAGGTGAACGCCAGAGGACACGGCCGATGATCGTGCGCTGCACTCCATGTGAAGATCCGCGGCATAAACTGCCAGTAGAGGATTCCCCGTTCAGAGAGGCTGCACCGGGCCGATCGGCCTCTCTGGATCGAGAAGTTCCCGTCGCAATGATCCCGCTCGAAATTGGGCTCCTCTGGCCGTAGGCGGGGTCGAGAGCAGCAGCCGAACTCTGCTTCGGTGAACTCGACTTCGACCGCCACCTTCTGTGGTCCGTCGAAAAAGGCGTCCAACGACGTCGGCCGCGGCTCGCTGAGCGTGGAAACCTGACGCTCCAGTTCCATCCGGTACAGGGCGGCAGATTCGCAGCAGACGGGTTGGCCATCGTCGGATGCCAGACCTTCGAGGGCGTCCAACCGCCCGAGCACGCTGAGCCCACCGAAAGCAGATTGAGCCAACGCTTGCGAGCTTGCCATGCTTGTTAACCAGCGATGCCGTTCATCCGGCGAGGTCATCATGGTGATCGCGGCAACCACTTCCGATGCTGCGTCTGGCGGCACCAGGACGTTGCGATTGGCAAACTGGCGTCGAAACACCGGCGGCGGCCGTCCCTCGATATGTTTCGGATCGAGCACATCCTCGCCGGCCAGAAGCGAGGCATGGAAATAGTCCTAGAACTTGCAATGCAGCTCGTCCTGGTAGGCCACCTGGCTGCCTGGGTGGAATGGCACGCGGCCGCCGGTATCGATTGGAATTGCCGCCGCGATGTCACTTGTTAATGTCTCGAGGTCGGCAGTCGGTGGATACGTCCTGCAATCAGACCAGTAGTCTGCCGCCGCAATCACGAGAATTCCTGGGCGCGCCAGTCTGACCCGCCGGCCTTTTACAGCCAGCACTTCGGCTGCAATCTGCTCGATGTTCGCCTCGACGATCGCCGCATAGATGAGGCCCTCCAGCAACGCGACCCGTCGGTCCTCCCGGTTCCCCGGCACCTTCAACTCGACCACCGCCAGCGTTCCGTCTTCCCGTGATCCGAGCAGATCTATCTTCCCGGTGCCCGCATCTGCTCGAACAGACTTCGGCGGAAACTGATAATTCAGCAGCGCCAGCTGCTCGCCGTTCGGAAGTGCCAGATCATCTCGTACAAAGAGTCCGGCAGCGAGGTGCTCTTCCGCGCGCTTGCTCGCCGCGGCGCTGGAGGTAACGCCAGAGCACGGCCGCGAGAGGTAGCCCTGCGCACGGCGAGGAGCGCGGTTAAGCTGATCTGCGTATGCAGCTGGGATTTCGTTCACATCCAAGTGGAACGACTGCCGCCCACCTTTCGCCATGCTTCGCAGGCGGTCCTTCAGTTCTATCAAAGTCGGAATAATGCCTCCCTCTTAATGTGACGCTGGCACCCGTGAGGCGCCCGCTCGACACTTTCTATCGCCGCCTTGATTGCCTTGGCGCCGACCACCGTGCACGCGTCAATCCCCGCTGACTTGCTGCACGGCTCCACCGGTCAGATTCCAGCGAGCCACCTCCAGCGAACCACGACCAGAAGGGCCTGACATGGGCACCGGTTATTCCATCAAGGGCAAGTGTGCGTCCGGCAAGGACAATCTGGACGGCGGCGATCGGGCCCTCGAGTGCGGTGGCGTTGTCCGTCTCCCGGTTTTCCGGATTGTTCCAGACGCCGAGAACTGCCTGTGCGGCCTGGCGTAAAGTTGCCCGCGCCGGGGCCGCCGGTTCGTCCCGTGGGGCTTCGAGGACCGGGGTGCCGCCAGCCGCCGCCATCCCGCCTGCTGTCGTGTCACCGGCGCGGGCACTTCGTCGATCAGGCCGTTGGCCAGCAAAGTGCGCACGACCTGCCGCGCGGCGGCGACCGGCAGTTCCGGCGGGCGGATCAGCCGGTCCTCGCGGGTGGCGGCCAGCGTCAGCATCGCGCGGGCGTTGGCGGAAAGCTTGATCGGGTGTCCGGTCATGTGAGTTCTCCTGGCGGTGGCACCCGGCCATCGGGCGCCGCTGCCGGCCCAGGTCCCGCCGGGAGCACCCGGACGGGGCGGCGGGGAGCGCGGGCCGGTCAGCGGCCGTGTCCACCTCGATCGCGGCCACCATGACGAACCCCGAGAGGTACGGCAGTCCCCGGGGAATGCCATGCTCCCGGGCGATGGCGCCTCCGATCGTCCAGTCCATCCATTTCCTGAGGGCGGCGGCGATGGCATCCGCGAGAGGCAGGCGCCCGGTCAAGGCGTTGGCAACGTCATCCGCGAAGTGGCGCCCGTGCCGGCTGTCCAGGAAGGCGCGCACGTCATCCGGGACGCAGCCGGTGGCGTCCGCGATGGCCGCCATCGCGATCGGCCAGGCGGAACCGGCATCGGCGTGGTGGGCGATGCCGCCATGGAAGCCCCAGGCGGGATTGACGGTGGCCGGGACGTTGATGATGGAGGCGGGTGGCATTGGTCTGGCTCCGTTCGGGTGACGCCATACACGCTCTGAACGGCAGCGGAGCCAAGTGAGAAAGCCGATCATTTCATTGCTTTGTACGCGATTGAACATCGTGGCCGGAGATGCAACGGCGTGGAAACATGATTGGCAACCGTTTCCATGCGGACTGGCACGCCCGGCCGGAAGAAAAATAGACGGTCCAAATGATCGCACCTGATTTCGCGGCTCCCACGGTCTTGACTCAAGGGCCGGACCGGTACCGGAATGGAATCCGATGAAACCCGGCCTAGACAGCGGCCCCCAAGACAGAGCCGGAGGGGGGACGACGAAAACGGGATTGGTGCACGTCAAGCTCATGGAAGAGTGTGCGGTCGTGGTCGGAGATCAGCTAGACGAACCGCATGAACCGGTCCTCAACCCGCGGGAAGTTGGCCGGACGAATACGGTCTTCATGATGCCGGATGGGCCTACAGGACATGATCAATCAGTTTCTCGACACCACGGCCACCCTGGCCGCGATCAATCAGCCGGGGAAGCCCCTGGTCGTCATCAACGCCTCGGACACGACGGCCGCCGAAGTCTTTAGTTTCACGCCTGATACCCTCGACGATTTGTGCCTTAGCTTCAACGATATACCGGTCGCCGCCGCGGTTTCCGCATCGGCGGCGGTGCCGGTTGCTTTTTCGCCGGTACTCCTCAAGAACAGAGCCTGGTCCGGCTGCGAGGGAAATCGCCGGCCAGCAGGAGATTGGCGCACGCCGCTACGCGCGGACGGCGGCGCATACGCCAACATCGAGGCATTCCGTACCGCGCGCTACTGGGCCTCACTGCGCGCCGACAGGCTCGCTTATCGAGAGGAGCCGTATGTTCGTCTTCTTGATGGCGGACGTGCTGACAATCTGCGGCTCACCGCGGCGCGGCGCGTACTCATGGATCCGCACAGCCCGGCATATGTTTACAGTGCTCTCGGCGAAGGGCGGCTGCGGCGCCTCGTGGTCATCTCCGTTAACGCACGGAGCGACGCACGCAATGATATCGACCAGAGCGCCGCGCGGACAACGATCGCCGAGATGGTCAGCGCGGTAACCAGCGTGCCAATCGATGCCACGACCGCGAATGTCGCGGCTTCATTTCGTGGCTTCATCGAGAACCTCATGAATGGCCGGGAAAGATCGCGCCGCGCCGGAAAAACGGTGGATTTCAAGATTTATCCTGTTGAAATCGACTTTGACGAACTTCCCACGAATTCCCCAGCCGAGGTGGCTGACCGGGATAACGTGAAATCCATCAGCACCTCTTGGACCATCACGCCCGAGGATGTGACACTGATTGATAAGGTCGCGGGCGTGTTGCTTTGGCGTCACCCTTGCCTCAACGGGTTATTGGACGATCTCAGGGCCAGCGGTGAGCGTGAAGCGGTTGCGCCAACGACTGTCCAATGTCCACAGCAATGATCGGGAAACTTGGGTCATCCCGCTGAGGGAATTCGGTGCCAGCCCACGTGAGCGCGGTTCCTTCAGATACAGAGTCGGGAAAGCAGGTGCCGCGGTACGAAATCAAGGTTAGGGCCGCGGTCAATTGAGACCGCTGAGCAGGGAGACGAGTGGGAATGCCGCGGGCAGTATCCGGCTGTCTCGCCGTAACGTGTCGAGATGGCTCGAAGCGCAGTCGGGTGTCTCACATCCGTGCCGCGGTACACAGACGAATCGATCGCGACAATGACCGATGGCCGCAACCATTGAATTCTGATCGGCGCGGCACTTCCACATCCCCTTGACGGGCTTGTTCTCGGACCGAGACGCGGTGTCAGGCGTCCCGAATCCTGAGGTATTGAGGCGGATCCCATTCGTCGGACAGATTGGCGCCATCGTCGAGCCGCCCGCCGCCAACGCCGGACCGAGGTCTCGCGGCGAACGCGCGCCCGCCGCTTTCACTCAAGCTTGATTCCAGCGGTCTTGATCACCTGCTCTGTGCTTGTCCAATCGTCGTCCCAGATCTTCCGCACCTCTTCCATGCTCGCGATCACCGGAATATTCGCGACACGTTGCATCGTCGCCTTCCACTCCGCGGCCGCCGAGATTTCGTTGATTTTGGCGTTCAACGCCATCGCGATTTCCTTGGGCGTTCCTGGCGGTCCATAAAGTCCGAACCAACTTCCCATGTCGGCGTCCTTCACACCGCACTCCGTCAATGTCGGCGTGTCCGGAAATTCCACGAACCGGGTGGGCGTGTTGACGTTCAAAAGGTTCAGCTTTCCGGCTTTCACGTGTGGAAACGTCGAAGCTTCGTTCATCAACTGGATGTTCCCCGCCAGCAGATCCTGCAGGCTTTCCGCGCCACCGCGGTAAGGAATGTGGGCGATATCGACACCGGTGCGGAATTTCAGCATTTCCAGACGCAGATGCGGTTGCGTGCCCAGTCCGGAGGAGCCGTAATTGAGTTTGCCGGGGTTCTTCCTGGCGTGATCCAGAAACTCCGCGAATGTTTTGACGCCAACGCCGGGATGAATGGTGAAGCCGGAGACACCCGTGCCCAAATGCGCGACCGCAACGAACTGCCGGGCATCGAATTTCAACTTGTACAGCAATGGCACGCCAACGGTCGCGGTATTGCCGGTGAAAAGAAACGTATGTCCGTCAGGCGCGGAACGGAACGCCGCCTCGTTGCCGATCATGCCAGAGGCGCCGCTGCGATTTTCGATCACGAATTGCTGGCCATAGGCCCGGCTCAGGGCTTCGGCCCAGGGACGAGCGACGAGATCGGTGGCACCGCCCGCCGGGAACGACACGATCAATCGCACCGGTCTCGAAGGCCACGACTGAGCCTGGGCGCGAGCCACGGACGGCAAGGCCAGCGATCCGGCGGCGATTTTCAAGACGTCTCGACGGCGCATTTCGTTGTCTCCTGTTTCTTTTCTGGTTGTCGCGATCTTTGTTCGCCTGCCCGGCCAGCGTCAATCCATCCGCCGCGGGCATGACGCCCGCCACGGATGGCGGTTATATTAACCGGACGCGGGAGGACATCAGGCCGGCGCGAAACCCGAAACCAAAAACAACGAGGCAAACTATGAAATTTCATTTGTTCATGCTCGCGCTCGCCGGTGTTCTAGGGGGCGTCACGGCCTCGCTGGCTCAGACCGTGCCATCCTGGCCCGCCAAACCGGTCCGGATCATCGTGCCCTATGCCCCCGGCGGTTCGACCGATAACGGGGTGCGTCCGGTCATGGAGCGTCTGTCGAGCGCGCTCGGGCAGCAATTCGTGATCGAGAACCGGGGCGGCGCGTCCGGCATGGTGGGAACCGAGGCCGGGGTTCGTTCCGCGCCCGATGGCTACACCTTCTTCGTGGTGCCGGTCGCGACGGCCACCGTGTTGCCCGCCGCGCGGAAGATGCCATACGACAGTTTCAAGGACATGGTTCCGGTTTCCAAGGTGTTCGAAAATACGCTGGTTTTCGCCATCCATCCGTCCGTCCCCGCGACGACGATGGAGGAATTCGCCGCTTATGCCCGCCAAAATCCTGGCAAGCTGGTTTTCGGCTCCTCCGGCCTTGGCACCCTGACGCAGATGGTCTGCGAAAGTGCCCGGTTCGCGGGAAAATTCGACATGTTGCATGTGCCTTATCGCGGCGGCGGCGAGGCGCTGGCGGACTTCCTGGCGGGCCACGTTCAGGTGCACTGCGAGGGCAACGTTCTGCCCCATGTCAAGGCCGGCAAGGCGCGTCTGCTGGCGGTCGCGGACAACGAACGTCATCCGGATTTCCCCGATGTCCGCATGCTCAAGGAAATCTGGTCCGACGCCGACGCCATGAGCTGGGCCGGTCTGTTCGCGCCTGTTGGCACGCCGGACGTCATCGTCCGCCGCCTCAGCTCGGAACTGATGAAAGTCGCGCGCGATCCTGGGTTGAAGGAACAGATGCAGCGCCTCGCGGTCCGCCCCGCGGCGAGCACGCCCGAGGAACTGGCGGCCAGTCTGAAAACGGACTTCGAACGATATGGTAAGCTGGTGCGTGACCTGAACATCCGAATGGACTGATCCCGCGGCTCAACGCCGGACTTTCCCCATCGCGCGTCCCGCCAACTCGGCGATCAGGAGCGCGAGGCCGGCTCCGAGTAACGGGCCGGCGGTATGGGTCATGGTCTTCACCGTGCTCCCCTCAGCCGGCGTCAGCAGGGCTTCTGTGCCGGAATAACCAAGCATCCCCACCGCGAAGCTCACGATCAGCGGCGCGCGAGCCAGCACCAGTTCGCCAGTCATGACAATCAGGGCCCGCGCGCCGAACAACGCCGCGGGCGCGGCGGCCACTTCCACGATCCCGCCGGGCTCATGCACCCGCGCAGGGGCGAAGAACTTGCCACAATCGACCACCAGCACGGCACAGATCAGTGGCGCGACGATGTGTAACCAATGGGCGCGCGCATCGATCCAGGGTTCCAACATCGGGTCGGAGACGATGACCTCACCCGCCACATAGCCGATCAGCGCCGCGCCGAGGGTAACGATGAAGGGAAGGCGCCTGATCAGCGCCATCATCAGCGTAGCACCGTAAACCACGAGCGGGATCGAGATGATCAGGCCGAGGATAAGCAGGACAAGGTTGCCCTTGGCGGCGGCGGCGACGGCCAGGACGTTGTCCAGGCTCATGACCGCGTCGGCGATCATGATGGTGCGGATCGCGCCCATCAGATGGCCGGACGGCGTGATCCCATCCTCGTTGGCCTCATCTTCGACCATCAGCTTATAGCCGACCCATAGCAGCAGCAGCCCGCCGGCGAGTTTCAGCAGTGGGACGGCCATCAGCCAGGTGACGAACACCGTGAAGAGGATGCGCAACACCACCGCCGCGCCCGCGCCGAGGATCACCCCGACCTTTTGCTGCCGCGCCGGCAGCGACCGGCAGGCAAGCGCGATGACCACCGCGTTGTCGCCGGACAGGATGATATTGATCCCGATGATTTCCAGAAGCGCGACGAAAAATACCAGATCCACGAATGGATTATCCTTCTTCCTGAAATGCTTCCTCGCGCGTGCGCCGAACCGACGGCGCGATCACCAAGGCCAGCAGCAGGGCGGAGGCAATCAACAGGCCAAGGCTGATCGGCCGATCGATGAAGGTCATGGGATCGCCACGCGACATGGTCATGGCACGCCGCAGATTCTCCTCCATCAACGGTCCCAGCACGAAGCCAAGCAGCAGCGGCGCGGCTTCGAAACCGAGCTTGACGAACAAATAACCGATGACGCCGAAGCCCGCGGTGAACAGCACGTCGGTCGTGGAATTGTTCAGGCTGTAGATGCCGATCGAGCAAAAAACGATGATCGCGGGGAACATCATGTTGTATGGCACTTTCAGTAGCCTGATCCAAATGCCGACCAAAGGCAGGTTGATGATCACCAGCATGAGATTGCCGATCCACATCGACGCGACGATGCCCCAGAAGAGAGCCGGCTGCTTGGTCATGACCTGGGGGCCGGGTGTGATTCCCTGTATCATCATGGCGCCGATCATCAGCGCCATCACCGCGTTGGATGGAATGCCCAAAGTCAGCATCGGGATGAACGAGGTCTGAGCGGCGGCGTTGTTGGCCGATTCCGGTCCGGCGACCCCCTCGATCGCGCCCTTCCCAAAGCGGGTCGGATCCTTGGCGATCTTCTTTTCCAGCGTATAGGCACTGAAGGAGGCGAGCACGGCGCCGCCGCCGGGCAGGATGCCAAGCAGGCTGCCGACGGCCGTACCGCGCAGGATCGCCGGCCAGGATTCCCGTATGTCCTGGCGCGTCGGCATCAGACTGTGCACCGGCGCGATCTCGTCGCGGCCATGTTTGCTGGCGCGTTCCAGATTGGTGATGATCTCGGCGATTCCGAACAGACCGAGGGAAACGGTCACGAAGCCGATCCCGTCGGCAAGTTCAGGGATACCGAATGTGAAGCGCCCGTTGCCGGAGGTGACGTCCAACCCGACAAGTCCAAGCAACAACCCAAGAATGATCATCGCGACCGCCTTGATCACCGAGCCGGACGCGAGGACCACGGCGCCGACCAGGCCGAAGATCATTAGGGAAAAATACTCCGCCGCGCCAAACCTCTGCGCCACACTGGCGAGCGGCGGGCCGGCGACGGCGATCAGGACGGTCGACACGCACCCCGCGAAGAACGATCCGATGGCAGCGATCGCCAACGCCGATCCGGCACGGCCCTGTTTGGCCATCGCATGCCCGTCCAGCGCGGTGACAACCGAGGATGATTCTCCGGGGACGTTAATCAGAATGGAGGTCGTCGAACCGCCATACTGCGCACCGTAGAAAATTCCCGCGAGCATGATCAGCGCGCCCTCGGGCGGCAACTGGAACGTGATCGGCAACAGCATCGCCAGCGTGGCGAGCGGACCGATCCCTGGCAAGACGCCGATCAGCGTGCCGAGCATGGCGCCAACGAAACAGAAGAACAGGTTGTTCAGAGATCCCGCGACGGAGAATCCGAGCGCCAGGTTGGTGAAAAAATCGCCCATTAGCCGCCGAACTCCGGCCAGAGGCGCAACGGCATGCCAAGCCCCAGAACAAACAGCACGGCCGATATCGCGGCGAGCACCACGCCGACCGCCAGGGATTGCAGGGGTTTT
>Ga0302322_100006504_pt1 | contig 10366 bp, 6 predicted proteins | sample Fen_T0_2_FD_203757 | JGI IMG/M metagenome (GOLD analysis project Ga0302322, IMG submission 203757) | Peat permafrost microbial communities from Stordalen Mire near Abisko, Sweden - Fen_T0_2 | ecosystem: Environmental > Terrestrial > Soil > Wetlands > Permafrost | place: Sweden: Abisko... | reverse complement strand
TACCCCCTCAGGAGTCGTTCCGTGCATGCTGCCCTGCCCACCTTGGCCGTCCGGGCCGGAGGCTTCCTCGGCCCCGCCGGGTCCTGGTTGGGCCTGGTGAACTGGCGGTCGTGGCTCCCGCTCGGCATCGCCGGCGTCGTGGTGTGGCTGGTGTGGATCTACCGTTGGGCGCTCTCGCGCACGTACCGGCCCACGAGCAACACCTTCCGGACCAGCACGTCCGTCGTCGTCCCCGCCTTCCGTGAGGACCCGGACATCGTCATCGACGCGCTCGGGACGTGGCTGGCGCAGGACCCCGACGAGGTGATCATCGTGCCCGACCTCGCGGACGTCGACGTCATCGCCAGGCTGCGCGAGGTCGCCGCGAGGGACCCCCGCGTCCGGGTCGCACCCTTCCGGCACGCGGGCAAGCGCTCCGCGCTCGGCGTCGGGATCCGGCTGGCGCGGTCGGAACTGCTCGTCCTCACCGACTCGGACACCCGCTGGGAGCCGGGGCTGCTGGAGGCGGTGCAGATGCCGTTCTTCGATCCCAAGGTCGGTGCCGTCAGCACGCGCCAGAACGTGTACAAGCGCTGGTCCAGCATCTGGCGGGTCATCGCGGACTGGATCATCGACCTGCGCTACTACGACTACGTGCCGGCGATGGGCAAGGCCGGCGGCGTGGTCTGCGTCTCGGGCCGGACCGCCGTCTACCGCCGCAGCGCCGTGATGCCGGTCCTGGAGCACCTCGAGCACGAGTTCTTCCTCGGCCGACGCTGCATCGCCGGCGACGACGGTCGCCTGACGTGGCTCGTCCTGGCCTCCGGCTACACCACGCGGTACCAGGGCAACGCGCAGGCCATGTCGATGTTCCCCACCTCGTTCCGCGCCTTCGTGAAGCAGCGGGTGCGGTGGAGCCGCAACTCCTACCGCACGTACCTCACCGCCGTGTGGAAGGGCTGGATCTGGCGGGTGCCGCTGGTCTCGCAGATCACCGTGCTGCAGATCCTGCTCACGCCGGTGACGATGGGGGCGACCCTGGCCTACCTGTTCCTGTCGCGGATGGACTACACGTGGGCGGGCGCGGGCATCGCCGCCGCCTGGATGATGGCCACCCGGCTGATCCGCAGCGCGTCGCACCTGCTCCGCAAGCCCGGTGACCTCTTCCTGCTGCCCCTCGTCGTCCTCGTCGTCATCTTCATCTCCCTGCCCATCAAGGCCTACGCCCTGGTCACCATGAACAAGCAGGGGTGGCTCACCCGCCACGCCGACCAGGTCGGCGGCGAAGGACAGTCCGCCGCCTCCCTCGTCCGACAGGAGCCCGCCCGTGCCCTCGCGTAAGCGCCCCGTCGCCGCCCCGGGCCGCCGGCCCGTCCTGCGCCGCCGGTGGTGGGCGGCACTGCTGGCGGCCGCGACGCTCACCGCCTGCTGGGCGGCCCCGCTCGCCCTGGCCGATCCCTCGCCGAGCGCGTCGCCGTCCACCGCGCCGGACGCCGACCAGGACGGCGAGCCCGGCCTCACCCCGGCCGCCGGCGCCGCCGCGGGGGAGGACGCCGACCGGCAGGCGCAACTGGTGCAGGGTGAGAACGACCGGCTCATCGACGTCCGGATCGCGGGCAAGACCCGGGTGGTGACCTATCCGCTGCGCCCGTACCGGGTGCGGTCGGCCGGCCTCTACACCCTCGTGCTGCCCGCCCGGCGCGCCGCCTACACCCTCGACGACCTGCGCAGGCTGGCGCCGCAGACCTTCCTGCTGCAGCCGGACGGCTCTTTCCTGCTGCGCGAGCACATCCTCGTCGACACCGGGGCCACGCTGGCCCTGTCACCGCAGCGGCCGACCACCATCAAGCTGCTCAGCGCGGCCAACGGGTTCGTGTCGATCATCAGCCGAGGCGGCCGGCTGCGCCTGCTCGGGTCCGCCGCGGCGCCCCTGACCTTCACCAGCTGGGACGACACCGCCAACACCCCGGACACCACGCTGCGCGACGGGCGCGCCTACCTGCTCGCCGACGGGCAGCTCATCGTGCGCCACACCAAGTTCTCAGCCCTCGGGTTCTGGAGCGGCCGTACCGGCGGCCTGGCGCTCGCCGGATCGGGCGCGCCCACGGCCGGCAAGGACCTCGCCAAGGACGCCGCGCCCGCGGACACCGCCACGTCCAGCACGCACCGGCAGACCCAGGTGCTGGAGGCGGGCGCGTTGCCGACCACGACGACCGACAACGACACGATCGCCGGCGAGATCAGCGACACGGAGCTGAACGGCAACGCGTTCGGGCTGTTCCTCACCGGTGCCGCCGGCGTCTCGGTCCACAACGTGGTGATCCGCAGCAGCCTGGTCCACGGGCTGGTGCTGCACCGCAGCGTGACCTCTGCCAGGGTCGACCAGGTGCGTGTGGAGGGATCGGCCGCCGATGGGATCGTGGTGACCCGCGGGGTCCAGGGGGCCACCTTCAGCCAGGTGACCTCGTCCCGCAACGGCCAGGACGGCGTGGTGATCACGGGTACCCCGCTCGCGACCGGTCCGTCGCCGAGCGGGGGCTCGGTGCACCAGTTCGGCAACAACGTGCTCACCGCCAGCGTGGTGGAGGACAACGCCCGGGCCGGCGTGCGCATCAACGGCGGCAGCAACGTGCGGGTGATGGGCAACAGCATCCGGGGCGGTCACCAGGGCGTGCTCGTCTCCCACGGCGCGGAGAAGGTCGTGGTCGAGGCGAACCGCGTCGTCGGCGCCACGGCCAACGGGATCCAGGTGCGCCAGGCGCACGGGGTCGAGATCACCGGCAACTCGATCCGGCAGTCCCCGACCGGCGTGCACGTGCTCGACGCCGCGGTCACGCTGCAGGACAACACGATCGCGTCCGCCACCCTGCACGCCGTCAGCCTCGTCGGACGGGTCGACGGCAGCACGATCGCGGGCAACACCCTGAGCGGTTCGGGCTCCTCCGCGGTGGATCTCAGCCGGGTGACCGGCGGTGAACCGCCGGACGTCTCCCGGAACGACCTGGGCGGATGGCAGCGCGTGATCACGAAGGACGGCGTCCTGAGCACGTTGATGCATCCCCTCACCCTGATCTGGTTGACGATCGGCCTGGTGTTCGTCGGCGTCCGGCCGGCGGTGCACCGCAAGCGCAAGCAGCCGGCCATCGCCTACGTCGAGAAGCCCGCGACGTCGCAGACCACGCTCAACGTCTCGGAGGACCAGCAGATCGCGATCGAGGCCGTTCTCGCCGAGGAGCGCTCCCGGGAGCAGGGCCGTCAGCCCCAGCCCCAGCGTCAGCCCCAGCCGGCGTACGCCGCGCCGCATCCCGGCCGGCAGCCGCAGCACCCCCAGCCGCAGCACCACCAGCCGCAGCAGCCGCAGCCGCAGCCGCAGCCACAGCGGCTGCACCCCCAGCCTCACCACCCGGAACCGCACTACGCGCAGTGGACCCCGGCCCCGGCGACCCAGCAGCTGCCGGCCCACCCGGCACCGGTCCCGATGCCGGTCCCGACGCCGAGGGCCATCCCGGTGAGGCCGTCGCTCTACCCGGCCAGCCAGGGCACCTCGTACGACGTCCCCGGGGCGCTGCCGGGTGCGCCCGGCGCGGCCGGCGCGCCCACGGCCCGTCGCGACGGCGAGCCGTACCCGGGTCGCCGATCCTCGGCCCGGCGCCGCCCGGCGTCGTCCGGCGCCGCCTCCCCGTACGACACCGGCGCCGCTGCGAACGGCGAACCGGGTCCGAACGGGCACGCCGCCGAGAGCGACACCGCCGGCTGGCTGCGGCAGATGGGGGTGGGGTGATGGTCAGGCGGTGTTCCGGCGTGCTGGCCGGCGTGCTGGCGGGCGCCCTGCTGTCCGGTTGCGGGGCAGGGGCGTCGGCCTCCGCGCCGGGGGAGACCGCGGGGCGGTCCGGCGTCGACGTCCCGACCGACACCGGCACCGGGACCGGCGGTACGGACACCGGGGCCTCGGTGGACGGGACCTCGGCGGACGGCGCGACCTCGCCGTCCGCGCCCTCCGACGGCGGGGTCCCGTCGTCCCCGCCGGCAGGGGCGCCGGCCGCCGCCGCGGGCGTCCCGGTCGCCCCGATCCCCAGGTTCCGGTGCGGCTCCCCGACCGTCCAGGTCGCCACCGCCGACCAGCTCACGGCGGCCCTCGCCCAGGCGACGGCGGGGCAGGTGATCCGGCTGGCCGACGGCGTCTACACCGGCACCTTCACGACCAACCGGTCGGGGACGGCGGCCGCCCCGATCGAACTGTGCGGCGGTCGGGGCGCGATCGTCGACGGCGGCTCGATCACCGGCGGGTACGCCCTCCACCTGGACGGGGTCGCCCATTGGCGGGTCAGCGGGTTCACGGTCCGCAACGGCCAGAAGGGCGTCATGGTGGACGCCGGGACCGACATCGGGCTGCAGGACCTGCTCGTCGAGGACATCGGCGACGAGGGCGTGCACCTGCGCAGGAACAGCACCGGGAACGTCGTCCGGGGGCTGACCGTCCGGGGGACGGGCAAGCGTCGCGCCAAGTTCGGCGAGGGCATCTACATCGGCACCGCGCAGAGCAACTGGAAGACCGTCACCGGCGGCGCGCCCGACCACAGCGACCACAACTTCGTCCTGGAGAACACCGTCTCCGCGACGACGGCGGAATCGGTCGACATCAAGGAGGGCACGACCGGCGGCGTCCTGGCGGGCAACACCTTCGACGGCGGCGCGCTCAAGGGTGCCGACTCCTGGGTGGACGTCAAGGGCAACGGCTGGCAGATCATCGGGAACACCGGCCGGGTGACGCCGAAGGACGGCTTCCAGACCCACGTCGTCGTCGACGGCTGGGGCGACCGCAACGTGTTCGCCGGCAACTCCGCCGACCTGGCGGGCGGCGACGGCGTCGCCGTCTACCTGCACCATCCCCTGCAGAACCGCATCACGTGCTCGAACAAGGTGGTCGGCGGCCCGCTCACCAACGCCGCCCCCTGCGCCGGCTGACCACGCCGACCGGTCGACCCTTCGACCGGCTGACCACGGACCCGGCCGACCGGCCGCCGTCCGGACCCGTATCCGACCTCACCAGCACCGAAAGGGACCACGAGATGGCCCAGGACCTCGATCGCCATGCCTCCGGGACGATGCCCCGGCTCACCGTCATCGGCACCGGCTACCTCGGTGCCACCCACGCCGCCTGCATGGCGTCGCTCGGCTTCCACGTGCTGGGGGTGGACGTCGACGAGCGGAAGCTCGAGGTGCTGGCCGGCGGCGGCGTGCCGTTCTTCGAGCCCGGGCTGCCCGAACTGGTGCGCAAGGGCGTCGAGTCGGGACGGCTGCGCTTCACGACCTCCTACGAGGAGGCCGCAGCGTTCGGCGACGTGCACTTCATCTGCGTCGGCACCCCGCAGCTGGCCGGGTCGAACGCCGCCGACATGACGTACGTCGACGCCGCCGTCGAAGCCCTCGCCGTCCACCTCGACCGTCCGGCGCTGGTCGTCGGCAAGTCCACCGTGCCGGTCGGGACCGCGGAACGTCTCACCGCCCGCCTGACCGCCCTCGCCCCCGCGGGGACGGACGTGGAGCTGGCCTGGAACCCGGAGTTCCTGCGCGAGGGGTTCGCCGTCGAGGACACGTTGCAGCCGGACCGGCTCGTGTTCGGGGTGAGCTCCGAGTGGGCGCTGCAGCAGCTGCGCGCCGCGTTCGCGCCCGTGCTGGAGCTGGGCACGCCCGAGGTGGTCACCGACATCGCCACGGCACAGCTGGTCAAGGCGGCCGCCAACGCCTTCCTCGCCACGAAGATCTCGTTCATCAACGCGATGGCCGAGATCTGCGAGCGCACCGACGCGGACGTCACCGACCTGGCGCTGGCGCTCTCGTTCGACGACCGGATCGGCGGGAAGTTCCTCAAGCCGGGCCTGGGCTTCGGCGGCGGGTGCCTGCCCAAGGACATCCGGGCCTTCGCGCACCGGGCGGCCGAACTGGGCGTGGGCAAGTCCGTCTCCTTCCTGCAGAACGTCGACGAGATCAACGTGCGACGCCGCGAGCGCACCGTGGACCTCGCCGAGCAGCTCGTCGGCGGCCGGCTGGCCGGCCTGCGGATCGCGTGCCTGGGAGCGGCGTTCAAGCCGAACTCGGACGACGTCCGCGACGCCCCGGCCCTGGACGTGGCCCACCGGTTCTACCGGCTGGGCGCCGACGTGACGTTGCACGACCCGGAGGCGATGGTGAACGCCCGTCGGATCCGCCCCGAGCTCACCTACGCGGACAGCGCGTTCGAGGCGGCGGCGGACGCGGACCTGGTGGTGCTCCTGACCGAGTGGACGGACTTCCGGCAGATCGACCCGCTGGCGCTGGGCGCCGTGGTCAGCCATCGGCGGATCCTGGACGGGCGGCACGCGCTGGACCGTGACGAGTGGACCGCCGCCGGGTGGGACTACCGCGCCCTCGGCCGGAGGCACGCGTGAGGGACCTCAGCCGGGCCGGGCGCGCGGTCGGACTCCTGCTGGGGGCGGCGGCGCTGGTCCTGGTGGCCGGCTGCGCGGGGCCGGCCCAGGGCGCCAGCACGACCGGGGGCCCGTCCGGCACGGTCGGGGCCACCGTCTCGAACCCGGCGGCGACGTCGGGATCCGCCACCGGAGCGGCCGGGCCGGCGGGGCAGGTGGTGCAGGAGGCGTCGGCGGCGGACGTCGCAGGCTCCGGTTCCGGGTCCGGCGATCTCAGTGCGCCCTTCGTCTGCCCCGAGCCCACGGTGACCGTTCTCGACGCGGCCGACCTGAAGAAGGCCCTGGCCTCGGCCAAGCCCGGGGACGTGATCCAGCTCGAGCACGCCAGCTACCTCGGCCGGTTCACGATCACCCGGTCGGGGACGGCGGCGCGCCCCATCTACCTGTGCGGCCCGAACGACGCGGTCCTGGACTCCCGGAACCAGAAGTCCGGCTACACCCTGCACCTGGACGGGGCGAGCAACTGGCGCCTGCAGGGTTTCGCGGTGCGCAGCGGCCAGAAGGGCGTCATGGTCGACGCCGGCCACGGCGTGGCGCTGCAGGGGCTGCGCGTCACCGAGACCGGCGACGAGGCCGTGCACCTGCGCAAGAACAGCACCGACAACGTCGTGCGCGGCCTGACGATCCGCAAGACGGGCCTGCTCCACCCCAAGTTCGGGGAGGGGATCTACATCGGCTCGGCCCAGTCCAACTGGTGCGACGTCACCGGCTGCAAGCCCGACCGGAGCGATCGCAATCTCGTGCTGGAGAACAGCATCACCCTGACCACCGCCGAGGCCGTGGACATCAAGGAGGGGACCAGTTCGGGAACGCTGTCCGGCAACACCTTCGACGGCACGGGCATGGTCGCCGCGGGCGGCGACTCCTGGGTCGACGTCAAGGGCAACGGCTGGACGATCACCCGCAACAAGGGCCAGAAATCGGTCAAGGACGGTTTCCAGGTGCACGTCATCCTCGCCGGCTGGGGCGACAAGAACGTGTTCACCCGGAACACGGCCAAACTGTCGTCCGGCGGGACGGGCATCCTGCTGCAGAAGCCGCTGGCGAATGTCGTGTCGTGCGACAACGTCGTCACCGGGACGAACACGCCGTTCTCGGTGGCCTGCAAGAATTGACCGGGGGCCGACGAGAACTCCCCTCCGTTCTCAACGTATAGCGCAGCGGGGGGCTTGCGGCAAGACCCGGTCGGGGGCTCAGAATCGCGCCGAAGCCGCGATCCCCGATCGGAGCCGACGCCGTGAGCCCCCTGACCACCAGCGCGTTCGCCCTGCCCGAGCACCTCGCCGCCAAGGCCGACCCGGCCCTCGTCGCCGCGGACGAGCAGCACTTCGCCGCCCTCGCGCGGAGCCTCGAGGAGTCGATCTCCGAGCTGTCCGACCGCCTCGCCGACCTGCGGAGGGCGACCGGTGGCACGGGCCAGCGGGCGCTGGACCGCGACCAGGAGATCCACCGGCTGACCGCGCGGCTGCGTGCCCTGCGGCGCTTCGGGCTGGACCTGTGCCTCGGCCACATGGTCGCCGACGCCGGCCCGGTGGCCGGAGGGGCGGCCGGAGGGGTGGCCGGAGCGGCTGCCGGGCCGGTGTATGTCGGCCGGCTCGGCCTGACGGACGGCGAGGGCCGCCGACTGCTCCTCGACTGGCGCTCGCCGGCGGCCGAGCCGTTCTTCGGAGCCACCCACGGCAACCCGATGGGACTGGCGAGCCGCCGCCGGTACCGCTGGACGCGCGGTCGCATCAGCGACTACTGGGACGAGGTGTTCACCGCAGCCGGCCTGGAGGGGCACGCCGCCGCGCTCGACGACCAGTCCGCGTTCATCGCCGACCTCGGCAGTCACCGCTCGCCCCGGATGCGGGACGTCCTCGGCACCATCGCCGCCGACCAGGACGCGATCATCCGCGCCGGGTCCCGCGGGGCTCTCGTCGTCGACGGCGGCCCGGGGACGGGCAAGACGGTCGTCGCGCTGCACCGCGCCGCCTACTTGCTGTACTCCGACCCGCGGCTCGGCCACCGGCGGGGCGGCATCCTCTTCGTGGGCCCGCACCAGCCGTACCTCGCCTACGTCGCCGACGTCCTGCCCAGCCTCGGCGAGGAGGGCGTGCAGACCTGCACCCTGCGCGACCTCGTCCCCGAGGGGGCGACGGCGGCCGTGGAGGCCGACCCTGAGGTGGCCCGGCTGAAGTCGTCCGCCGAGCTCGTCCGGGCGGTCGAGGCGGCCGTGCGGTTCTACGAGGAGCCGCCCTCGGCCGCGCTGGACGTCACGACGCCGTGGGCCGACGTCCGGCTGACCGCGCAGGACTGGGCCGACGCGTTCGACGCCCCGGCTCCCGGCACGCCGCACAACGAGGCCCGCGACGTGATCTGGGAGGAGCTGCTCTCGATCGTGGTGGACCGGCACGACGCGGAGGAGACCTCGCCCGAGCTGGTCCGCCGGGCGCTGGAGCGCAACCGCGAGCTGCGCACCGTGCTGCACCGGGCCTGGCCGCTGCTGGAGGCGAACGATCTCGTGGCCGACCTCTGGTCGGTGCCCGCTTTCCTGCGCCGGTGCGCCCCGGGACTCGGTGCGGACGACGTCCGCCGGCTGCAGCGCCCGGACCCGGCCGCCTGGTCGGTGTCCGACCTGCCGCTCCTGGACGCCGCGCGGCTGCGACTCGGTGACCCGCAGGCGTCCCGGCGCCGGCGGCGGCGCGAAGTCGCCCTCGTCGCGGAGCGGGAGGAGATGTCCCGCGTCGTCGACCACCTCATCGCGACCGACGACTCGGAGATGCACGTGATGTCGATGCTGCGCGGCCACGACCTGCGCGGCGCCCTCGACGACGACGCGGTCGCCGGTCCGGCCGCCGACCCGGACCTGCTCGCGGGGCCCTTCGCGCACGTCGTCGTCGACGAGGCGCAGGAGCTGACCGACGCGGAGTGGCAGATGCTGCTGCTGCGCTGCCCGTCGCGCAGCTTCACCGTCGTCGGCGACCGCGCGCAGGCCCGGCACGGGTTCACCGAGTCGTGGCCGGACCGGCTGCGGCGGATCGGGCTCGACCGGATCGAGCAGGCCTCCCTGAGCATCAACTACCGGACACCGACGGAGGTCATGGCGGAGGCGGAGCCGGTCATCCGGGCCGTGCTCCCCGACGCCAACGTGCCGACGTCCGTGCGCAGCAGCGGCGTGCCCGTCGTCCACGGCTGCGTGGCGGACCTGGAGGCGGTCCTGGAGACCTGGCTCGCGACGCACGACGAGGGGATCGCCTGCGTCATCGGGGATCCGACGGTCGTGGGGGAGCGCGCGGACGTCGCGACACCGCGCGTGCGCTCGCTGACCCCGGAGCTGGCCAAGGGGCTCGAGTTCGACCTCGTCGTCCTCGTCGACCCGCAGTCCTGGGGTGCCGGCATCGAGGGAGCGGTCGATCGCTACGTCGCGATGACCCGGGCCACCCGGCAGCTCGTCGTCCTGGCGGGGTGAGGCTGGCTCCACTCCCGCGCACGTCGCCGCTCGGCGAGACTTGACGGCATGAACGCTCCTGCCCGAGGGCTGCTCGCCCCGCTGCGCGGGCTCGGCCTGGCCGGGCCGGCGCCGTTCGTCCTGCTGCACGGACTCGCCAGCCTGCTGCTGTGGGGTCCGGTGCTGGGCATCGGGATGCTGCTGGGCGCGGCGCCCCCGATCGAGACGGACCGGGCCCTGACCAACCGCTGGCGACGGCTGGTCGCCGCGCTGTCCGGGGTCGCCGTGCCGGTGCCGTACCTGCCGCCGCCGGCTCGGCCGACGGCCGGGGGCGACGGGCTGTTCCGCGTGGGCGACGAGCTCGTGCGCAGCGAGCGCGTCGCCTGGCAGCGCGCCCGGCTCAGGGCGTGGTCGCAGGACCGGGCCACCGGCCGCGACCTGGCGTGGCTGTTCACCTACCCGTTCGTGGCGCTGGTGGCCGCGGTGCCGG
>Ga0302322_100006503_pt1 | contig 10367 bp, 5 predicted proteins | sample Fen_T0_2_FD_203757 | JGI IMG/M metagenome (GOLD analysis project Ga0302322, IMG submission 203757) | Peat permafrost microbial communities from Stordalen Mire near Abisko, Sweden - Fen_T0_2 | ecosystem: Environmental > Terrestrial > Soil > Wetlands > Permafrost | place: Sweden: Abisko... | reverse complement strand
CGGTTCATAAAGGCGTTACTGGCGGTTTCCATCCAGTGGCTGCCGACGAACATGGCAGAATCGGCCCGGCCGATGAGAAAGCGAAACCGCCCGTCGAAAAGCCGCTGGGCCCAGTACATATCCGCAAGGATCCATCCGTCGGCGCGAAAGCCTGTCACCGTGCCAATCAGCGCGCCGATCTGCGAGCGCAGCCGCGTCGGGGCCTGCGACCCTATCGCGAAGTTGTTTTCCGACGAAACGACGAGTTGACCAGTATTCTTGGTTCCTCGCCCTACCAGGGTCCACGAAGACATGAGCTGCAGGCGTCCGGCTCCTCCGTAGCGATCGCCGGGACCTCCACTTGCTTGCTGGAAGGGCATGGTATAGGCGACGGCGAGCCGCAACCCGGTCTTTTCTGCCAAGGCATCGGCTTGGCTGGCAAGAAATCCGAGAGGTTTCTCCACCGGCCCCAAATTGAGATGCCCTTGATCCGGCGTGTAGATATCCTCCATCTCCTCTTCGGTGCTGTAGGGTGCTTCACCAGGAGTCCAGCCGGCGTCGAGTTCGGAAGGCCCCAGATAGTAAGGTGTCTGGCCGGTGGGAGGCTGCGAAGGAGACGACTGCCCGGCGGGCGCCTGTGCTATCGCTGCGTGGGCTGCAACGAGAAGGAACGCAGCCATTGCAACACCCGGTAGCAGCCCCTTCCGCGGTCGGATCACTTCAGCACAACGCGCCATCCGTAATCTAGCTCGCCGCAGCGGCCGCGTGGACCAGAATTGGTCCGAGTCTGCCTTCAATCCCAGACGCAACGAACCTCGCATGTCTACTCTGGTCTCCCCTCTACGCTTATTGCGCGACCGGCAGCGATCATGGCCGTTCTATGGTTTCTGCGCCGGCGCAGGACTCTGCGCAACTGGTGCGGTGCTGGCAGCCACCCACTGCGCATCCGTGAGATTCCATCCTCCGCCCAATGCCTTGTAGAGCTGAACGATGACCACGCGGCGGCCGATCTCCGTCTGAGCGAGAGAAACCTGGGCGGAAAGGAGTCGTTGATTGGCTTCGAGAACTGCCATGTTGCTCGACAGTCCATTGTCGTAGCGCAGCGTGGTGAGCCGGAGCGCATCCTCGTTTGATTGCACTGCCCGCGCCTGCTCCGCGCGAACGGCATCGATCTTCTCGCGCGAGATAAGGGCATCGGACACGTCCCGGAACGCACTCAAAGCGGTCTGCAAATACTGTTCGCGGGTTTGTTCCCAGGCGGCGATCGCCTGGTGTTTCTGGGCAGTAATCGCGCCAGCCGTAAAGACGGGGCCCGAGATAGCCGCGGCGAGGCTCCAGGCATTTGTCCTGCTGGAAGTGAGATTCTCGAGCGGAGTGCTCAGTTTACCGAAGAAGGTGGTGAGTCCTATGGTGGGAAAGTAGGCCGCCTGGGCAACGCCAATCTGGGCATTTGCACTGCGCATCGCCTGCTCGGCCGCGCGAACATCTGGCCGACGCTCCAGCAAAGCGGAGGGAAGGCCAGCGGGGACTTCGGGCGGAACCTCGCCAAGGAATTTCGCTTTGGTTTCGATGGGGCCAGGATTCTTTCCCAGCAATACACTGATTTCGTTTTCCTTTAGCGCAATAAGTCGTTCCAGCTCCGGGATGCTTCCGGAAGCATTTGCCAAGTCGTTGACAGCGCGGGAGGTCTGCAGTCCATTGCCGAGGCCTTCTTTCTCGCGTTGCGTAACCAGTTCCAAGTTCGTGGTCAACGATTGCCTGGACTCTTTGGCGATGTCGAGTTGATAGCGCAGTCCCAGGAGTTCGAAGTAGGCCTGGGACACTTGGCCGGTCAACGTGAGCATGACCCCGCGGCGAGCCTCTTCCGTGGCGAACATTTGGGCCCGGGCGGCCTCGTTGGTGCGACGAATACGGCCCCACAGGTCTGCCTCCCATGAGGCCCGGCCAATCGCCATCAAGAACCCTTGAGCGCCGCTAGGGGGGGCGATCGGACTGTAGACGAATTGATTATGGCCGTAACTGGTAAGTGTCGCATAGCCTAGCATCGGGAAATACTGCGACCGGGCCTGTGCCGCTACCTGGTCTGCCTGTTCGACGCGTGCTACGGCGGCGGCCAAATCGTGGTTGTTGGCCAGCGCGGTCTTGATGAGTTGGGTCAAATTGCCATCGTGGAAGACCTCCCACCATGGCAGGTCGGCAAAATCGGCTTGCTGCGCGGCCGGGGGAGATTGCGGCGTGGTCTCGGACGGACCCCGGTAGACCGTCGGAGTGCTGACCGTGGGCCGCTTATAGTTGGGACCCATCAGGCAACCCGACATCACGAGCAGCAACGGAAGGGCAGCCAAAGCGGGGCGCGCGGCAACCGCGTCTGCGCACTTTCGTGTAACCCACGTGAACGAACGGCGGCCAGTCAGCAAGCGGTCCGTCGCGCCGTCTTCACCGATCACGGTTGTCGTCTCCAGGGAAAACTTCGGTTTCGATGATGAACTCATAATCTTTGCCTCAGCGTCGCCAGTCCGATTACGGACTGCCATCAAACGGTTGCTGCAAAACTTCGGTAAGAGGAAACTGCATTCGTCAGGCCACTCCCGGTGTGTCCGGCAACTCTGAGTTCGGCTCTTGCACGCGGAAGAACATGGCGTACAGCACGGGTACGACGATCATCGTCAGGACCGCGGCAAATGCCAATCCAAACATGATGACCGCCGCCATGTTTGAGAAAAACGGATCCATCAGGAGGGGGATCATTCCCAAGACAGTGGTCAGGACCACCAGCAGCACCGGCCGCAAGCGATTGACGCCCGCCTGCACGATCGCCGGATACGGTTCCATCCCGGCGTGCATCAGGATGTAGACCTCCTCTATGAGGACAATCGAGTTCTTGATCTGTTCGCCGCCCAAGGCGAGCAATCCCAGAAGCGCCATGAATCCGAATGGATTGTTGGTAATGAGAAGTCCTGCTGTGGCGCCGATGATCGCCAACGGCACAGCCAGACAGATCACCGCCGTGGCGCGGAAGGAATTGAAGATGCACACCACGATGAACACCATGGCCAGCACTGTCGCCGGGAGTGGTTCGGCCAGCGAAGCCCGCGCATTATTGGAATCCTCGTACTCGCCACCCCACTCGAGCGTGTAGCCAGGAGGAAGTTGAATCTGCTCAATTTTCTTGCGCACGGCGTTCATCAGCTGGCTGGGCAGAACGCCCCGCCCATCGGCAAACACGGTGATGGTCGGCTCGCGATCGCGACGCATCACAATCGGGTCCTCCCATGCCACTTCAACGCCCGAAACAACCTGGCTCATGGGGATCATCCGCCCCGCGACCGGGCTCCAGATCTGCAGGTTGTTAATCTCGTCAACGTTGTTCCGCTCCGCCAGTGGAGGTCGAGTGATGATCGGCAACAACCTGGCCTCTTGCGGGAAGACACCGGCGTTCGCGCCGCCCGGTTCCCGGTAAAAGCCGACCACTCGTCCGGCGAAGCCGGATTCCAACGCCTGCGCCACATCGACGCGGGTGAGTCCGTTACGGTTCGCCTGGAGTTCGAGAATCTTGGGACGCAGCACCTTTTCGCGCTGGCGCCAATCCACGCGCACGCCCACAGCTTCGCCGCTGTCCTGAATAATGTTCTGCGCCTGTTCGGCAAGCGCCCGCAGCGTGTCGGCGTCTGGTCCGCGGAAGCGCACCTGGACCCGTCCTCCGGCGCCCGGGCCCAATTGGAATTTCTTGACGTTGGTATTGGCATTCGGATAACTATCTTCGAGGTATTTCTGCAGCTTGGGGACCAGGCCGTCGATCTTGCGCCAGTCGTCTACCTCCACCAGGAATTGCACATAGGAAGTGTTGGGCTGTTCGGCTGAGTACACCAGCAGGAAGCGCAATGCTCCACCACCAATGAATGACGAGACATGGGTGACGCCGGGCTGCGCGAGAAGATACTTTTCGACCTCGGCGGCGTAGGCCTCCGTGACACGAATATGAGTGCCGGACGGCAGGAATGTGTCGATCATGAACTGCGGCCGGGTCGCGGGCGGAAAGAAGCTCTGATCGACTCGGGTAAAACCATAGAGTGCCGCGATGAAAAGGACGATCGTCCCCACCAGCACCAAAAGTCGGGACCGTAGCGCCCAGATCAGGAAGCGGCGGTAAATCTGAAACATCGCACCATCGTACGCATGGGCCTCGCCACCTCCGCCCTCTACCGGTTTAAGGAAGTGGTACGCCAGCAGCGGCGTGAGGGTGATCGCCGCCACCCAGCTCAGTGAGAGAGAAATGCAGATGACCCAGAACAGTGAATTCATGAGTTCACCGGCTGAATCCTGCGACAGGCCGATAGCGGCAAACGCCAGAATGGCGATGCTGGTTGCAAAAAAAAGCGGCCACTGGTTCTGCGCCACTACATCTCGGACTACCTGAAGTTTGTCTTTGCCGGCTTCGATTCCAACCTTGAAACCTTCGGTCACGACGATGGCATTGTCGGTAAGCATGCACAGCGCGATGATGAGAGCGCCGAGGGAGATGCGCTCCAATAAAAGGCCGCCCTTCAACTCCATCACCAGAAAGGTCCCAACGATGGTTAGAAACAGCACGAACCCGATCATGATTCCGGGTTTGCGGCCCATCGCGACCAGGAGCACGACAACGACGATCGTGACCGCTTTGATCAGATTGAAGGTAAAGGCCGCGGTGGCCTCAGTGACCGCCGTGGGCTGAAAGTTGATGTCGTGGAACTCGATTCCAACCGGTTGGTTGTGCTTCAGCGCCGCGATTGTCTTCAGAACGCCGTCGCCCATCGTCACCACGTTACCGCCGGGCACGGTGGAGATGCCCAGGCCGATAGCAGGCTGGCCGTCGTACTTCAAGAGTCGGCGCGGCGGATCTTCATAGCTGCGCTCGATGGTCGCGACATCTCTCAGTAAGAGTTGCCGGCCGGTTCTATCCGCTCCGATCACCAGGTTGAGCATGTCCTCGGCCGACTTAAATTCGCCCGTAGGATCGATGGCGACGTATTGCCCGCCGACCCGCACGCGTCTTCCGTCGGCCACCACATTTTTCGCCTGCAGCTGGGAGTAAATCTGGTTCTCATTCATGCCAAGCTGCGCCAGCCGGGTGCGCGACATTTCTAGAAAGACGACTTCCTGCTGCTCGCTGAACAGATCGACCTTGGCAACGCCGGGTACCAACTGTAACTCGCGCCGGACGGAATCGACATAGCGACGCAGTTCAGGCTGCGAAAAGCCCTTGCCGGTAATGGCCATGAAGACGCCGTAAACGTCACCGAAATCGTCAACCACGATCGACGCGCCGCGCGCCGAGGGTGGCAGCCTGGGCTGCACATCGTTGACTTTGCGCCGGAGCTCGTCCCAAACCTGAGGAATGGTGTCTTTGTGGTAGCGGTCTTTAATATGGACCCTGACCAGCGACCGCCCGCGGCTGGACTCCGACTCCACCCGATCCACCTGGCCCATCTGCTGGACCGCGCTTTCGATCGGGTTCGTGACTTCTTTGGCCACTTCGTCTGGACTGGCCCCCGGGTACGGCGTGACGATCAACGCCTGCTTGATGGTGAACTCCGGGTCCTCCAGTCGCCCGAGATTCCTATACGCAACGATTCCGCCCACCAGGACAATAACCGTCAGGGCAAGAATGATCCTGCTGTACTTAACTGAGAAAACTGCCGGGTTCATTATTGGCCGCCTCCCAGCGCATCGCCCAAATCGCGGACTTTCATCCCGTCGCGCATGAACGTCGCTCCCGCCACCACAATCCGGTCGCCGGGCTGCAGGCCTTCCTCGATCACGATTAGGTCATCCGTCGGAGCGCCCAATTTCACCTTCCGGCCATGGACCACTTTGTCCGGCCCGAGGACCCACACTACTTGCTCGCCTGTTTCCTGCTTGGAAACCGCCGAGACCGGCACCATGACTCGGTTGCCTGCCCCTCCAGCTCCGCGGGTGGTGATCACAACCGAGGCTGTCATGCCGGGCAGTGCGGTGATACCCGGTGGCGCCTTCATGGTGAAGCGCACTTGAAAGATCTGCGTCTTCGGGTCCGCTACCTGCGTGATCTCTCGAATCGTCACCGGAAACTGGCGCTCCGGCGCCATGCCGAATTCCGCAACACTCTGCACAATGTTTGACCTGCGGCTTTCGGCAGCCATGAACGATTCCGGAACATCCACGACGATGTCGATTTCGTCCACGTTCTGGAACCGTATCGCCGGGCTGTTCGCCGTAACGTTCTGGCCCACGTCAACCAGTCTCTGGGCGACGACGCCGTCATAGGGAGCGCGGAGCGTGCTGTCGCCAAGCTGGAGGGTAGCCTCAGCAACGCGGGCTTCGAGTCCGCGAACCGAAGCTGCTTGAGACTTCTGATCGTCCTGGGCAACGCGGTACGCAGTGTCAGCGGCGTCGTATTCCGAGCGTGAAACCGCGCTGGTCCCTACCAGCCTCGAAAAGCGGTCAAACTCCGTCTTGGCGTTGGCCAGCCTGGTTTCGACCGCCTGTAACTGAGAGCGGGCCTGATCGAGTTGGGCCTGTACGGTCTTCAAGCGGGCCTGGAATTCATCCTGCCGAAGCTGGGCGACGGTTACGCCTTTGGCGGCCCGTTCGCCTTCACGAATCGGCAAGCTGATCAGCACTCCGGACACTTGGAAGGCGAGGTCCGCAGTTCTCGACGCCTCAACTCTTCCGGCGAAGGAGCGGACGGTGGGCCGGTCGCCGGCGGCCACGACCATCGTCTTGACGGGGCGAGTCTCTTCCAGAGGTTTGGAATGCTCGGACGAGCACCCGACGGCGAGACACACAATAGACAAAGCGACCGGCAACCCCAGTCGCGATTCCCATCTAGACATGCAAGCCTCCGTTCAATTCTTGTAAAACGCGAGGCCCAGGGAGGAATCCGATGATGACCGCCGGCAGCGATCGATCGGTATTACACTGAACGACTCGCTGAATTCAATCACGACCGCAATGATTCCAACACTGGAGAGGAGCCAGGCATTGCCTGAGAAAATCGATCCTCACTGGCACCGCGCCAAGGAAAAATCTTATCGCTGACAACATAGCGACGCAATCGACGCTACCGCTGCCGCAATCATCCGTATGGATGTTCGAGACATAGTATTCGCCACGTCATGGAACCAGACAAAGAAAGCTAGACAAAGGGCGACCCACCCGGCGCTTCTGCCTCAAGGAACCAGCCTCCCCACGCTATGCCGTTCCCAGGTTAGCGCCAAAAAACTCGGCGGAAACCCGGGAACAGCAATAGACGTTCTCGTGCGCTGCCTAGTAGTCGACCGCGTCACGGATAATCGGACAAGTCATGCAATGACCGCCGCCGCGACCGCGGCCCAGTTCGGCACCGACGATCGTGATCACTTCGATGCCTTCCTTGCGCAACAGCGTGTTGGTGTACACATTGCGGTCGTAGGCGAAAACCACGCCGGGCGATGCGCACACCAGGTTGGCGCCGCTGTCCCACTGGGTGCGCTCGCGCATGTAGGCGTTACCACCGGTCTCAACGACGCGAAGCTTCTTCAAGCCCAAGGCTTCGGCGATGACCTGGACAAAGGTCCCCTTGTCCTTGTGCAGCTCGACGCCGCCCGGGCCGCTGCCGGGGCGGTAGGAGAAGGCTTCAATCCCATTGACGATGTCGGGATAGAGCAATACGCAATCGCGGTCGGCAAAGGTGAAGACGGTGTCAAGGTGCATGGCAGCGCGCAGTTTGGGCATGGCGGCCACGATGACACGCTCCGCAGCGCCCTTCTCAAAGAGAGCCGCAGCGACTTGACTGATGGCCTGGCGCGAAGTGCGCTCGCTCATGCCAATCAGGACATTCCCTTTGCCGATGGGCATGACGTCGCCACCTTCGAGGGTGGCCATGCCGTGGTCTTTGGTCGGGTCACCCCACCAGACATTCACCTTGCCGGCGAAATCGGGATGGAACTTATAGATGGCAGTGGCGAGGATGGGTTCTTCGTGGCGTGCCGGCCAATACAGAGAATTGAGGGTGACACCGCCATAGATCCAGCAGGTGGTGTCGCGGGTGTAGAGCGTGTTGGGCAGGGGCGGCAGCAGATACTCGGTAACGCCGGCCGCGTCCTTGACCAGCTTGAGCATCTCACCGCCGTGAGTTTCGGGAAAGTCTTCCGTCGACAGGCCGCCGATGAGAGTTTCAGCGAGCTTGCGGGGCTCCAGGCCGTCAAGGTAGCCGCGGATTTCGTCCACCAGGCCGAGACCCACCTGGTCGGGGATCACCTGGTTGTCGAGGATCCACTTCTTGCCTTCCGGGACGGCGACGGTTTCGGCCAGGAGGTTATGCATCTCCACCACATCGACGCCGCGGTCGCGCATCTTGGTGATGAAGTCGAAGTGGTCGCGCTTCGCATTATCGACCCACAGCACGTCGTCGAACAAAAGCGCATCGCAATTGGAGGGGGTGAGGCGGGTGTGAGCCACTCCGGGCGCGCACACCATCACCTTATGCAGCTTGCCAACCTCGGAATGCACGCCGAACTTTACGTCTTTCGTATTAGCCATGATGTCTCCTAATTTAAGTTGAACTTCAGTTTGTAGCTAGATGGCAATAACGCCAGCCGCGAGTCCGTAGATACCCGCCAAGGCGCCGACAACAGCAACCCCAAAGACCGCCCAGTCGACAGGCTTAAAAACGATCTTGCTACGCTCCCGACGCGCCACGATGTAAAGCAGCGTGCCCGGCGCATACAGAATCGCCGAGAGTAGAAGGAACTTCAGACCGCCGGCGTAGATCATGAAAATGGTATAGACGACCGCGATGGCGGCCATGATCAGATCGCGCTGCCGTCCTTCAGGTTCTGAGGCATAGGCTGCACCGTCTTTGGAAACCTTGAATCCGTACGCGGCTACGAACAGATAAGGGATCAAGCTCACGGAGCTGGTGAGACCCAGCATCAGGTGGAACGCGTCCTGGGAGAAGTAGGTGGAGATCACAAAAAGCTGGATAACAATGTTGGTCAGCCACAGGGCCGCCGCGGGCACCTTATTGGCATTTTCGGTGGAGAAAATCTTCGGCATGTCCTCGGTTTTGGCCGCGGCGAAAAGGACTTCGGCGCAGATCAGCGACCAGGCCAGGTAGGCGCCCAGCACCGACACGATGAGGCCGACGCTGACGAAAACCGCACCCCAATGTCCGACCACAGACTCAAGAACGGCTGCCATGGAGGGCTGGCGCATGCCGGCGATGGTGGCCCGTTGCATTACCGCGTACGGCAACATCGAAACCAATACCATCAGGCCGGTGACGCCGATGAAGCCGGCAATGGTGGCAGCGCCGACGTCAGAACGCTTTTTCGCGTAGCGCGAATAGACGCTCGCGCCTTCGATTCCGAGGAAGACGAACACGGTGACCAACATGGTCGCCCGCACCTGCTCGAATAAGCTCCCCGTCAGGTCGCCGCCGTAGAAGTTGGCGCGGAACAGGTCGGCCTTGAAGGAGAAGACCATGATGACAATAAACACCGCGATCGGAATGATCTTGGCCACGGTGACGATGCTGTTGATGGCTGCTGCCTGCTGTACCCCTTTCAGGATCATGAAATGAAACAACCAGATGCCGATGGAGGCGACGATGATCGCCGTGACGGTGTTGCCGTTTCCGAAGACAGGGAAGAACGCCCCCAGCGTGGCCTTGATTAGCACCCAATAGGAAACGTTGCCTATGCAGGAGCCGATCCAGTAACCGAAGGCTGACAAGAAGCCGGGGTAGTCGCCGAATCCGGCTTTGGCGTAAGCGAAGACGCCGGCGTCGAGATTGGGTTTGCGTTCGGCGAGCGACTGGAATACGCGCGCCAGCATGTACATGCCGGTGCCGGCGATAAGCCATGCGATGACGGCACCGAACGGTCCGGTGGCGCTCGCGAAGGTGCGCGGAAGCGAGAAGATGCCCGCTCCGACCATCCCGCCCACCACCATCGCGGTCAGTTGCAGCCGTGACATCTTTTGGTCAGATGAAGCCATGTCGTTCCTCCATAAACAGCTGTTTCAACAGTTCCACCGCATGCCTAGTCTGCCAGCTGGTGTATTCGATCATCGGGCCCGCACGACGCCGGGCCGGAGACCGATTCGCACTATCTCAGCCAGCGATCGCTTCAACCTCATGCGTATTTGACGTGAACGGTGAACCCGGACCGTTGCTTCCCGTCTTTTCATGGGTGAACAGTTGAAGGAACAATGCGGCGAAGAGGTGTCGCAGCAACTTATCGGCATAGGGGCCCATGAACGTGATAGCGCAATATATCACCGCTGATGAGGTCCAGGGAAGAGCTTTTGTCGCCGGCTGCTCCGATAAGTGGCCTGCATTCAAAGGAGTTAGAGATGGGTCGCGGGATCGATTTTTCGTGTGGGGA
>Ga0302322_100006501_pt1 | contig 10369 bp, 5 predicted proteins | sample Fen_T0_2_FD_203757 | JGI IMG/M metagenome (GOLD analysis project Ga0302322, IMG submission 203757) | Peat permafrost microbial communities from Stordalen Mire near Abisko, Sweden - Fen_T0_2 | ecosystem: Environmental > Terrestrial > Soil > Wetlands > Permafrost | place: Sweden: Abisko... | reverse complement strand
TCCAAGTGTCGGAGACAGCCGGCAACACGGCGGTGGTCATTGCGGCCTCGGCGCGGCCCACGTTCACGACTTGGAAGCTAGAACAGCCTGCCAGGGTTGTGGTCGAACTGAGTGGCGCACGCCTTGGCAACGTCGATGTCCCCCTGGACGCTGGCACCTTCGCTGTGGGCTTGGTTTCCGCCAGCGTCACCGAGGACGACAGCGCCGGTCCGCGCACCCGCATCGTCCTAACCCTTCGCCAGACCTCCGACTACAAGGTGGAGGCCAAGGGCAATGACATCACCCTGCGGGTGATCCCGCGCGTCAGGCCGCCACTTGCGGCACAAGAGTCCGCCGAGGCCCGCACGCAAGCTGAGGCGCGGACCAAGGCCGAGGCGCAAGCGCACAACGAAGCGCAGGCGAAAGAACGGGCGAAAGAGCGGGCAGAGGCACTAGCACGTGCTGATGCCCAGGCCAAGACAGAGGCCGAGGTACAGGCACGCGCCAATGCCCTAGCCAAGACAGAGGCCGAAGTACAGGCACGTGCCGATGCGCTAGCCAAAGCCGAAACACTGGCTCAGGCCAAGGCCGAAGCGCTCGCCAAAACCGAGGCGCAGACACGTCTCAAGGCCGAAACACAGGCCAAGGTCGAAGCACAGACGCAAGCCAAAGCCGAAGCGCTCGCCAAAGCCGAGGCACAGACCCAAGCCAAAGTTGAAGCGCTAGCCAAAGTCGAGGCACAAACGCGGGCCAAGGCAGAGGCGCTGGCCAAAGCCGAGGCACAGACCCAAGCCAAAGCCGAAGCGCTGGCCAAAGTCGAAGCACAGACGCGTGCCAAAGCAGAGGCGCTGGCCAAAGCCGAGGCGCAGACGCAAGCCAAGGCGGAAGCGCTGGCCAAGACCGAGGTGCAGGCGCAAGCCAAAGCCGAAGCGCTGGCCAAGAGCGAGGCGCAAGCACGCATCAAGGCCGAGGCGCAAGCCAAGACCGAGGCGCAAGCGCAGGCCAAAGCAGAGGCGCAAGAACGCTCCCTCGCGCAGCGAAAGACCGAGGCCTTGCTCAAGGACGAATCCAAGCAACGGCTTGCCGCGGAGACCGCCGCGCAAGCGCATTCCCGGGCGGAAGCGGCGGCAAAGCTGGAAACCGATCGTTTGCGCAAGGAACTGGCCGACGCGCATCGAGAAACCGCGCGGGCCAAGGCCGCCGCGAGCGCCGCCGGCGAGGAGAGTCAGCGCCAGAAACTCGCGCTTGCGCAAGCCGAGTCCCAGGTCAAGCAAGCACAGTCCGAGGCCGAGCGCGCGCGCAAGCACGCCGATTCCGCGGTAGGCGAAGCAGCGGCGGCGCGGCTGCGCGAGGCAGAGCGGGACAGGGCGCTTCGGCTAGCCAGCGAAGAAGTCGGCAGCCGGCAGAAATCGCTCGACCGAATCGCCCAGAAACAAGCCGAGCAACAAAGCCGGCTGGCCGCAGCCGCGCGCTTGGTCAGCGAGCGCGAATCCACGGTGCGCGACTCCGAGTCCAGGCTTTCCGAACGCGAAGAAGCGGCCCGGGCCGCACGCGCCCGGCGGGATAGCTTGGCCAGCGACGCATCGAAGAGCAGCAAGGCAGAGGCCGCGGCGGCCATGGCCGAGGCTGAACGGCAGCGCAAGAACGCGGTCAGTGCCGCCGAGCAGTCACGTCAGGAACTTACCCTAGCCGTGGCTTCGCGCCGGCAGGAAGAGGCGCGCAAGGACGAGCAGGCCAACTTGCGCCAAGCCGAGGAGAACAAGCTCGAAAAGGCCGTCGCGCAACGCAAAGCCGAAGAGTCGCGCCTAGCGGAGGCACGCACCGAACGCGCCCGTCTCGACGAGGAACGCGCCAAGCTCGAAAGCGAACGAACGCAACTTGAGACTGCCCGCAACGCTCTGCTCGCCGAGGTTAGTCGACTCAAATCCACGGTGGCCACGACGATGGCCGTGGCGGAGAAACCGGAGAAGGCCAAGGAAACCACTAGCGGTGTGCCGGCGCCAGCCACGAAACCCAACCTGGCCGCAAGTACACCCGTCGCGCCTCCCCTGCCCGTCGCAAGCACGCCCGCTGCCAAACCCGCGCCTATGGCAAGCGCGCTGGCCGCCAAGCCCGCGCCCGCCGCCCCCTTGCCCTCACCGGCCACCGCCGGCCGCCCGCGTTCGGTCACGCTGCACGCCCTCAGCCATATCCGTAGCATCGACTTCGTGGACGAGCCCAATCGCGCCTCGGTCATTATCGACGTGGACGACAGCACCCTGTTCTCCATCGAGCGCGTCGCGGGCCGCCGTCTCAGTCTGCGCATCGAACACAGCGACCTGCCTGAAAGCCTGGCGCGCAATCTGGATGCCAGCGAGTACCTAGGTCCGGTCAAGATCATCAGCTCGTACCGCGATCCCGCCGCGCGCGGCACGGTTCGTGTCGATGTGGATCTGGCCGAAGACGTACCCAATCGTGTGCGTTTGGATGGCAATCGCATCTTCTGGGACTTCCAGAAGGCGCGTGCGCCCAGCCTGCCCGCGGTCTGGGTGCCCCCGCCTTCGAGCATGCCATCGGTCATGTTCGTGCCCGCCCGCAAGGTGGCCGGGTTCGTCGCCACAACCAAGGACGGGCTCTGGGTGGGCCAGGCAGCCCCGCCCCCCTACCTCGCGCCCCCCGCACAATCCGCAAGCAGTGCACAACCGGGAGACACGGCTGCCTTGCCTGCCGGATCCGTCGCACCAGCGGGAGCAGCACCAGAGGCGCGCCAAGGCTCGTCCACCGGGGGCTCCGGCCGCTATGCGACCGTCGGTAAGAAACGCTACACAGGCCGCCGCATCGACCTCGATTTCAAAGGCGCGGACATTCACAACATCCTGCGCCTGCTGGCCGACGTGGGCCAGGTCAACGTCATCGTGGCCGACGACGTGCGCGGCGAAGTCACCATCAAGATGCGCGACGTGCCTTGGGACCAGGCTCTCGACGTGGTACTGCGATCGAAGGGGCTGGGCTCCGTGCGCGAAGGCAACCTTCTGCGCGTGGCCCCGCTGGCCTTGCTTGAGAAGGAGCTGGAAGCGGAAATCGCCAGGCAGAAACAGATCGCCGACGTGTTGCCCATCGAGACACGCCTCATCGGGGTTTCCTATGCCGAGGCCGCGCAGCTGATGGACAAGATCCGCGATCTGCTCTCGCCGAGGGGCAAGGTCTCGGAGGATCACCGCACCAACACCCTCATTGTGTCGGACGTGACCAAGAATCTTCAGCTCATTGAGGATCTGGTACGCAATCTCGACACGCAGACTGCGCAGGTCATGATCGAGGCGCGCATCGTAGAGGCCAATTCGAATTTCGCACGGCAAATCGGCGTCCAATGGGGTGGCACCGCCTTCGCGGATACCACGCACGGCAATCCAACTGGCCTGGTCTTTCCGTACAACGTGGGCGTTGGCGGCGGCGCGGACGACGGCTCTTCGCCCCTCGGGGGTCTCGTGCCCGGCCCGCGCACCGGAACAGGTACCACTGGAAATCCCAACTTCCTGGTCAACATGCCCGCCCCGGCTGGCCTCGGGACTGGCTCGGCGATCGGTCTGACGCTCGGATCCGTCGCTGGCGCCTTCAACCTGAACCTACGCCTGTCGGCCATGGAAAGCACCGGTGCGGTGCGCATACTATCTTCCCCCCGCATCACCACCATGGACAACGTCCAGGCGAATATCGAACAAGGCGTGTCGATCCCGGTGTCCGTGGTCAGCGCCATGGGTGCGCAGACCCAATTTGTGGACGCCAAGCTTCGACTCGGCGTCAAGCCACACGTCACCAACGAAGGAACCATTTCAATGGTAATCGATGTGACCCGCAACGAGCCCGATTTCGTTAACACGGGCGCCCGTGGTGATCCTTCGATCCAGAAGAAAGAAGCCAAGACAACCATGCTGGTTCGCGACGGCGACACAGCGGTCATCGGCGGCATCTACACGCGCAACACCGGCCTCAGCAACGCCCGGGTTCCCTTCTTCTCTGATATCCCGGTGCTTGGTTGGTTCTTCCGCAATCGCAAGGAGAACGACAACCGGTCCGAATTCCTGGTGTTCATCACCCCGCGCATCGTCAACCGATCGCGCGTGGCTGGGCAGTAGACCGCAGTACACTTAGGTAGGTATCGCCATGATGCAACGACGTAATGAGGGACAAGCTATGAACCATCAGAGGAAGTGGTTTGCCTGCGGCGTAGTTTGCGCAACTGCTGTCGCTTTCGGCCTCGTTGCTTGCGGGCGATTCTTGGCCACCGATGCGTACACCGCCTTGGAAATCTCACAAGTGCAGGTTCTATCCGGGGGCGAGTGCAGCGTCCCGGCTACCGCCACCACCCTCCACCGCACCGGTGGCGTGCTCGATCTGGCCCTGCCCGACGGATCCACCCCGCCTTACTACCTTCCCGTGGTGGTTGTGAACAACCTGGATTCCGCGGGCGGCTCGAACGCGGCGGAGATGAACAGAATCGCGCTTGACCATTTCACCATCGAGCTCTCCGCGCCGGGCATCAGCTGGGGCGCCAATTGCCCCGCCACCTTCGACACCCAACCCGTCACCGTCACGATTCCGCCCGGCGGCTCGGTTGGCGCAAGCATGAATATCATCACACCTGCTCACTCCCAGTGCTTGCAGCCGCAGGTATCGGATGCTGGTCTCTCGGTCACCGCGAAGATCACCGCAAAGGGCCGCCATGGCGGGACAGGCATCGACAGCGCCCCCTACACATTCTCCGTCACGGTGTGCAAGGGCTGCCTGCAAGTAGCCTACACCGAGCCCGCCCTGGCCCCCTATCGCTACCCCGCCAATACGCCTATGTGTGCGTCTCTCGTCGGCTCGAATCTCTATTCTGGAACCCCGTGCCTGCCCCCGGGTCAAGACGGAACCATCTTGTGTTGCGGTATCACCCAAACGGTGGGCAGCACCACAAGAGACGTCGCCCTGTGTCCAGGCGTGTTCACGGGTAAGACAGACACCACCACATCTACCGCCACGTCCACGGACACCTCGACCAGCCCCTAGGGCACAGCGGCGCGCGCTATTGACACCTCCGGATCTCTCCGACTAGAAGCGAAAGAACAACGATGTTCCGCGAAAGTCTGCAGCGCATGGTGGATCGACTCGCCGGAGGCGTGGCCGGCATCCTCATGGGATTCGACGGGATTTCGGTCGAGTCCTACACCAAGGACGGTGAAGAGAACCTAGACATCCAGACCGTCGGGATGGAGCTGGCCCATGCCGTGGTCCAGCTGCGCAAAGCGACAGAGAACCTCGACGTTGGCCCGCTTCGTGAATTGACTTTGAAGGCCAACAACCTCGTGGTCATGGTCTACCTCCTGAACGAGGAATATTTCATCGCGTGCGCGCTCAAGCCCGAGGCCAGTTTCGGCAAGGCGCGCTACTTGATGAGGCTCCTGGCCCCGCAGATACAGGCCGAGTTGTGACCGGGGTCGAGCGTGGGCATACGCCGGGCCAGCCGGTGATCCTGGTCATCCATGGACCGAATCTGAATCTTCTCGGCACGCGCGAGCCCCATATCTACGGCTCGACAACCTTGCGCGAGATTGACGAAGAACTGGCAACGCATGGCACTGAGCTTGGCGTTGCAGTCCAGACATTCCAATCCAACCATGAGGGTCTTCTCATCGATCGCGTCCAGCAAGCCCACGGCAAGGCCGCGGGCCTGATCATCAACGCCGGGGGGCTGACCCACACCAGCGTGTCACTGCGCGATGCCATCGCCGCCATCCAGGTGCCCACCGTCGAGGTCCACCTGTCCAACCTCTACACGCGCGAGGAATTCCGCCACCACTCGTATCTAGCCCCGGTATGTCTGGGGCAGATTGCAGGGCTGGGCGCGATCGGGTACCGTCTGGCGCTCGATGCACTGGCCAAACTGGTGCAGGCCAAGCGGCCCGTCCAAAGTGGCAGGCCTAAACCATCTGATTCGAGACCCATCAAGTCGCGTGCCGCGACTTCGTCCAAGAAAGGAGCCGCGAGAAAATGAGCAAACGCAAGGCCCCCGTTGCCGCTGCCAAGAAGGCATCTTCTAACGCACCTTCTAACGCATCTTCGGCAAGCCGCGAGGAGTGCGCGTGTGAATGTCAACCCGTCGATCTGCAAAGGTTGCGCGAGCTGGCCGAAATCGCCACCGAGTTTGATTTGGCGGAACTGGAGTTGGACGCCTGCGGAGGCGTCCGCGTCGTGAGGCGCGCGGCCGGTGCGCCGGCCTTCGCGGCGGCGCCCTTGCCACCGCCTCCGATTCATGTCGTCGCGCCCCCGGAAAAGGTGGCCAAACCCGCCGAGGCCGGCACCCTCATCACATCGCCGTTCGTGGGGACCTTCTACCGTGCGCCCTCGCCCGAGGCACCGGCCTTCGCAGATGTAGGCCAGAGCGTGCGCAAGGGACAGGTGGTCTGCATCGTCGAGGCCATGAAGTTGATGAACGAGATCGAGTCGGAATTCGACGGCAAGATCCTCGAAATCCTGGTGAAGAACGCGGAGCACGTCGAATACGGCCAACCCTTGTTCCGCATCGAAAAGGCCTAGGGGATCGCCGCCGACAGCGCGGAATACCGGGAGTGGCGGCGCAGTTAAGGATCGGCCGCCTTTTTTCGGCTCTGTGAAGTCAGCCATCAACGCTTACGGACGGTGCACGCGTGTTCAAAAAGGTTCTCATAGCGAATCGTGGTGAGATCGCACTGCGAGTGATTCGCGCTTGTCGCGATCTCGGCTTGAAGTCGGTCGCGGTTCATTCCACGGCTGACGCCGATTCGCTCCATGTTCGTTTCGCAGACGAGAAAGTCTGCATTGGACCGCCGCCATCGCGGCAGAGCTATCTCAACATTCCAGCCATCATCAGCGCGGCCGAAGTGACGGGTGCCGATGCCATCCACCCGGGTTATGGCTTCCTGGCGGAAAACGCCGAGTTTGCCGAGGTGGTGCAGAAATGCGGCCTCCACTGGATCGGCCCGCAGCCCGAGGTCATGCGCTTGATGGGCGACAAGGTGTCCGCCCGCCGGGCCATGGAAGCCGCGGGCGTGCCCGTCACGCCTGGCACGGGCATCATCGAGACTGACCGCGAAGCTGAAGAAGCCGTCGAGCGCATCGGGTTCCCCGTGATTATCAAGGCCACGGGCGGCGGTGGTGGCCGCGGCATGAAGATCGTCGAAGACAAAAGCCGGCTGATCGCCCAGCTGGCGGCCGCACGGTCGGAGGCCCAAGCCGGTTTCAACAACCCGCGGGTGTACATCGAGCGCTACATCGGCAAGCCGCGCCACATCGAGGTGCAGGTTCTGGGCGACGGCCAGTCGGCCATTGCCCTCGGCGAGCGCGAATGTTCCATCCAAAGGCGCCACCAGAAGCTCATCGAGGAAGCACCCTCGGTGGCGCTCGACGACACCCGCCGGGCCGAGCTTTTGCGGACCGCGCGCAAGGCCACTGCCGCCATCGGTTACAAGACCGTGGGCACGCTGGAATTCCTGCTCGACGAAAACAAGCAATTCTACTTCATGGAGATGAACACCCGCATCCAGGTCGAGCACACCGTGACCGAGATGGTGTTTGGCGTCGATCTCGTGCGTGAACAGATGCGGTTAGCAGCCGGAGATTCCCTGCGTCTGCCTGCCGAGATGCGCCCGCGCGGCCACGCCATCGAGTTGCGCATCAACGCCGAGGATCCCGTCACCTTCGCGCCTTCCCCGGGAACCATCACCGCACTCAACCTGCCGGGCGGCATCGGCATTCGTGTCGATACCCACATCTACGCCCACTACCGCGTGCCTCCCTTCTACGATTCGCTCCTGGCCAAGCTCGTGGCACACGGCGACAATCGCAACGTTGCGTTGGCTCGCATGCGGCGGGCCCTGGACGAGGTGGTGGTGGAAGGCATCAAAACCAATTGCGATTTGCACCGCCGGGTGCTGAATCATCCCGATTTCATCGGCGGCCGGTTCGATACCCATTTCCTAGAACGCCTGTAGCCTGGCCCGCGGGTGCCTTCGGACGCTAGCCCCTTTCCCAAGTTCGCCACGCGGACAAAAAACTGGACGCTCCTTTACACGTGTGGCGTTCCCGGTAACACTGTGCACGCGGACTTAAACAGGTGGTAACGAAGAAAGACAAGCACCTCGCAGCAGCGCAGAAGTACTTGGAGCGGGGAAGCTTCGAGAAGGCCTTGGCGGAGTTTCAGAACGCCGTCAAGGAGGACCCGAAGGACACCCGCACCTGGCTTCGCATGGCCGAGATCTATGTCCGGCTCGGCCACAATGACAAAGCCACCGAGGTCTATCAGAAGACCGTCGATCTGTACGTCGAGCAAGGGTTCTTCCAGCGCGCCGTCGCTGTCTACAAGAACATCATCAAACTGTCCCCGGAATTCATCGATGCCCGCATCAAGCTCGCCGAGGTCTTCCGGCAACTCGGACTGCTCTCGGACGCCGTTCAGCAGCTCGAACAGGCCGCCGCGCTCTACCAGAAATCAAACCGCCAGGCCGAGGCGCTCAGTGCGTACAAACAAATCATCGACCTCAATCCCGAGCAGCCTAACCCGCGCATCCGCTACGCCGAGTTGGCCTGCCAGGCGGGGGCTATCAAGGAGGCCGTGGTGGAATTCGCCGAGGCCGCCAGATTGGTCAAGGCGCAGGGCCGCGCCGAGGAGTTTCTCCGCGTCGCCGAACGGCTGTTGCACTACGATCCGGACAACCATGCCATGGCCATGGAAGTGGCAGCCAGGTACCTGGATAACAACAATGCGCGCGCCGCGCTGTCTAGGCTCAAGTCGGTATTTGAAGCCAACCAACGCGATCCCACGGTCTTGGATCTGCTGGCGCGCACGTTTGAGCAACTCGGCCAGCCCCACAAGACGCTGCCGGTTCTGAAAGAACTGGCGCGCGTCTACGCCGAAAGCGGCCGGATCAGCGAACGGAACCAAGCTGCCCAGCGCGTGCTGTCGATGGATCCGAATGATGCGGAGATGCACGAGCTTCTGGGCAGACCGCACAGCAGCATGAACAGGACTCCGCAGCCGCCCTCGGCGTCCAGGATGACGGCGCCGATGACGGCGCCGATGACGGCGCCGATGACGACGCCGATGACGATGACGACGCCTTCGCTCATGCCGTCCCTGACCCCGCTACCCATGCCGGGTGCGACAGGCGTTGGCAAGCGCCCTATGGCCATCACCTTCAGCGAGATGGAAGTGCCCCAAGCTCTGCGCAACAAGTACGTCAGCTTGCCCGCGGAACCCATGGCTGCCTCCATGTCCGAACGGATCAACATCGCGTCGGGCCTTGTGGAAAAATCCGACGACGACGCCGAGGTCAAGCGCATCCTGGCCGAGGCCGATGTGTTCGTGAAATACGGCCTGGTGGATCGCGCGGCCGATCACTTGCGCCGCGTGTTCGATCGTGTTCCCACCCATCAAGGCGCGCACGAAAGGCTGGCTGCGGTGCTCGTTCAACTGGGCCGCAAGGCCGAAGCAGCGGCCGAATACGAAGTCTTGGCTCAGCAATTCACCGCTAGCAAGCCCTCCGCAGCCGCGGGGTACGCGCGCAAGGCACTCGAACTCAATCCGTCCGCACGGCGCGCGCTGGAGGTCTTGGGCATGGTCGCGGGCGCGCTGCAAGAGGAGCCGGCGCCCGAGGAGACCGACAGCTCGATTTCATCGGAGATGGGCATGGGTACGCCCGAGCCGGATATCATCCAAAGTGGCGAGATTGAACTCCTGGGCGAACCCGTGGAACCCGACGACTTCGGCGGCAGCGAAGGCGGTGCAGCCGTCGAAGGCAACCAAGAAAGAACTCGCGGTGGGCCGAACGGTACGGACGCAGCAGCCGAGGACAATAGGGACGACTTGGAAGGGGCAACCCAAGTGGGCGATACGCCTTTACCCGAAGTCGTCGCCCAAGAGTACACCGAGCCGACCAACCTGGCATCCGCCCACCAGGCCTCGCCTTCCGGATCGGATGACGCTTTTCTTGCCGACCTGGAGCAGGTCGATTTCTTCATCGAACAAGGGTTGACCGGCGAGGCCGTGTCCATGCTCGACGAGATGGAGTACAGGTTTCCCGGACACATCCTCATCGCCGATCGGCGCGAGAAGGTGGCCGCTCTTGACGCCGACTCGGGGACGTCGCAAGGCGCGGTTCCCGCCCAGGTTCACGGCGGTCCGGCCGAATCCACGCGCACCCTGCACAAGTCCGCCGCGTCGTCACCACGCGGGCCAGCGGCAAAGCCGCCTGAGCACGACATCGACACGCACGCGGATCTGGGAATCATGGAAAAAACGATGGAGCGCTACGGTGCGGCCATCGAGCATTTCAAGGCAGTCATGGAGGATCCCAAGCGCGAGGTCTTCGCCCTGTCCATGATCGGCGAGTGC
>Ga0302322_100006500_pt1 | contig 10370 bp, 4 predicted proteins | sample Fen_T0_2_FD_203757 | JGI IMG/M metagenome (GOLD analysis project Ga0302322, IMG submission 203757) | Peat permafrost microbial communities from Stordalen Mire near Abisko, Sweden - Fen_T0_2 | ecosystem: Environmental > Terrestrial > Soil > Wetlands > Permafrost | place: Sweden: Abisko... | reverse complement strand
GGTGATTCCGGACGGCGTACCCGCGAGGATGAAGCGGGCATCCTGGTAACACGCGTAGTTCAGCGCATCGAGACCGCGCGAGACGAAGGGGTCGTAGACCGTGCCAATCGGCAGGAGCCTGGTCCCGAACAGCGAGTGCGACAGGCCCAGCGCCGCGAGCATGATGAACAGGTTGTTCTCGGCGATGCCCAGCTCGATGTGCTGTCCTTTCTGCGACTGCGTCCACTGCTGCGGCGACGCCACCTGCGACGCGGGCGGGCGGGCCTGCTCTTCGTGGCGCGAGAAGATGCCCCGCCGGTTCACCCACGGGCCGAGGTTGGTGGAGGTGGTCACGTCAGGCGCGGTCGTCACAATGTGGTCCGCCAGTGCCGGGTGCTGACGGGCAAGTCCGGCCACCACGCGCCCGAACGCCTCCTGCGTGGAGACGCGCTCCCCACCGGGCACCTCGAAGGAGGCGGGCACGGCCACCTTCGGCGCCTCGAACCGACGTACGGTCTCCTGCGCGAAGGGCACGCTACGAATGAACGCGGCCAGCGCCTCCGCCCGATCGCCGAGTCCGGCGAAGTGGTCCCACTCTTCGCCGTTCTTGATGCCGAGCCGCGCCTTGAAGGTGTCCACCTGCTCGGCGGTCATCTGTCCGGCGTGGTTGTCCTTGTGCCCGGCGAAAGGCAGCCCCATGCCCTTGATCGTGTAGGCAATGAAACAGGTCGGCGTGTCGTCCTTCACGCTGTGAAACGCCTGCGTCAAGGTCTCCAGATCGTGACCCCCGAGGTCGGTCATGACGGCATGCAGTTCGGCGTCGCCCAGCGAGGCGAGCAGCGACTCCACACCGGGTTCGCTGCCGATGTCCTCCTGCAACTGGGTCCGCCAGGCCTGCCCACCCTGGAACGACAGCGCCGAGTACAACGTGTTGGACGATTCGTCGATCCACGCCTTGAGGGCCTCGCCACCAGGCTTGCGGAACGTCTCTGACATGCGGCGGCCGTACTTCAGCGTGACCACGCGCCAGCCCATGTCCTTGAAGATGCTGTCGAGCCGCAGGAACAGACGGTCGGACACCACGGCGTCGAGGCTCTGGCGGTTGTAATCGATCACCCACCAGACGTTCCTGATGTCGTGCTTCCATCCCTCCAGCAACGCCTCGAACACGTTGCCTTCGTCCAACTCCGCGTCGCCCACGATGGCGACCATGCGGCCGCGACGCTCGGCGGGCACCATCGACTTCATCTGCACGTAGTCCTGGACCAGCGAGGCGAAACTGGTCATGGCCACACCCAGACCCACCGACCCGGTGGAGAAATCGACGTCGTCGATGTCCTTGGTCCGGGACGGGTAGGACTGCACACCGCCCAACGCCCGGAAATCCTTCATTTTCTCGACGGTCTGCCGCCCGAAGAGGTACTGGATGGCGTGGAAGATGGGGCTCGCGTGCGGCTTCACCGCCACGCGGTCGCGCGGCGTCAACACGTCCAGGTACAGCGCCGTCATGATGCTGGCGCACGACGCAGACGAGGCCTGATGCCCGCCAACCTTGAGGCCGTCCTTCCGGGGACGCACCTGATTGGCGTGATGAATCATCCACACCGCGAGCCAGAGAATCTTGGTCTCGAGCGCGCGCAGACACTCGAGCCTCTCGACTGCGGCGGCATCCTTCGTGACCGGGGCGACGGCCAAACCGGCCGACCTGTGCTGCACTCGTTTCGACGCCAACGTTCTCCCCCTCAGGGCGCCGATGGTAACAAAGCGCCTTCGGCCGGGGATTGCGATTCACGCCTGCGCATGGCCGTATCACGCAACAAGATTGCGGAGAGTTGAGACATCGCGCACATTTCGACCTCTCGCTCGCCGCGTCTCTGGTATCCTCGCTCCGCTTCTGGAGGCGTGCACCATGCCGAACACGACACAGCCCAAGCTCGATGAAATCGACTTCGCCCTCCTGCGTCACCTGCAGGAGCACGCCCGCATCTCGAACGTCGAGCTTGCGGACCGCGTCGGGCTGTCGCCGGCTCCCTGTCTCCGACGGGTGCAGGCGCTCGAACGCGGCGGCGTGATTCGGAAGTACGCCGCGCTGCTCAACCCCAACATGGTGGCGCGCGACGTGACCGTGTTCGTCCAGATCTCTCTCGATCTCCAGGTGGGCGGCCGGCTCGATACGTTCGAGCAGCAGATCATGAAGCGGCAGGAAGTACTCGAGTGTTATCTGATGACCGGCGACTCGGACTACCTGCTCCGGGTCGTGGTGCCGGACGTCGCGGCGTACGAGCGATTCCTGAAGGAAGCCCTGACGCGCATCGAGGGCGTGGTGGGCATCAAATCGAGCTTCGCGTTGCGCGAGGTGAAGTACTCGACCGCGCTGCCGTTACCCGAAAAGCAGAAAGCCGGCGTGGGGCTTCCTCAGGACGACGTGCGGAGGCGGCTGGCTAGTTCGGACGTCGTCTCGAGCCGTGTGACACCTCGGCCGAACAAGCGGACGCTCGCGCGACGTTAGGGCGGCGACGGGGACCGGAGGCGCGTCCCCGCCGCGTCCACACCTAGTTCACGCCGAGCGCCACGAACTCGGCCGGCACGCCCTGCGCGCCTACCGGCACGACGATGAGCTGCCGCCCGTTGACCATGTAGGTCATCGGGATGCCGGACTGGTTCGCGGGCAGCTTGAACTCGGACACGATCTCGCCAGTCGCTTTGTCGTGCGCACGCAGCATCGGACCGCCCGAGCCTGGCGCCACGGCGAACAGACCTGACCCTTCGCCGGCGAACAGGAGCGACTTCGTCACCAGCAGGCCGACGTGTTCGTAGCGGCCCGTCCGAGGCACGGTCACGCCTTTGAGCGCCGGGTGGTTCTTCACCCAGTCTGGCGCGTCGCCGTTGGCGACCTGCCACTTGATGTCGCCCGCATTCAGGTCGAGGGCCGTGATGCGGCCCCACGGCGGTTTGACCATCGGCAGACCCTGAGGGCCGAAGACACGTGGGCCTGGAGGCGGAGCGCCTGGACCGCGGGCAACCGGAGGTTCCGCGTTTCCGTTCACGTAGTCCTGCTCCGAGCGTTTGGGATCGTGAACCAGCACCATCGGATTGATCTGCGTCCCGGAGCTCACGTAGATGATGCCGGTTTCGGGATCGGCCGCACCGCCCTGCCAGTTCGCGCCGCCGGTCGCCGACGGGAGCATCAGCAGGCCGCGCTTGCCGTCGGTGCCAGCCACAATCTGGGCCGAGAAGACCGGCCCCATCTTGTAGTCCTGCGCCAGTTGCACCGCTTCAGCATGGAGAGCCGGCGTGAGGTCGTTCAGATCGTCGAGCGTGACGCCTTGCCTGTCGAAGGCCGGCGGCTTGGTCGGAAACGGCTGCGTGGGCGACAGCCGCTCGCCCGGCACCTTCGACGCCTCCACGGGACGCTCCTCGATCGGCCACACCGGCTGGCCAGTCACGCGGTCGAAGACGTAGGTGAAGGCCTGCTTGGTGACCTGCGCGACGGCCTTGATGCGACGGCCGTTGGCCGTGATGTCGAGCAGCATCGGCGGCGCCACGGTGTCGTAGTCCCAGATGCCGTGGTGCACGAGCTGGAAGTGCCAGACGCGCTTGCCGGTATTCGCGTCCAGACACACGAGGCTCTCGGCGAAGAGGTTGTTGCCCAGACGGTGGCCGCCGTAATAGTCGTTGGTCGGCGTCTCGACGGGCAGATATACGTACCCGAGGTCAGGGTCGGCCGACATCGGTGCCCACACCGCGGTGTTGCCCTGAACGGCCCACGAATCCTTCTCCCAGGTCTCGTTCCCGAACTCCCCGGGCTGCGGGATCGTATGGAAGATCCATTTGCGCTTGCCGGTTCTGGCGTCGAAGCCGCGGACATGGCCCGCGATGTTGCCCACCTTCGTGGGGAACGCCAGCAGTGCCGCGCCGACCACAATCGTGTCCTTCACGACAAGCGGCGGCGAACTCGCGCCGATCAGGCCGTCCTCAGGCGCGGGCCGGTCGAGGCCCTCATAGAGGTCGACGACGCCGTTCTGGCCGAACGTGGTGATGGGCCGGCCCGTCTTCGCGTCGAGCGCGATCATCCGATAGCCGGCCGTCAGGTAGAAGATGCGCTCGTCGCCACGGCCATCGGTCCAGTAGGACACCCCGCGGTGGTTCATGCGGGGCGCCTTCAGGCCACGCTGCCCTTCGTCGTAGCGCCACATCCAGAGGGTCTCGCCGCTAGCCGCGTCGATCGCCACGACGTCGCGCCGCGTGCCCGCGGTGGTGTAGAGGACGCCGTTCACCATCAAGGGTGTCGCCTCGATGTTGTATTCGGGCGCCACGCCGAAGTTCTCGGCCTTCCAGCGCCAGACGACCCGAAGGTCTTTCACGTTCTGCTTGTTGATCTGGTCGAGGGGTGAGTACTTGGTGCTGCCGGCATCACCGCCGTAGTAGTGCCACTCGCCAGGCTTCCCCGGATTCTGTGCACCAACCCGGGCGCCGGCCCAGAACAGGCTGGCGGCTACTGCGACGGCCGCGCACAGCGGCGCTGTTATCCACGCGTGCTTCATCGATTGGACCTTCCTGGAGACACCGGAGCCGAGGTGTCGCGCCGGAGTATACCGAAGCCCTGCCCATCGTGCCGCACCAGTGCCGACGCGCAGCCACCCGGCCGTTGCGCTAGCGACGCTCGAGATCGGCCAGCGTCTGGCGCGCGGCGGTGAAGTCGGGACGCAATTCGAGCGCCCGCCTCGCGTGGGACCGGGCGTCGTCCAGGCGTCCCATGGCGGCCAGTGCGAGCGCGAGGTTGTGGTGCGCCTCCGGGTAGTCTTCGCGCAGGGCGAGGGCGCGGGTGAGCCGCTCGACCGCGCGTGTGAGGTTGCCGCGGGCACCGTCGAGCGCCGCGAGGTTGTTCAGCAGTTCCGCCGAGTCTGGCGTAACGGCCAGGGCGCGCTCGAAGGTCTGCGTCGCGGCGTCGGCCTGGCCGCTGTCGCGCAGCGCGTTACCGAGGTTGAACAGCACCCGGCCGTCACCGGGCCGTGTCCGTTCCGCCGCACGCAACGGCGCGAGCGCCTCGCGAGCGCGACCGGCCTCCACGAGAGCGGCGCCCAGATTGTTCTCGGCTTCCGTGTAGCCCGGCTTCAGGCGCAACGCCTCCCGGAAGGCGCCAATCGCGTCGTCCAGCCGTCCGGCCGCGAGGTAGCGCGTCCCGAGCAGATCGCGCAGCGCGGCGTCCGCCGGTGACTGCGCCACCGAGGCTTCGGCAGCCGCGAGGCGCGACTGCGCGCGGCGTGCGATGAAGTCGCGGGCGAGCGCCGGGAGGTCGTCGGGACGGCTCGGCAGGACCTGCAGCCACAGATCGCCCATCTCGTCCGACGACCGCGGCCCATACTGCACGCGTCTGGGCTGCTGGCCTGGCTTGGGCTGGTGCGCGGAGCTGTTGTCGTACGTGATGCGCATCGACACCGTCGTGCCCCGAGGCAGCGCCACTGGCGCGGCGTAGCGGTAGAACTCCTGCCAGTGGAAATCCCAGTTCCGGATCAGGAGCAGCGGCACAGCCTGGCCTGAGGGGAGCGTGGCCGTCGCGCGGATCTCGCGGCCCAGGAAGTGAGCGTGCGGATATACGCTCACGGCCTCGACGTCCACAGGCAGCGTGTACGCATCCTCCACGACGTACTGGGTGGCGCCGGCCGGAATGTCGATCGTGGTGGACGTGAGTTTCACCATGAACGGCACGCGCGACGGAGGTGTGTCACTGAAGTACAAGCCAATGGCCGGCTGCAACGCGACGGGCGACTCGCCTGGCAGCATGTGCAACTGCACGACCAGGTCCGTTCCCGGTTCCAGCCGCCATGCCATGTCCGGCTGGTCGAAGGACGCCGTGCGCCCTGGGGTCCATCCGACGAAATGGCCGTCAGGACTGTGAAAGTCGTCCGAGAACATGCCCTCGTAGCCGGGCTCCGGGTCCGCCGCATCGAGGCGACGCGACTCGCCGGTCCCGTCGACCCCTATCACCGCGTGATGCACCGACGCCGCGTGGCCGGGTTGGAACTCGACGCCACGAACGAAAACCGGCCTGGACAGATTCACCGGCACCACGAAATTGCGAAAGACGTCGCCGTCTCCGGCCCGCAGCGTATACGGGGCCGGCAGCGTGACGACCAGATCCGGCTTCCCCAGCTGCCAGGTTGCCGCCGCGTCGGCCGGCGGTGGCGGCACGGTGGCGTCGCCCCGGAGCAGCCCCAGTTCCGTCCATCGCCGAATATTGGCAATCTCTCCGGCCGACAGGCCACGCGCGTTGGCGAACGTGCCGACGCCAGGCTCGGGGAGCCACGGCGGCATCTCTCGCGACTCGACGGCGCGCACGATCTGCGCGGCGTGGTCGCGCACCTCGTCGTAGGTGAGCAGGCTGAAGGGCGCGATCTGTCCGGGGCGGTGACAGGAGACGCAGTTGGCGTAGACGATCGGCGCGATGTCGCGGGCGAAGGTGGGCGGCGTGGTGGCCGGCGTCGACCGGCACGCCGCGCCGCACATGGCCAGCACCGCCATGAGGCCGGCACGAGCGGTCATACGGTGAATGATGCCGGAAAAACCTCTAGCGCGCGGCAGCGCGCGCGACGCGCAGGCCGTCAACGGTGCCCGCGGACACGCCGTCGCCCCCGAGCGTCAGGATCCGGAATCCCTGTTGCACGCGCGCCGCGGCGTCCCGCGCCGTCGCGGTGATGGCGACCGGGATGTTGCGTCGTTTGGCGGCCGCCAGAACCGTCGAGATGGCGGTCTCGAGATCGGGCGCCCCTGGCGTCGAGGCCAGCGACAGACCGAGATCGGCAGGGCCGATGAACAACGCGCTCACGCCGGGCACGGCGAGAATCTCGTCCACCTTCTGCACGCCCTCGAGCGTCTCGATCTGGATGAAACTGAGCAGCTCGCCGCTCGGGTCGAGCGGCCACAACTCAGCCCGCTTCTGGTAGTCGGGCACACCCCACAGCCAGGTCGCGGCTGTCGGCGAGAAGCCTCGGCGGCCCATGGGCTCGCCAGGCACCTGCGGCACCCGCGGGTAGCGCATCGCGGTCGTGGCCTGGATCGCCTGCTCGCGGTTGCTGATGGCCGAGAACATGATGCCCATGACACCCAGGTCCAGCGCCTGCTTGACCGTGAAGGTAACGGGTTCATAGCCGTACTGCGGCAGGCGGATGATGGGCGTGACATTCGGCTGCAGATTGCCCTTGCGTGCAATCTCGGCGCGGTTCGTCATGCCGAGCAGGAACGCCTGCAAGCGTTCGAGATCGAAGACCCCGTGTTCCATGTCGATGATCACGAAGTCGGCGTCCGAGGCGGCTACCGCGCGGGCATTCTCGAGTGAACGGTCGGAGGAGATCAGACCGAAGATCGAGCCCCCTTTTCCGAGGGTCTCCGCGGCACGGTTCAGTCGAACGGAGGGCAACGGCTGCTGCGCACCGAGCGGGGCACCCGCCGCGGCGAGACCGAGCAGGACGGCGATGGAGAGCACGCACCGGTACATCCGAGACACCTCTCGCAGACGGCATGGCGTGGGGGCGGAACGGGGGTACCGCACGACGCGGCACCCCCGTGGCTGGCTAGAAGGCGTACTTGACCTGGAACCGGACGAGGCGGCCGCTCAGGATCGTGCTCGGGTAGCCGAGCGTCGGCCCATACGCGGTCTTCAGCGTGAGCAACGCGTTGCTGTTCAGCAGGTTGAAGACGTCGATCTGCGGCGTCAGCTTCAACTTACCAACACCCACGACCTTGGAGAACGCGAGGTCCATCTGGGTCACGCGCGGCATCATGCTGGTGCCCGGGTTGTCCAGGAACACCGAGACGTTCGACTGGACCAGCGCCGGCAGCTGCGTCTTCGTGACGTTATAGGTGTAGAGCCGCATGTGGTTGTCCGGGTTCTGCGCCAGCAGCGGTGCAGGCGGCGCGGTCGTGTTGAACCCATCGGCGCTCTGGAAGACGCCGCTGAACCGGATGTCCCACGGCAGCGGGTACGACCAGGTGAGCTTCACCGTTCTGGCGAGCGGGATGTGGTACTGGGTCTGGTCGCAGAAGCGCAGCTGGTTCGGATCCTCGACGTCACAGATCTTCGAGACGCTGCGGCCAATCGAGATGCCGCCGGCGACAGTCAGCCCTCGGCTGCCCCGCGCGTTCATCGTGAGATCGACACCGTTGTAGTGCCGCCAGTTGTTCGAGGACGTCGTGTCGAGCTCGTTGATCAGCCCGAGGAACGGACGCTGCAGGTTGTAGATCGGAATCTGCTCGCCGTTTCCGCGGGGGTCGGCAACCGACGTGAGGTCGTAGGCCGTCAGCGGCACCGCGAGATTGTTCGTGTACAAAATGTTCTTGTACTCGCGCCGGTAGTAGTTGGCCGAGACCGACAGCCTCTCCATCAACTGGTGCTGCACGCCAATGTTGTAGAGCACCTGATACGGCCGCTTCATGTTCGGGTCCGGATTGATGTTCCGGCGCACGCCCAGCGTGGCGTTGTTGGCCGCGCCGAGCTCGTTGTCCTCGGCGATGTCGTTCCCGTTCAGGTCGGTCCAGGTGACGATGTCGCTGCCAACCTGCAGCGGGTTGTACTTGGCCGCGAACCCGGTGGCCTCCTGCTGCATGTACTTGCCGACGCTGCCCTTGACGGCCGTCTTGCCGTTGCCGAACACGTCGAAGGCCGCGCCGAACCGGGGCGCAAAGTTCTTCCAGTTGGGCAGGTTGTCGATCGCGGCAAAGCTGCGCGCCGGGACGAACCGGCCGGCGGGCGCCGTCTGCGCCGGCACCGAGCCCCGGATGGCCTCGAAGCGCACGCCGGGGTTCAGCGTCAGGCGCCGCAGCGTCCAGGAATCCTGCAGGAACACGCCCATGAGCAGGTCCAGGTTCGAGCGCGCGCTCGTGATCGGGAAGTTGTAGCGCTGCACCGAATTCGGTACACCGTTCGAGTAGCGCTGCACCATGTCGCCGTTCGCATCACGCCAGCTGTTGATCCAGCCGCGGCCCCACTGCACACCGAGGCGGATGGCATGGGAACCGGTGATGTAGGTGGACGCGCCGTACAGGTTGTAGAAGGGGAACGTGTCCTCGAAGTCCTGGAGCGCCGCGACCGAGCGCCGGCCGGTCACGATGTCGAGGTGCGAAATCGACCCATACGGCGGCAACTGCTGGGCGTTCTTCACCTCGGGCCGGTAGTGCAGCGTGTAGTCGTAGTAGTTCTCCGAGTAACCGGCTTCGACCAGCAGCTTGCTGGTGACGGTGGACGTCCACTTGGTCTGCGTGTTGAACGAGGTCGGCGTGCGCTGCACAACGGTCGCTTCCGGCGCCACCGTGCCGGTTTCGATGTCCCGGTGCCCGCGGAACTTGGGCAGGAAGTCGTACATCGAGGTGACCTTGTTCTTCTGGTTCAACTGCACGGTCGCACGGTTGGTCCAGGCCCTGACATCGTTGTCGTCCACCACCTGGTTGCCGTTGACGTCGAGCGCGTTGGGCGCGTAGTTGTTGTAGCCCCAGAAGCGCACCGACGAGAGCCACCACAGCCGGTCCTTGAGCAGCGGGAAGCCGATCGTCGGGTTGTAATCCCAGGTCTTGGCGATCTTGGCGGGCGCCGTCACGCCCTGGCCGCGCTGGGTTGCATCAACGTTCTGCGCCTGGAACTTCGTGCTGGTATACAGCGCCACACCGTCGGACCGGATCTGGTTGCTGCCTTCCTTCGGAATCATGTTGATGGTGACGCCGCCGCTGGAGAACTCGGCGTTCGCACCGCTGACCTGGTAGACGTACTCCTGGTACGCGCCGTCATTGTGGTACGTGGCCGGCACCGAACCCGAACTCAGGCTGGACGAGATGTTCATGCCGTCCACCAGCATGGCCATGTCGTTGCCGATGGAGCCGGCGCTGATCACGGTGCTCTGCTGCATGGCGGTCGAGCCGCCCACGTCGAAACGGCCCATGCTGACGCTCGGCAACGTCGCGCCGATGGTCTGGTAGTTGCGCCCCGTCGGCAGCGCGTCGAGCACCGCACGGTTCAGCACCTCGCGCTGCTGCGTCGTCTGGACGTCCACGATGGGCGTGGCGCCCGTCACGACGATGCTCTCCTCGAGCCCGCCGACCTTCATCTCGGCGTTGATGCTCGCGGTGAAGTTCGCGGACAACTCGACGCCCTCGCGCTTGACCGTCGAGAAGCCTTCGAGCGAGAAGTTCACGGCGTAGACGCCAGGTCGGAGGTCCACGATCTTGTACTGACCCGACGCGTCGGTCGTGACGCTTCGCGTCTTCTCAATCAGTGAAGGGCTGGCTGCCTCCACCGTCACGCCCGGGAGCACCGCTCCCGATGTGTCCCTCACGACCCCGGCGATGGCGCTCTGGGCCCGTGCTGCACTGGGCAGCAGCATCAAGAACGCGCTCGAGACAAC
>Ga0302322_100006498_pt1 | contig 10371 bp, 8 predicted proteins | sample Fen_T0_2_FD_203757 | JGI IMG/M metagenome (GOLD analysis project Ga0302322, IMG submission 203757) | Peat permafrost microbial communities from Stordalen Mire near Abisko, Sweden - Fen_T0_2 | ecosystem: Environmental > Terrestrial > Soil > Wetlands > Permafrost | place: Sweden: Abisko... | reverse complement strand
GGACTTTTCCTCGAGACGCACCCCGATCCGGCCAGGGCCATCTCCGACGCCGCCAGCCAGATCCCGCTCGCTGAGCTGCCGGCGCTGATCGCGACTTGTGTGGCGGTGTGGAAAGCGGTCAGAGGTTGAGAACACAAAGGAGCTAAGCAGCGAAGGGATTGGGCGATTTTGTAGCTGCGCTTGAGTTCCGCCGTCGCGGGACGAAAGCGTGGCTCGGGGGGCCACGTTGCCTGCCAGCCATAGGCTTTGCGACGGCTGGTCGCTTCGCTCCCCGTTCGACAAGCTCAGGGCCTAGAGCGGAGTCGAAAGGCAACGCGGCTACTCGGCACCCTTTAGCGCCTTCGCTGCTTCGAGTTCTCAACTGCCTTGGCGCTCGTGGCTCAGGACGCTCAGGGCTTGGTGAGCGCCTTGCCGTAGTTCAGATAGAACTGGTTCTCGAAGACGCCAGACGGGTCATAGCCTTGCTTGAGCGCAAAAAACTGCCGGGCCTGCGGGTAGGCGCGCAGGAACTGTTCCGGCGTGGCGTGCGGCCGGTAGGGCAGGTAGTAACGGCCGCCGCAGGCGAGCGCCGCGTCGATAAGCTCGCGGGTCATCACCTTCATCGTCGCCTCGGCGGCCTCGTCGCGCCGCTGGTGAAACAGCAGGACGAGACCGAACATCTCCTCGGGGGCGTAGCGCAGGAACGTGTCCTGGTCGGGCTCCACGTTGCGCACCGTGATGTTCAGCAGCTCGGGCCGGTAGGAGAGGAAGATCGGGCGGGACTTCTCGATGAACTCGGCGAACCGCGCGGCCGGGATGAAATACTCGTGGAGGATGTCGGTCGCCTCGGGATCGCGCGTGGCGTAGAGGTCCGATGGCTCGTTCATCACCTGGTTGCGCGACAAAATCTTGCCCTCAGTTTCGCCGATCATCTTCTCCAACGTCCAGCGCAGGTTCTTGCCGTAAGCGCTCCCGACGCCGCCCCGGTAGACGAGGCGTTTGAGCAGGCTGGGCTTCTCCTCGGTGAGCGTGTTCTTGACCGGCTTGGCCGTGGCCTTGCGCCGCAGGAGCGTGACGGATGCCTCCTGCATGAAAGACGCCGGGGCCACGCTGATGCGGCCGTAGGCCATGCCCACGTCGGGGTGGTTCCGGGTCAGCTCGTGGTAGACTTTCACGTAATCGGCGGGCGCCACGGCGCGGGCCTCCGCCTCGTAGTAATCGTTGGGCACGACGCGGAGCTCGACTTCGAGGATGACGCCGAACAGCCCGTAGCCGCCCAGCGCGAGGGAGAACAGCTCACGATGCTCCGCGCGGCTGCAGCGGAGGATCTCGCCGGAGGCCGTGACGAGGCGGAAGGACTCGACGGTGCTGGCGATGGGCGGCGTGTTGTTCTGCCAGCCGTGGCAATTGACCGAGATCGAGCCGCCGACCGAAAAATCGTTGTTCGTCTGCATGATCGAGACGGCGTAGCCCCGCTGGTCGAGGTACGGGATGATCTCGAGCCAGCGCGCCCCGGCGCCGGCGGTGAGCAGGCGCTTTCCTTCGTCGAGCGACAGGCGACTGAAGGGATGCATGTCGAGCGCGATGCCGCCCGGGTAGAGGGTGTGGCCGCCCATGGCATGCTGCGCGCCGACGATCGAGACGTGGCGTCCTTCCTTCGCCGCGCGTTTCACCAGGCGGCTGAGCTGCTGCTCCGCCTCGGCGGGATCGGCCGCCACCCGGATCACCTCGGCCGGCGAGTTGGGGCTGAGGCGGCTGGCATCGTCGGTGCCGGCGGCGGGCATCGGTCGCGCCGTCCGGCCGTCATGCCACCAGACGCTGCCGAGAAACAGGACCGGTCGGGCGAGAAACAGCGCGACGGTGACCAGCAGGATCGCGAGGACGGAGAAGATCTTTTTGCGCATAGGGTGGGGATGAACTAGGCCCTTTCATCGCGGGAAAAGAATCGGAAAATACCGCACCCCTCCGCCACCGTCATCCTGGGCCGCGCGCAGGATCCAAGCTCGTGGCGCAGGCCAGCTCTTTCCCGTGGATCCTGCGCCTGGCTCGGGAGGATGGTAGCGGGTGTCTTTTCCTTCATCGGGGTCGAATTGGGAGGCAGCTTTTTTCTTTCTAGTAGTCGAACAGGTGCTCCACCCGGAGGCCCTTGGCGTCAATTTCGCGCAGGACGGCGCCGAGGGATTTCACCGGGACCTGCACCGCCACACGCTTCGTGGCGCTGCCGGTGAGCTGGGCCATGGAGAAGAGTGGTCGACCGGCCGCGAGATCGTAGGCCCACTCCCAAGGGGCGATCAGGGTAAGCATGATCTCGTCGTTGCCGGCGATTTCCTCGAACTCGACGCCATCCCGGGCCAGCAGGGGCACGGTGTCGGTGAAGCCCTGGTAGTGGGGCACGGTGAAGATCCACTGCCGCTCGCCGAGTTGCTCCACGCGGCGGACGCCGGGGCGATCGAGGGATTTCGCGCCGATATCGTGCGCCGAGGCGTAGACCTCGGTGTCGGCGACGCCATAGACCGAGTGGCTGGCGCCGCGGATGATCGCGGCGTACGGCGTCTTGATGCCATATTCCAGGCTGAGGAAGAACTTGCGCTCGCACTTGCGGATGAAGTGCGGGCCGAAGAGATCGTTGGTGGCCCACAGTTCCGTGAACCTGGCGCCGAAGGGAAATTCAAACCATGGCCGCGTGGGCACGAAGTCGCCGTACTCCCGCGCGACCCGCGCCGCAAAGTCGTCCTCGCCGGTCCGCTGGCCACCGGCGGTCCACTCGGAGAGCCGGCCCAGGGTGTTTTCGTAGAGGCCCTTGATGAGAAACTCGATCGTGGAGCTGGTGCAGATCACGCCCAGCATGAGGTTGTAGCCGGGATTGAACGGGTAGTGTTTCCGGGCGATGCCGTAGACTTGGACATATCCGTCCCACATCTGCCCGGTGGCCCGGAAATAGGGAAAGCCGCTCGGCGGGCGGGCGGCGAGATGCTGGGCGTACTCCTGCGGTTGGAAAACGAGATACCACTCGGGAAAAGTCAGGTAGGTGGCATCCTCGTCGCGCTGGTATTGGGGCGTGGCCTTGATGCGGGCGGCGTGGGCGGGGGAGACCGGTTCGGTCACGGGCTGGAATTTCGCCTGGGCGAAATGCGCCGCGCTGAGGAAAACGATCACGGTTGCCGCGGCCCCGAGCAAACCCGCGCCGAGGCCGCGCAGGCCCCAGCGGACCAACCGCCGTTGGCGCAGGCGACGAATCATGGCGTCGCCGGCTTTTCCCGCGCCGCGTACCAGAAGCCGATGACCATGCCGGTGACGGGAATGATAATGTGCGGCAGGTTGCGCAGCACGGTGGCCAGGCTGGGATCGAAGCCTTGGGGGCCGACCGTGCAGATGTCACCGTTCAGGAATTCCACGCCCAGGAAGATCCCCGTGAAGGCATCGATCCCATAGGGAATGCCGGCGTACTTGAAGTAGTTCACCGACCAGGCGCGCGATTTCCAGGCCGCAACCGCGGCGATCAGGCCCGAGATCAGGTGGAAGATGTCATCGATCGGATCGATGGTGAACAGTCCGAGGAGCCGGCCCTGGGTGTCGGTCAGGCCCGGCCAGTGGCTGAGGATGACGATAAACAGAAAGTTGGCGCAGTAGAACCAGGCCAGCAATTGGACCGTCGAGATCGGCTTGCTCATAGGGATGGATGATGGGGCGGCCCGGCGGGGTTTATCGGAGAGCGCCGGATGACTGGCGAATAAAAAATGCAGGCGCGGTCAGGGGTTGAGAACACCAAGGAGCGAAGCAGCGAAGGGATCGGGCGATTTTGTAGCTGCGCTTGAGTCCCGCCGTCGCGGGACGAAAGCGTGGCTCGGGGGGCCACGTTGTCGCTTCGCTCCAACGCGGCTACTCGGCACCCTTCGCTCCTTCGCTGCTTCGTGTTCTCAACCGCCTTGGAGTTCGTGGCTCAAAATGCTCAGGGCGTAAATCGCCGCCGTGTCACTGCGCAGGACCAGCGGACCCAGGGTCACCGGCGCAAAGCCGGCCAGGACGGCCGCGGTCATCTCCGCCGGGGAGAAGTCGCCCTCGGGCCCGATCAGCCACAGCGCCGAGCGCGGCAGGTGGCCGTGGTGGTGGGCATAGCCGGCGAGGACTTTCTTCAGCGTCGTCGTGCCGGCGTGCAGGCTGGCGACAAGCCTGAGCAGGTGGTGGTTGCCGCTTTCCCCGTTCGACGAGCCCATCGGCAGGCTCAGGGTGGTGAGCGAAGCCGAACCACTCAGGGCCCCGAGCCTGTCGTGGGGCACAGCGGCGACAGGCGTCGGTGCGTCCTGTTGTTCGCTGCCGCGAACCCGGGACGAGTCGCTCAGCCCGGGCTGCGGCTCGGACACCGACGCCGACCTGAGAAAATCCTCAAATTTCATGAGCGGCGTGATCTCGGGCAGCCACGGGTTGCCGCATTGCTTGGCCGCCTCGATGGCGGTGGTGCGCCATTTCTCGACCTTCTTGTCGGCGCGGTCGCCGTCGAGGTGCACCTGGGTGCGCTCGCTGAGCAGCGGGATGATGCGGGCGGCGCCGATCTCGGTGGCCTGGCGGACGATGTCGTCCATGGTCGCCCCCTTGGGCAGGGCCTGGGCGAGCGTGATGGAAAAGGCGCGGGGGGCGGCGGGTCGCGCCTGCTTCACCCGCAGCACGGCGGCGGTCTTGCCCGGGTCGACGCACTCGGTCAGCCATTCGCGGCCCTGACCGTCGAAGGCCACGACCGGGTCGCCGCGGCTGCACCGGTTCACCGCGACGAGGTGGTGGCTCTCGTCTGTACCGAGCCGGATTTCCGCCGCGCCGACGGGAACACTGGGGGCATAGGCGCGAAAATCGGGCATGGGCGACGATTACGTCGCAAAGTACGAAGTTCCAAGTACCAAGTACCAGGAGCAAACCGGGCAAGAGTAGGAGATGCCAGTTCCAGGAATATCCGCCCGCCTCTCTTGTCGCTTGGTACCTGTTACTTGATACTTTCCGTCTGGCCCCGAAATATTTTGTCCGGTTCGCGATCCGCCGGCAGCCTAGGGGCAGATTCCCATGAACGAAGACGCCATTTTGCTCCGCCGTTTTGTCGAGGACCACGTCGAGGCAGCCTTCACGGAGCTGGTGCGGCGGCATTTCCCCCTGGTCCACGCCACCGCCCTGCGCCGGGTCGGGGGCGACGCCCATCTCGCGCAGGACGTCACGCAGACGGTCTTCATCGCCCTGGCGCGCAAAGCCTCCACGTTGCAAAGCCATGCTTCCCTCGCGGGCTGGCTTTACCTCAGCACCCATCACGCCACGGCGGAAGTCGTCCGCCGGGAGCAACGCCGCAAGCAGCGCGAGGCCTCCGCCCACTCCATGCACCTCGCCAGCACTTCCGACGATCCGTCGCCCGGGCCCGCGTCCCTGCGTCCCCTCTTGGACGACGCGTTGGTCAACCTCAAGGCCGATGACCGCGAAGCCGTTGTGCTCCGCTTTTTTGGCCAACGCTCCTTTGCGGAAATCGGGGCGGCCCTCCGGATCACCGAGGAGGCGGCCCGCAAGCGGGTCGACCGCGCCCTCGATCAGCTGCAGGCGACCCTTTCCCGCCGCGGTATCACCTCTACCGTGGCGGCTCTCGGCAGCGCACTGACGGCCGCCGGGGTCACCGCCGCGCCCGCCACGCTCGTGAGCCAGATTGCCGCCGCTGCGCTCGCGCAAAGTGCGGTGGGCCCGGCTGCGCTGGCCACCACGCTCGCGGCCTCGCTGTTGCCTGCCGCGGCGATTGCCGCGGTGGTTACGGGGCTGTGGACAATCCTGCCGCAAGAACGCGCCAATGCGTCCATGGCAGATGAACTGGGCCGGCTCCGGCGCACGCCCAGCATCTCGTCCGGGGTGCAGTCCGAGATTGACGATCTCACCCGCGCCCTCGTCGAGGCGCGCACCCCGCTGACCAGCCAGCCGTCGACACCAGCGGCCGCCAGACCCACCGCGGCCGCCCCGGTTGCGCCGGTCCGTTTCGCAGGGGCCAAGGAGGTTTTTGTGACCACCGATGGAGCGCTCCGATGGGAAGATGATATGGTGACGCTGGACGAATTCCTCTTCCGTCTCACCGCCTACCAGTCGGCGGCAGCGCACAGCGGCTCCCAGCTTATCGTCAAAGCGAACGGGGTCCGGTTTCCCCAATTGTTTTGGGTCCTCGATGAGGCCCGCAAGGCGGGGATCACGAGTCTCGTGGTCGATAGCGACAGCGCGCCCGAAGCCTATCCGCTGTCGCAAACGAGCTGGTTCTGACTCCTGCCATGCGCGCCCGCCTCATCGTTCAGGTCTCTTCGCTCGCGGTAGTCGTAGCGGTCGGCGCAATCTGGATGAAATCCCGCGCCACGGCGGTCGACTTGCAAGCCCGTCTGGCCGCGCTCGCCACCTTACGGTGCAACACGGCCCGCGCCTTGGAACAGGAACGCGACCACCTCCGGGCAGCGTTGGCGGAGGCCAACCGACGCAGGCAGACAGACGCGGTGGCGACGACACCGGCGCCGCCCCTGCCGGTGCCACCGCCTGCCGTCGCCCCGTCCCTGGCGTTGGGCGAATGGAGCTCGTTGCGGGAACGGCGGAACGAAGGTCAGTCGACCCCGCGGGGCACGATTGCCACACTGTTGTGGGCGGCGGCGGGAGGTGACGTGGCGGCGATGACGTCGCTCATCGCCTACGACGAAGCCGGCCGGAAACAGGCTCAGGCGCTCTTCGACACCCTGCCGCCCGCCGCCCGTCAGGCTTTTCCGACGCCTGAAGCGCTCGTGGCCGGCCTGACGATCAAAGCCGTGCCCGACAGCGCGGCGCAGCTCACTTGGTTTCACCAGCGTGACGCCGACCACGCCACGGTGGGGCTGCTGCTCCGGACCTCGGAGCAATCCGCCCCGGCTGAGATCCGCGCGCTGCCGGCCGAAGGCAATCTTCCGCCCACGTTGGACAATCCCGGCGCCGCCCAGCTCACCGTCCTTTCCCTGCAGCTTTCGGCTCAAGGCTGGCAAGTCATCATCCCCGCCGCCGCCATCGAGCGCCTCGCCCGCCAGTACCAGGCGCCCGCCAGCTAGGCGGAATCGACGGGTTCGTGGCCCATGCGTCAAAATATCACGGCCATAGAAAACGAAACGTAGGAATAAAACGGGTGGTGGGTCTGTTTGGTTTCAAGGGTAGGGGCGTGGCTCGACCACGCCCGGGCGCGCACGAGGCGCGCCCCTACGTTCTAGCAAATGGACCCATTCCCAAAACCGGAAGGCGTCGCGATGGTTGGTACAAATGGGGACGGATTGGGTTGGTCCACGCCGTATCGCCGGCCCGGCCGACCAGGCGGCTTTTGGCCGCCGCCAAAATATGCGGGGCCTTTGCACAAGAACCGCACCGCCTTTGCCAACGCGTGACCAGCGCGAAATGACCGCAAAGGGCAGAGTGGCGGGGTCAAGAGCGAGACAGTTCCATTGGGGCTACGCTCCGGTCCGCGTCGCGGGCCGCGTAGGGTCGCTGCCAACGGTTCTCGCCGTGATCGCCGCATGCCAGCCACCCTTCCTCCGCCCTCCTCCAAAGCCGCCGCGCGGGTCGCCCGCCAGCTCGGCACCGACAAGCGCTTCAAGATCCTCGAAGCGCACATCAAGAAATTCCAGCACCGGCAGGACGCCCTGATCGAGGTGCTGCACAAGGCGCAGGAGCTGTTCGGCTACCTCGACGATGACGTGCTGCGGTTCGTCGCCTGGCAGCTCAAGCTCCCGCCGAGCCGCGTCTACGGCGTGGCGACCTTCTACCACTTCTTCACCCTCAAGCCGCAGGGCGAACACACCTGCGTGGTGTGCCTCGGCACCGCCTGCTACGTCAAGGGCGCGAACAAGATCCTCGAGGCCCTGGAGGAACGCACCCACATCAAGCCCGGCGCGACCACGCCCGACAACAAGCTCTCCCTGCTCACCGCGCGCTGCATCGGGGCCTGCGGCATCGCCCCCGCGGTGGTCTATGACGGCAAGGTGGCACCCAAGCAAACCCCCGCCGACGCGCTCGCGCACGTCGGCCAATGGATCTGAGCCATGCAACTTGACGACCTGAATTCTCTCGCGGAAAAAACCCGGGCCTCCCGCAAGAAGATCTGCCTGCGCACGTGCATGTCGGCCGGCTGCATGTCCTCCCAGGCGGATGTCATCAAGAAAAACCTCGAGACCGAGGTGAAGGCCCAGGGCCTGGAGGCCGACGTCGAGGTCCGGCGGGTCGGCTGCATGGGCTTCTGCGGGCAGGGCCCGCTCGTGGGCGTGGACGGCACCAAGCCCGAGGGCGAATTGTTCGAGCAGGTGAAGCCCGCTGACGCGGCCGCCCTCGTTGGGGCGCTCAAGGGCGGCGCGTGTGACGTCGCTCGCGGCGACCCCAATCATCCGTTCTTCGCCAAGCAGCTGCGCGTGGTCCGCGCCAACGGCGGGCTGATCGACCCGGAGCGGATCGAGGATTACATCGCGGCCGGCGGCTACCGGGCGCTTCACCACGCCCTCACCGAGATGGAGCCCGCCGACGTGATCGCCCAGATCACGCTGAGTGGTCTCCGCGGGCGCGGGGGCGCGGGTTTCCCGACCGGGCTCAAGTGGGGCACGGTGGCCAAGTCGCCCGGCGCCAAGAAATATGTCGTCTGCAACGGCGACGAGGGCGATCCCGGCGCCTTCATGGACCGCAGCGTCCTGGAAAGCGACCCGCACCTCGTGCTCGAGGGCATGGCGATCGCCGCCTACGCCGTCGGCGCCGACCAGGGCTTCCTGTACGTGCGCGCGGAATATCCGCTGGCGATCAGCCGGTTGAACATCGCCATCCGGCAGGCCAAGCAGCACGGCCTGCTCGGCGGCGCGATCTTCGAGTCGCCCTTCAACTTCAACGTCGACATCCGCATCGGCGCCGGGGCGTTCGTGTGCGGCGAGGAGACCGCGCTCATGGCCTCGGTCGAGGGCAAGCGCGGCACCCCGCGCCCCCGGCCGCCGTTCCCGGCGGAGAGCGGCCTGTGGGGCTGCCCGACGCTGATCAACAACGTCGAGACCTTTGCCAACGTGGCCCCGATCCTGCGGCGCGGCGCCGATTGGTATGCCAGCCTCGGGACGGAGAAAAGCAAGGGCACGAAGGTCTTTGCCCTCACGGGCAAGATCCAGAACAACGGGCTCATCGAGGTGCCGATGGGCATCCCGCTCCGACAGATCGTGGAGGAGATGGGCGGCGGCGCCCCCGACGGCGGCAAGATCAAGGCGGTCCAGACCGGCGGCCCGTCGGGCGGCTGCATTCCCGCCGAATACCTCGACACGCCGGTGGACTACGAGTCCCTGACCAAACTCGGCTCGATCATGGGTTCGGGCGGCATGGTGGTCATGGACGACAAGACCAACATGGTCGAGATCGCCAAGTTCTACATGGAGTTCTGCATGGATGAGTCCTGCGGCAAGTGCATCCCGTGCCGCGCCGGCACGGTGCAGATGAACAACCTGCTGGACAAGATCCTGCGGCGCGAGGCCACCGCGGGCGACCTCGCGAAACTGGAGGAGCTGTGCGACATGGTGCGGCACACCAGCCTGTGCGGCCTGGGCCAGACCGCCCCGAACCCCGTGCTCAGCACGCTGCGGTTCTTTCGCCCGGAATATGAGGAGCGGCTGCAGCCGGCCGTCCATGCCCCGGTGGCTCCCGCCGTCGCCACCCCTTAACCCCCGACTTCCATGGCAGCCAAGACTCTCACCATCGACGGCAAGCTGATCAGCGCCGAGAACCATGCGAGCATTTTGCAGGCCGCCACGGCGGCCGGCATCAAGATTCCCACGCTCTGTCACCTGGAGGGCGTTTATGACGTCGGGGCCTGCCGCATCTGCCTGGTGGAGGTGGAGGGCACGACCAAGCTCCAGCCCGCCTGCACGACCCGGATCTTTGAGGGCATGAAGGTCACGACGGACAGCGAGCGCCTGCGCAAATACCGCCGCATGACGCTCGAGCTGCTCTTCGCCGAGCGCAACCACGTGTGCGCCGTCTGCGTGGCCAACGGCCACTGCGAGCTCCAGACCCTCGCCTACGAGCAGGGGATGGACCATGTGCGCTACGACTACTGCTTCCCCAAGTGGGGGGTGGACGCCACCCACCGCTTCCTGGCCATGGATCACAACCGCTGCATCCTGTGCACGCGCTGCGTCCGGGCCTGCTGGCACATCGAGGGCGCCGGCACGAAGAATGTCGCGGGCCGCGGCACGACGTCGCACATCATCACCGACCTGAACGAACCCTGGGGCGAATCCGAGACCTGCACCTCCTGCGCCAAGTGCGTCCTCTCGTGCCCCACGGGCGCACTCTACCACAAGCGGGACACCGTGTCCGAGAGCGAGCACGACCGCTCGAAGCTCGAGTTCCTCGTCAACGCCCGGG
>Ga0302322_100006497_pt1 | contig 10372 bp, 9 predicted proteins | sample Fen_T0_2_FD_203757 | JGI IMG/M metagenome (GOLD analysis project Ga0302322, IMG submission 203757) | Peat permafrost microbial communities from Stordalen Mire near Abisko, Sweden - Fen_T0_2 | ecosystem: Environmental > Terrestrial > Soil > Wetlands > Permafrost | place: Sweden: Abisko... | reverse complement strand
TGGTCCAGAAGTCGGTGTGGGAAATCGACAACAAGTACAAGTGATCCGCTGATGGCCGAGTTCACCAAGCTGGGCAAGTACGAGGTCCGCGGCGAGCTCGGCCGCGGCGCGATGGGTGTCGTCTACGAGGGCTTTGACCCGAATATCGAGCGCGTCGTCGCGCTCAAGACCATCCGCGCGGACCAGCTGGTCGGCGAGAACGCCCGCGACATCGTCGCGCGCTTCCGCCGCGAGGCGCAGGCGGCCGGGCGGTTGTCCCATCCCAACATCGTCTCGATCTACGACTTCGGCGAGGACGCCGGTGTCTGGTATATCGCGATGGAGTTCATCAAGGGCCGCGAACTCAAGGAATACTTCGAGGCACACGAGCGCTTCGCCACGGCGGACGCCGTCCGCATCCTGACGCAGATCCTGTCCGCACTCGGCTATTCGCACAAGCTGGGCGTGATCCACCGCGACATCAAGCCTGCGAACATCATCATCCTGGCCGACGGCTCGGTGAAGGTCGCCGATTTCGGCATCGCGCACATCGAGTCCTCCGAGCTGACGCAGGTCGGAGCGGTGCTCGGCACGCCGAGCTACATGTCGCCGGAGCAGATCCAGGGGTTGCCCATCGATGGCCGCTCCGATCTCTTCTCGGTCGGCGTGATCCTCTATCAGTTCCTGACCGGCGAGCGTCCTTTCACCGGCTCGTCGACGATCACGATGCGCAAGGTGCTGGAGGAAAATCCGCTGCCGCCGTCGCGGTTCAACGTCCAGCTCCCCGGTGCGATGGACGCCGTGGTGCGCAAGGCGCTCGAGAAGCGTGCCGACGATCGCTATCAGACGGCCGACGAATTCGTGGCGGCTCTGCAGGTTGCGGCCAAGGCTCCCAACGCGGGGTCGAGCGATCCGACGCTGATCGCTCCGCCGCCGCCCGCGGCGGTGGTCCCCGGCAAGCCCGGCGCCACGCTCGCGGGTCTCACGCGCGTGATGGCGGATGCGCGGCCAATGCGGGTCGAACCTGCTGCCGAAACTCCGGCCCCGCCGGCCAGCAATATGAATGTTCCGGTCATTGCCGCGGTCGTGGCCGCCGGCGTTCTGGCATTGGGCGGCGCGTGGTATGCGCTTCGCGGCCATTCGGGCGATGCCGACGGCAAGGCAGCGCAATCGGCCGCCGCGCCGGCAACCACAGCTTCGTCGCCGGCAGGCGCATCGGCACCCGCCGTCACCTCGGCAGCGGCGCCGAAGATCGATCCGGGCAAGATCGTCATCTCCGCGGTGGGGATGATCGACCCCAGCGACGCGCGCTACAAGGGCGACAAGGCGCTGGCGCAAAGCGACGTCCGGGCGGACTCGCGCAGCCAGCTCGTCGAAAAGGCGCTGGGACTGTTCGTCGACAAGGCATCTCTGGCGAAGAACTACGACGTGCTCCGGGACAAGCTGCTGGCCAACAGCGGCAAGTACGTGTCGACGGTGGTCAGCGAAAGCGAACCGCAGATCGGCAAGGATGGCCTCATGTACGTGACGACCGAGGCCGTCGTCGACGTCAAGGCCGTGCAGAAGTCGCTGAACCAGATGTCCCGCGACGAGCGCATTGAGTTCATCCGCGCGAGCGGCGACCCCAAGGTGGCCGTGCACATCGCCACGCGCGACGCCGACCAGCCGGGGGCGCCGCCGCAGTTCTCGCCCGTCGCGGAGAACATCCTCAAGGAGCGGATCAAGTCGTTCGGCTTTCGGACCTGGTCCGAAGGCGGAGCGCGCACCAGCGACGCGGACAAGAACCCCGACTTCAGCGTGGAAGGCGAAGTTGCGGTCAAGCGGCTGTCGGCGCGCTTGCCGGCATCGGGCCTCGTCGTCACCAAATACGCGCTCAATTCGTGGACGATCAAGGCCATCGATCGCGAAACGGGCGAGGAAATCTACTACAACACGACACTGCCGACAGGCATGGGCAGCTGGGCCACCGAAGACGAAGCGCTCAAGGCCATCGGCACGCAGATCGGCGGCGAATTTTCGCGCGATTTCTTCCTGCAGCACGTCTACGGCACCGGCCAGAAGGTCTCGCTCGTCATCGAGGCACTGCCCGACGCCGCCGCCGACAAGACGTTCACGCGGCAGCTGGCAGCGTTGCCGACGGTCGTCAACGTCACGGCGCGATCGCCGGGACGGCCGCGCGTCTACGACATGCAGCTTGCCGGAACCGGCCCGGTGGGTGATCTCGTCGCCACCGGTGTATTGAAGCCGCTCAACGCGCAACTGGGCCAGGCGTGCTTCTCGCTCGGCACCGTCACGGGCGACAAGGTGCTGGTGCTGTTCGATCCGAAGTGCGGCGATGCCGCCGTACTGTCGCGCCTTGAGACCAATCCGCCCGCGGCGCTGTATGGCGCGCCGTTGTCGCGGCAGAAGGCGGTGATCAAGGACCCCGAGGCGCTGAAGAAACTGATGATCTGATGCCGCAGCCGCAGCCGTCGGCAGCGGCGCGGTACAATCCACCGCTGCAAAGGGGGGCCTTGGCAGTGGACAGTGCATGTTTTGAAGTCAATTCGCCGACGGTGATCGGCGAGGCCATCGATGGCGAAGTCATGGTCATCAACCTGGTCAGCGGCATCTACTACAACCTGACCGGGACCGCCGCGGCCGCGTGGCCGATGCTCTCTGCCGGAATCCCGTTGGATGCGATTGCCACGGCAGTGAGCCACGCGTGCGGCATCGACACCGCTGTCGTTACAAGAGATCTGACGGGCTTCGTCGCCGGTCTCACGGCCGAAGACATCGTGCGTGCGACCGGATGCGCGAGCGCGCCGGCGGGGCTTCCCGCCATGGCGCCGGCGACCTACACGGGATTCGCGATCAGCCGCTACGACGACCTGCGAGCGCTGCTGGTCATCGATCCGGTGCACGAAGTCGGCGACTTCGGATGGCCGCCGCCCGCAGAACCGCGCAAGCCGGCGTGACCGCGCAGTGATCCCGCAGTGATCACTTCTGAACAGGCGCGCGACACACTGCGCGACCTGGTCGCGGCGTTGGAGCGTGCTGCGGATTCGCGGCCGTCGATCGTTCGCCGGTACCGCATCGCCGGTGCGCCCGTTGCGCTGCATGTCGGCGCCGGTGGAGCAGCGCAGGAGATGCTGCATGCGATTGCGCCGCTGGAATGTCCCGACGACAACTCCCCGCCGCTGTTGTCGCTGTACATCTGGGATGGCCAGCGCGATGGCGTAACCCTGCCCGAATCGCCGGTGCTTCGCCGCGATGACGCGCCCGAGGCTGGCCTCGGCGGTTACGCGGGCGACTCGCTGCGCGCGTTCTATCAGCCGAATGCCGGTGTGCTGTCATTGCTGGATACCGGCTGCCGCCGCGGACATTGGTGGCTGCGCGACGTGGCGACCACGCCCTACTACGAGCGCGCGGCACCGTTCAAGCACATCCTGCAATGGTGGATAGCCGATCGCGGCGGCGCGCTCCTGCACAGCGCGGCGGTGGGAATCGACGGCGCGGGAATCCTGATCGCCGGGCCGAGTGGCAGCGGCAAGTCGTCCACGGCGCTCGCGTGCGTCGATGCCGGATTCGCCTTTGCCAGCGACGATTACGTGCTGATAGACGCAACCCATCCGCCGCATGCGCACCTCGCGTATGCGACGGCCAAGGTCGTGCGCTCGAGCCTCGACCGCCATCAGCATCATCGGCGTCACTTCCGCAATCTGGGGCGCGACGACGAGAAGCCGATGCTGTTCGTCCAGGATGTCGCTCCCGGCCGGGTCGGTTCTCCGCTGGCGCTGAAGGCGGTGGTCCTGCCGTTCGTGGCACATCGCACGACGACCCGGCTCGTACGCATTCATCCGGCGGAGATGCTGCGCGCGCTGGCGCCGAGCTCGGTCCTGCTCTTTCCTCTTGCCGGCGACGCGGCCTTCCGGCGGATGGCCGACGTGTGCCGCGAATTGCCGTGCTTCCGCGCGGAGCTCGCCGACGATCCCGTCGATGTCGCTACCGCTTTGCGCGGATTGCTGGCGAATACCCAAGCGGTCAGTGCGAGGGCAGCCGAGTGAAAATCAGCGTTGTCTTGCCGGTCTACAACGGCGAACGCTTTCTCACCGAGGCGCTTCTTTCGTTGCGCAGGCAGTCGCTGCCTGCCGCCGAGGTCATCGCGATCGACGATGGTTCAACCGACGGAAGCGCAGCCGTGCTTGCGGCCTTTCCTGAAGTGCGGATCGTGCGTCAGCCCAATGCCGGTTGCGCCGTCGCGCGCAATCGCGGCGTCGCGCTCGCCACTCACGAGACCATCGCATTCCTGGACCAGGACGACGTCTTGAATCCGGAACGGCTGGAACGAAGCGCCGGGGTCCTCGCGAAGGACCCGACCATTGGCTTCGTCGTATGCGCGACGGAGATGTTCCTCACGCCGGGGTTGGACGCGGCGCCGGATTGGCTCGATCCGAGGATGCTCGATGTTCCCCAGCATGGCTTCGCCACCTGCGCGCTGATGGTCCGCCGCGCGACATTTGACGTCGTAGGTCCCTTCGACCCCACGAAGGTGCCCATCGACGATTCCGAATGGCTGGTGCGCGCGCTCGACGTCGGCACGCGGCATGTCCATCTCAACGATGTGCTCGTGCGCCGGCGCATCCACGAGCGCAACCTGACCGGCACGCTGCGCGGAACGCCGGCGATGGGCCCGGCAATGGCGCGAATCCTCCATGCGTCGCTCAAGCGGCGGCGCGCGTCGGGAGAGATTTCGTGACGCGGGTCGATGTCGTCATTCCAGCCTACAACGCGCAGACGTATCTGGGCGAGGCGCTGGACAGCGTGCTTGGGCAGGGTTCGCTGGCAGGCAAGGTCGTTGTCGTCGACGATGGCTCGAGCGACGCGACTGCCGCAATCGCCGCGGCGCGCGGCGCCCCTGTCGAATTGGTCCAGTTGCCTCGAAACCGCGGAATTTCCGCCGCGCGCAATGCCGGTCTGGCGCGCTGCGATGCCGACTTCGTCGCCTTCCTGGACGCCGACGATCGCTGGCTGCCGGGAAAGCTCGAAGCCCAGATTGCCGCCCTGACGACGGCGCAGGAAGCCGCGCTTGCCATTTGCCTGGTCCGTCCGTTCGCGGACCCCGCGTTGCCGGATGCCGAGCGCGCCGCACTCCTTGCCCAGCAGCCCGCGGAATACGAAGGCTGGTTGCCGAGCGCGCTCCTCGCACGCCGTTCGCTGTTCCTGCAAGCGGGCACGTTTGCCGAAGACCTGCGCCTCGGCGAGACGATCGACTGGTTCTCGCGCGTCCGCGCCTATGGACACGTGGCCGTACCGAAAGTGCTGGTCGAGCGCCGGATGCACCGGAACAACACGACGCGGCTCGCAGAGGCGGCGCGCCTTGACTACCTGCGGGCTGCGCGTCGCCACCTCCTCCGCCAGCGGGCCACGGGGGGCAACGGGTGATCGGCGGGAGCTGGCGCCCGACGGCGACGCAGGAATTGCTTCTCGACGCGACGGTAGGCGAAGCCGCAGGCGCCCGCGCCGCCTTCGTCCGCTGGCGCGAGGCGCAGGACCTCGCGCTGATCGACGACGGTTCGTCGCGTCTGCTGCCGCTGCTGGTGCCGCGCGCACATCTCTTCCCCGCAGACGATCCCGCCTGGCCGGTGATTCGCGGCTGTTATCGCCGCGCATACTTTCACGGACAGCTGCTGCGCGCGCGGGCAAAGGACGCGCTGGCGCTGTTCGCCGATGCCGGCATCGCCACGCTGGCGCTGAAAGGTGGCGCGCTGCTTCGCTACTACGACGGCAATCCCGCGCTGCGCCCGATGAACGACTTCGACGTGCTGGTGCCGCGCGAGCGCGCCGTCGATGCGATTCGCGTGCTGCTCGATCACGGCTGGCGCTCGGCGCTGCCCCATCCCGAATTGCTGCCGGAGGCCTATCACAGCGCCGGCTTCAGTTCGCGCGATGGCCTCGACTTCGACCTGCACTGGCACGTCGTCCCGTCGTACGACGATCGCGCAGCGCTCACTGATCTATGGAACGCGGCAGTGCCTGCGGGCGCCGACAATGCGACATCGCTCGCACTGGGCGCCGAGGACCTGTTCGTCGTCGTATGCGCGCATGCCGCGCAGTGGTCGCCGATCGCGTCGGTGCGGTGGGTGGCGGATGCGCTGGCAATCCTGAGGACCGAATGCGACGCGTTCGACTGGACGCGCGTCGGCGCGCAGGCCGCGCGCTGGCATGTGGTGCCGCATCTGATCGACACGCTCGGCTATTTGCGGGAACGCTGGCGCGTCGACGTGCCGGCGCCGGTGTTCGCACGGTTGGCGGATGCAGAGGTGTCCTCGGTGGATCGCCGGGCCTACGCCGTCCTGGGACGCCAGCCCGGCGCCGCCGACTATCTCGCGCGTCCGTGGCATCGTTATCGGCTGCGCAGTCGCGACAAGAACGCCATCACCGCGCTGCCCGGCTTCGTTCGCTATCTTCAGGTCACGCTGGGTCAGCCGCGCGCGCGCGATCTACCCGGTGAGATCCTGGCGCGCTTCGGTAGGTGGCGGCGGGACAGGAAGGCCGGGCGGCGCTGAGTACGGTTGAAGTCGTGTCCGTCAATGTCCGCGCCCCGTCAGCAGCGTGTCGAAGTAGGCGATAGTCAGCGCCAATCCCTCATCGAGTTCCACGACCGGTTTCCAGCCGATCGTCGTGGTGGCCAGCGAAATGTCCGGCTGGCGCTGTCGCGGATCGTCCGCCGGCGCCGGTTGGTACTGGATAGTCGAGCGTGAACCCGTCAGCGCGACGATTCGATTGGCCAGTTGGCCGATGGTGAACTCGACCGGGTTGCCCAGGTTCATCGGGCCCGTGACGGCGTCGGGCGTCCCCATCAGCCGCACGAGCGCGTCGACGAGGTCGGACACGTAGCAGAACGACCGCGTCTGATGGCCATCGCCGAATATCGTGATCGGCTCGCCTTTCAACGCCTGCACGATGAAGTTCGACACGACGCGTCCGTCGTTGGGGTGCATGCGCGGGCCATAGGTGTTGAAAATGCGCGCGACCTTGATCTCGAGCCGATGCTGGCGCCAGTAGTCGAAGAACAGCGTCTCGGCGCAACGTTTGCCTTCGTCGTAGCAGGCGCGCGGTCCGATCGGATTCACGTTGCCCCAGTATTCCTCGCGCTGCGGGTGCATTGCCGGATCGCCGTACACCTCGCTGGTCGAGGCCTGCAGGATCCTCGCCTTCAGCCGCTTGGCGAGCCCCAGCATGTTGATCGCCCCGTGCACGCTCGTCTTGGTGGTTTGCACCGGGTCGTGCTGGTAGCGGATCGGCGATGCCGGGCAGGCGAGGTTGTAGATTTCGTCGACCTCGACGTACAGCGGGAAAGTGACGTCGTGGCGAAGCAATTCGAAACGCGGATTGCCAAGCAGTGCAAGCGTGTTGTCGCGGGTGCCGGTGTAGAAGTTGTCGGCGCAGATCACTTCGTGGCCGTCCTGCACCAGCCGCTCGCACAGGTGCGACCCGAGGAACCCGGCCCCGCCGGTGACCAGAACCCGCTTGCGCAACAGGTCTCGCATGACGTTACGGGTCCCTTCCTGTTATCGTGCCGAACGGCCTTCGCATCCGCCGAAGCTTACCGTACGCATGAATATGTCGAACGCTCCGCCGGTCTCCATCATCGTCCCCTGCCACAACGCCGCGCGCTTTCTAGGCGAGACGATCGACAGCGTGCTGGCGCAGACATTCCCGGCGTTCGAGCTTATCGTCGTCGACGACGGCTCGACCGACGGGACCGCGGATGTCATCGACCGCTATCGCCGCCTGGACGGACGGCTAAAGTGCGATTCAGGCCCGAATCGCGGTGTCAGCGCGGCGCGGAACCGCGGGACGGAACTCGCACGCGGCAGGTATTTGCAATATCTCGACGCCGATGACCTGCTGCGACCGCATGCGCTCCAGGTAAAATTCGAGTCGCTGGAATCCTCGGGCGCGGATATCGCATGCACCGACTGGCAGAAATTGATCGAGTCGCCGCGCGGCCACTTTGTCCCGGGCGAGATTCACTCGCGCAAGTGCGACGAAGTGCAACCGGGGCTGGAAATCGCCATCTTCCTGGATTTCTGGTCACCTCCAGCCGCGCTGTTGTATCGCCGGGAGATCGTCGACCGCGTCGGGGGCTGGAACACGAGCCTGCCGATCGTCCAGGATGGTCGCTTCCTGTTCGACGCAGTGCACTGCGGCGGACGGCTTCGGCACGTACCCGGAATCGGCGCCGACTACCGCATCGAACAGGGCGAGCGGAGCTTGTCCAAGCGTGATCCCGCCGCCTTCATGCGCGATTGGGCTGAGGACGCCTTCCAGGTCGAGGCGATCTGGCGCCGGGAGGGCGAGCTCACTTCGGCAAGGAAGGACGCCCTGCTCCGCCGACTGGGCAAGACCACTCGCGTGCTCTACGAACTCGACCGGCCGGCCTTCTGGACGGTATGCCGGCGAATACAAACGCTCGACCCGAAATATCTTCCGGAAACGCCGCGCTCGCTCCGATTGGCGTCCCGCCTGCTCGGCTACCCGCGTGCCGAAGCGCTAGCGTACTTTGCGCGACGGGGCCGCAGGCTGCTCCGGGGCTCGGTATAGAGAGTCTCTTGCCGTGGGCGCACAGGATTGAATCGGTGCGGCGCAAGTGGTCGATTCGTACGGAATCGACGACGTTCGCAGCAGTTGGGACGTCCCAATTGCCGCGCGTTCCGGTGAACACAAATACAACATCCGGCCTCACTAGTTGTATACGACAAAATAAGGACGAAACTTTTGTAATCGGCTTGGCAAGAAGCACAATCGATCACAGTAATAGCCGCCAAAAACCGCGATAAATGTTGCGAACTCGAAGTCCCGTCGCCATGAGAAATCCGGCAAGCTCCGTATTATGTACACTACATCCATGTTGCCGGAATGGCTTACCCATGTTTGAAACCGTGGAATCGTCGTAAGCCCTGCCCTACGAATTGCCTCCGGCGAATCTGTACTCTAGACTTGTGAGAAATCTGGCAGGCGCGGCCTGCGAATTTTAGGGCGACGCGGCTAAATCAGGAACGGCAATTCCGCAATTTCAGTAACTACATCAAAGATGGAGAAAAAATGATTGCTAAAGTGAATCTCCGGTTTTTAGCCGCGCTGGTCACGGTTGCCGCGTCCTTCTTTGCTTGCGGCGCGCAGGCACAGAATTTCATCTACGGCAATTCGGCGTCGTCGATTCCCGGTGCCATGTACAAGATCGACGCCGCCACTGGGGTGGTCGTGAAGACCTGTCCTCAAAGCAAGGGGAATGGGCGTGGCATGGTCGTCGTGAGTAATGTCGTGTACTTCACCGTTACCAGCAGCGGCAACATCTACAAGACCAACTTCAATACCTGCTCGGACGATGGTATCGCTTTCGCCGTACCTGGCGCGAGCAGTCTGTCGACGATTGCATTCGATGGCACGAATTTCTGGATAGGGGATTACGCCGGTTCGAACAAGGCGTTTTACGTTTCGCCGTCGGGAGTGCTCCTGAATACGGTCACGTTGGCCAACTGCACTGGAAACTGCGACGGCTTGGAGTTCTTCAACGGCAAGCTGATATCGAATCGCGGTGATGCAGACACTGCAGGGTATGACCTGTATTCGACGGCCGGCACGTTGCTGACGCCAGCTTTCATTCCGGCGACCGGCTTTGGGGCTACAGGCATCGCCTTCGACGGCACGAACTTATTCGTGTCGGACATTTTCAATCAGAAGTTGCAGGTCTATAACGGCACGACGGGCGCGTTCGTGAAGACCGTAACCATCACCGGCATGACTTCCCCCAACAACGTGCTCGAAGACCTTTCCGCCGATTACTCGATCGTGCTTGGCCCCCCGACCGGGCCGCAAATCGTGCCGACGCTTAACGAGTGGAAATTGATACTCTTGGCTGGATTGCTCGCCGTGATGGCGCTCGTTGTTCTTCGCCGGCGCCGCAGCTAACGCGCTTTCGCCTGCGTTGCTAAGAACCCCGCCGCCGAGCGGGGTTCTTTTTTGTGGGATGCATTGTGGGATTCGACGGGAATCCGCGAATCGTTATGCGCAGTACGACTGTGATTTTATTGGCGTCCCCAGCGGGATTCGAACCCGCGTACCTACCGTGAAAGGGTAGTGTCCTAGGCCTCTAGACGATGGGGACTAAGTAGTGCAGCAGCCTCGAAGTGCAGGCCGATTACTGTTGAGTCGATGGTGGAGGTAAGCGGGATCGAACCGCTGACCTCTTGCATGCCATGCAAGCGCTCTCCCAGCTGAGCTATACCCCCACAGACAGCCTGAAATTATAGCTTTCCGGCGCATTCTTGGCAATCGGGTCGCACGCAGCCGACCTGCCGCCGCGCCGCTGCGCTATGATCGCCGCCGATGCCGCTACCCGCCCCCG
>Ga0302322_100006494_pt1 | contig 10374 bp, 9 predicted proteins | sample Fen_T0_2_FD_203757 | JGI IMG/M metagenome (GOLD analysis project Ga0302322, IMG submission 203757) | Peat permafrost microbial communities from Stordalen Mire near Abisko, Sweden - Fen_T0_2 | ecosystem: Environmental > Terrestrial > Soil > Wetlands > Permafrost | place: Sweden: Abisko... | reverse complement strand
AAACAGTGTATCCTTTTTTTGCAAGATATATTGAAGTAGCTATTCCTCCTATGCCTGCTCCGATTATTACTGCTGATTTTTTTGACGTCATCTCAGATGATTCCATTAAATGGTTTAAAGGTTGTACTAAAGACTCGGAATAATTCGTTTCGTCCCGTTTTTGCCGATGCAAAATAACATTTTCCTTTCTAATATCTGATTTTGATCTTTAGTTTTAGTGTCAGTTCAAATTCTTTAACCGCAGAGGGACGCAGAGTTAGTTTTTAATAAGTCGGTTTTAATGTGATTTTTGTGTCAGCTCTGATTTCAAAAAGCCATTTTTGAAACGGAGGAGGTCCGAATTTCCCGGTTACATTATTTGAAAAGCCATAACCCTCAGTAGGTTTTCCGACAAAGTTAGTTTCCATTTTCCCATTAAGGTTTTCATCATGAAAATATCTTACAGCGTATTTTCCCGCTTTGAGGTCAGCAATTGTGAATGAACACTTATTATCATATATCTGACTTTTATTCTCATCTATTACTTTTTCATTTTCATCAAAGAGCTGTAACATAATGTTCCCTGTGTTATTCCTGACACCTGAAATCTCAATCTCCAATCTGTACTGCGAATAAGAGCTATTTGAGATACAAATGATACAGAAGCAGATAAGGATAAGTTTATTCATAACTGATTATATTTATAATACTGAGTTTAGAGGTTGCCGAAACTCCTTTTAACCACAAAGTACACAAAGCAGGCGCAAAGTACACAAAGGTAAAAACCTATGTTTCAGATCTTGCTCATCAGTTTTCTCGGTTTAGATTTTCTCCGAAAAGATATTCTTTTCCTTTCTCAGTATTGGCAATTTCAATGATTTTTCCTGCATAGCTCAATTTAAGAGAATTTCCAAGTTTTGATATGATCCTGGCTTGTTTCAGTTTTCCGTTTTCCCAGTCAATATCAACCAGGAATCCGCCTCTGGCAATTAATCCGTGAATATATCCCTTACTCCAGGCTGACGGTAAAGCTGGGAGAAGTTCAACCTCTCCGGCATAACTCTGTAAAAGCATTTCGGTTATGCCTGCAGTGCCACCAAAATTGCCATCAATCTGAAAAGGAGGGTGATTATCTAACAGGTTATCCATTGTGGATTTTGTAAGAAGCGCAAGAAGATTTTCATAGGCTTTATCGCCATCTTTGAGGCGCGCGTAAAAGTTAATTATCCAGGCCCGACTCCAACCCGTGTGACCTCCTCCATTTGCCAGCCTGTATTCAATAGTTTTTCTGGCGGCTTCCAGGAGTTCAGGATTATGTTGCGTGATCTGATTACCCGGATGGAGCCCATAAAGGTGTGAAATATGTCTGTGGCCAGGTTCCGGTTCTTCAAATTCCTCAGTCCATTCCATAATCCTTCCATCTGAACCTATTTTTGTAGGAGCCAGTTTTTTAAGCGTTTCTTCCATTTTATTACGGAAAGGTCTATCCACGTCAAGGATAATGCTTGCCTGAATTGTATTCTGAAGAAGATCACGAATTATCATATGATCCATCGTTGGTCCCATAACCATACTTGCTGTCCCTGATTCTCCCGGAATTTTAAAACTATTCTCTGGTGAAATTGACGGACCCGAAACTAGATAACCTGTCTTGGGATTTTTCACCAGCCAGTCAATACAAAATTCAGAGGCCTCCTTCATTATTGGGTAGGACTTATTCCTAAGGTATTCTTTATCACCTCCAAACTGATAATGATCCCAGATATTCTGACAGCTCCATGCTATTCCCATCGGCCACATGCCATAACCGACAGCGCCTGTTGGTTCAGTAAAGTGCCACGGATCAGTTGTATAATGAGCAACAATTCCATTCGTCCCATAAACTTCTCTGGCAGTACGTCTTCCATTCGGACGAAGAGCATCAATAAAGTCAATAAACGGTTTCTGTAGTTCACCAAGATTGGTAGCCTCTGAAGGCCAGTAATTCATCTGGATATTAATATTTATATGATAATCGGCACTCCAGGGCGGATTCATACCATCAACCCAGATACCCTGAAGATTTGCCGGCAGGCCTCCCGGACGAGAACTGCTGATAAGAAGATATCGGCCAAACTGATAGTATAATTCTATAAGATCGGGATCGATATATCCGTTTTGCAGTGCCTCCATTCGTGCATCTGTGGTGAAGAAAATACCATTACCCGACCCAAGATCAAGGACAACACGTTTAAATAAAGACTGATAATCGGTTATATGATTTTTCCTGATATTTTCAAATGGCTGCATATAAACTGCTTCAAGTTGTTTTCTGGTAGTAGTGGAAGGATCTGATCCAAAGTAGTCTGTAGCCGAAGTCAGAAAGATTGTTACGCTATTAGCCTTTTCAACTCTGATGCTGTCACCCCCGGATGTTGTTCTCCCTCCATCGGCACTAAGTTTAAGCCTTGTAAACATTTTAACTCCTTTGCCGTCACCAACATGTTCATTCATATCAATTTCGTTCCCAATTGTCACAATTGTGGCTCTATTCCCCTGACGTGACAAGTGCAAAGAAAAATTGAGAGATCCGGCTTTGTCTGCAGTGAGTCTTATTATCAGAGTCTGATCTGCTGCACTGGAAAAATATTCTCTCACGTAGTTTACTTTATTGGAAGTATATGAAACTCTTGCTATAGCATCTTCAATATTTAGCTCCCTCCGGTAATCTGACAGATTGCCCTGAGATCCAAAATCAATAAAGATATCCCCAAGCGCCTGGTTAGTTGCGACTGGGCTTTGAGGTTTCAATCCCAGAATGTTTTTTTGAGCCAGCTCCTCCGCCTCTCTGTATTTTCCGTCAAACAATAGCTGTCTTACTTTTTTCAGGCTTTTTAAGGCAAGAGGATTGGCATCCCATCTTGATTCTCCTGTCCAGACTGTGGCCTCATTAAGTTCGATATGTTCCTTTTCGACTCCTCCAAAAATCATTGCACCGAGTCTCCCATTTCCAATCGGAAATGCTTCATTCCAATCAGTTGCTGGATGGTTGAACCAAATCTGCATGGCAGCTGGCTGGTTTTGAGGGGATGACTGACAGACTCCAGTCAATGTCAGGCATATTGTCAGAATAGAGACGATTAGAAGTTTTAATCTCATCAGGGTATAATTATTATTGTTCAGGTAAATTTATCTGATAAAAATCAAAAACATTGATGTTGTTTATAAAAATGTAGGGGCGTTGCATGCAACACCCCTACAACAAATATAATTTAATAAAATACGATGGACAGGAAATCCAATAACCGGATGCAGCTTATTTCTTCAGAAGATCGCGGATCTCTGTGAGGAGAATTTCTTCTTTTGTTGGAGCTGGTGGTTCAGGAGCAACAACAGGAGCATCTTTTTCTTTCTTTTTGGCAGCATTAATGGCTTTAATAACCATGAAAACTGCAAGTGCAACAATCAGGAAATCAAATGCTGCCTGGAGGAAATTTCCATAATTCCAGGTGACAGCTGGATGTGTTGCATCAACAGCGGCTTTGAGAATAAGTTTAAGATCGGTAAAGTTAACACCACCAATCAGTAATCCGAGTGGAGGCATAATTATATCTCCCACCACAGAAGAAACAATTTTACCGAAAGCGGCGCCAATAATTATACCGACAGCCATATCGACAACATTGCCTTTCATTGCAAAAGCTTTAAATTCATCTGCTAGTTTCATAATTTAAGGGTTAAGTTATTAATGGTTAAAAATTATAAGAAAATCCTACACCAAGTATTTCTTTAAATTGAACGAGTGAGCCAATTGATGTTGCTTCACCGTTTCGCACAACAGGAACTTTAATCTTATCATCATAAACCAGTTGGGTATTAATATTTGCAGAAAGAAATTTATTCACCTTGAAAGCTAATAACGTCTCCCAGTTTACGACAACATTCTGAGGGTTTTTAATGTAATTTGAGAACAGATCGATCTTTGTAGTAAATGTAACATTTTTCAGAAACTCATTTTTAAAATCATTTTTAGTGTAGATGGCTCTCAGGTACCCTCCGAATTCACTCAAAGATTTTTTTCCGGGAGTTACTCCGAACGCTCCGGCATCGGACAGTTGTTTGTTACTGACGAAGGTTATTTTACCTGTGAGAGGTGCAATAAATGCACTGAAATGGTCCGATGGTTTATAATCCAGTCCTAGTGCAGCTAAAAGATAAGCAGGTGCAAAAAGATCTGAGATTAGTTCTCTGCCCGCATCTGAATATTTATAGCCCGGAGCCATCTGGGTTTTAAAATTAAGGAGTGCGGCGTAATAGAAATTTTTGAATGCTTCATATCCGTATTTTGATAATAAATCGAATTTATCATCGGTTTTCCTGTAACCTGTTCCTCCTTGTTTCAAAACTCCATAACCAAGATCCAGAGAATTGACCCAGACAGTTTTGCCTCGTTTGTAGTTGGCAAATGTACTGAGCATCCCATTTACTGCAAAGGAATTCTGTCCACCTGCGGCCCAGTTGGTGAGTGAGGTTTGAGCCAGGTTTAGGGAAAATACTCCGCCTCTTTTCCAACCTTGCGTAGAATCAATAACAAGTGTTCTTAAAGTCTTTTCGGCCTCGGATATCTGGCTATAGGTTATGGCAGTGAATAATAAAGACAGTAAGACTATGGCAATGATTTTAGTTCTCATTATTATTTAGTTTTTTATTATTAATATTTTTTACAACGGTTAGTTTTTTGAAGTGTTTAACTTCAACTATCACAAAAGTAACGCCAAAACAGAATTAATTGTTTAAGCCGGATTAAATTTATTGTTAATTATTTTTTCAGGGAAATTAATTCCTGTTTTTTCTTTGCTCTGTAAATGGCAGATATTATGAATATTGAAATTTTTATATAGAATGAATACAAATAAATCGTATTAAATATTTACTTTTGAACGTAGTATAAATATCCTATAAACTGGTAAATTGCACAACTATTTTTCAGGTAAGAACAGATTAATATTAAAGATTATGGATAGGAAAGAGGCTTTTGCAGCAGAAATCAATAATGGTTATGCCTGTAACGGGGACAGTATAATTCTTGGCTGTGCTATTCTCGATGGTCAGCCTGTTGCCGGAGCTCAGGTTAAGATTCCTTTAAAAACAATGAACAGGCACGGATTAATAGCAGGTGCTACCGGAACAGGAAAGACCAAAACACTTCAGGTAATCTCTGAACAACTATCAGGAAAAGGGATCCCTGTACTTCTCATGGATGTCAAAGGCGACTTAAGCGGTATTGCAAAACCGGGAGAAGAAAAACCTTTTATAACCGAAAGGCATAAAAAAATAAACCTTCCCTTTTCAGGCAAGGGATTTCCTGTAGAACTGATGTCTCTGTCTCAGCAGGATGGAGTACGCCTCAGAGCCACAGTATCTGAATTCGGCCCGGTTCTGTTTTCGCGGATTCTCGACCTGAATGATACCCAGGAAGGAGTTCTGGCTGTGATTTTTAAATATTGTGATGATAACCAGCTTGCTTTGCTTGACCTGAAAGATCTCAAAAAAGTTGTACAGTATGTAACGGAAGAAGGCAAAGCCGCAATTGAGAAGGACTACGGTAAGATGTCTACAGCTACTACAGGAATTATTATGCGTAAGATCCTGGAGTTGGAACAACAGGGAGCTGACACTTTTTTTGGAGAACTTTCCTTCGATATAAGAGATCTTTTAAGAGTTGATAAAAACGGGAAAGGATATATAAGTATTATTCGTTTGACAGATATCCAGGATAAGCCAAAACTCTTCTCCACTTTTATGCTTTCGCTTCTTGCGGAAGTATATAGCCAGATGCCGGAAAAAGGTGACGTGGAAAAGCCAGAGCTGGTGATTTTTATTGATGAAGCTCATCTGATTTTTAATCAGGCCAGCAAAGCATTACTGGACCAGATTGAGAATATAGTAAAACTCATACGATCAAAAGGGATTGGGATATTTTTTGTAACACAGAATCCAATGGATGTTCCTGATGGAGTTTTAGCGCAGCTCGGACTTAAGGTACAGCATGCACTGAGAGCTTTCACAGCTATCGACCGTAAGGCAATCAAGCTTTCGGCAGAGAACTATCCTATATCAGATTATTATAAAACTGATGAGACGATAACAAATCTCGGAATAGGAGAGGCCCTGGTAACGGCGCTTAGTGAAAAAGGTGTTCCGACTCCTCTTGCTGCAACTATGCTCAGGACTCCTGAGAGCAGGATGGATATTTTATCCCCTTCCGAGATAAACTCAATAAACAGTTCATCAGATCTGGTACGAAAATACAGCCAGATTATTGATCGTGACAGTGCATATGAGATCCTCAGCAGAAAAGTTGAAAATGTGGAAAAAGCGAATGCTGATGAGGCAGCACAGAAAGAGTGGGAGAAAGGGAGAATGGGAGAAAGGGAGACGCAACCATCTTACACTTCAACACGGACTTCTTATGGAAGAAGCGTCAAAACTCCAGGCGATGAAATAGTTAAAGTCCTGACGAGCGCCACTTTTATAAGAGGAGTCTTCGGGATACTCAAAAAGGTAATGAAGTAATAGTTATCTTTTAATTTTTACACTATCAACAAGGTAAGGCGAATCACCCCTCCAGAAAAGGGAGGCATTCTTCTGCTTATAATGTACAATAACCGACTGTCCCTGTAAAGTATCAAACTGCCTTACAAGCGATTTGTTAGTAACAGTAAAAAGGAATTTTTCCGACGCTATTGCTACATCCCTGTTGCTTGAAACACTACTTAATATTATTTCTCCTTCATATGTTTTAAAAATGGCGCCTTTATTGGAAAACTTCTGCAATAACCCAGCCCGGTAACCTTCACTGTATGTGAAGAAGTACTTCCAGTAAATAAGACTGACTCCAAATATTATTATCAGGATTAAAAGCCATTTTATAACTTTTTTAATCCCCCGGAGAATAACTGACCCGGATGAGGGTTTTGATGTTGGATCTACTGAGCTCATATAGGTTCTATTTTGGTTTAGGTTATTGGTTATTAAGGTACAATTTTAATAATTATTTCTTTGAAAGTGCAATAATATCCACAACTTCAATAACTTGTTTTTGATAACCATATTTTACACAGTTAATCATGGCAACCGCAACTTCCTTCAGAGTTGTTACAAAGCGAGGGAATAAATCCCTGATAACAGGATAAAGAACTCTGAATACACCAAAATATCCGGGAACATTTTTTGCACCTTTTTCTGCCAGCATAAATCCGGGACGAAATGCAAAAACCATTTTAAAAGGAAGCTTCATAAGATCGTTTTCTGTTTTCCCTTTGACCCTGGCCCAGTTTATCCTGCCTTTTTCAGTACTATCAGTTCCTGCTCCTGAAACATAGCAGAAAGTCATGTCAGCATTTTGCCTAGCAAGTATACCAGCTACATGCATAGTAAGCGTATATGTCATAGAAAGATATACATCTTCTTTCATTCCGACTGAGGAAACACCAAGACAGAAGAAACATGCATTGTATCCTGTAAGTTTGTCAGCTACAGGTGAGAGATCAAGAAAATTTGGGTGAAGAATCTCTATCAGCTTTGGATGCGTTACTCCGCATGATCTACGGTTTAAAACCAGTACCTTTTCTACATCAGGATGATTAAGCGATTCCATGAGAACACCTTCACCCACCATACCTGTAGTGCCAGTAATAATTGCATTTATTTTCATATTACGATACTTTTGATCCTTAACCACAAAGGTACACAAAGGGTTCACTAAGGATTACAAAGGATGATCCCTTTTCTTCACATTTTTGCATATTTCTTTTCTCTTTGCGTACTTTGCGAAAACTTTAACATTCTCCTTCTTGAAAACAACTATAAATAAAACACAGACTCTTCTCGAATTCCTTTTCGAAATACATCCCGGTTCTCCCAGGACAAGGGTAAAAAAACTTTTACACGGAGGATCCGTCAGAGTAAATAACAAACCCATCACTCTTCATTCATATCCATTAAAACCGGGCGATACAGTTGAGATTGGAGGAAAAGCCGGAATTGCCACTAAAGCAAGTCTTCCTTTTCCTGTTTTATATGAAGATCAGCATGTTATTGTGATAGACAAACCTGCCGGAATAAACACCTCAAGTGTTGACGGGAGTTCAAGTATCCAATGGACAATATCAGAGTTTTTAAAGAACCTTAGTAAAGGAATAATCAGGACATATGTAGTTCACCGGCTTGATAAGGAGGTTTCCGGAGTACTATTACTGGCTAAATCTGAGGAGGCAATGGATATTATAAAGGATAAATGGGAAGAAACAGAAAAGCACTATTTCGCCCTGGTTGAAGGGATACCTGAGAATTCTGAAGGTACCATCAGAAGCTGGCTGAAAGAGGATGGCGCAATGAAAATGCATTCTGTAAAAGAAATGCCCAATGCAAAACTCGCAATCACTCACTATAAAACTATCAGAACGATAAATAATTACACTCTTCTTGATATAAGAACGGAAACCGGACGCAAGAACCAGATCAGGGTTCATCTTTCAGATATCGGATGTCCTATAGTAGGGGATCGTAAATATGGAGCTTCAGCTGATTTTATACGTCGTGTGCGACTACACGCATGTTCTATTTCATTTCCCGATCCTGTCAAAGGTAATATGATCACAGTTGAATCGCCGATGCCAGATGGATTCCTGTCATTAAAGGCTAAAGATGAAAAATATAAATAGCAGATTTATAAACGACTATCGATTCATTTCTGCTAATCCCAACCCCCGGTACAACAAGTTCTGAGTGCAGGATAATTTCAGTCTAAATCTTGCCTGTCATTCTGGTTAATGCATCATCCAGACTATTTACAAAGAATATGCTTCTGCCCTTATTGCTTTCTCTTATAAAATCCTGCAGATTTTTACTCCTGAACTTTGAGAAGTTACCTATGATAGCCAGTTTAAAATCGTAAGTTGAGAATTTCTGAAGAATCTCCCCTGCAAGACCGGTATGAAGCCTGAAGAAATCGGGATTAAGGTTTTCTTCCTTCAATATTATCCTGTTACAGCCGTTGAATCCGCAATCACCCATAAGATCAAGTACTTCCTGTACTTCTGAAACTACAGCTTTTTCATCGGTCAGTTCAGCAACGACCACTTTCCCAATTTCACGGAACTTTAGCATAGATAAATGATTCAAATATTATTGCATAAAAATAATACGGAAAAATTTAGATTCGAGGGGACCAATCTTCTGAGTCGGGTTTGAAACAGTTTTTCCTGTAACATCAACCTCTTCAAACTGTAATCCTTTTCCATTAAGTCCATTGATAAGGTTCAGAGAGGTTTCTATTTTATCCGTTTCTCGGAGATGAATTGTACAGAATTTCCCGTTTACGTCCGGTTCTGCACTTATGAGTAAAACATTTGAAGGCCATCCGGTAATGAATGATCCTTCCCAGTTATTATCGCCTGTCCCTGATCCGGGCAGAATTCTTGTAAGGAAGGGGATGCGGCATCCCCATCCGAATCTGGTTGCTGACCCGTTTGAAACATCCGAAGAGGTTGTGAGGTTATAAATCCATGAATGTCCACCCCGTTGATCGGCGTTAAAATTTGTTACCCAGTAATTATTCATAGGCCATGAAAAAAGATTGGTGCTCTGTGGCATAGCTCCTGCAGTATACCGCCCGGTATTTATCGCACCAAATTGCATAAGAGGCATCTCCGGACAGGTAAGTACAAGTTGAGTATTTTCATTTCTTATGGAGGTGAAGTCCTGAACTGTGTACCAGTCATTTGAAGATCCTTTTATCTGATCTTTGCCGGTTTCAATAACGCCACCCTGAACCTCGGTGAAATGTTTCCCGTCTTTAATATTGAACGGGAAGGCAATATAAAAGCTTTCCGGAGCGACTCTGCTCTTCTTAATTATTGAACAAGCCAGATCGAGTCGTTTTTCAGTATTGTACAATCTTATTTCTAACATAAATCCCTTCGGTTTTTCAGAGGTAGCCGATTCTCCATAAAATTTTATACTGTTCCATATTTCACCTTTTGACATAGAATCAAACCACACTGTATCCAGGGGTGACCGTTCAAAGTCATCGAGTTTATGACTTTCCATCTGTGATCTGTTACCTAACTGTTCGAGAATGAACTCTCCCAATTTATATTCACTTTTCGGATCGATAAGCTCAGTTGAAAGCTCTTTATCATACCACGAAATAATAGTCCCTTTCAAAGGGTCAGTTACTATTTTATACCATTTGTTTTCAAGGGTTTTAGTATCTGTCTGCTTAACAGGCATCTGAGGCTCGTCTATGGCTTTGATAATATACTTTTTATATCCAAAAGACGGGATATCTTTCAACCAGACCGCCCATTCCGTGACATCGGAACGGGACAAAACAGGCTGAACTTCTAACCG
>Ga0302322_100006493_pt1 | contig 10374 bp, 6 predicted proteins | sample Fen_T0_2_FD_203757 | JGI IMG/M metagenome (GOLD analysis project Ga0302322, IMG submission 203757) | Peat permafrost microbial communities from Stordalen Mire near Abisko, Sweden - Fen_T0_2 | ecosystem: Environmental > Terrestrial > Soil > Wetlands > Permafrost | place: Sweden: Abisko... | reverse complement strand
TCGAGCTCGACGACACCATCCACAAGCTGGCGCTGCGCTTCGCAGACAAGCACCACGCGCTGTTCCTCGGCCGCGGCGCGCTCAGCGCCGTCGCCATGGAGGGCGCGCTCAAGCTCAAGGAGATCTCCTACATCCACGCCGAGGCCTACGCGGCAGGAGAGCTCAAGCATGGGCCGCTGGCGCTGGTCGACGCCGACATGCCGGTGGTCACGGTGGCGCCGAACAACGAGCTGCTCGAGAAGCTCAAGAGCAACCTGATGGAAGTGCGCGCGCGGGGCGGCGAGCTGTACGTGTTCGCCGACCCGGATTCCGGGTTCACGGCCAGCGAGGGCGTGCACCTGATCCTGATGCCGCGGCACGTGCACCCCTTCCAGGCGCCGATCATCTACACGATCCCGTTGCAGCTGCTGGCCTACCATGTCGCCATCCTGCGCGGCACCGACGTCGACCAGCCACGCAACCTTGCCAAGAGCGTCACCGTCGAGTGAGCATCCGCCACGCGGCGGCCTTCCGCCTTTAGCAGCGCTGGATCCCCGAAGTGACCGGGTCGCCCTAGTCGGCGGGATTGTATTTCGCCAGGAAGGCCTCCATCGCCGAGAGCAGCATCGTACGGTCCTCGAGCCGCTCGAAGTAGTGGTCGGCGAGCTCCAGGGGCACCAGCTCGACCGACTTGCCGGCCTTGCGCATGGCGTCATACATGCGTTGTGAATTCTCGTAGGGCACCGTCACGTCCTTCTTGCCGTGCACCAGCAGCAGTGGCACGTGGATGCGGTCGATGGCCTTGATCGGCGAGACGGCGTCGAAGTCGGGCGTCATGCGCTTCCATTCGTCCATCGCCATGTTGCCCGTGGTGCTGTGGGCAAAGTGGTTCACCTCGCGCTTCAGGCTCGAGACGCCGGCGATGGCGATGCTGCAGCGGTACACGTCTGGGTCGCGCACGATGCCCCACATCGCCGCGTAGCCGCCGTAGCTGGCGCCGGCGATGCACACCCGCTTGCCATCGACGATGCCCTGGTCCACGGCCCAGCGCACGCCATCCGTGACATCGTCCTGCATGGCAAGGCCCAGCTGGCCGTCGCCCTTGTGCAGGAACTCGTCGCCATAGCCGGTCGAGCCGCGGAAGTTCGGCTGCAGCACCGCGTAGCCGCGGTCCGCCAGGAACTGCGACCAGTAGTCCCAGGTCGGCCGGTCCTGGGCCCAGGGGCCGCCGTGCGGCAGCACGACCAGCGGCAGGTGTTCGGGCTTGCGCCCCGAGGGCAGCGTCAGCACGGCCTCGATCTGCAGTCCATCGCGTGCCGCGTAGTGCACGAGCTGCACGGGCGCGAGGTGCCGCATGTTGATGACCGGGTTCATCAGGGCAAGGCGGTCCAACTGCTCGGACTTGCGGTCGTACAGGTACAACGCACCCGGCGCGTTCGAATCCGTCAAGGTGACCAGCATGCGTTGCCGGTCGTCGCTGATGCTCGTGATTGCCGCGTGGAAGTCCCCGAGGTTGCGGCTGAAGCGGGCCTGCAGCGCGGCGAGCGTCTCGTCGAACCAGTGCACCGGCTCCGTGAGCGACGTCGAGTAGACGCCCAGCAGCGCCTTGCCGTCGTTGCTGAGGATGGTGCCCGTCACCTCGTCGGTCGGCGGGTCGTAGACAGTGCGTACGTCGGCCAGCGTGTTGAGGTCGACTTCGTAGATGCCCGTCCGGCCTGCGGCGTTGTCATGCATCACGAGGGCATGGTCGTCGGGCAGCAGCAGGAACGGGTGGATCAGGTGCTCCCGCTTGCTGATGTTGGCCTTGTCGACCAGGTGCAGCGCACCGTGCGGCGTCGAGCGATACAGCATGCGGACGGTGCGCGCGTTGTCGTCATAGCCCACGCCGATGCGCACGTTGCCCTCGGGGTCGGCCATCCAGTCGACGATGCCGGCACGCTCGGGCACGAACTGTTGGTGGCGGCCGTTGACCACGTCGACCTTGTAGACGCCGGGGTAGAAATCGGCACCCTCGTAGATCGAGTTCTGTGCCGCCATGAGGATCGTCGTGCTGCCGTCGTGCGGCAGCCAGACGATGTCGCCGGCGTTCTGGCCATGCATGTCGTCCAGCAATTTCGTCAGCTTACCGGTCGTGGCGTTGATCGCGACGTCCCGCTGGATGTACCACTCGCTGTCCTGGACGTACTGCAGGGCGTCGAGGCCGACGACCAGGTTTTCTTCATTGACCCAGGTGATCCACAGCACGTTGGCCTGGTCCGGCACCCCCACGGTGACGGGCTTTGCCGCGGGATCTGCCAGGTTGACGATGCGGATGCCGTGCATCCCGTTGGCCGACACCTGGAAGGCGAAGCGACGCCCGTCGGGCGACAGTTCCGCGTGCTCCACCAGCGGCAGCATGGCGAACACCTTGGTCGGCAGGGGGTCGGCGTGCAGCGGCAGGGCCATGAAAAGGGCAGGCAGGACAAGCGAAACGAAACGACGCATCGAGGACCCTCCGTGGCTTCTTGTCGTGCCGATGGTGCGGCACGGTGGCCCTGCAACGATAGCCGACGTCGCGCCGGAAAAGCACCGCAAAGTGATGCGCCTGTCCGCTAGCCGGTGCGCTGGCTTCGCCCCGGCCAGAGGATCGACGCGATGGCCAGCGCAAGGGCCGCCCCGGCGAGTTGCGCCAACACGAAACCCGGGACATCCACGACCCGGATGCCGGAGAACGTGTTCGTCAGTGACCGCGCCACGGTAATGGCGGGGTTCGCGAACGACGTGGACGCGGTGAACCAGTAGGCCGCCCCGATCCACGCCGCGACCATCCAGGGGGCGTCTTCATTCCGCCGGTGGCCGAGCACCACCAGCACCAGGCCCAACGTGGCCACGACTTCCGAGAGCCATTGCGGCAGGCCTGTGCGCACATGCGTGGCCACCTGGATCGCCGGCAGCCCGAACATCAGGTGGGCCAGCACGGCGCCCGCACAGCAACCCGGCACCTGTACCAGCGCGTATGCCAGCGCGTCACGCCACGCCAGCCGCCGGCGCACCGCCTCGACCACCGACACGACCGGGTTGAAGTGCGCACCGCTGGTCGGGCCCAGCAGCGCGATGAGCGCCGCGAGCACCGCGACGGTCGCAGCCGTGTTGGCCAGCAGCGCCACCGCGACATTGCCCGCTGCCAGACGCTCGGCCATGGCGCCCGATCCGACTACCGTGGCGGCGAGCAGCACGGATCCCAGGCCCTCGGCGACGAGCCTGCGAACGAGCCCGCTCATTCTGTCTTGGTCCCGATCTCCCGCAGTTCGTTGCCGATGGCCATCGAGCCGAGCGACGCCAGCGGCAGGCTGGTGAACAGGTCGATGCGCCGCGCGAGGATGCGATGGGCCTCGCGGAAGGCCCGGGCCCGCGCCTCCTCCCCTTCGACGTGCGCGGGATCAGCCACGCCCCAGTGCGCCGTCATGGGCTGCCCCGGCCAGACGGGGCAGGTCTCGCCCGCCGCGTTGTCGCAGACCGTGATGACGAAATCGAGCGGCGGGGCGCCGGGCTGCGCGAATTCATCCCAGGCCTTGCTGCGCAGGCCCTCCGTTGGCATGCCCAGCTTCGCCAGCAGGGCGATGGCGCCGGGGTTCACGGTGCCGGTCGGGTGGCTGCCGGCACTGTAGCCGCGAAAACGACCTTTGCCTTTTGCGTTCAACGTGGCCTCGGCCAGGATGCTGCGCGCGGAATTGCCGGTGCATAGGAACAGGACGTTGTAGATGCGTTCGGACACAGGCAGCTCCCGTTGGATGATCAGTGCTTCGAATGACTGGGCACGCGATCGGCGCTCGCCCTTGCAGGCGTCGATGCCTCAGGCGGCCCTGCGTGCCCCGCCAGTGCGGGGACGAGCCCTGGCCTTCGGAATGGCGACGCTGCCCGGCTTGCACGCCGGCCCGCAGGACGTCGAGCCGCCGCAGCAATTCTTCGTCAGGTAGTCGACCAGCCCGTTCATGGCGCCGAAGTCGGCCGCGTACATCAATTGCCTGCCAGCGCGACGCTGGGTCACCAGGCCGGCACGTTGCAGCGACTGCACGTGGAACGTCAGCGAGGAGGGGGCCAGGCCGATGCGCGCGGCGATCGCCCCGGCGGCCAGGCCCTCGGGGCCTTGTTCGACCAGCAGGCGATAGGCGGCCAGCCGGTGTGGGTGCGCCAGCGCGCCCAGGGCAGTGACGATTCGCGTGGCGTCCATGGCTCTACAATAATACGAGAAATATCGAAACGTCAAACGGCCGGCAGCATCAACCGGCTTGGCGCCGGCGCGGACTCGACCCTAGACCCGGTCTGACAGGGGAGGGCTCACGAGATGGAACGGAGAGGAGGCCGCATGGGCCCGGCAACCGACGTCGCTCGCCGTGGGGCAATGGTCGTGTTGCTGTGGATGGCGAGCGCGGCGCCGGCGCCTGCAAGCGGCCCTGGTCCCGTCACCGACTGGCAGCGCACCGCGCAGGGCGCCAGTGGCCATACGGCCACGCACCGCTTCGAGCTCGAGGCCTGGTCCGACGATACGGTGCGCTTGCGCATCGCGCCGACCGGCACGCCGCGGCATCGCTCGTATTCACTCGTTGGCGAGGCCCCGCCCGCGTACAAGGGCGCGCGCCTGCGCGCGGCACGCGACCGGCTCGTGCTGGCCACGCCCGCGCTGCGCGTCGAACTGCTGTTGCGCCCTGCACTGCGCCTGCGCGTCCTGGATGCAAAGGGGGGGCTGCTGAACGAAGACGCACCGGGCGAGGGCCTGGGGCTCGACCAGCACGGCGAGGCATTCACCGTCCACAAGGCGATCCAGGAAGGCGAGCGCTTCGTGGGCCTGGGCGAGGCGCTGGGCGACCTGGACCGGCGCGGCACGGTCGTGCCCCTGCGCAACACCGACAACTACCGCTACGACGACCCGCACGTGCCGATGTACGCCAGCATCCCGTTCTACATGGGCCTGCACCACGGGCGCGTGTATGGGCTGTACGTCGACAACAGCCATGATGCTGAATTCGACCTCGGGGCCACGAACGAGGGCATCGCTTCGCTGCGCTTCGAGGGCGGCGAACTGGACGAGTTCTTCATGGCGGGGAAGGCGCCGGCGGACATCCTGCGTGCCTATACCGCGCTGACTGGCCGCATGCCGATGCCGCCCAAGTGGGCGCTCGGTTTCCAGCAGTCGCGCTGCAGCTACTATCCGGAGAGCGAAGTGCGCTTCATCGCCCAGGCCTTTCGCGCCAAGCGCATCCCGCTCGATGGCATCGTGCTCGATGCGGACTACCTGCACGAGTACGAGCCGTTCCGCATCGACACGCAGCGCTTCCCGGACATGGCCGCGCTCGCGCGCGACCTCCAGCAGCAGCACATCGAGCTGACGGCGTCGGTGAACCCCGGCCTGCGCATCGACGACAGCTACGGGGCGTATCGCAGCGGGCTTGCCGAAGGCGTGTTCCTGGGGAATGCCGACGGCTCGCCCTACGTCGCGACGATGTGGCCCAACACCATCCGCCTGCCTGACTTCACAAGCCCGCGCGTGCGCCGCTGGTGGAGCGGACAGCTGGGCCAATACGAGCAGCTCGGCATCCACGGGACATGGACCGACATGAACGAGCCGGCCATCGAGGGCCGGTCGATCCCGGCCGCCGTGCGCTCCGACTTCGATGGCCAGGGGGCGGATGCCGCCGAAGCGCACAACCTCTACGGGATGCTGATGGCGCGCGCCAGTTTCGAGGCCCCTGCGCTGGCAGGCAGCACGCGCCGCCCCTTCGTGCTCAGTCGCTCGGGGCACGCGGGCATACAGCGCTATGCCGCGATGTGGAGTGGCGACAACCAGGCGAAGGACGCGCACCTGCTGTTAGGCACGCTGCTCGTGGCGCAGATGGGCCTGGCGGGCGTGCCGTTGACCGGGCCGGACATCGGCGGCTACATCGGCGATGGCAACAAGGCGCTGTACCGCCGCTGGATCGAGATCGGCGCGCTGCTGCCCTACATGCGTGCGCACCGCGAGCACCAGGCGGCGTCCAACGAGCCCTGGGGCTATGGCGAGGAGGACGAGGCCATCGCGCGCAGCTACATCGGCTTCCGCTACCGGCTGATGCCCTACCTGTACTCGATCGTGCACGAAGCGGCCATGAGCGGCCTGCCGATCGCGCGCAGCCTCGTGTTCGAGCAGCCCTTCGAGCCGCGCGTCTACCAGCGCGAGTTCCAGTACGAGTTCCTGCTGGGCGATGCCCTGCTGGCCAATCCGATGACCAGCGAGCAGGAAAGCCAGAGCAGCTACCTGCCGGAGGGCGAGTGGTACGACCTGTACACAGACGAGCGGCACGCCGGTGGTGCCGTGCTCGAGGCCAGCTACCCTGGCTACAAGCTGCCGCTGCTGGTGCGCGCCACGTCGATCATCCCGATGCAACGCCAGGTGCAATCGACGCGCGACGACCCCGGCGACACGCTGGACATCCACGTGTATGAAGGTCGCGAGCCGCACCGCTTCACCTACTACGCCGATGATGGCGAGACCGGGGCCTGGCGCCAGGGCGCGTATCGCCAGCGGCTGATCGAGTTCCTGCCCGCCGAGCATCGCCTGCATTTCGCGCGAGCGGAGGGGAGCTACAAGGCGCGCTTCACGCACCTGCGCATCGTCCTGCATGGCTTCCCGCCATTGCAGGGCCTGGCCGTCAACGGCGCGCCGGTGGAGGCGAAACCGCAGCTCGTGCGGCTGATCGACCCGCTCGCGGCCCTCGACGAGGTCTACTACGACCCTGACATCAAGCGCGCCCTGCACGCAGGCGATGCCATGCCGGCGCAGCAGGTGCTGGAGATCGACAACGCGCCGGAGCTCGATATCCGCTGGCAGTAGCCCGAAGGGAGAAATCGCAGCAGTTGCTCCCCGAAGAGGTCGGCTTACTGATGGGTAAGTGCACGCCGTGGCCGGCAGCGACGACGCGTGCGATCGTTGGGTTCCTGAAGTAGCATCGGCAGCACCACTGCACGAAGGTGAGTCGATGACAACGCCAGGCGAATCCCCAGCCGCCAACCGGTCGGGCGGCGACCCCCTCCGCTCGCCCACCCGCGAGCAGCTGCTGCACGCGCTGTACGAAGCCGCGGAACTCGAGCACAACCTGATGTGCACGTACCTCTATGCGGCCTTCAGCCTGAAGTCTGGCGTCGAGGAGGGGCTCAGCGCCCAGGAAGCAGAGGCAGTCGCGCACTGGCGGCGCGAGATCCTCGATGTCGCGATCGACGAGATGAGCCACCTGGCGGCGGTGTGGAACATCACCTCGGCCCTGGGCGGCGTGCCGCGCTTCGGGCGCACCAATTTCCCGCTGGACGCGGGCTACCTGCCGGCCTCCGTCGTGGTGAAGCTGGCTCCCTTCTCCGAGGGCGTGCTGCAACACTTCATCCACCTGGAGCGGCCGCACGATTCGACGGAACCCGACGGCGAGGGCTTCGAGCCCGAGCGGCGCTTCATCCGTGGCACCGCGGGCGACCGACTGACGCCGATGGGCATCGACTATGCGACGGTGGGCGAGTTCTATTCGACGCTGGCCGACGGGCTGCGCAGCTTCGTCGGGCGCGTCGGCGAAGCCGAGGCCTTCAGCGGCGACCCCGCCCTGCAGCTCACGGCCACCGAAGTGGAACTGGAAGGCGCGCGCCGCGTCATCTGCCTCAAGAGCGCGCTGGCGGCCTTCGATGCGATCGTCCGACAGGGAGAGGGCTCTCCCGAACACTCGGAGGGCTCGCATTTCGCGCGCTTCTGCGCGATCCGCGCGCAGCTGCGGGCGCTGCGCGCGGCCAATGCAGCCTTCACGCCGAGCCATCCGGCCGCCACCAATCCCGTGCTGCGTCGTCCGCCGCGGCCGGAAGGGCGCGTGTGGATCGAGACGGAACCCGCGATCGCGACCGTCGACCTGGCGAATGCCGGCTACGGCCTGATGCTGCGGCTGCTGGGATACGCGTTCGCGGTGCCAGCGCCGCATCCCGACAAGGCGCTGGCCGTCGACCTGGGGCTCGGGCTGATGCGCGCCGTGACGCTGCTGGGCGAACACGCGGCACGCCTGCCCGCCGGGCCTTCCAACGCCCAGTGCAACGCCGGCATGTCGTTCACCACGCTGCGCGATGCCGCGCCGCTCCCGGCGGGCCCCGCTGCGCGGCGGTTCTTCACCGAGCGCCTGTCGGAGCTGGCGGCGGCCGCCACGGCGCTTGCGAGTACGCAGGAGCCGCGCCTGGTGGCGTGTGCCCGTGCGCTGGCGCAACTCGCAGGCACCGCCGCCCGACGCTTCGACCTCTCCGCAAGCGCAACGGTGGCCACGAGCGCGGCGGTGCCCGCGGCACCGGCGCCTGCGTCATCCTCTGCGGCCGGGGCGGGTGCCGAGCCGACCACCGTGGCCAACGGCATCGAGACCGTGGAAGGCCAGGCGCTCACGCTGCAGTTCGAAGCAAAGCGTTGCATCCACGCGCGCTTCTGCGTCACGGGTGCCCCGAAGGTGTTCCTCGCGAACGTGCAGGGCCCGTGGATCCATCCGGATGCCATGGACGCAGAGCGCCTCGCCGACATCGCCCACGCTTGCCCGTCGGGCGCGATCCGCTACCAGCGCAAGGACGGCCGGCCCGATGAAGCGGCGCCGCCGGTGAACCTCGCGTCGATCCGCGAAGCGGGGCCGTATGCCGTGCGCGGCCAACTGCTGCTCGACGGCCGGCCCGCGGGCTTCCGCGCCACGCTGTGCCGTTGCGGCGCCTCGAAGAACAAGCCGTTCTGCGACGGTTCGCACCATGATGTCGGTTTTGCCGCGACCGGCGAGCCGCCGAGCGGCGCGACCGACATGCTGCCCGTGCGCGATGGCGCGCTGGCCATCGATCCGCAGCCGGACGGCCCGCTGCAAGTGCGCGGCAACCTCGAGATCACCAGCGGCACCGGCCGCGTGGTGGCGCGCGTGACCGGCGCCGCGCTGTGCCGCTGCGGCGGCAGCGCCAACAAGCCCTTCTGCGACGGCACGCACGCACGGATCGGCTTCCGCAGCTGAGACGCACGGCTGCACCGGGTGCAGGTGCCGGCGCGGGGCTTGCTCAGGGCTCCGCGCCGGCAGGCTGCTTGAGGACCAACCCGGCACTACAGGAGTGCCTCGATTCCCACATGTAGCGGGCAGGCGCAGTGTCCGCCGCGGGCGTTCCACGTGCGTGGCAGAGGCATGAACTGTCCATGGCACGGGCGCACTCCGGACATCTTGCCGTCGCGCGGCTGACCCGTTCCTGCAACAACAGGGGCGGACACTCCCGTCATCGACCCGACATGGACGGAGAGTGTGCCAATGAAGACCCTGAACGTGCTCCTGGGCGGCGCATTCGCGCTCATGTCGATCGAGGCCTCCTCTGCGAATGCGGCCGATGCCGCGCTGGGCCTGCCCACGCGCACGCCGATCAAGCACCTGATCGTGGTCGTGGGCGAGAACGTCACCTTCGACACTCTGTTCGCCACCTACCAGCCGGCGGCCGGCGAGACCATCTGGAACCTGCGTTCGCAGGGCATCGTCAACGCCGATGGCTCGCAGGGTCCCAACTACCACCGCGCCGTGCAGGTGGAGGGCAGGAACCTGTTCGGCCGTTACACGGTCGACCCGATCCCCGTTGCGCCCTACTCGGCGCTGCCGCCGCCGACGCTGATCGGCACCTTTGATCCGGCGACGCTGCAGCCCAATCCGCCGGTCCCGGACCCGCGATTCACGGGCCTCTCGACCAATGGCCCCTTCCAGATCACCGGCACCAGTCCGACCACCGGCCAGCCTTTCGTGACCTACCAGGGTGCCACCTCCGCGACCGGCGACCCGGTGCACCGCTTCTTCCAGATGTGGCAGCAGACCGGTGGCACGAACCGCGACCTGACGGGCTTCGCCTGGACGGCCATCACCACCGGTCAGGGCGCCGACTCGGATGGCGTGCTGCCGCCCGGGCAGGGCACCGGCACGGGCCAGGGCGCCGAGCTGATGGGGTTCTTCAACATGGCGACCGGCGATGCGCCGGTGTTCGCCTCGCTCGCCGCGAGCTACGCACTCAGCGACAACTACCACCAGGCCATCCTGGGCGGAACGGGCGCCAACTTCTTCGCGCTCGCCACCGGCGACCTGCCCGTCTACACCGTTGGCGGCACCGTCGCCACGCCGCCGGTTAACCAGATCGAAGACCCGAACCCGCGCGCAGGCACCGACAACTTCTACAACCACGACGGCTATGCCGGCGGCTCGTACGTGAACTGCTCGGATGCGCGCCAGCCGGGCGTGGCGCCCGTCCTGTTCAAGCTGGTGACGCAGCAGCGCCGCGCCAACTGCGCGCCCGATGCGTATTACCTCGTCAACAACTATGCGCCGCCGTACGACATCAATGGCGTGCCGGCCGCGCTCGGTGCCACCAGTT
>Ga0302322_100006492_pt1 | contig 10375 bp, 7 predicted proteins | sample Fen_T0_2_FD_203757 | JGI IMG/M metagenome (GOLD analysis project Ga0302322, IMG submission 203757) | Peat permafrost microbial communities from Stordalen Mire near Abisko, Sweden - Fen_T0_2 | ecosystem: Environmental > Terrestrial > Soil > Wetlands > Permafrost | place: Sweden: Abisko... | reverse complement strand
TAGGGGCCGCCGATCAGGTCGACGCAATAGGGCACGGCGGCGAAGATGCCGCCGACGATCTGCGCGCCTTCCTTGTCCTTCAGGCCTTCCAGGGTTTCCTTGATCGCCTTGGGCTGGCCGGGCAGGTTGATGATCAGCGCGCCGGCTTTTTCATCCGGCTGGAAGCGAATCACCGCGACCTGGCGCGAGAGGATTGCGGTAGGCACGAACTTCAGGCTGATCTGGCGCATTTGCTCGCCGAATCCGGGCATTTCCTTGTGCGCCACCGCCAGGGTCGCTTCCGGGGTGACGTCGCGCAGCGCCGGGCCGGTGCCGCCGGTGGTCAGTACCAGGTCGCACTTTTCGACGTCGACCAGCTCGATCAGGGTCTTCTCGATCTGCGGCTGCTCGTCGGGGATCAGGCGCGTAAATGGTTCCCAGGCGGTGAGCAGGGCGCCATCGATCCAGGCCTTGAGCTCGGGCAGACCCTGGTCCTGATAAACACCGCTGGACGCGCGGTCGCTGATCGATACCAGGCCCACGCGCAGGGGGCGATCCAGCAGGTTCATTCTTCTGCGTCCTCGTCAGGCGCGCCTTCCGGCGGCGCGGCGTCGGGCTGGCGCGCGCTGCTCCCACCCATCTGCTCGCGGATCAACTGGTAGAGCTTGCGGAAGTCGCGCGGCGGCTTGCCGGTCTCGCGCTCCTTCCTGGCGTTGCGCATCATCACGCGCAATTCCTGAAAATTGGTCGCCGGGTAGGCAGCGGCGAACTCGGCCAGGGCCGTGGGCTCGTCGCCGAGCAGGCGCTCGCGCCAGCGTTCGGCCAGGTGCATGTCCTGGATTTCGACCTTGGAGGCGCCGTTGAAGCGCTCCAGCGCCGCGCGCAGCGGCACCGGGTCGATGTCGCGCATCAGCCTGCCGATGTACTGGAACTGACGGCGCTTGCCTTCGTGGGCGGTGATGTTCTGGTAGGCGAGCAGGGCCTCGTGGAGCTTTTCCGGCAGGTCCAGTTCCTTGAGGCGGTCGCGCGACAGCTCGCCCAGGTCGCGGCCGAGTTCCTGCAGCGCGGTCATGTCGCGCTTGAGTTGGGACTTGCTGGGACGATCGTAGGCCGGCTTTTCGGGCGGCGCGGGATCGACCAGTACGGTGCGGGTGCGCATGCGGTGGCCAAACAGTGTCTGAACGTATAATTATATGTTGCTTGCGTGTTCCGGACCGGCTTGCCCGGTTTATGCGCCGCCGGCCCCGAGTTGTTTTTCTTCACATTAAGCGCGCCCGATGTCCGAATCCCGTTTTTCCTACACCCAAGAACACCTGCGCAATCTCGCCGCCGAGGTGCTGGCCCACGCCAAGGCGCTGGGCGCGACCGATGCCGAGGCCGACGTCTCCGAGGGCTACGGCCTGTCGGTGAGCGCGCGCCTGGGCGCAGTGGAGAACATCGAGCACAACCGCGACAAGGGCGTTTCGGTGTCGGTCTACATGGGCCAGCGCAAGGGCTACGCCAGCTCTTCCGACTTCTCCCTGCCGGCGCTCAAGACCACGGTGGAGGCGGCGCTCAATATTGCACGTTTTACGGCCTCGGACGATTGCGCCGGTCTGGCCGACGAGAAGCTGCTGGCCAAGGATATTGTCGCGCCGGGCTTGCTCTATCCCTGGGACATCGACGTGCCGGCCGCCATCGACCTGGCCCAGGAGATCGAGGCGGCTGCCTTCAAGGTCAGCCCGATGGTGCGCAACTCCGAAGGCGCCAGCGTCTCGGCGCAGCATTCGCAGTTCGTCTACGCCAATTCGCGCGGCTTCATCGGCGGCTACCCGACTTCGCGCCACTACCTGTCGTGCTCGGTGATCGCGGCGCGCTCGGCCAAGGACAAGGACGCGATGCAGCGCGACGACTGGTATGTGTCGGCGCGCGACCCCAAGGACTTTCCGGATCCCAAGCGCATCGGCGACTACGCCGCGCGCCGCGCCCTGTCGCGCCTGGGCGGCCGCAAGCTATCGACCCGCCAGTGCCCGGTGCTGTTCGAGGCGCCCCTGGCGATCGGCCTGACCGGCGCCCTGGTGGCGGCGGCCAGCGGCGGCAGCCTGTACCGCAAGGCTTCCTTCCTGGTCGATGCCCTCGGCAAGGAGATCTTTGCCCCCAACATCACCATCCGCGAAGACCCGAATGTGCCCAAGGGATTCGCCACCGGGCCGTTCGACGACGAAGGGGTGGCCACCCGGGCGCGCGACGTGGTCAGGAACGGCGTGCTGCAGGGCTATTTCCTGTCCAGCTACTCGGCGCGCAAGCTGGGCATGCAGAGCACCGGCAATGCCGGCGGTTGCCACAACATGCTGATGGTGCCCACCGTGGATGACGATTTTGCCGCGATGCTCAAGCGGATGGGCACGGGCCTGCTGGTCACCGAGCTGATGGGGCAGGGCGTCAACTACATCACCGGCGACTACTCGCGCGGGGCTGCCGGCTACTGGGTGCAGAACGGCAAGATCGCCTACCCGGTCGAGGAAATCACCATCGCCGGCAACATGAAGGATATGTTCAAGGGCATCGTCGCCGCCGGCAGCGACCTGATCGTGCGCGGCAGTATGACTTCAGGCTCGATATTGATCGACCGGATGACGGTGGCGGGCGCCTGAAAAGCGGCTTCCCGCGGCTCCCTCAGGGTTTACCCGGATTTGCGTAAAGTCCCTGATTCAGATAAGGTTTCGCGTTTTTCAAAGCGGGCGGTCGCAGGCAGATAAGAACCCGGCTTTTCACGATTTTTTTCAAGGGCGCGGACCAGGATGGCGGTAACATCCGCGCTTGGCCGTGATGGATTACAGCCATGCATCAACGTGGTGCATGGGAGGAGACGAACCGTGGGCGCATTGCTCAAACTTTCCAGTGCAATCGACTGGCTCAACGAAAAACTCGGCCGGCTCGCGAACATCTGCGTGCTCCTGGCCTGCCTGGTGAGCGCCGCCAATGCCATGGTGCGCTACGCCTTCGACATCAGTTCGAACGCGTGGCTCGAGTTGCAGTGGTACATGTTCGCGGTGATCGTGATGTTCGGCGCCTCCTACACCCTGCAAAAAAATGAGCACGTGCGGGTCGACGTGGTCTACATGGGCCTGTCGGAACGCAAGCAGATCTGGGTCGACATCCTGGGCGGGATATTTTTTCTGATGCCCGCCTGCGTCCTGCTCGGCTGGCTGGCCTGGCCCTTCTTCATGCAGTCCTGGGACCAGAACGAAATGTCCTCGAATGCTGGCGGCCTGCTGCGCTGGCCGGTCAAGCTGATCCTCCCGGTCGGCTTCGGCCTGATCGCGCTGCAAGGGATCTCCGAGATCATCAAGCGCATCGCCGCCCTGCAAGGCCTGATCCAGATCGACGCGAAATACGAAAGGCCTGAGCAATGATCCCGTTGGAGTACATGCCGCCGCTGATGTTCGGCGGGCTGGTGCTGTTCATGCTGATCGGCTACCCGGTGGCGTTCTCGCTCTCCGCGGTCGGGTTGTTTTTCGGGTTTTTCGCCATCGAATGGGGTTATTTCCGGCTCGAATACATGCAGGCCATCCCGGGCCGGGTGTTCGGCAGCATCCTCTCCAACGACCTGCTGCTGGCCATTCCGTTCTTTACTTTCATGGGGGCGATCCTCGAGAAGTGCGGCTTGGCCGAGGACATGCTCGATTCGATGGGCCAGCTGTTCGGCCCGGTGCGCGGCGGCCTGGGCTATTCGGTGATCATCGTCGGCTTCATCCTGGGCGCGATCACCGGCACGGTGGCCGCGCAGGTGATCGCCATGACCATGATCTCCCTGCCGGTGATGATGCGCTACAAGTACAACATGCGCTACGCCACCGGGGTGCTGGCCGCCTCGGGCACCATTACCCAATTGGTGCCGCCTTCGCTGGTGCTGGTGGTGCTGGCCGACCAGCTGGGCAAGTCGGTGGGCGACATGTACCTGGGCGCCTGGGGCCCCTCGCTGCTGCAGATCCTGTTCTTCGCGCTGTACACCTTCGCGCTGTCCATCATCAAGCCGCATTACCTGCCGCCGGTGCCCAAGGAAGATCGCACCTTGAGCGGCAAGCAGTTGTGGATTAAGTGCGCCTGGGGCATCGTGCCCTCGGCGGTGCTGATTTTCCTGGTGCTGGGTACCATGATGTTCGGCATCGCCACCCCGACCGAGGCCGGGGCGATGGGCGCGATCGGCGCCATCGTCCTGGCGGTGATCCGCCACCCCAAGCTCGGCGTGTTCGGCAAGAGGGTGTTCATTGTCAGCGTGCTCGCCTGCATCGCCGGCATCGTCGCCTACCAGTTCAACCCCAAGGGCATTCCGTTCCAGCTCGCCTTCGGCCTGCTCTACCTGGGCATCGCCTACATGTGCGTGCGCGCGGCGCAACTGGCGGACCTGCGCTCCTTGCTGATCCAGGCCTACCAATCGACTGCGCGTCTGACCGCCATGGTGGCTTTCATCCTGGTCGGCTCGACCTGCTTCTCTGTGGTGTTCCAGGGTGTCGACGGTGGCCGCTGGATCGAGCACATGCTGACCTCCCTGCCCGGCGGCTCCTGGGGTTTCCTGCTGGTGGTCAACCTGTTCGTGTTCTTCCTGGCTTTCTTCCTCGACTTTTTCGAGATCGCCTTCATCATCGTGCCCATGCTGGCCCCGGTGGCGCAGAAGATGCTCGCGCCGATAGTCGGCGACAGCGCGGCCCTGATCTGGTTTGGCGTGATCCTGTGTGTGAACATGCAGACTTCCTTCATGCACCCGCCGTTCGGCTTTGCGCTGTTCTATTTGCGAGGGGTAGCGCCCAAGGAGGTCAAGAGCTCGGACATCTACTGGGGCGCGATACCGTGGGTGTTGTTGCAGCTCGTGATGGTGGCGGTGGTGGTCGCCTTTCCTCTGTCGGTCACCATTTTCCTCGACAAGGACCAGAAGATCGACCTGGACAAGGTGAAAATCGAAATACCGGTCGATCAGGGAGCGCCGGCGAGTACTGGGGACGCCGCCAAGGACGCCGACGCGGCGCAAAAAGCGCAGGACGACGCTACCAACGACATCCAGAAGGCCCTGGGTGGCGGTGATTCCTCGGATGCGGCCAAGGACGCCCCCAAGGCGACTGATGCCGGCAAAGACGCCCCCAAGGATGCGCCCAAGCCAGGCGATGCCGGCAAGGACGCAGCCAAGGACGGAGCAGCCAAATCCGCGGACGGGGTGGGCAAACCCGCCGACGACAAGGCGCCCAAAGCCGGCGACAAGGCGGGCATCAAGTAGCGGCGCTGTGGATCATGCATAGGAAAAGGCCGGACCATTCCGGCCTTCTTCTTTTTTGTCGCGCTCTCTCCGCTTGATCATGCAGTGCAGTCTGCCTGTTGGCATAAAAAAACCCGCCTCGCGGCGGGCTTTCCTCGGGCCAGGGCCGGTCAGGCGGCGCCGCCGCGCTTGACGGTGGCCATGTAGTTGTCGAAAAAGCGGTCGGAGACGGAGAACCACAGCACCTGCTCGTCGCGGAACTTGACCATGTCCTCGTACATCTTCTTGAAGGTCGGGTTCTTGGCGCCGGTCTCTTCGTAGACTTCCAGGGAGGCCTTGTAGCAGGCGTCCAGGATCACCTTGTTGAAGGGTTTCAGCTGGGTGCCGGTGGCGACCAGGCGCTTGAGGGCGGTCGGGTTGCGCGCATCGTACTTGGCAGTCATGTCGCCATGCGCTTCGGCCATCGCGGCCTCGAGGATGGCCTGATAGGACTTGGGCAGCGAGGCCCAGGCCTTCTGGCCTACGTAGGCCGACACCTGCGGGCCGCCTTCCCACCAGCCGGGATAGTAGTAGAACTTGGCGACCTTGTTGAAGCCGAGCTTTTCGTCGTCATATGGGCCTACCCATTCGGCCGCGTCGATGGTGCCCTTTTCGAGGGCGGGATAAATCTCGCCGCCGGCGATCTGCTGCGGCACCACGCCCAGCTTGGTGAGCACCTGGCCGGCGAAGCCGCCGATGCGCATCTTCAGGCCCTTCAGGTCGGCCACGGTCTTGATTTCCTTGCGATACCAGCCGCCCATCTGCGCGCCGGTGTTGCCGCAGGGGAAATTGACGACGCCATACTTGGCGAAAAATTCGCGGGTCAGCTTGGTGCCGTTGCCTTCATTCATCCAGGCATTCATCTGGCGCGGGGAGAGCCCGAAGGGCACCGCGGCATCGAACGCGAAGGACGGGTCCTTGCCAAAGTAGTAGTAGGAAACCGTATGGCCCATTTCCACGGTGCCGTTTTGCACCGCGTCGAGCACCTGCAGCCCCGGGACGATTTCACCGGCGGCGAACATCTGGATCTGGAACTTGTTGTCGGTGGCGGCGGCAACGCGCTTTGCCACCTGGTCGGCGGCGCCGTAGATGGTGTCCAGGCTTTTCGGAAAGCTGGAGGTCAGGCGCCATTTGATTTCGGGCTGGCTCTGCGCGAACGCAGGGGCGGCGCCGGCGGCGAGCACACCGGCCAGACCACCATGTTTGATAAAGTCGCGACGTTGCATGAGATCGTGTCTCCTCTTGAGTTGGGGCAGGTATTGCCAAACTGGATCCGGTGGCCGAGTGCGGATGCCCGGCCATCTACAGCCCGTTATTATAGCCGAGCCGCGTTTGCCGGCGACCAGAGACGAACCCGGATTTCAGCGCGCGATGCCGGACAATTCCTCGTAAAGCAGCCCGAGCGCGGCGCTGTCCATGCCGGCGCGCCCGGTGTTGCACAGCGCGGCCAGCATTTGCTGGGACAGCGCGCCTACCGGTGCGAAGCTGCCGGCCTGACGGGCGGCATCGGTGGCCAGACGCAGGTCCTTTTGCATCAGGCCCGCCCGAAAGCCCGGCGCGAGCTGGCCGTCGAGCAGGCGTTTGGCATGGTTTTGCATCACGAAACTTTGCGCCGAGCCGCCCAGCAGCGCCTCGCGCACCTTGTGCGGATCGATACCAGATTTTTTGGCCAGGGTGAGCGCTTCGCACACCGCCATCAGGGTGCCGAACACCACCATCTGATTGCAGGACTTGCACAATTGCCCGGCGCCGTTCGCGCCGATGTGGGTGAAGGACTTGCCGACCGCCTTGAACAGCGGCATGCAGCGCGCGAGGGTTTCGGCGGCGCCGCCTATCATGCAGGTCAGGGTGGCGTGGCGCGCGCCGCCCGGCCCGCCCGACACCGGCGAATCGAGCATCGCCACGCCCGACTCTTCCAGGCGCCTGGCGAACTCGATCGTGGCAGGCGCGGCAATGGTGCTGAAGTCGATCACCACGCTGCCGCGCCTGGCCGCGCCGGCAACGCCCTGCGCGCCGAACAGCACCAGTTCGACATCGGGCGTGTCGGGCACGCACAGGCAGATGATCTCGGAGCGCGCGGCCACGGCGGCGGGCGAATCGGCGATCACGCCGCCTTCGGCGGCCAGTTCATCGCAGGCGGCGCGGCTGCGGTTGTGCAAGGTGACCTGGAAGCCGGCCTTGAGCAGGTTGCGCGCCATTGCCTTGCCCATCACGCCCAGGCCGATAAAGCCTATCGGCGTTGCGCTGCTGATCTCTTGCATGGGGATGTGTTCCGGTTGTGTGGAAAGCGGCATTATGTACCGCTCGCCCTGGCGCATCGGCATGCCTTCCCTCCTTCCGCAAGCGGTAGCCGGACAGCGGAATCTCCGGCGCTGCGCCTTGCCTGTGGGCAAGCGCGCCCGTGCTGAGGGCGCATCGCGCTCGGCGCTGGCGGGGAAGCTGGCGCAGGGCAGCAAAAAGCCCCGCACGCAGCGGGGCTTTCGGCTACCGCGACCGCGATGGTTTACTTCTTTGCCGGTCCGCGCGGGGCCTGCGAAGCACGGGCCATGAAGCCGTCGAAAGCGGCTTCATTGACGCGGAACCACAGGTTCAGCTCGGTGCGGTACTTGGCCCAGGGTTCGTAGATCTTCTTGAAGTCCGGGAACTTGGTGGAGAACTCGTCGTACACCTCGTTGGCGGCGTTGAAGCACGCCTGCAGCACCTCGTTGGAGAACGAGCGCAGTTGCGCGCCTTCGGAAATCACCTTGCGCAGGCCGGGCGGGTTCAGATGGTCGTACTTGGCGACCAGCAGATCGTCCGACTCGTGGCAGGCGCAATCGAGCGCGTACTGGAATTCCTTGGGCAGCGCGTCCCATTGCTTCTGGTTGACGATCACGTGGGTCATCGAGTTGCCTTCCCACCAGCCCGGCGCGTAGTAATACTTGGCAACCTTGGCGAAGCCGAGTTTCTCGTCGTCATACGGGCCGACCCACTCGGCGGCATCGATGGTGCCTTTTTCCAGCGCCGGGTAGATGTCGCCGCCGGCGATCTGCTGCGGCACCGCGCCCAGCTTGGCCAGCACCACGCCGCCGGGGCCGCCGATACGCATTTTCAGGCCCTTCAGGTCGGCCACCGTCTTGATCTCCTTGCGATACCAGCCACCCATCTGCCCGCCGGTATTGCCGGCCGCCAGCGCGGTGACCCCGTACTGTTTGAGGAAGTCGTTGAACATTTCCTTGCCGCCGCCGAAATGCCACCAGGCGTTTTGCATGCGGGTGTTCAGGCCGAAGGGCAGGGCGGTGGCGAAGCCGAAGGTCGGGTTCTTGCCGAAGTAGTAGTACATCGAGGTCGAGCCGGCCTCCACCGTGCCGTTTTGCACCGCGTCGAGCACCTGCAGGCCGGGGACGATTTCACCGGCGGCGAAGCAGCGGATCTCGAACTTGCCGCCGGTCAGCTCGCCTACCCGCTTGGCGATGTTTTCGCAGGCGCCGTACAGGGTGTCGAGGCTTTTCGGATAGCTGGAGGTCAGGCGCCACTTGACGCCCGCGCCCTGCGCGAAGGCCGGTGCCGCGCCGGCGGCGAGCACGCCCGCCAGGCCGCCATGTTTGAGGAATGCACGACGTTGCATATTTGTCTCCGGATATATTTAATTAGATTGATGGCAAAACCGTGGGAATTTTTGCCCACGGAATAATTATATAGCCGGTATAAGTTGTTGGAACACCTTTTCTCCCGTATCAGGGTCAACCCTGATACGGTTATGAAAACGTCATCGCAAACCGAAAAATGCTATCCTGCTAGGCGGGTAAAGCGAGCCTGGCCAGTGCTGACTTGAGCGGCCGCCGCAATTGGCGGTGGGTTCCAGCAAGGGGATGGAGAGCGGGTGCGGACTATTTTGATAATTGCATAAATAATGACAAAAACATGGCTCTGGCGAGCATGGCATGTTTTTGGGAATGCTCAATAGGTATGGGCGGAGAAAACAAAATAGACATGCTGTTCGGCAAATATCGGGCGATCAAGGAAATTGGTCGCGGAGCGACTTCGGTCGTGTATCTGGCGCAGGAGGATGACGGCCGGCCGCGCGACCAGGGTGCCGATCCGGAGGATGCGTTTCCCACGCTGGAAACCGGCGACGGGCCGATCCGGCCGCGCTTTGTCGCCATCAAGGTGGTCGATTTCACCGATGACCGCAGCAAGCTGTCGCGCCGGTTCCGCAAGCTGTTTGCCACCGAGGCGGCGGTGACCGCCCAGTTCGACCACCCGAACATCGCCAAGATATACGAATGGACCGTCGAGGACGAGCGCGCCTTCCTGGTGATGGAATACGTGGAAGGCATCGGGCTGGACCAGTTCGTCACCATGGACAAGCTGCTGCCCATGCACAAGGTGGTGGGAATCATTTTCAAGCTGGCGATGGCGCTCGACTATGCGCACCGGCGCGGCATTGTGCATCGCGACATCAAGCCCGCCAACGTGCTGCTCTCGAATGACGACGAGGTCAAGCTGATGGACTTCGGCCTGGCGCTGAACATCAAGAAAAACGTCAACGTCGATTCCACCTTCATCAACGGGCTGGGCTCCCCCTCCTACATGAGCCCGGAGCAGATCAAGGGCTACACCCTGAACCACCAGACCGACCTGTACTCGCTGGGGGTGATGTTCTACCAGATGCTGACCGGCCGCCTGCCGTTCCGCGCGCCCAATACCGCGGCCCTGGTCTACAAGATCATCAACACCGAGGCGGTGGCGGTCACGCAACTGAACCCGGACATCCCGGAACTGTCCGACAAGGTGATCAAGAAGGCGCTCGAGAAGGACCTGTACTCCCGCTACCGCCTGGGCGCCGACATGGCCAAGGACCTCTCGGCGGTGCGCTACCAGATCCTGGACGACAAATTCGTCGCCCCGGACGATACCCGCTGGAAGGCGGTGCGTGGCCTGCCGGTGCTCGGCGCCCTGGACGATGTCGACGTCTGGGAATTGCTGCGCCTGTCGGCCTGGCGCGTGCTCCAGCCCTCGACCGTGCTGATGACCGAGGGCGAGCCGGGCAAGTCCTTCGGCTTCATCCTGGAAGGCGAAGTCGAGGTCGAAAAGGGCGAACGCGCCATCGCCAAGCTCGGGCGCGGTGAAATCGTCGGCGAGATT
>Ga0302322_100006490_pt1 | contig 10376 bp, 10 predicted proteins | sample Fen_T0_2_FD_203757 | JGI IMG/M metagenome (GOLD analysis project Ga0302322, IMG submission 203757) | Peat permafrost microbial communities from Stordalen Mire near Abisko, Sweden - Fen_T0_2 | ecosystem: Environmental > Terrestrial > Soil > Wetlands > Permafrost | place: Sweden: Abisko... | reverse complement strand
GGAACGACGCCTCCCGCCGCGTCTCCGAGAAGCTCGGCTACCTCCCGACGGGCACCCGCACCGAGAGCCCGCGGGGCACCCCGCTCGTCGCCCACGACGTCCGGCTCGAGCGCGCGCGCTGGCGCTCGCCCATCCGGCTCGAGGTGGCAGGGCTCGAGGACGCCCGCCCGCTCCTCGGCGCCTAGCCTCCGAGGCTCTTCAGCGCCGCGGCGAGCGACTGGCGCAGGCTCAGGACGGGCGCAAACAGGTCGCCGTGCCGCGCCACCCGGGCCCGGACCTCGTCGAACGTGAACGCATCCGGGTCGAGCCCCTCCCGCACCTCCTCCCAGCGCAGCGGCGTCGAGACGGGGGCGCCCGGTCGGGGCCTGACCGAGTAGACGCTCGCCGTCGTCTTCCCCGGCCCGTTCTGGTTGGCGTCGACGAGCACGCCGCGCCGCTTGCGCTTCGTCCACACGGTCGTCACGAGGCCGGGATGGGTCCGCTCGAGCGTGCTGCCCACCACGGCGGCGAAGGAGCGCGTCGCATCGTACCCCTGCCGGCGCGCGACCGGGACGAGCACATGGATCCCGCGCGAGCCGCTCGTCTTCGGGAAGCTCGCGAGACCGGCCAGGTCGAGAAGCTGCCTGACGAGGAGCGCCACCTCGATCACCTCGGGAAAGCCGACGCCGTCGGAGGGGTCGAGGTCGAACGTGATCCAGTCCGGCCGGTCGGGGCGGTCGACGCGTGAGGCCCAGGCATTCAGGTCGATGCAGCCCATGTTGACCATCCACAGGAGCGCCAGCTCGTCGTTGACGAGCGGGTAGTCGATCAGCCGCACGTCTCCGTTCCTGCTCGACGCCGGGAACGGCGCCCGGCGGATCCAGTCGGGCATGTGGCCGGGGGCGTCCTTCTGGAAGAAGTGCTTGCCCTGCCAGCCGTCGGGGTAGCGCTTCATCGTGAACGGCCGGTCGCGCAGGTGCGGCACGAGCACCGGCGCGACGTCCCGGTAGTAGGCGAGCAGGTCGCCCTTGGTGATCCCCTCGTCCGGCCAGAAGAGCTTGTCGAGGTTCGAGAGCTTCAGCACCCGCTGCCCTCGACGGAGCTCCGCCGCAAGCGGTACGCGCTCCGCGACGACGTCGGCGGCGGGCTTGTCGTCGCGCAGGCCGAGATAGACGGGAGCACGCAGGCGACCGTCGCGTGTCCACTCTGCGAACTCGATCTCCGCCACGAGCGACGGCTCGACCCAGGTCACGTCTGCGGTGCGGGCGCGTGGCAGTTTCGGCGCCTCCGCAAAGGGCGCGCGGTCGCGGCGGAGCGGGAGCAGGAGCGTCTCCAGCCGGTCTAGCTCCCGGTCGTCGAGGCCGGTGCCGACGTTTCCGACGTAGCGCAGGCCCTCGGCGTCGTGCAGGCCGAGCACGAGCGCTCCGATCCCGCTCGCGCGGCGTCCCTTCCCACGGGTGAAGCCGGCGATCACGAGCTCCTGCCGCTGCGTTAGCTTCAGCTTGCGCCAGTCGAGCGAGCGGCGCCCGGGCCGGTAGGGCGCATCCACCTTCTTCGCGACGACTCCCTCCAGGCCGTGCTCGCGCGCCGCCCGCTCGAGCGCTGCGCCGTCGTCGAAGGCCGGCGAGAGGAGCACCCCGTCGACCGAGGTGTCGAGCAGGGCTTCGAGTGCCCGTCGCCGCTCTGCATACGGACGGTCGAGCAGCGGCTCGCCGTCCCGCTCGAGCAGGTCGAAGGCGACGAACACGAGCGCTCCCTGTCCCTGCTGGAGCAGCCCGAACACCGGGCGGCCGGACTCGTCGAGAGCACAGATCTCCCCGTCCACGACGGCCGCCGGTGAGCGGACGGCCCGCTCGAGTGCCCGTGCGGCCGTTGGGAAGCGCGTCGTCAGGTCGTTGTCGTTCCGGCTCCGCAGCGTCACGCTGCCGCTGCGGACGAAGGCGAGCGCCCGGAAGCCGTCCCACTTCGGCTCGAACATCCAGCCCTCGCCCTGCGGCAGGGCCTCTGACGAGATGGCGAGCATCGGCTCGTAGCTCCGCGCTGCGACGGCGGGCGGGACGTCCTTGCGCAGCAGGAGCCAGTTCTTCGGGTCGCCGTCGAGGTGGGCCGGCACGAGCGTCCAGGTGCCCTGCAGGCGCTCCCCCTGGAGACGAACGGTCAGCCCTCCGTCCCTCTTCTCCTCGAGCAGCTCGTAGGTGCCGCGGTCCCAGATCTCGACCGCGCCGGCCCCGTACTGCCCGGCCGGGATCTCGCCTTCGAAGTCCGCGTAGCCGAGCGGGTGGTCTTCCACGTGCACGGCCAGGTGACGCTCTCCGGCCTCCAGCGGCACACCCTTCGGGACCGCCCAGCTCGCGAGCACCCCGTCGCGCTCGAGCCGGAAGTCGTAGTGGAACCGCCGGGCGGCATGACGCTGGACGACGAAGACGGGGGTGCCACCCGGGGTGCCTTCACCGAACGGCTCTGGCGTCCCGGCCGGATCCCGCCTGCGGCGGTAGCTGTCGAGGCCCACCGGTGCATGATCGCCCACACGGCGGCCGGGCTTAACATCATCGCTACAAGATCGGCCAAATCCCTGCAAAACGGAACTTTACGGGCAGGGGATAAGCCTGTGGAAAGTGTGGAGAGAGTCGCGTGAACGACCTCGGCCGCCGCGCCGGGCAGCATCGCGGCGGGACGAAGCTGGTCGTCAGAGTGGACGACCGCTGGAGCACCGGGAGGATGGAGGCGTTCAGCGACGGCGTCTTCGCCATCGCGATCACGCTGCTCGTGCTCGAGTTGAGCGTGCCGGAGTCGGACTTCGCGAACCTCTGGCAGGGCATCGCCGACCAGTGGCCCTCGTACCTGGCCTACGTGACGAGCTTCCTCACGATCGGCGGTATCTGGGTCGCCCATCACGGCATCTTCCGCCGACTCGCATACGCGAATCGGCAGCTCATGATCGTCAACCTGCTGCTGCTGATGTCCGTCTCGTTCCTGCCGTTCCCGACGACGCTGATGGCGGAGGCGATCCACGACACGGAGGCGGAGCGGGCCGCCGTGATCTTCTACGGCACCACGCTCCTCGTCATCTCACTGCTGCTGAGCGCGTTGTGGGGAGCGGCGGTGCTCGACCGGGACGTCCTCGAAGCCGGCGTCCGCAACGACGAGGTCACGGCGATCACGCGAGCGACGACACCGAGCGTGGGCCTCTACGTCGTGACGATCGCCCTCGCCATCGTCGCCCCGCAGGCCGCAGTCGCCTTCGTGGCCCTGCCGCGCGCTCGTGGCGGCCGGCGCGGGTCACGGCCGGCCGCCACGTAGCGTGGCAGTTCAGCGGGCGCGGACGAGGTCGTCCTTGCTCTCGTTCCAGCGCACCGTCAGCGCGTAGAGCACGACGACGTTCAGCGCCAGGGCCGTCAGCGCCCAGAGCGGGTACTGACTGTTGCCGAGGAAGCCGAGCTGGGCGAAGAAGTTGATCGCGACGACGATGATCGTGAACCAGCGTGCCCAGCCCGCTCCTGCGGACAATGCGAGCCCGGCGAGGACGAGCAGGACACCCCAGACGACCATGATCCAGCCCCACGAGGTCAGGTTGACGGCGAGGAAGCCCGCCGGCGTGACCACGAAGTAGTCGTCCTTCAGCAGGGCGATCAGGCCCTGGAAGAAGTCGATGAAGCCGATGATCAGCATCACGATCGCGGCAAAGCCGATCCAACCTGCCATCGATTTCTCGTTCATCTCACCCTCCCGTTCTCGACGCCGCACGGCGCGCCGTCGTGTCGTGTTCGAGTATCCCGCTCCAGGTAGACGGTGCCTTCCCTTAGCTCGGAGCGACGGCGTCGCCGATGTCGGCGATCGCTGTGAGCGCCTGGCCGAGGGCGATCCCCCACGTCGAGACGAAGATCGCGATCGGCGCACCGATGAAGATGACGCCCAGCGTCTGCCAGAAGCCCTCCACCTCGAAGGCCCAGACGATGACGCCAAACAGGGTAAAGACGACCATGAAGAACCCCATCACCTTGAGCACGAGCGCCCAGGTACGGAGCGTCCCGTAGCGTGTCATGTCCCACCTCCTGGAGTTTGCGATGCCGCAGGACGACGGCTGCTCCGATCGTCGCCGCCGCGGCCGGCGGTGCCATCGGTGCGGCACCGCAGCGAATACGCGGCTTTGCCACATCTGCAGCGAGGAGGTCGGGAGGCTAGACGAAGACGCCCATGGCGCGGAACTTCGCGCGGCGGGCGCGGCGGAGCGCGGCGGGCTCGATCCCGTCGAGCTCGGCGAGGTGCGAGACGACGACGTCGCGGAGGAGCAGCGCGGCCGCTTCGGCGTCCTCGTGGGCACCGCCGGCGGGCTCGGGCACGATCCCGTCGATCACGCCGAGGTCGAGGCAGTGAGCCGCGTCGAGCCGGAAGGCCGCGGCGGCCTTCTTCGCCTGGGAGGCGTCCCGCCAGAGGATCGCCGCGCAGCCCTCCGGTGAGATCACCGAGTAGATCGCGTTCTCCTGCATCAGGACGCGGTCTGCCACCGCGATCGCCACCGCGCCGCCGGAGCCGCCCTCGCCGATCACGACGGACACCGTCGGCACGTCGAGGCGCGCCATCACGGCCTGGGAGCGTGCGATCGCGCCCCCCTGGCCGTGCTGCTCGGCAGCAACGCCCGGATAGGCACCGGGGGTGTCGACGAGCGTCAGCAGCGGGAAGCCGTGGCGGTCGGCCAGCTCCATCACGCGCATCGCCTTGCGATAGCCCTCCGGATAGGCCATGCCGAAGTTACGGCGGGTGCGCTCCTTCAGGTCGCGGCCCTTCTGGTGGCCGATCAGGGCGACCGTGCGGCCCTCGAGCCGGCCGATCCCTGTGACGATGGCGTGGTCGTCCATCCGGCCGCGGTCGCCGTGCAGCTCGAAGAAGTCATCGAGGATCCGTTCCACGTAGTCGAGCGTGTAGGGGCGGTCCTGGTGGCGGGCCAGCTCGACGCGCCCCCAGATCTCCTCGTCGGAGGTGTCCTCCTTGAGTCGCTCGAGCTGGCGCTGCAGGCGCTCGAGCTCGGCCGAGAGCCGCGTGCCGCGCAGCAGCTTGACGCCGCTCAGCTTGGCCAGGCGGTCACGGAGCCCGAGCTCTGCCTCGGTGGTCATGCCTGCCTCTCGAACAGGCGCATCAGCTGTGCCAGCGTCGGACGCAGCTGCGGCCGCTGCACGATCTGGTCTATGTGGCCGAAGCGGAAGTTCGACTCCGAGAGGCCGAAGTCGTCGGGGAGCTTCTCCCGGGTCGTCTGGGCGACGACGCGCGGGCCGGCGAAGGACATCAGTGCCCCCGGCTCCGCGAGGAGGACATCGCCCAGCGAGGCAAAGCTGGCGAGAAGCCCGCCGGTGGTCGGGTGCGTGAGCACCGAGATCATCACGCCGCCGGACTCGTGCAGCTCCTCGAGGGCGCAGATCGTCTTCGGCAGCTGCATCAGGGCGAGGATCCCCTCCTGCATCCGGGCGCCGCCGGAGGAGGAGACCGACACGAGCGGCAGCCCGTCAGCGGCGGCGTGGTCGCAGGCGCGGGCGAACTTCTCACCGACGACGCTCCCCATCGAGCCGCCCATGAACGAGAAGTCCATCACCGCGAGCCGGCAGGCGCGACCCTCGATCAGGGCGGTGCCGGTGATCATCGCGTCGCCGAGCCCGGTCGAGACCTCGGCCTCCGCCAGCCGCTCGGTGTACGGCTTGAGGTCGAAGAACTCGAGCGGGTCGCCGGACCGCAGCGACGTCTCGTCCTCGACGAAGGTGCCGCCGTCGCTCAGCTGCTCGATCCGCTCACGGCCCTTGACGGGGAAGTGGTGCCCGCACTGCGGGCAGACGCGCAGGTGCGCCCGGAGCTCGTCGTCGCGGTAGTGCGACCCGCAGCCGGGGCAGGTGTTCGGGTGCTGTTTCGCCGGCGCTGCGTCGAGCTTGGCCTGCTTGTGCTCGATCGAGACGTCGATCTTGTCGGTGGCGGACATCTGCGCCATCTTAGACCTGCCTCCCCGGCCGGGGGTTACAGGCCCGCGGCCGCGGCGAGCCGCGCGAGAGCGATCGGGTCGGCGCTCTCGCGCAAACCTGTCAGCCCCAGGCCCGCCGGCGTCCGCATGGCGGCGATCCCGGCCAGACGCGCCTCGGCGTCGGCCAGGGTGGGGCCGCCCGGCTCGGGCATGAGGACGTCGAGCTCACCCGGGCGGAGAACGTCGCAGTCGAACGCCACGTAGACCCGGTCACAGCCGTGGAGCGCCCGCTCGACGTCGTCGTCGATCCCGGCCGAGCGCATGTACTCGGCCTCGGGCGGGTCGAGGCTGCGGGCACCGACGTGAGCGAGGTCGGCGGGCTGAACGGAGCCCTCGGCGATGGCCATCCGCAGCGGCATCCCCCAGAGGTTCCCGGACGGGGACGACTCGGGCGTATTGAGGTCGCCGTGGGCGTCGACCCACACGACCGCGAGCCGACCGGGACGCGCAGCGAGCCCGCGAATCGCGCCGACGTGGGCGCAACAACAGCCGCCGAGCACGAGCGGCCGGGCGGGCAGGCTACGGGCCTGCACGGTGATCTGATCCTCGAGAGTCTCCTCCTCGACGACCGCGGCCTCGGGATACGGGAGCTCGATCCATGCCGCCGCGGCCGTCGGCTCGCCGCCTTCTCCCCACGCCCGCGGCACGCGCACGAGGCCGGCGGCGAACTCGCGGCCGCAGCTGTGGCACTGGTACTCGTCGTCGAGGGCGACCGCCGTCAGCGTCCGGCAGTCGGGGCAGCGGGCCCGCAGGGTGCTCATGCGACGATCCGTTCCCAGGTGTCGCTGCGGCGAACGACGCCCATCCCCACGCGCTCGTAGAGCGCCACGGCGTTCGTCGTGTTCTCTGCATCGACGCCGAGGCCGGCGAGCCGCTTCCCGGCCCCCGCGAACCCGGCGAACGACTCCCAGAGGAGCGCCTCGCCGAGGCCCTGCCGCCGCCACGGACGACGGACCGCCAGCACCTCGACCCAGCCGACGGCCTCATCCTCGCCGCGGCGCGGGGCGTTGAGGGCCAGTCCGGCGACCTCGTCACCGGCCCACGCAATGCGCCAGAGGGAGGTGTCGGAGCCCTCACCCAGGTGGTACGCGCGCCAGCTCGCGAGCGTCGAGGGCGTGGCTCCCCAGTGATCTCTGAAGGCCTCGTCATGTGCGGCGTGGACGGCTGGAGCGTGAGGCTCTCCGAAGGGGAGCACGGCGATGCCCTGCGGCCAGAGCGGCGCCTGCAGGCCGGTGTCGAGCGCCCGTTCCATTTCGAAGGACGAGCGCACGATCGCGAAGCCGGCGTCGCCGAGGAGCTCGCGGATCGGCTCGTCGCGCTCGTCGACGAAGAAGTGGACGCAGCCGCTCACGCCTGCCCGCTCGGCTCCGCGCGTCTGCGCCCACTCGAACAGCAGCCGCAGCGCGTCGCCGCGGTCGGTGAGCGCACGGAGATCGACCGACGCCTTCGGGCTGCCGTCCTCCGGGCCCGCGACGTCGGCATAGCCGACGGGCACGTCGCCGTCGAGTGCGAGGCGCATGTCGCTCGCGGCGTCGACGGTAGGAAGGTCGAACCAGCGCGCGACGCCCGCCGCCGACTCCTCCGTCGGACGCTCGAGCTGCACCGCCCGCGCGTTGATCACCGACGCGATCCGCCCCGCGTCGACGACGGTCGGCACGACGAGCTCAACCACCGTCGCGCAGCTGCTTCCGCCAGACGTCCGCACGCCAGAGAACCCGCATCCCCGCCCGCTCGTAGAGCCGCGTCGCGCCCGTCGGGTTCTCGCTGTCGACACCGAGGGCCGCGGTGATCTCGCCGCGCTCCGCGAAGCGGCGGAAGCTCTCGTGCAGGAGCGCCAGGCCGAGGCCCTGCTGCCGCCACGCCGGCCGGACGCCGAGCGTCCTCACGAACCCCCAGTCACCGAGGTACCCGCAGTAGTCGAGCGAGGCTGCGGCGACCTCGTCGCCGTCCCAGACGACGAGCCAGAGCGACGGGTCGAACTGCTCCACCTCGAACATCCGCTCCGACCAGGCCTCGTAGCCCCGGGGCTCGTGGCCCCACTCGTCCGTGAACGCTTCCTCGATCGCTGCGTGCACCAGCCTGCCGTCGCGCTCCCGGTCGAAGGGCCGCAGCTCCAGGCCGGGAGGCCAGACGGGCACGGGCACGTCGCGGGATGTGAGGTCGAGCACCATGCGATGGAAGGTGCGGACATGGGCGTACCCTCGGCAGGTGAGCAGCTTCGGCGCCCGCGGGTCGCCCACCAGGTGGGCGGTCTCGATCGTGACGGGGGAACCCGGCGGCGCCTCCCGCGTCAGCTCGAGCCCCCGCTCCTCTGCGGCGGCGAGCAGGCGGGAGCCGGCGCCGCGGCCCGTCAGCTCCGGGTGGACGTACCCGTCGGCGAGCACCCTGCCGCTGCCCAGCTCGTAGACGGCCATCGTGCCCGCGATCCGCCCGTCCTCGACCGCGACCCAGGCGTCGTGGGCGAGGTCGAGGCCGTCCCACTCCTGCCGCAGCTCCGCCGCGGTCCAGTCGGAGTCGCCGTAGACGGCGCGGTCGCAGGCCTGAACGAGGGCGAGCACCTCGTCGAAGTCGGCGTTCGGGTCGGGGCGACGGATCTCCACGGCCCCGAAGTCTACGAGCTCTATCCTCCGGTACAGCGATGACCGACGGAGCGACGCTACGAGAGATGGCGAGGACCGACTGGCCGCGGGTCGCGGAGATCTGGGCCGAGGGGATCGCGACGGGGATCGCCACGTTCGAGACGGAGCCGCCCTCGTGGGAGCTCTTCGACGCGACGAGGCTGCCCGCGGGCCGGTTCGTCGTCGAGCACGACGGCACGGTCGTGGGGTGGGCGGCGCTCTCGCCCGTCTCGGGCCGGCCCTGCTATGCGGGCGTGGCGGAGAACAGCATCTACGTCGCCTCGTCCGCGCGCGGGCTCGGCGTCGGAACGGAGCTGATGCGCGCCCTCGTCGCGGCCGCGGCCGCGGCAGGCATCTGGACGATTCAGTGCAGCGTCTTCCCCGAGAACACCGCCAGCCGGGCGCTGCACGAGCGGGCGGGCTTCAGGGTCGTCGGTCGGCGTGAGCGGATCGCCCAGCTCGACGGGGTGTGGCGCGACACGCTGTTCCTGGAGCTGCGGCTGCCCTAGCCCTACCAGCGGCGGAAAACGAGACAGGCGTTGTGCCCTCCGAAGCCGAACGAGTTGGAGACGCCGATCTCGACCTGCTCGCGCCGCGCCTCGTTCGGGATGAAGTCGAGGTCGCAGCTCGGGTCGGGCGTCGTCTGGTTGATGGTGGGCGGCAGGATCCCGCGCTGGAGCGCGAAGATCGTGAAGATCGCCTCGACCGCGCCCGCCGCTCCGAGGCAGTGCCCCGTGGCCCCCTTGGTGGATGAGATCGGCGTCCGGTAGGCCTTCTCCTCGCCGAGCGCCAGCTTGAGCACGCGCACCTCGCCGGTGTCCCCGGCCGGCGTGGAGGTGCCGTGTGCGTTCACGTACCCCACGTCCTCGGGCTCGATGCCGGCGTCCGAGAACGCCATCCTGAGGGCCCGCGCGGGATTCTCGCCCGTTGGGTCGGGATCGGAGACGTGGTTGGCGTCCGACGATACGCCGTAGCCGAGGAGCTCGGCGTAGATCTTGGCGCCGCGCGCGCGTGCGTGCTCCAGCTCCTCGATCACGACCATGCCGGAAGCCTCGCCCATCACGAAGCCGTCGCGCTCGCCGTCGAACGGCCGCGAGCCGCGCTCCGGGTCGTCGTTGCGTCTCGAGATCGCGCGCATCGCCGAGAACCCGGCGATGCTGACGCGCGTCACGGGCGCCTCCGTGCCGCCGCAGATCATCACGTCGGCCCGGCCGAGCCGGATCGCGTCCATCCCGTCGCCGATCGCCATGTTCGATGCGGCACAGGCCGTGCACTCGGACAGGAGCGGGCCGCGCGTGCCGAGCTCCATCGAGACCCAGCCGGCTGCGAGATTGGGGATGATCTGGACGATCGAGAAGGGATTGACCCGGTCGGGGCCACGCTCGTTCAGCTGGTCGACGCAGACCTCGAAGGACTTCAGCCCGCCGATGCCGGTCGCGACGGCAGCGCCGACCCGCTCGGCGATCGGCGCGATCTGGAGGCCCGAATCGGTTTCGGCCTGTCGGGCTGCGGCGAGTGCGAGGTGCGTGAAGCGGTCCATGCGACGCGAGGCCTTGTAGTCGACGTAGTCCGTCACCTCGAGGCCCTTGACCTCGCAGGCGAAGTCGACCGCATACCCGGTCGTGTCGAACTGGGTGATCGGGCCGGCGCCAGAGCGGCCGGCGATCAGGCCCGCCCACGTGTCCTCGGCCGTGTTGCCGAGCGAGGTCACCGCGCCGATGCCGGTGACGACGACCCTTCGCCTGTCGCTGCTGGTACTCACGGGCATGCAGGCTACA
>Ga0302322_100006489_pt1 | contig 10377 bp, 10 predicted proteins | sample Fen_T0_2_FD_203757 | JGI IMG/M metagenome (GOLD analysis project Ga0302322, IMG submission 203757) | Peat permafrost microbial communities from Stordalen Mire near Abisko, Sweden - Fen_T0_2 | ecosystem: Environmental > Terrestrial > Soil > Wetlands > Permafrost | place: Sweden: Abisko... | reverse complement strand
GCACCAAGATGCACGTCGCAAAGAATCTCCTCTTTCGCCACAATGTCGTCCGGCATATCCGCCACGCGAACGGCATCTGGCTCGACATCGGCAACGCCAATGACCGGATCACGGGCAACGTTTTTGCCGACATCCCGGGCGACGTGAATCCCCACGCGATCCACCTCGAGGGCAGCAACGACCTGAATCAGATCGACAACAACATCTTCGATCACCTCACGAGCGCGATCCTCATCCGCGACACCAACCACGTGATCATCGCCTACAACCTCTTCCTGAACTGCGCCGAGGTGGGCGTGGACACGACCTACGGCCTGGGCGCGCCCCGCCCGGTCGCCGGGCATACGAACGACGTGCACAACCTGACGGTCCAGGGCAACGTGTTCCAGGGAATGGGCCGCTCGGCGATCGAGTTCACCAACTCGCGCAATCGCGCCGAGGGGAACGTCTATGGCAATCCCCCGGGCAATCCGCTCTTTGGGCAGCCCTTTCTGCGCGTCAAATTTCCCGAGCCGCCGGAGTGGCACAACCTGGCCTCGTGGCGCGAGGAATACGGCTGGGACAAGGACGGCGCCATGGCGGACATCACGGCCGGGCTCGACCCCGACAAACTGCGGTTGACGTTGAGCGTGAAGGGCGAGGTAAAGGCACTGTCCGCCATCCCGCACATCGATTCGGACTTTTACGGGCATCCCGTGACGGGGGACCGGGTGGCGGGGCCGTTCACGGACTTGATGACCAACGCCACCGAGCGCAGCATCGATCCACGGTGACGGGTTCGCCTTCACTCCGATAAAACCCGCTTGGCCGGGCGACGGGAACGGCTATGCCTTGCGGCATGAAACTTCTGTCCGTACTCGTGCCGCTGGTCCTGCTGGGGCTCGCTCCCGCCTTTGGCAAGGAAGCCCCGCCGCCCGCGGACGACAAGGTGCTCAAGCTCGATCCGCTCCAGATCCACGACAACGCCATCATCTCCTTTGCAGTCGACATCGTCATCTACGTCGAACCGGAAACCAAAAAAGTGACCCATGTCTTCATCACCAAGGTCCGCCCCGGCACCGACGCCGAGCAGGCCGGCCTGCAACCGGGCGATGAGATCGTGAAGCTCGACGGCCAGCCGGTGAAGGACATGGATCCCCGCATCGTCAAGGATTCCCCCCTCGGCCACACCTTGTTGAACCGCACGCCCGGTGAACCGCTGAATCTCGAGATCATCACCCACCGCACGCAAAATTTCACCCTGCGCGCAACCCGGGGCTCGCCCCTGGACGCCCGCTAGACCATATCAAATAATGCTGCAGCCGAATAAAACCTACGTGCCGTCATCCTGAGCGCAGCGAAGGATCCAAGCGGGTGGCACGCGTCCGTCCTTTTCCTTGGATCCTTCGCTGCGCTCAGGATGACGGAGAGCAAAGGGGTGGTATTTTCGGCTTTTGGCCCGGCTACGACATTATTTTAAATCTCGCTAGCCCCCCGCAACCCCCGGTGAATGGCGCGAATCGCACTGGCGGCTGCTCGGCCGCGGCCCGACTCGCCCCTGCTGACTTTATTGATGAATAGCGATGGATGACGCCCCCGCATGGCTCGCGACTCCGGAATTGCCTCGGACCGGTCCCGCGCTCAACTTGCCCGGGCCGGAATTGCTCCGGTCACCTCACCTCACGTTCCATCACACTCTCCATATCTCCTCCGGGAGATGGGCCATGGAGAAAATCTACATCCTATGTCCGCATTGCGGACAGCGGCTCGCCCGGCTCTTGGGCGGGATCGGTCAACGCCAGCGGCTGCGCACGCTGGGCGGGGCTCGTGTACGCACGGGCAAAAACGCCCTGGGCGAGGACCTGGCCTGGATCCGGTGCCCGAAATGCAAGACCGACAAGGCCGTCAATCCCGCCCATCGCGACGGTGGTTCCTGAACCGAGCCGCCCGACGGACCGGCCTGGGCCCCGCGGTCATGGTGCGCCCAAGCCAAAGACCCCGGCAAAGCCGGGTTGCGTGAACCCCGGTCTTCGCCAACCTGCGGCCCATGTCCCTCCGCCCCTTGTCCGCCCTGCTGCTGGTCCTGGGCAGCACCGGCCTCCTCGCGCACCCGGACCACAATGCCACGCAGAAGGGCAAATTCGCCCTCGGGCCCGCCACCGAGCCGCCGCCGGGAAAAAACGAAGTGACGATCACCATCGAGGGTGACCTGCGCGTCGTGACCTCGAACGGCCTGCCCGCGCACCTGACCGGCCGCTTCCCCAACGGCGACAACCCGAACAGCGTCAGCGCACAGCATTATCGCTTCACGATGCCGGCTCATCCGGTCGCCGCCCTCACGCCGACCGGGCTGCGCCGCCAGCCCTTCGGCATTGCCGTCAATGGCGTGCTCTTCGATCCCGGTACCGCCGAGATGTGGCACAACGACCGCGCGTCCGGCTGGCATTACGACGCCAAGGGCGACGCCTTCTCGCTGGGCCTCGACACCAACAATGCCCACGTCCAGCCGAACGGCGCCTACCATTACCACGGCATTCCCACCGCCCTCCTCGTGCAACTTTCCGCCGGACGGGAACAGATGACGCTCGTGGGCTGGGCCGCCGATGGCTTCCCCATCTACGCCCGCTGGGGCCACCGCACCGCGACCGATGCCGCCAGTCCCGTCGGGAAACTTCGCAGCAGCTACCGGTTGAAAACGGGTGTCCGGCCCGTCGTGAACGGCCAGCCCGGCGGAACCTACGACGGGGTTTTTGTCGAGGATTTCGACTATGTCGCCGGCAGCGGCGACCTCGACGAGTGCGGTGGTCGACTGGGCGTGACCCCCGAGTTTCCCGGTGGCACCTACCACTACGTGCTCACTGAGGATTTTCCGTTCGTGCCCCGCCTGTTCCGGGGCACGCCTGACCCGAGCTTCGCCCGGCGCGAGGGCCCGGCGGGGCCCGGCGGTCTGCCGCCTCCGCCCCGCGAGCCCTGAGCCCGGGCCTTCGCCCGCTCATCGCCGTGACCCCGCCCGCCCCGCTCCGTCTCCTCGCTGTTTCCGGCAGCCTGCGCGCCCGGTCGGTCAACACCGCCGTGCTCACGGCCCTGCAGTCGCTGGCGCCGGCGGGCGTGACCGTGACGCTTTATCGCGGTCTCGGCGACCTGCCCCATTTCAATCCCGATCTCGACACCGCCCCGCCACCCGCGGCCGTGGTCACCTGGCGCGAGGCGATTGTCTCCGCCCACGCGCTCGTGATCTGCACGCCGGAATACGCCCATGGCGTTCCGGGCGCGTTGAAAAACTCCCTCGACTGGCTCGTGAGCCACGAGCCGTTCTTGAACAAGCCGGTCGCGATCATCAACGCCCGGCCCGGCGCCACCCTGGGCCTCGCCTCGCTCCGCCAAACCCTCGCCGCCATGAACGCCCGCCTGCTCGACCCTGCGAGCGTCACGCTCCCGCTGACGTCCAACACTCTCGACGCCGCAGCGCTGCTCGCGATCCCCGCCGTCCGCTCCCAACTGGAAACCGCCCTGCACGCGCTCACCCAGGCCGGCATGTAATATAATCCGTTACCCTCGGGCCGGCACTAAAACTGAATGTCACCTATTAAGTGACATCTTGTTTTCTTCCTTTTTGGCGTCAGCCCAGGGTCGAGGCTGCGGTCAGGCCAAGGTACGATTGCGCCGGGCCGGGCTCAGGCCGGCGGTTTCTCCGGATCGCCCGCGGCGTATTGTTTCAGGATCTGCCGCACATCGGCGGGCACGGTCTCGGCGATGTTGGGCACGACCCATTGGAACAGCCGCTTGATCTCCAGCGCCTTGGCCGGGGTGGCCGTCCGGCCATCGGTGGCGTTCCTGTATTCCATCCCCTGTCCCGCCGTGGCCCGCACCAGGCTGTCCTTGAGCCGGAATTCGAAGGACACCATGCCCCCGCCCGCCGGCAACCGCCAGACGGTCAGTCGCGCGGGCCGGTTGCTCGAATAATGTTCCATCAAATAGCCGGTCGCGTCCGGTTCCGCGGCCTTGATCTGTAGTTTAAGGGCCGAGCCCAGGGCCAGAACCTCGAGCAACTGTCCGTAGGCCTTCCGCGTCTCCTCGTCCGTGATATCGTGCTGCAACCCGAAGACCAGACCGCCGGTCTCCACCGCGATGTTCGAGATCCGGCAGGGGACGGTCAGCTGGAATTCCTCCACCATGAGCTGGAGGTCGCAGAGATCGCGCGCGCCCACCTTGCTCCCGGGGTTCATCTGGATGCGGGCCCCTTGCTCCGAGCAATTGATGAGCCGGCCCTCCCATTTCCAGGCGGGCCGCGGTTCACCTGTCGGGGAAGCGGTGTCGTTGCGTCCGTTGAAACTGAGCACCGCCTTGAGCGGAAACTGCGGATTGACGACGAAGCGCCGGGTGCGGCGTCGCTCCATGGGCGGGGTGGTCCGACCCGTAGCCGGTGCGGGCTTCGGTTCCTTCAGGATGCGTTTGAAGAAGAGCATGGGTGGGTGGTCTGGCCTCACTCCGGGCGTGAAAGACCTGCCCAGTGGGGCAGATTCTGGACCCGCCGGTCAATGCCCGAGAAGTAAACCATATCGAAAACTTTGCCGGCTCACCCGGATCACGTCCGCTCCTTCTCCCCATCGTCCGCGTGAGCGTGCGTGGCGGCCACCTCGGCCTTTTTCCGCTCCAGGGAGATTTCCACGGCGACGGCCGCAGCCTGGTCGGCGGGCATGCCTTCCGCCCGGCGTTCGTAGTCCAGTTCGCCGCGGTCGTCCGCCCGCTGCTGGGCGAGGTCTTCGGGCTGGACCGCCTCCCCGGGCAACTCGACCCGCAGTTCCTCAATCAGCATCAGCACGGCGGCCGCCAGCGGCAGGGCCAGCAAGGCGCCGACCAGGCCGGCCAGCGTCGTCCCCACGATCAGCGAAAACAACACCACCGACGAGGGCAGGCGGAGCGCCCGGCCGTAGACGACCGGGACGAGCACCCGGCTTTCGAGCTCCTCATAGGCCAGCATCAGCAAAAACACGGTGCCCGCGATGACCGGCCCCTGCCCCCACGCGGCCAGCACGGCCGGACCCATCGTGAGGAAGATCCCGATGTAGGGCAGCAGGTCCATGACGCCGCCGAACACGGCGATCGCGAGCGCATTCGGCACGCCGCAGGCAAGCAGCAGCACGAGGATGAAGCCGCCCATGAGGACACAGGTGAGCACCTGGCCACGGATGTAGCCACCGACAATCGTCCCGAGGTTGAGCAAAATGCGCGAGAGCCGGATGTGATGGGAGCGGGGCACAAGTGCGTACATCGCGCCGCGCAGCCGGTCGCGGTCGAGCATCATGTAGAAGGCGAGAAACACAGCCGCCACGGCCCCGGCCGCGATCTCGAAGGCCCGGGCACTCAGCGTCAGCAGGATCGATTGGGAGGATTTCAGCAACTCCGTGTAGCGAGACTGCCGGATGTCGGCGGCCAGGTTGGTGGTGAGATGCGACTGCTCCAGGAAGTGCGCGATGCTCTCCCGGATCTTGGGCTCATTCTCGGCCAGGGATTTCACCTGTGCGAGCACCGTCGGCACGGTGAGCACGAGGAGCGCAATGGCCAGCGCGGTACCGAGCGCAAAGACCAGAAAAACGGCGAAGCCTCGCCACACTTTCCGCCGCTCGAGCGCCTCGACCAGCGGATGCAAGGCGCCAACCAGCATCAGCGCCGCCACCAGGACCAGCAGGACCGGCAGGGCATGCACGACCAGCCACACCCCCGCAATGACGCCCAGCACGAGGAGCAGGGTCTTCACCGAGAGCTCAAACCGTACCACGCGGGGCGGCCGGCCGGCCAAACCCGGCGGAACCGCGCTCACGGGCAAGGGCGGAGCGCTCATAACGGCCGGCCGCGCTCCACCGGCGCGGCAAACGGGGTGAAATCACGCCCGCCGTTGCTCAGCGCCGTGACGCGGGTGAACTCGGCCCCGAAAAACACGATCTGCGCCGCGTAGTAGCACCACAGCAGCAGCACGACCAGCGAGCCGGCCGCCCCGTAGGCCGAGGTCAGGCTCGCGCGACCGAGGTAATATCCCAGCAGGGTCTTGCCCGCCGTGAACAGGAGGGCGGTCACCGCTGCGCCGATCCAGACATGCTTCATCCGGACCGGCGTGTCGGGCAGCAGCCGGAAGACCAACGCGAACAGGACGGTCACCACGCCGAAGGAAATGGCGCTGTTCATGAGTTCCAGCCCGAACACCGGCAACTCGAGCCGGTGCGCGGTCTGCGCGCCCAGCCAGCTGAGCATTGCGCTGGCGACGAGGGATACGAGCAGGAGGAATCCGGTGACAATGACCGTGGCCAGCGAGAACAGCCGGCCTTTCAAAAAATGTCCCCAGCTGGGCACGACCTTAGGGGGCACGCGCCAGATCGCATTGAGCGCATCCTGCAGCTGGTTGAAAACCCCCAGGGTGCCGAAAATCATCGTGGCCACCGCGAACAGCGTGGCGAGCCAGCCGGAGCTGGCGGTCGGAGGACTGTGCACGGCCGCAAACGCCGCGCTGGCCTGCGACCCCGCCAGCCGCTCGATTTCCCCAATGACCTGACGCCGGGCATCTGCTTCACCGAACACCGTTCCCGCCATCGCGATCGCCATCACCAACAGGGGTGCGACCGCCACGGTGGTGTAGAAGGCCAGCGCCGCCCCGAGGCGGACGATGTTGTCCGAGGCGAAGGCATGAATCGTTTTCGCCAGGATGCGACCCGAGCGCAGGAAGATGCCGGCCTGCTCCACGGCCGCCGCCAGCACTTCCTTACCCTTGGGCAGGTGGTGGGCATGGGGAGGATGGACCGGAAGCGCAGACATGGAGCGTGAGACCCTACGCTGCCGGGGTCGCGATGCCTATAAGGCCTTCCCCTACCCGCGCCGGCGCCCCGTCACGCTGCCACCGCCGATCGTAACAGACTTTCTGTTGCACGATCCGCGGATTAATTTAATTTTTCCCCAACCCCCCGCTGCCCCATGAACACCCCAGCGTCCCGGCTCGTCCAGTCCGGTTTCCTCGCCCTCACCGTTGCGGCCTCCGGGCACGCGGCCGGCACCTACCGCTTCCTGCATGAAATCGCCATCGGTGGCGAGGGCGGCTGGGATTGCCTTGCCGTTGATCCGGTTGGCCACCGGTTGTACGTCAGCCACGCCACCAAGGCCGTCGTCATCGACACGCAGACCGACCAGGTCGTGGGCGAGATCGCCGACACCCCGGGCATCCACGGCATCGCGGTCGCGCCGAAGGCCGGCCGCGCCTTCACCAGCAACGGCCGGGAGAACAAGGCCAGCATCGTCGATCTCGCCACGTTGAAAACGCTCGCGAAGGTCGAGACCGGCGCCAACCCCGACCTGATCCTGCTCGAGCCGTCCCGGGACGAGATCTACTGCTTCAACGGACGCGGGGCCAGCGCCACCGTGATCGCCGCCACCACCGGCACGGTCACCGCCACCATCCCGCTCGGCGGCAAGCCGGAATTCGCCGCGGCCGATCCCGCCGCCCACCGCGTGTTCATCAACCTTGAGGACAGGAACGAGGTCGCTGTCATCGACACGCAGACCCACGCCGTCACCGCGCGCTGGCCGATCGCGCCGGGCGAGGAGGCCACCGGCCTCGACCTCGACCTCGGGCACCACCGGCTCTTCCTCGGCTGCGGCAACGCCCGGATGCTCGTGCTCGACTCGACCGACGGTCACGTGGTCGCGAACCTCCCCGCGGGTCAGGGCATCGACGGGGCGGCCTTTGATCCCGGCACCCAGCTGGCCTTCACTGCCAATGGTCGCGACGGCACGGTGACCATTGTGCACGAGGACAGCCCCGACAAGTTCTCGGTCGTGCAGACGCTCAAGACCGAGGTCAGCGCGCGCACGATGGCCGTCGATCCGGCCTCCCACAAAATCTACCTGCCCTCCGCCAGGTTTGAGCCGCCGGCCGCCGGCGCCACCGGGCGCCCCAAGATGATCGCCGGGTCGTTCAAGGTGCTGGTCTACGAGCTGGCGCCCTGACCGGCGCAGCGCGCCTTACTTCCGCGCCTTTTTCACCTGGTCCGCGATCATGGTGTTGATCGCGTAACCCACGCGGAGGACACCGTCGGAAAAGGCCGCGGGATCGAGCGTAAAGAGATAATCCGACGAACTCCGGCCCCACAGGCTGGTGAAATTTGTCGTGTCCTCGGACATCTTCTTGACCGTGCCGGTCTCCTCCGCCGCGTGGCGCGTGCCGTGCGTCTGGATATGGATGCCGGTGAAGCTGGCCTGTGGGTTGGTCACGTAGATCGTGGCGGCCTGCAGGAGCATCACCGGATTGACCCCGATGGACGCCGAGGCCCGCTTGTAACCCACGTCCTTCTCCCCCCACATCTGCGGCACCGTGAACGTGATCTCCGGCTGAATCGCGATGATCTTTTTCTCCTTCGCCATGCCCCGGAACCAGAAAAGAGGGCCGGTGATGGACGATTCGAACGCCTGTTCGTCGCTGGGCGCTGCGATGAGATAGGTGAGGCCGTCTTTGCTCGTGGCCGGCAGGCCCCACTTCCCGTCCGCCGATTCGCGGCCGCGACTGGCCACCAAGGGGTCGGCCTTGAGGTCATCGTAGGTCAGCACCGTGGCGCCGGTGGCGCGGAGCTTGGCGATCAAATCGTCCTGCACCTTGCGCGCCAGATCTTGCAACAGCGCCTTCTCGAGACCTGATACGTAGTATTTGCCGTGGGCCTGCGCGTTGACGCCCATGCTTTTCCCCTGCGCCCACACGCTGCCCTGGGCCGTGACGATCAGTTTGACCGTGGGCACGAAATAGGTCGGCGCGGCCAGGCCCTTCGGGTCCACGATTTTCACGCGGTCCATATTAAGCTCGAAAGGTTTGGTCTCGGCGCGGGCCGGGAGGGCGGCGCACCCGAGGAGAGAAAGGGCGATCAGCGCACAGGAAGGGATTGGGCGGAGTGAAATCATCGGGGTTCTGACAGGTTGGAGCTGGGGCGGAAACGGCGCCCAAGCTGTCAGGTCCCGGCTAACCCGGTCAAGAATTCACGCGCCTGTCCCGCGCCCCGGCCGGCCGGTTGGCCTGCCCCGGCCAGGAAATTCACGGAAATAGCCGCCCGGGGGCTAAAGGTTCCCCGGCCGGTGACGATAAGTGAAGGCTTGTTGCCCGGAACCCGCCTCGGGCGTATGCTACCCCCTCATGCCTGCCCTTTCATCCCAAGGCCGATCCATCCTCCGCCAGGAGTCGGTCGGATTCTCCCTGATTCTCCTGGTCAATTGGGTGGCCGAGATCATCCGCCTGCCGCACCTGCTCTATGGCGATCCCGCCGAGTTCAACTGGGGGCGCGCCGTCCTGCGCTCGGTGGTAATCCTCGCCACCTGGGCCTGGGTGCACTTCACCACGCGGCGTCTCGTCCAGCGCCTGCACAAGCTGGAGGAATTTCTTCTGGTCTGCAGCTGGTGCCGCAAGGTCGGCCATGAAGGTGAGTGGCTGACGATGGAGGATTACTTTGACTCACACCTGGACACCGCGACCTCCCACGGGATCTGCCCGGCCTGCGCCACCACGCAGATGACCCCGCAACCGTCCTGCACCCGAGCAAGCCAGCCCACCGGGTGAGCCTTCGCCTCCGTCTTCGGCTGGGCGCCGGACCGCGCCCTGGCGATTGAAAGGAGAGCACCCCGCAGATGAAAGTCCCCTTCCGTTTGTCCTGCTGATTCTCACGCTGTTCGGCGGCCGGAGGCGAGGCGCTGGCCACGGGAGCATTTGTTTCGACTTGCCGCGACCGCCGCCCTCAATGGCACCCCATGTCCGGTGGAGTGAGGCCAGCCCAAAACCCTTGAATTCTGCCACTCATTTTTTGCTCGTGTCCGGGGTGCTCGGGTTCGCGTTCCTGGCCTTGTGGGGTTGGGGTTGGCTGGCCTGCCGGCTGACGCGGCAGCGCGCGTTGTCTGCACCGCTTACGGCGACTGTCGGGCTCGGCCTGGTCATTTTTTTGGGCGGATGCCTGTGCCTCACGCGCGTGGCGTTTGGCCGCACCCTCGATGCGGTGGCGCTCTTCGGCCTCGCTCTGGCCGTCCTCGGCTGGTGGAAGGTCCGTCAACCCCGGCCACGCTTGACCAGGGACGCGGGACTGGCCGCGCTCCCGCTCCTCGTGGCCGCCTGGTTTCTCATCCGGCATGCGACCCCACCCGCCGCTTTCAACCTCCACGATGACCTGGAGCGCTATTTCTCCTATCCGGTGCGCCTGCTGGCGGAGGGCACCTTCACCCCAAATCCGCTCGGCTATCTCGGCGCCGACACGCTGGGCGCCGCGGCCTTCCTCCAGGCCTTCGTGGTGGCGCATCTCCCGATCGAATACATCGGCAGCGTAGATCTCGTCGGCGGACTGCTGCTTTGCCTGTCGCTCGCCGGCTTCGGCCTGCCGCCCGGCC
>Ga0302322_100006488_pt1 | contig 10377 bp, 8 predicted proteins | sample Fen_T0_2_FD_203757 | JGI IMG/M metagenome (GOLD analysis project Ga0302322, IMG submission 203757) | Peat permafrost microbial communities from Stordalen Mire near Abisko, Sweden - Fen_T0_2 | ecosystem: Environmental > Terrestrial > Soil > Wetlands > Permafrost | place: Sweden: Abisko... | reverse complement strand
CGTGACCGGAAAAAGCCGGGTTTGGTCCTGCGCATTCTCGCTTGCCGAAACGTCACTCTCTCGGAATGAGCTCGACTGAGCTGCGCAACCCGCTGGAATGGAAAGTGTTCGGCTCCCCATAATCCCTGTTGATGGGATTGACGTCGATGGCGCGACTCGCGCTCACGGCGCAAAGTGCAGGCTCGACGCGCGAGGAGGTTTCATCACCCATGCGCCTTCGGCCGACCGGATTCCCGCGCGTCTGCGCGGATTGGCCGCCGGTGACTAACGCGTTCTCGCCGTCAGGTCAGATACGGACCATCCGCAGGAATATGAATGACTGCGTGCCCCCAGAAGGTGTCCGGTGCTGCTCGCGCCTGGAGTCCAAAAGACGTGCAACGTCACGGAGCTCGTCTTGGAGCTGCTGCACGGAGTAACGCTGAACAGGAAGGCCACTGCAGCGCTCGGGGCCGTCCTCCGCGAATGTCGCAACAATGATCGAGCCGCCGGGTTCGACGGCCCGTGCGAGACAGCGGCGGTAGGCGTCCCGGTCACCGGCTTCGGTGAGGAAATGGAATACCGCGCGATCGTGCCAGCAGCGGTAAGCCCGCTCCGGTTGCCAAGTGGTAATGTCGGCAACGACCCAGTTCACGGCCTCCGCAGCCGCGCCAAGCCTTCCGCGCGCGACGTCGAGCGACTTCTGAGCGACGTCCAGCACCGTGATGTCTCGGTAGCCTTGTTCGATCAGGCCATCCACTAGCGTCGAAGCGCCGCCGCCGACATCCACGATTGGTTGCTCCGGCGAGACCTTTGCGGCGCTGATCAATTCGAGGGAAGTCTGCGCCGAGGGTTGGTACCAGCTCACGGCCTCAGCGGGCCGTTCGTAGGCTCGGTCCCAGTGTGCCGGTCGAAAAGTTGAGTCTGTCATGGCGTTCCAGCAGTTATACCGCACCCCCCCGTGTCTGACTGCAGGGCTGCGGGGCGTCGGGGCTCTCCACTTGAAGCGTCGAATGCCACGCTACTGTGATCATGTGCCATGAGGGACCTCCGGCGACTCGATGCCTGGATCAACGCATTCGAGCCGCTGTCCGTAGCCTTTGCGAAGAAAACGTGACATCCGCGCCTTGACGACCGAACGGTATCAAGCGAGCCTGGCGGCCGCAATCGGAGTGGCGGCTCGGCGGGCCTTCCGACACGATCGAGTTGCGTTTCGATGACTGTAACAGCCCCGCCTACCCCACCGCGATGGACTCGCGCGAGTCTGACCGTCGTGCTGGGACTATGCGCGTTGAACACGCTCGTGCATCTGGTGCTCGTAAATCGCTACGGCTACCACGCAGACGAACTCTACTTCATCGAGTGCGGTCGACACCTTGCGCTTGGCTACGTCGACCATGCACCGCTAATACCGTGGATCGCTCGGGTCGCAGACGCCCTGGGCGGTGCCGGCTTGCTCGGGCTGCGCCTGCCAGCCATCGCCGCCTCAACAGGCACGATGACTATGATCGCCCTTCTCGTTCTGGAGTGGGGAGGGGGTGTGCGGGCGCAGAGTGTCGCCTTGCTTTCGTTTCTGCTCGCGCCCGCGCATCTTCGCCTCGCAGGGATGCTCAATATTCCCGTCATCGAGGTCTTTCTGTGCACCGTTGCGTCCTATCTCGTCGTGCGCGCACTGGCACGAAACGAGCTCCGACTCTGGCTCCTCGTTGGAGCCGTGGTCGGCACCGCGTTGCTCGCCAAGCACACCGTGATGCTATGGGGGACCGGGCTCGTTGTGGGACTACTCGCGACCTCGCACCGACGCCTGCTCGCCACACCGGCGCCCTGGGTCGCACTGGTGGTCGCCGCCTTCCTGTTTGCGCCGAACATCCTTTGGCAGGTTCAGCATGGATTCCCAACGCTCGAGTTCGGCTCGAACCTTCGTCGAGACGTGAGCGCAGACCATGGACGCCTGCTATTCGGACTCGGTCAACTCCTTTACTTCAATCCCTTCGTCCTGCCGGTTTGGATCACTGGGCTCGCGTACTCGTTCACCGAAGCGGGGCGCGCGGCGCGCCCGTTCGCTCTGCTCTTTCTCACCATGCTTGCCACGCTTCTCATCGTTGGCGGTAAGCCCTACTATCTCGCAAGCGCGTATCCCGCGGTCCTTGCGGCTGGCGGTATTGCTCTGGAATGTTGGCTGAAAGAACGACGTCGGGCATGGGGCACGCTCGTCTGCGCGATCAGCGTGAGCGGGATCGCTCTAGCGATCCTGACGCTCCCGCTATTGCCGATCCGCACCGTGGATGCCACGATCGAAAGCGTGCTCGGACGTGTCGTTCCGCCAATAGCGTTGACGCACGACATGCACGGCGAACTCGGGTGGGATGTGCACGTGCAGACAGTGAATCGGGTAGTTGACGCCCTCCCGCCTGAGGAACGGGCACGCGCGGCGATTCTGACGGGAAGCTATGCGCAAGCCGCCGCTCTCAACGTATTGCGCGCCCACCCCGAGCCGCGCGCGGTGAGCGGACACATGAACTACTATCTTTGGGGTCCGGAAGTGGGGCGCGGTGGCGTCCTGATCGCTTACGGCATTCCGCGCGAATGGCTTGCTCGACACTACCGCCTCGTGGAGGAACGCGCGCGCATCGATGCACCGCTCGCCCGTCCATGGGATACGAATCTTCCCGTCTACGTGTGCCATGATCCCCGTGAGGAGCTCGCTAATGTCTGGCCGCAACTGCGCAAATTCGATCATCGCCTGCCGAGCTTGTAGTTGGTATGAGGGGCAAGCCCGGCGCAGCGGTTGCCGGGTAGTCATGCGCGCTTGGCCCTTGCTCCGTGAGCATTCCGGATGGTTGGGAAGCCGTGAGGACAGTACCGGAAACATGATCAGGCCCTTGGTCGAAGCGGCACTCGCGAGCGCCGCAGCTGCAGGCTTTTCGAGTAGACGTGTTCTAACGAACGCGGTACTCGACGCCGAGCGCATCAATTCATGCGATGACGTATAGCGGGTGCCTGCTCGCCTGAAGCCGCCGCCCAGGTCGCGTCATCGACTACACGCTGCTTGTAGACCGCATGGCAGCTCCTGCATTCGTCGAGCGTTTGCCCAAGCGCGCTCAGCACCGCAGCCGGCTCGCGCTTCTTGGCGGCTTCCCCGATTCGGTCCGCGTTGTGGTGAAACGCGAGCGCTCGCTCGGTGAAACCTGGCGCGCCAGCACCCATGTGCGTGCACATTTGCCCCATCGTTTCTGAATACCCAATTCGAGCAGCCGCTTTTTCCACGGTCGCAAAGTCATTCTTCGACGTGGCCAAGATGATCTCTTGAACCGCAGCGACGTGGTCGCGCATGTTCTGCTTCTGATGGTTCGCCATCAAAGGTAGGAGCGGAACGGGCACGCGAGAATCGAGCCCGTCGAGAACTGTTTGCGGGTTTGGAGTAATTGGGTATGGTGCCGACGAGAGCGCCGACACCGCTGGGCAAGATGGTGCCTCTGTAGTGGTTTGGCAGCCGCAGAACGCCAACAAGACGAGTACACCGAGTTGCGTTTTCATTGCTCACCTCCGACGTCTAGCGCTTGGACTGCGGCAGTCAGCGCTTCCAAGGCCTCGAGCACGACTGCCCGCTTGCCGGATGGAACGGCTCGAGCTAAGCGTTTGAAGCGTCCCTGACTAGCAAGCTCGATGCGTTCGGCCATCCGCCTCCCACTGGCGGTTAGACGCAGCAGTCGACCTCGACCGTCAGCCGGATCTGGTCGCTGGGTGGCATGACCACTCGACTCGAGCCGGCTGCACAAGCGCGCCACGTTGCTCTTGTCGATACCGAGACATGCGCATAGCTCTCGCTGTGAGGTATCCGTCTCAGCCGCGCCACGTTCCAGGAGCACCATGAGGCAATGGGCGTAAGACGGCGAAACGGGTTGGCCGCAAGGCGTCTGCTTCGTCACCAGCAAGCCGAAGCTTCGGATAAATCCCTGCACCTGAGCCTTCAATCGCTCGACGTCTTCCTCGCTCGGCTCACCGCGTATGGCCCTGTGCATGAGCTTGGAGAGGGTATGGTAATATAGTTGCGGGCGCAACCAATTGTTGTGAAGCGTCGCCGGACGCCCGTAAATGGGCGCGGAAGCGGTTCAAGGATGTCGGCGCCGCGGGCTAGTGCCAGCTGATGGCATCTTCCGGCCGCTCGTAGGCCCGGTCCCAGAGCCTCGATCGAAAGCTAGACCGCTCCCTCCTTCGTCTGCCTACATCGATGGGGGGCGTCGGGGCTCTCCACTTGAAGGGTCGAATGCCCAATTCCGAATTTTTCGTGCAGGCAATGACACGCATCGCCCAAAAAAGCCGGGTGACACTTGTCGCCAGGCATCACCAAGTGCGCGGTCAGTGCAGTCTCCGTCGTACTCATGGCCCAGACGTGAAAGTCGTGCACTTCCACCACTCCTGGCAGCTCGGACAGGTATCGTCGCGCAGCTTCCGCGTCGATGCCTTCGGGGACGGCCGCGAGGATCAGGTTCAGTGAGTCTTTGAGCAGGGACCACGTGCTCGCAAGAATGAAGCAGGAAAGCAGCACGCTCACCACGGGATCGATCCAGGCCCAACCAGTGAATAGCATCACCGTCGCGGCGACCGCAACGCCGAGTGCAAGTGCGGCGTCGGCGGCAAGATGCATAAACGCGCTTCGAAAGTTGAGGTCGCCCTTGCGACCGGACATGAATAGTAGCGCCGACGCGCCATTGATCACGACACCGACCAGTGCCACGACGATCACGGTCGTGCCGTGCACTAGCTCTGGAGCGAGGAGTCGACGTACCGACTCCCAGGCAATGCCGCCGGTCACGAATAGCAAGACCACCGAATTGGTCAGCGAAGCGAGGATCGTCGTACCCCGAAAACCGTAGGTTCGTTGCTGCGTGGGGCTGCGCTTGGCGAGCAGGGTCGCGCCCCATGCGAGTGCTAGACCGAGCACGTCGCCTAGGTTGTGGCCGGCGTCGGCGACTAGCGCCATCGAATGCGAAAGGATGCCGTAGACGACTTCGACCACGACAAAGGTTAGGTTGAGACCAATCCCGATAGCGAACGCCCCAGAAGCGCCGTTCGGTTGAAGATGACCATGACCATGACCATGTTTGTCTTCGTGGTCGTCTTTGTCTTCGTGGTCGTTTGCCACGCTACCATGATCATGTTCCATGTGAGACCTCCGGCGACTCGATGACTGGTTCAACGGCCTCGGGCCGCCTGTCCGTAGCCTTTGCGAAAAAAGCGTAAATGGCTGGCAAGAGCAGCAGCGTCAGCAGGGTTGCGGAGATGATCCCGCCGATCACCACGGTTGCAAGCGGGCGCTGCACTTCACTGCCCGGTGCGTGAGAAAGTGCCATCGGTAGGAACCCGAGGGACGCGACGAGCGCCGTCATCAGCACTGGCCGTAGGCGGAGCTCTGCCGCACGCGCAATCGCCTCGCTCGGCGAGACACCCCGCTCCTCGAGCTGGCGAGCGAAGGCAACCAGCACCAGCCCATTCAGCACCGCCACGCCGAACAACGCGATGAAGCCGACCCCGGCCGAGATCGAGAACGGAATGCTGCGGATCCAAAGCGCGAAAACGCCGCCGATCACCGAGAATGGCACGTTCAGGAAGATCAATAGCGCGATGCGCGCCGAGCGGAAGGCGAGCCAAAGCAAGAACAGGATCAGAAATAGGGCAGCTGGCACGACAAGCATGAGGCGCGCACGCGCCTGCTCATAGTGCTGGAACTCACCGCCCCAGTCGGCTCGGTAAGCGACGGGGAGATTGACGCGCCTGGCTACGGCGGCGCGAGCATCGGCAACCACGGACACGAGATCGCGCCCCCGCACGTTGAACTCCACGGTCAATCGGCGCGATTGCCCCTCCCGGTTCACTTCCGCAGGCCCCGTCGTGAACTCCAGCGTGGCGACGTCACCCAGCGGTACCACTTGCCCGCTAACCGAGCGGAGGGGTAGGGCCAACAAGGGCCCGAGCTCGCCGTTGAACTCGTGTGCAGTCTTCACCACGATGCCAAAGCGTCGCTCGCCCTCGAGCACGTCGCCTGCGTGGTGACCGACCGCCATGGTTTCCGTGACCTGGTTCACGTCGTCGACCGTGAGCCCATAACGCGCAAGCTTGGCGCGATCGGGTGTGACCCGCAGGTACCGGAGGCCCGCGACTTGTTCGACGCGCACATCGACCGCCCCGGCCACGGAGCGCAGCGCGGCCGCTGTCTCGTTTCCGAGCCGCGTGAGCACGTCCAAGTCGGTCCCGTACAACAAGACCGCGACGTCCGAGCGCACCCCAGCGATCAGCTCGTTCGTGCGCATTTGAATCGGCTGCGACACAGCGCCCGCCACTTCGGGCACGGACTTCTGCAGCTCATGCGAGATCTGCTCGCCGATATCCGCCTTGGTGAGGCCCGGACGCCAAGTCCCCCGGTCTTTTAGGGCAATGTAGACGTCCGTTTGTTCCATACCCATCGGGTCGGTCGCGAGCTCGGGAGCACCCGTCTTGCTCACGACGTGTCTCACCTCGGGTACACGTAGAATGGCTCGTTGCATGCGCGTGTCCATCGCAACCGACTCGGTCAGCGCCACTCCCGGGAGCCGCCGAGCCTCGACCAATACATCGCCTTCGTCGAGCTGCGGAATGAACTCCGCACCGAGCCGAGTGAAGAGAGCGATGGCCGCGGCGAGCGCCATGACGCTAACCGCAATGGTCACCATGCGTCGGCGTAGCGCTTTCGCAAGCAATCCGAGATAGCTCTTGTGCGCTACTCTGAGTAGCCAAGTCTCGGCGTGCGCAGGGCGCGGTCGCACCACGAAGCTCGTCAGGACGGGCACCAGCGTGAGCGACAGTACGAACGCGCCGAGCAGCGCGAGCAGCACCGTGGTTGCCATAGGCCGGAACAGCTTCCCTTCGATCCCGGTGAGCGCCAGGATCGGCAAGTACACGATGGCGACGATCGCTTCGCCAAAGACGCTGGCCGAGCGCACCTCGAGCGTGGCGTCTCGCACAACGGCAATGCGCTCGTCTGTGGCTAGCGGCCTCGAACTGGCTGACTGCGCGCTTGCCAAACGTCGCACCGCGTTTTCAACGATGATTACCGCGCCGTCGACCAAGAGGCCGAAGTCAATCGCGCCGAGGCTCATCAGGTTGCCGGACAAACCGGTCGCATTCATGACGATGACCGCGAACAGCAATGAAAGCGGAATGGTGGTCGCAACCACTAACCCGGCGCGCACATCGCCGAGCAGCAAAAGGAGCACCAAGACGACTAGCGCAGCCCCTTCGAGCAGATTCTTGCCGACTGTCGTGATCGTGCTGTTTACGAGGACCGAGCGATCGTAAAACGCCTCGATCGTCGTGTCTGGCGGCAGCGACGATTGCATCTCGGCGAGCTTCGTCTTCACCGCGCTGGTCACCGTGCGCGAGTTTTCACCCATCAGCATGAGCGTGACGCCGACCACGACCTCGCCTTTGCCGTCGCGAGAAGCGGCGCCCCGCCGCAGCCGCGGTCCGAACTGAACGTCGCCGACAGTTGCCAGGGTGACGGGGATGCTCTGCGGCGTCGCGCCGATGACAACGCGCTCGAGATCCTCTCGGCTCTTCACGAGGCCCGCGGTGCCAATCACGAAATGCTCGCGATTGTGCTCGATGTACCCACCCCCGGCATTTGCGTTCGACTTTTCGAGCGCCTGAACCACCTGTGCGATCGAAACGCCGGACGCTTGCAGGCGCTTCGGATCGAGGATGACCTGATACTGCCGATCCTCCCCGCCGAAGCTATTGACCTCGACGACGCCCGGCACGGCTCGAAGGAGCGGGCGGACCTGCCAATCAAGCAGCTCCTCGAGTTGCATCGTGTTGAGCCGCTCGTTGCGGATCGAGAATTGGAAAATCTCGCCCAGACCGCTGGAAATGGGCCCCATTTCCGGCTTTCCGTATTGGCTTGGTACGCTGTCGCTCGCCTCCCGCATGCGTTCGCTGACGAGCTGCCGAGCAAAGTAGATGTCCGTGCCGTCCTGGAACACGACGGTCACGACCGAGATGCCGTACTTCGAAATCGAACGTACCTCGGTCGTCTTCGGGATCCCAGCCATCGAGCGCTCGACTGGCACGGTCACGTATTGTTCCATCTCGACCGGTGACAGTGCCGGGGCCGAGGTAATGATCTGGACCTGAACGGTCGTGATGTCCGGCACGGCATCGACGGGTAGATTCAGTGCCGCATGGATCCCGACGGCAATAAACAGCGCGGTGAGCAGCAGGACCACCGCACGGTTGCGCAAGGACAACGCGACGATTGCAGACAGGAGCGCCATGTCACTCCTCCCCGAGAGAGCTCTTCAAGACCGCGCTCTTCAGGGTGAACACGCCGTCGGTAACGACGACCTCGCCGTCACGGAGGCCACTCATGATTTCGGTCTGACCCGCTGCGGTTTCGCCCAGCACTACGGTGTGCGCGTCGAAGTCGCCGTCGGCCTGACGCACGAAGACGGTTGGATTTCCGGCCAGGTCCGTCACAGCGCTGTCGGGGACCAGCAGGGCGGGTGCCTTCTTTCCGATCTCGCCGGTCGCAATCTGCGCATTGCCGAACAGGCCGATGCGCAGCAGCGAATCGCGGTTGTCGAGCCGGATCCGCGCCGTCACCGTGCGTGCAATGGGATCGACCTGTTGACCCAAGTATTCGATGCTGCCGCTGAAGTGCTCGCCGGTGTAGGCATTCAGCACGACGTCGGCGCGCGCGCCGACTCGAATGCGTCCGAGGTCTTTTTCGAACACCCGCCCGAGGAACCAGACCTGCGACAAATCCGCGATACTGCCGAGCACCTGCGCCGTAGAGACCGGCTGCCCTACGACGGCGTCGCGAGACATCACCACGCCGGATACAGGCGATCGCAAGATGAGCTCGGGAGAGCTGCCGAGGGCGTCGGCGCCCGTTGCTTTGAGCTGCTCGCCCGAGGCTTTTGCCTCGGCCTCGAGCGCGTCGGCTGTCGCGTTGGCGTCAATGGACGATTGCTCCGAGGCCAAACGCTGCGAGAGTAAGTCCTTGATGCGGTCCGCGTTCGATCGCGCCGCTTTCGCCTTTGCGAGCGTCGCGGCGTATGCCGACCGCAGGTTGCCGAGCTCGGGCACGCGAATCGCGGCTAAGACGTCGCCCTTTTTGACCCCTTTGCCCTCTTGGAACTCCACGCGCTCGATGCGCCCCGCGGCAGGGGAGGAAATGCGGGCCGCACGGTCGGGATCCGCAGCGAGCTCGCCGGCGAGGGCGACCGTCTCCGCAAGGGTTCCGCGAGTCACAGGCGCTGTCTGCACTCGCGCGTCGCGAACCACCTCCGGCGTCAACCGAATGCGGGTGGGCAGGGCGGGATGCTCCGCTTCGTCTGCATGCGCTGAATCATCCGGCTTTGCGCCGGATTCACCCGAGTGCTCAGAAGCCGTCTTGGAGCACCCGCTGGAGGACAAGAGGCAGCTCAACAGGCCTACAGTGAAAAGTCTCATTCGCCGCTCCCGGTGAGCGCCAGGCCCGCCGCATAAACAAGGTCAACTGACGTGAGACAGAGCTCGAGCCGCGTCTGCACCGCGCTCAACAACAGATCAACGAGCGCTTGCTGCGAAATTACAGCGTCTCGGATGGACAAGCGTCCGGCTTCGATTTCTGCGGCAATGCTGGCTAGCCCTTGGTCCGCGCGCGCTAGGCGCTCGGGCGTGAAGACGGCGGCCTGCGTTTTTGCCCCTTCGTAGGATTGAAGGGCGGTCATCCATTCGAGGCGAATCGCGCGGCGAATCCGTTCCTCATCGATCCCCGCCCGACGCGCGAGCGCCTCATTTTGTGCGATTTCACCAGCGTAGGTCCGACCGAGAGGGGACGGCAACGGAATCGGCAGCGCGAGCCCTGCACCGATCACGCGCTCGTTGAAGCCGTCGTTCTCGACGAACGCCGAAACCGTGACGTTCGGAATTCGCGCCCGACGATACGCCGTCGCCTGGAGCTCGAAGGCGCGGCGCTCGAATTTCGCGGTCTGCAGCTCGGGGCGCACCGCGACATCCGGAAGCCCAGTATCCGCAGTTACACGCTCAGCGCCGGCCAGCGGAACGAGCTCACCCTCAAGCTGCGGCGGCTCCGTGCTTAGGTCAAACCCAAGGAGACTTGCCAGTGCGACGGACGCCGCGCGGGCTCGTACCGTCGCCCTGGCGCGAGCCTGGGTCACGCGAACCGCAGCAATGTCAGCCAGATCCGATTCGACTCCCGAGGCCAAGCCACGATCTGCGGCTGCCCGCGTTGCCACGTTTACGCGCTCGAGAGTTTTCTCGAGTCGAGTGGTCAGCGCGAGCTCATCGCGCGCCGCGAGTGCCTCGAAGTACGCCCGCCACGCCCGAGCAGCGACGTTGCGGTCGATCGTAGCGACGCCG
>Ga0302322_100006486_pt1 | contig 10378 bp, 9 predicted proteins | sample Fen_T0_2_FD_203757 | JGI IMG/M metagenome (GOLD analysis project Ga0302322, IMG submission 203757) | Peat permafrost microbial communities from Stordalen Mire near Abisko, Sweden - Fen_T0_2 | ecosystem: Environmental > Terrestrial > Soil > Wetlands > Permafrost | place: Sweden: Abisko... | reverse complement strand
GGTCTATGACCTCGGAGATCCCAAGCGGCGGGTCACGATGTACAAGGCGGTCCTGCAAGAGGCGCAAAGCGTCGAGGACCTCGCAACATGGCTCAACGGCGAAGGGCTCGCGGCCGAATGGGCCGGCGTGTACCTCCCGCCGAAAGTCCGCCTGCTCTGGGAGGCCCGGTTTTCGGAGCTTGGCGCTTCCGGCGCTGGATGGCGATAGCCGGTGTATGCCCTGCACGGGCGGCTCGCCGTGTCGGGCTCGCAGTTGCGATCGGTACGGTTCCGCCCTTGTGGGCGATCACGCCGTCGAGGCGGCCTCCTGGTCAGCACGGTCGGGTCTCGAGGAGTTCGCAGCTCGACCGTCGCGTCTGCTGACCGTACCGTCGCAAAACCTTGTTCTTCCAGAGCGGCGAGACTCCTCGGGCAACGGTCAGCGGCGTTGACCGCGTCGAGGATCATGGTGCGCGTCCGCGAGATCCTCGACGACCTCAGCCACCCCCGGGCCGTCCAGCTGTGCGACAAGATCGCCGCGCTCTGAGCGCCGGCCAGAGGCGTGACTACCGGCCGGCGGCGCCGAGGAGGAGTCGGGCGAGGTAGCCATGGGCCTGTCCATCGTGCCGGTGTTCCTCATGGCCGGCTCGATGTCCACCTCGGAGATTGTGGCGTCACAGGCCGGCGGCTGGCACGTGATCCTGCTGTTGCCGAGCTTCGTCCTGTATTTCACCTCCGCGGTCGGCGAGACCAACCGGGCGCCGTTCGACCTGCCCGAGGCCGAATCCGAGCTGGTCGGCGGCTTCCACACCGAATACTCGTCGCTGAAGTTCGCGCTGTTCATGCTGGCCGAATACGTCAACATGACCACCGTATCGGCGTTGTGCACCACGCTGTTCCTCGGCGGTTGGCGCGCGCCGTGGCCCGTCTCACTGTGGTACGCGGCCAACCACGGCTGGTGGCCGGTGCTGTGATTCACCGTCAAGGTCCTGACGCTGCTGTCCATGTTCGTCTGGCTGCGCGGCACGCTTCCGCGCCTTCGCTACGACCAGTTCATGCGCTTCGGCTGGAAGGTGCTGATTCCGCTCAACCTGGCCTGGATGCTGGCGGTCGCCGGCATCCGCGTCCTGCGTGCCCGCACCGACGTGACCATCATCGAAAAGGCCACCATCGTCGGGTTCCTCGCCGCGATGGTGCTCCTCGTGGTGTGGCGCTGGCCCAGCCGGAGGCCGAAGGAGCCGGTCAAGCAGCGCCAACCGGCCGAGGGACGCATCGGTGCCGCCGACGGCTTCCCACTCCCGCCAATGGACCTCAAGGTGCCACCCATTGGCCAGCGAGCGGCTCGCGCCCTGGGCAAATCTCGCGAAGTCCGCGAAGCGCCCAAGGACTGGACCGCGCCCTGGCGATGATCCGCGGCCGCGTCGTCACGACCCGCGCGGAACTCTCATCGTCCGGGCCCACGACGGCACCCTCACCTCGCCACCACACCAGCAGCCCGTGGACACCCGCGGTCGGGCGACAGCACAACCGGCCGCCAAGCCGCGGCCGACTGCGCGATCAGGCCACGGCGGCGGCGAAGGCGGCGTACAAATCTCCCGACAGCGGAGTCTGCAACCGCCACGTGACCGCCATCGGGCGCTCTCCCTGATGCCCCACATACGTCGCGGGACCGAGGAACCAGAACGCTCGATCATCGGCGCGGGTCCGCGCGAAGAGCAGGATCGACCGCCCCAACGCCACGTGGTGCTGATACCGGCGGCCGGTCGGATTCTCGGCCCGAGTGGTGGACTGGCTTTCCCAGTGAATCAGTTCCCGGTTGATGGCGTAGTCGCGATACCGGGTCGTCGGTGAAAACGCGCCGCTCGTCTTGTCGAGCGTGAAGGCCAGCAGGTCCGCGCCGGCCCCCTTCGCGTCATAGACGCCCTCGCGCCACTGTGGGGTCTTGACCCCGTTGCCCTCGCCGACCGCCGCCAAAATCTCGATCCGGGTGTACTGGCTGTGAACCTGCAGCGGTATCCCGACGAGCGCCGGCCGCTGTACGTGGCTGGGTGCATCACCGAGGACGTGGAACAGCTCGCGCAGCTCGACCATCACCTGCGGGTGCGACCAGAGAAGATCGGTGGCGGACTGCAGCGAATCGTCTCGTCCGACCACCTGATCGGCGAGGTTGGCCAGCAACATGCGCAGCAGCCGCTGTTCCAGGCCGGAAAGTGCGGCCGCCGCGGGAGCCTCCGGGTGATCGAGCAGCGACCGGTATCCATCCAGGCGCTGCGGGTCGTCGACGTGCTGCAGGCGTCCGATGCCGCGGCGCAGCGCCTCCTCGTGCGGGCCCGCAGGCGCCACTGGAAGGCCGGCCGCCTGGCGGAGCGCCGACCAGCTGCGTTTCGTACCGTAGATGTCGCCCACCTCAAGGCCGGTCTCGGCGAGGTAGTCAGCCATCGTGATCGTCGGGCGGGAATTGGCCAGTGCCCGCAACTCGGCGACCTTGGCCGGCCACTGTGACGGGATCGCCTCCCGGATGCTGTGCAGCACGATGTCGCGCGCCACCCGGTCGAGCTCCAGGTGACAGCCGGCCGGCAGGAACGGGAAGCCGTCGCTGACCGCTCGCTCCAGGTCACGACGGCTGCCACCGAGCAGCGCCCGGTACCGCAGATCGAATCGGAACTCGCGCCGGTGCGTGCCGACGAAATCGAGCACCGTGCACACTGTCTTTCCCTCGATGGTGCGTAGGCCGCGGCCGAGCTGCTGGAGGAACAACGTGGCGCTCTGCGTGGGGCGCAGCATAAGCAGCGTGTCGACGCCGGGCACGTCGACACCTTCGTTGAACAGATCGACCGAGAAGACGACCTGTACGCGTCCCTCGGCCAGGTCGCGCAGCGCGGCGCGACGTTCCGCGTCCGGCGTCGTGCCGACGACCGCGGTGGCCGCGACACCGAGCTTCCGGAATTGCGTGGCCATGTACTGCGCGTGGGCGACGCTCACGCAGAAGCCGAGGCAGCGGATTGTGGCGACGTTGTCGACGTGCGTTTCCAGCTGCCTGTACACGAGGCGGACCCAGGCCTCATCGCTGGTGTACACGTTAGTGAGGGCGGTATCGTCATAGCCGTGGCCTCGCCGCCACGGGACGTCACGCAGGTCGACGCCGTCGTGGATGCCGTAGTAGGCGAACGGGACGAGGCGGTGCTGCTCGATCGCATCCCAGAGCCTGAGCTCCGCGGCGATCCGGTCGCCGAACCAATGCAGGATCGGCAGGCCATCGGCGCGTTCCGGTGTTGCGGTGAGGCCGAGCAGTTCCCGTGGTGTCAGTTCGTCCATGATGAACCGATATGAACTGGCTGCCGCGTGGTGGAACTCGTCGACGATGACGACATCGAAATGGTCGGCGGCGAGATGTTCCCGCCCTGCCGCACTGAGGCTCTGCACCGAGGCGAAGATGTGCTCGAACGCGGCCGGTCGCATGCCGCCGACCCAGAGCTCGCCGAAGGTGTGGTCCCGGAGCACCTGCCGGAACGTCGCGAGGCTCTGCTGCAGAATCTCCTCGCGATGCGCGACAAACAGCAGCCGAGCCCGCGGCAGCGTGGTTTGCAGCCGCGCGTAGTCGACCGCGGCCATCACGGTCTTGCCGGTGCCGGTCGCCGACACCAGGAGGTTGCGGTGCTGTCCCCGCGAGCGGGCGAGCTCGAGCAGCTCCAGCATGCGCTCCTGAAAGGGTTCGAGGCGCACCTCGAGCGGGCTGAGCAACGTCAGGCCGCGCCCGCTCGGCTCGCGCTCGCGGCCGAGCGCATCGAGGAATGCCTCTTTCAGGTACGGGACGAAGTCGCCGCCCTGCCAGTAACTGTCGAAGACCGCCTCGATCTTCTTGATGACGTCGATGTTGCGGGCGGCCGAGATGCGGACGTTCCATTCCAGCCCCGCGACCTGGGCGGAGTGCGTGAGGTTGGACGACCCGACATACGCGGTGCTGAATGCGGAGTGCCGATGGAACAGCCAGGCTTTCGCGTGCAGGCGGGTCGTGGACAGATCGTACGAGATCCGGACCTCGGCGCCGAGCTCCTGCAGCAGGTCCAGGGCCTTGGCCTCGGTCGAACCGGTGTACGTCGTGGTCAGCACGCGCAGGCGCCGACCGCGCGCACAATGCTCCCGCAGCGCTTCCAGCAGCGGCCGGATGCCACTCGTCCGAATGAACGCCATCACCACGTCGATCGCATCGGCCGACGCGATCTCGGTGTGGATCTGGCTGCCGACTCGAGGCTCGCCGGGCGCATTCGTCAGCAGCGTCGTATCGAGCAGCGGAATGAGCGGCCGACCGGCGGTCTGCACCGTGCCGTCTGGCCGGTGCACGCCGATCGCGCTGAGGATCTCACCCGGCGCAAGCGGCGACTCGAGCGCCGGTTCGGTCCTGGGTAGGCGCGTGCCAAGCGAAGCGAGGAGTTGTTGTGCCACCTCGACGCCGATGGCCACGCGGTCCGATTCGGGAACCGCGTCCAGGGCCCGCTCGATCTGCCGGGCCAGCAACTGGGCGATGCGGTCGGCCGCCTCGACCGACCGAAGACTCTGGCGCCTGATCAGCTCATGGTCGACGTTGGCCAGCTGAGCTTCGAGCGCCTTCGTGACGATGACTTCGTAAAGCCCGTGGGGCATGCGGTCAACCACCGCGACAGTCTGCCGGATGCGATGCGGCGGCCGGCCCCGAAACGCGGGCCGACCGCCGAGCAGGCTCAGCCCATCGACTTCTGGCCGTCGATCATCGCTCGCGAAGGAACGAGAGCGCACTGAAGCATGGGCGAGGTCCGCCGAGGAACATGAGCGGCTTGAACCCGATCCGCCTCAGTTGCGCAACACGTTGGGCAGGGCGAAGCGGTTGCGTGAGCTCCAGCGCACCAACGACCAACACCTCGCGGAGCACGGCGGCCCGCTTGAGAACCTGTTGGACCCCATCACCGATGCATACAAAGGCAAACGCGAGTAGACATGTCCAAGCGCAGAGGGTTTTGCTGGGTTCGTGGTTCGGCTTACGCGGTCTTTCTCTTCGCGGCCGCACCACTCGTGCCCAGCACGGTTGTCTTTCGGGCAGTGCGAACGCTCGATCGGCGGGAAGCGCTTGCGGCCTTCCGCAGCTTGCCGGCTGTAGAGGACGCGGCGTCTGTGCGCGCAGCCCGTTCGGACGAAGTCAACAGCGGGAAGCGGCGGCGTCCCTGCACGGCGACGATCTCAAGTCCTCCGCCCGGCAGGATCGCACTGACGTACCGCTCCAGCAGTTCGAGGGTGATGTTCGAGGACCGCTCAATGGCGGCCACGCGAGGCTGGGAGACGCCGATACGTTCGGCCAATTCCGCCTGGCTCAAGCCGGCCCGCTCGCGCAGCGCCGTCAGACCGGCAACCAGCCGCAACTCTTCTTCGACTTCAGCGACACGCTCCGCCGCGCCTTCGACGGCCAGAACCCGCTGCTCCCAATCCTTCAGACTCATTGCCGCCCTCTTCTTCGCATCCCCGAGCTTGCGCCGCGTGTTGTCGCCGACTGGCTTCTTTGTGCTGCACACGTTATAACGATACTGTTATCTCCAGCAGCTCGCGAGCAGCACAAACGGTGCACAGTCGAGGAGCTCTGGCGGCCGTTCATGCGTCGTACCGGTGGCCGCCGGTCGCTTCTCTACACCCTTGGTGGTGGGGTCCTCGGGCGTTGGGAGGCCACGGTGGGTCGTCATGAGCCAGGGCGCCTCGTGCCTCGTCGAGGTCGGCGTGGCCGCCAGTCAGGTCATCGGCAAGCTCCTGCAGCGGCGTCCGGATGACCTGGCCGTACCGGGCCAGGTAGGTCACGACGTCGCTGACGTCGTACCCTTCGTCAGCACGCGGGGCCTTCGCGAGATTTTGTGTCGCCGATCCGGCAGGCGGCAGTGCCAAGGCTGAGATGGGCGTCGACTGGCGCCATCTTGTTGGCCGTTATATCCGTATTCACGGTCTCGGACACGAAATCAGGCGTCAACGGGTAGACGGTGTCGGTCTCCGCGCTGGTGAAGAGGGCGGCGAACAGCTCAGCGTCGCCCTGCCGGGCGCGCAGCTCTTTGGTGACGATCGAGTATTCGGCGTTGACGAGGATCCGTAATGCCTCACCAAGTCCACGGCCGTCGTCGGCCGCGGTGGCGAGGCCCCGATCCAAGCGCTCCTCAGCGCGGAGTTTGGCCAGGTACAGCCGGACCGCCTCGAAGAACTCCAGGTCCGGACGCAGTCTGCGCAGCCGGTCCTCGCGCGGGCAGTTGCTGAACGCCTGAGCGAGCTCCGACCGAGAACCGCGTTCATCGCGACGGCCGGCTGGTTGCACCGTTCACGGCGGCGGCCTCAAACCTGGTGTGAGGGTCTCGTGGCCGGTCGCCCGAAGGTAGGCCAGCACCGCCAGAACACGGAGGTTGACGTCGGAGCGGCCGTGGTCTCCCGCCTCAGGCAGGCCGAGTTTCCGCGAGATGTTGGTGGCATGCCCCTCGACGGTCTTGGTTGTGCAGCACAGCCGGCGGGCGATGGCGGTGTTCGAATCGCCTTGGGCCATGTAGGTGAGCACGAGACGTTCCCGCGGCGTCAACTGGCCGAGTGGGTCCACCTCCCGCGGCCTGGACATCACGCGGCGGACCACGTCCGGGTCGATGACGACGTCACCGGCGCAGACCCGGTGGATAGTGTCGATCAGGTGATCCGCGTAGTGCACCCGGTCCTTCACCAGGTACCCGACGGCGCTGACCGCGGACTCCAGCAGCCGCACCGCGTAGGACGTCTCCGCGTAGTGCGACAGGACAAGCAGCGCCACGTCCGGGTGCGTCGTGCGGATCTCGGCGGCGGCGCGCAGCCCCTCGTCGGAGTGCCCGGGAGGTAGCCGGATGTCGAGGATCACCACGTCCGGCGGGTCGGTGGCGACGAGCCGTAGCAGCTCGTCCTTGGTGGTGGCTTGGCCGGTGACCTGGACGCCCCGGCTCGTCAGCAGCTCGGTGAGCATGCCACGCAGCAGCCCCGAGTCCTCGGCGATCATCACACGCACGGCAGCTCCGCGACCAGCCGGGTACCGCCGCCGTCGGGGCTGTCCAGGCGCAGCGTGCCGCCGAGCGCGGCCACCCGGTCCTCGAGGCCGCGCAGGCCGGTGCCGGCTGCCGGGTCGGCGCCTCCGGCGCCGTCGTCGGCGACCTCCACGACGAGCGTCGAACGGGCGATGGTGACCCTGACCCAGGCGCGGCCCGCCGACGCATGCTTGTACACATTGGACAGCGCCTCGGTGATGACGAAGTACACGGTGCGCTCGACCCGCTCAGGCAGGCGCCGGGTCGGCACGGCGAGGCTGACCGGCAGCGGCGCACGTTCGGCGATGCCCTCCAGTGCGGCGGCCAGCCCCTCCTCGGTCAGCGCCGGCGGGTAGACGCCCTCGGCGAACTCGCGCAGTTCCTGGATCGACTCGAGCAGCTGCCCGCGGGCGCGGGCGAGCAGGCTGCCGGCCGCCGGGCCGGCGCCATCGGTGCCCTCGAGGCGGGCGCGTTCCACGAGCATCGCCGCGGCGAGGAGCTTGTGCTGCACGCCGTCGTGAAGGTCCCGCTGGATGCGTCGGCGCTGGTCGTCCATCGCGACGATGTGCCGGACCCGCTGCTCGGCGTTCTCCAGCGCCAGCCGGGCCGCGGCCGCGACCGCTTCGACGAGTTGGCCCTGGTCGAGCAGGCCCGCGCGGTGGGTCAGGAAGACGTCCCGGCCGACGGCGGTGACCACGTGCCCCGCGGGCAGGGACGGCACTGTCCGGCCGCGGGAGTCGACGTAACAGTCGCCGAGCCGGAAGTACAGCTCGAGACTCGGGTCGTCGAGCGCTCGCGCGACCGCGGCCCGCACCGGCTCAGGTCCGGGTGCGTCGGCGAGATGCAGGACCAGATCGGCGACCCGGGTCCGGTCGAGTCGACGGCGCAGCGGGCCGGACACGACGAGCACCGGAACCAGCAGCAGCCCGACGGAGTAGTTCAGCACCAGGGCGGAGAGCCGGTCGGCGCCGGCCAGGTACGAGATCGACAGGGCGGCACTGCTCCAGGCCATGCCGATCGCCACGAGCCACAGTGGACGCAGTGACCTGCCGGGCTGTTGCCGGGCGCCGTTCCACCGCCAGGCCACCACGGCGACGAACGCGACGTTGATGACGACGTTGAGCGCGCTGGCGGTGACGGTCCACCCTGACCTGGGCAGCACCCCGGCTGACTGCAGGTCCATCGCGTACCTGCGCTCCCACAGGTACTGCGCGCCGCGAACAACCGGGCAGGCCGCGTAGGCGACCGCGACCAGCACGCGTTCCGCGCGGCTGTCCAGTCTCCCGGTGGGCACGCTCAGCACCAGATGCGCGATGACGGCGCCGGAGACGTACGCCAGGCAGAACCCGATGCCGAACAACACCGGGTTGTCGAAGACTCGGTAGTCGCCGAAGTACCAGGTGATGCCGGCCCAGACCAGCAGCCGTCCGCTGCGGTGAGCCGGACGGTACAGCCGGACCCCGGTGCCGACGAGGACGAGGACGATACCGGCCGCCTGGCTGGGCAGCCAGACGGCGAACGAGTCGACCGGCTGACGGCGCCACGCCGCCTGCACGACGAGCAGCGCCACGAGGAGCCCGGCGGCACCCACGACCACCGCGAGCATGCGCTCCGGCGCTCGGATCCGGCGCAGCCGCAGTCCGGGTCGCACGGTCCACGCTGTCGACCTCACCACGTCAATCTACGTGACTCGATTGGCGCCGGGACCGGGAGGCGGGGCCTACGGGTTCGCCACAGACCCCGCCCCGGGTGCGGAAGGCTATTCGGTGCCGGCGAACGTGACCCGCCAGTATCGCGAAAGATCGAAATCGCAGTTGTACTGCACGGCCGTGGCGTTGAGGGCGGTGCTGGCACCGGCGATCGTCAGGCACAGACCGCTGTTACGGTTGAGCAGCTTGTATGTGCCGCCCGACCCCGACATCAGCAGCCAGCGGCGGGACGGGTCGGTGTCGCAGGAGTACTGCACGGCCCTGGCGTTGACCGCGGTGCTGCCACCGGCGATCGTCAGGCACAGCCCGCTGTTACGGTTGACGATGTGGAAGTCCGGGCCCGCGTTGCCGCCGGTGACGAACTTCCAGTAACGGGACGGGTCGGTGTCGCACGTGTACTGGACGCCGACGGCGTTCGGCGAACTCGACCCGCCTGCTACGGTTAAACACAGGTTGCTGTTGGCGTTGACGATGCGGTAGAGCGGGTCGCCCGACGCCGCGTGGGCCGGCGTGGCGGCGCCGATCAGGGCGAGGCCGACCGCGCACACGGCGGTGCCGAACCGCAACGCCAGTTTCATGTACTTGCGCCTGATACCTGTCATGCATGGCTCCAGTCGGAGATGAAGGGTGGAGGTGTCGGCACGCGCCGACGCTGAGAAGCCTCACACGACGCACCGCCACCCGTACCCGGGAAAACCCGGAGGCGCCGCACGGGTTTGCCCCGTTGAAGCAGGCGACTGGGTACGATCCGCTGCCCGTACCCCTCGAGTCGGAAACCCGGCAGGAACCGGTCGAACCCCGGCCGCAGCGCGGGCGTGCGTCGTGGCAGGACCGATCGGGGGGTGCCACATGTCGCGGATCGCGGCACTGCTACTGCCAGGCAGCGACCGTGACGAGGACGCGGAGATCCTTGCCCTGCGGTACCCGGCCGACGGCGTCAGTTGACCCAGCTCCCAGCACATCATGCCGAGGTCGTTGACCGTTACGGCCTCAACCCCGACAAACCTTGCCGGTCCAGGCAGTGCGACGTTCGACGTCCGGGACGCGCCGGGATGGCAGACTGCGGAGCGTGGGCACGATTGACGAGATGTTCGTGGAACTGGCTGCGGTGCCGGCCGGCCAGGACCGGCAGTGGCGGTTGTGGGACGCCCTCTTCAAGCTCGACCCGGACGCCGGCCCGCCGGCGCGCACCCCGCCGGCGTGGTTCACGCAGGCGGTGGCGGAGGTGGTCCGGTTCGCCGCGACCCGCCACCTGGACACCCCGGTGTTCCGCGGAATCCGGACGCTGGAACGTCACGGCGTCGTGCACCTTGCGCACGACGAGGCCTACACGTTGACCTTGGTCGGCAGCCTCGGCGACCGCCGGCACCCGCAGCTGCGCCTGGACGCGATCCGCGCCGACGCCGAGCTCCGCGACACTGTGCTGTGGACGGTGTTCGAGGTCGAGGGTGGCGGCGAGGTGAGCCTGGCCAACATCGACAAGTACTCCCGGCCGGACTGCACTTGGACCGAGACGTTCCGGGTCCTTGTCGCGGATGGCACGCTGCCTCGCGACCGGGTTCTGTTATCGAGCCTGCAGGCGCTCGGGCGGGAATTCAGCTCATAGCGGGCTGGGTTCTAGTCGCGTATGTACAACAACTTAGAGCCGGG
>Ga0302322_100006485_pt1 | contig 10378 bp, 7 predicted proteins | sample Fen_T0_2_FD_203757 | JGI IMG/M metagenome (GOLD analysis project Ga0302322, IMG submission 203757) | Peat permafrost microbial communities from Stordalen Mire near Abisko, Sweden - Fen_T0_2 | ecosystem: Environmental > Terrestrial > Soil > Wetlands > Permafrost | place: Sweden: Abisko... | reverse complement strand
TAAACTTCTTTGTGATTGGCTAGAGAAAGAGAAAAGACTTGAATGCATTTTGCCGAAAGGCGGAGTAGTTTGTTTCCCGAGATTTAAAAACCCTGAAACCATCGACCTTAAAAAATTTTATTCCGTATTGATGCAAAAATATAAAACGATGGTAGGACCTGGCCACTGGTTTGCTATGCCCGACTTTTATTTTAGACTTGGATTTGGCTGGGTTGATTCTATAATTTTCAAAAAAGGACTTGAAAATTTAAGCAAGGCGATGAGGGAGAGTTCCAGATAACCTCATTTTGTCAATTGCTTATAAGCAGTTATAAAATGAAGAAGGCACTAACCCAAAGCCTCCACTTCTTCTACTTCGTCAGGCATCATTTTCTTGAAGAGGTTTTCGATACCTGCTTTTAATGTGATGGTTGAGGAGGGACAGCCGCTGCACGATCCTTGCAACGTAACCGTCACGCGTTTGTTCGTGTATGAATGAAACGTAATAGCTCCACCATCTTGCTCCACAGCCGGGCGAATGTATTCATCCAAAATGGTTTTTATTTTTTTGATCGTTTCAGTTTCTTCTTGCTGAGGAGCAGCTTCTTCTTTTTTATCAAGGATCAATTTACCTGATTCAAGAAAAGTGCGAATATGGTTTTTCAACGTGTCCTGAACTTCAATCCACTCTACATCTTCTTTTTTAGTAACCGTAATAAAGTTGCTCATGTAAAATACGCGCTCCACGAAAGGGTACATGAAAAGCTCCTGGGCTAAAGGCGCATCCTCCGCTTCCGCAGGGCTTGGAAAATCAAAACTCATTCCATCGGGTACCAACATTTCATTTACCACAAATTTGAGAGAATTGGGGTTGGGATTGCTTTCCAAATAGATATGAATGGTTTTCGGTGCGGCCTGTAACATAATTGGTTTGCTTGTATTTTCTACCAACAAAAGTACGGAAATAAAGTTCAGGGATGGTTATTCGTTAAACGTTATTAGTTAATCGAAAATGCAGAAGACTGTATTGCCATTAACGGATATAACCATTAACGAATAACTAATTCCTATTATCTTCACGCCCTATAAATCACCTATTTGTGAAACTCAAATCACTTTCCCTTCTCATTTTCGTTTTTGCTACGATTGCCGTCTTTGCAGGTCTCGCCAATTATTATCATTGGGTTGAAATCAATAGTTCTTTGCTTGCCGCAACCCGATGGATTGTTTGGTGTCTGCTAATTTATTTGGCCATCCTAAAAAAATCACTGACGCCCTGGATTGTAACGGCCATGTTTCTCGGTTGCGAGATTGGTTTTTCTTTTCCATCCATCGCTATCCATCTGGATGTGTTGAGTAGCATTTTCCTGCGGCTAATAAAAACCATCATTGCTCCTCTTATTTTCTCAACGTTGGTGGTGGGAATTGCCGCGCACTCCAATTTGAAACAAGTAGGAAGAATGGGGTTGAAGGCGATTCTCTATTTTGAAATCGTAACCACAGCAGCTTTATTCATCGGTCTGGCTGCGATCAACTTGACGAAAGCCGGCGAGGGCGCACACATTGAAGTGGCAAAAGGACAAGAGCAGCGTGCAGAAAAATTATTAGAGCAGAAAGAATCGCACGATGTCGTCCTCGATATTTTTCCAGAAAACATTGCGAAGGCAATCGCGGGTAATCAGGTGTTGCAAGTAGTAGTGTTCACTATTTTGTTTGCCATTGCCCTGGCGATGCTCAGCGAAGAAAAAAGAAAACCGATGTTGCAGTTTGCGGAGAGTCTCTCGGATGTCATGTTTAAGTTTACGCACATTGTCATGTACTTCGCGCCGTTTGCCGTGTTGGGTGCACTGGCGTATTCCATTGCTTCCTTTGGTTTTGATGTGTTGAAAAATTTAGCATTGTTGGTAGCAACATTATACGGAGCATTGCTAGTTTTCATCCTTATTGTTTTGGTACCGATAGGCCTGATCATCAAATTGAATTTTAGAAAATTTATAAATGCAGTATCAGAGCCGGTGGCGCTGGCGTTCTCGACGGCTACCAGTGAGTCGGCGCTTCCCCTGGCGATGGAGAATTTAGAAAAAATGGGCATCCCGCGAAAAGTGGTTGCCTTTGTATTGCCCACGGGTTATAGTTTTAATTTGGATGGGAGCACACTTTATCTTTCACTCGCTTCCGTTTTTGTCGCGCAGTTGGCTGGAGTGGATTTAAGTCTTGGGGAACAAATAAAAATGGTATTGATTCTCATGCTCACCAGCAAAGGTGTGGCGGGTGTACGTGGCGCTACGTTTTTAATTTTAGTAGCTACAATAGCCGACATGGGCATTGATCCGCACAAAGCGTTTGTAGTATTGGGCGTAGACGCGATCATGGACATGGCGCGCACCGGCACCAATGTACTCGGCAATTGTTTAGCAACTGTGGTGGTAGCGAAGTGGGAAGGGGAGTATAAGGATTGATTCTTAATGATCAAGAATAGTCAATACTGACCGTCATCAAAGTTATATCACTGCTTACTTTGAACTCAGAATTCTAATTCATAGCTGTAACCTATTGGTGTATTAAAAGTATACTATCGATAACTGAATTTATCTATGGACGGACAGGTTCACATGATGATCTTCTTGCTCGTTACTTTGAATTTAAATATTGTTAGCGGACAAGGTAACTACAGCAGTAATCATTCATCAGGTATAGTAATAGTAAAAGTAGGGGTTATCAATGAGCAAATTTCCAAAGATTGGAAGAATGCCATTGAAAGCAGAATGACCCCAAAAGAACTTGACTCAATGTCATCTTTAAAAAGACCATTGACGAATGAAGAAAATTCATGGATAAAATTGATTAAGTCTAAGACAAATCGATGGAATTTATTTAGAGATTCATTAGCGACTCCATTTAGCAGACCACGAGTGACTGATACTGTATGTGTATTGCTAGGAGCTTTTGGAGTTGATGATGCATTCACCTATAAGTACAATACGGTTTGTTTTGATTTGACTGCCTTGCAAAGGGTTTATGGAAATTCTTATCTTCCAGAAAATCAGGATAAGATTGATAGAATATTTGCCCATGAATTCACTCACTTGCTGCATAAAGATTGGGTCAGTAGAAATAAATTTTTGTTAAAGACTTTCAAGGACAGTGTTTTGTGGGAGTGTCTTTATGAGGGGATAGGAATGTATAGGTCGTTACCAAAAAAATGGCTCCCTCAAAATGGAGTCTTACCAGAAATATCTAAGAATGCACTTGATGAATTGTGCCCGATATTTGTTGATCGCCTTACAACTATTGAGTCATCTGGTGGCTTGTCTGAAGCTGATAAGAATCGAATAAGAGCCAATCTTTCACGAGGTACTGTGTCTAAAAAATGGGGAGCCTTTACAGTGGCCATGTGGCTTGCTTTGGAGGCAAATGGAGATGACAGGAAATTGACATACTGGATTAATGGTAACGTAAATTCGATTATCATTCTCGCAAGGAAATATTTGACGGGAAGTAATAAGGAAAAATTCGAAAAAATATTTCCCAGTGATGTTAAACATTAATGGTAGAATTAACGACAAATTATTCCCATCTGACTTCGGTTGTATCCCTTAAAATTATTATTAGTTGCCAGTCGGCAACTTCTTGGTGACATCTGTAATCGTGAAGTGGAAGTATAAATATTGCGTCAGGTAGTGTTTTTCTCTTAATCATCAATTTGCAACATGACAAAAATCACCCTCGCTGTCATAAGAAAATAGGAGAGAGTTCGGTAGTTTGCAAGCACTATTTTCTATTTTCATTGTGAAACAAATCCTTATTACTTCTTCGTTAGTGCTCGCACTTGCTGGTTGCTCCAGCAAAAAAGAAATTATCCATCCAGAATTTCAAACCATCACCGAGTCGGTTTATGCATCGGGTGTAGTAAAGAGCCGAAATCAATACCAGGTTTTTGCCCCCACGCCAGGCGTGATCGGTAAAATTTATATCACGGAAGGCGACCTCGTAAAGCGCGGCCAACCTATCGTGCAAGTCAATAACAGGGCTACACAATTATCAAAAGACAATTCACAGATTGCGGCCAATTACAATGCGCTTCAGAACAATGAAGACAAACTCACTGAGCTACGATACAACATTGAGGTGGCGAAGGAAAAGAATGAAGTTGACTCCCTCCTTTTCGCTCGTCAGCAAAACCTGTGGCAGCAAAATGTAGGAAGTAAGGTAGAACTTGAGCAAAAAGAACTCAACGCCAGGAATTCCAAGGCAGGTTATGAGAACGCCATACTTCGCTACGAGCAATTAAAAAAACAACTAAATTTTTCCGCACGGCAATCAGAAAAGATTCTTGAAATCACTTCTTCCCAAGCGAATGACCTTGTTGTGAAAAGCGAAGTGACCGGCAAAGTATTCAGCGTACTAAAAAAGCAAGGGGAGATGGTGACGTCACTAACTCCAATTGCCATTCTGGGGGAGAGCAATAATTTTTATCTCGAACTACAGGTGGATGAATATGATATTGCGAAAATCAGCGTGAATCAAAAAGTGATGATCACGATGGATAGTTATCGTGGAAAAGTCTTTGAAGGGGCGGTAACTAAAGTTTACCCGATGATGAATGAGCGATCAAAGACATTCACCCTCGAAGCGGTATTCACCAAAGGGCCTGAAAAAATTTATCCGAACTTGACTGTTGAAGCTAATATCATCATCACTACCAAGGAGAAAGCGCTTTTAATTCCGCGCAATTGTCTTCTTGAAGGAGACTATGTGATTATGGAGAGTGGAGAAAAACGCAAAGTGGAAACCGGGTTGATGGATTATCAGAAAGCAGAAATACTCAAAGGACTGACAGAGAATGATGCGATCATCAAACCTTTGCCATGAAAACAAAATTATTGATTGAAATAGCCATCACCATGCTTCGAGCACGGTTGAAGCAAACGTTGGTGGCTGCGCTGGGAGTCACCTTTGGAATTACTATGTTCATCGCGCTGCTTAGCTTCATGAATGGATTGAATGAGCTACTCGATGGCTTAGTATTGAACCGAACTCCTCATGTGAGACTGTACAATGAAATCGAGCCGAATAAAAATCAGGCCGTCTATTTATCCGAAAGTCACAAGCATAATTACAATTTTATTAGTTCGATCAAAGCGGGCAATAGCCGTCAGGCTATTTTCAATTCCAACAAAATCGTCGAGAACCTTGAGCAAGATCCTCGGGTTCTTGGTATTTCAAGAAAAGTCGCTACTCAGGTTTTTTTCAATGACGGTGCAGTTGATATTGCCGGTTTTATGAATGGCATTGAGGTTGGGCAGGAAATTCGGTTTTACAAATTCAGTGACTATGTGACCGATGGTAATCCCATGGATATAAAGAATTTATCAAATAGTATAATTCTTGGCAAGCCGCTCGCTCGCAAACTACTCGCTAACCTTGGTGATGTCATTCAGATCACCACGGTGGAAGGGGAGCGGTTTCCATTAAAAGTTGTTGGCTTCTATGAATCAGGCCTGGCTGATTTTGACAAGACTCAAAGTTTTGCTGCAATTACCACTGTTCAAAAAATATTGGGCAAAAATGACAGCTATATTACTGACATCCAGGTGAAATTGCTTGAAATGAAACAGGCTCCTGCCGTAGCGAAGGAATATGCTTCTATTTTTGAGACCAATGCGGAGGATATTCAAACGGCTAATGCCCAGTTTGAAACGGGAACAAGAGTAAGAAATATCATTTCGTATGCAGTGGGAATTACACTTTTGATTGTGGCTGGCTTTGGTATCTATAATATTCTCAACATGATGATCTATGAGAAGATGGATACCATTGCTATTTTGAAAGCGACAGGGTTTGCCGGCACCGATGTGAAAAGGATTTTCATTTTCATTTCGTTAAGTATTGGATTTTTCGGATGCCTGGTGGGTTTGATTTGTGGAAATGGACTTACTCACATCATCAATCACATTCCTTTCCACCCAACCGCGATTCCTACAATCAAAACTTTTCCGGTTAGTTACAATCCGTTGTTTTACGTGATCGCCATTTTCTTTTCTTTTCTCACCACCTACTTTGCCGGATGGTTTCCTGCTCAAAAGGCCAGCAAGGTAGACCCGGTGATTATCATCCGAGGCAAATAGTATGAGCATCATTCTACAAACCACTGACATCTGTAAAAATTTTCACGACCCTGTGACAGTAGAGATATTGCATAACATAACGTTTACTGTACAAAAAGGAGAGTTCGTTTCCATCATGGGCAAATCGGGATGCGGCAAATCTACTTTGCTTTATATTCTTTCTACGATGGACACAGACTATACCGGTCAGTTGATCATCGATGGAGAAAGTATGGAGAATCGAAAGGAGAAGGAGTTGGCGCGCATTCGAAATGAGAAAATAGGATTCGTTTTTCAGTTTCATTACCTGTTGAATGAATTCACTGTGTTGAAAAATGTAATGCTTCCCGCGCTGCGGTTAGGTAAGTTTTCTGAAGAGGAAATTGTAAACAAGGCAATGAAAAAATTGGATATCCTTGGTATTAAAGAATTAGCAGAGAAAAAAGCAAATCAGCTTTCAGGAGGACAAAAGCAACGGGTGGCTATTGCGCGGTCGCTCATCAACGATCCCATCATCATTATGGGCGATGAACCTACCGGAAACCTGGATAAAAAAAACAGCCAAATTGTTTTTGATACCTTCAAGCAACTGTCGTTGGAATTTCACCAAACATTATTGATTGTTACACACGATCCTGCCTTTGCCGAAGGCACACAACGCATTATTGAAATGGAAGATGGGAAGATTGTGAAGCAGTGATTTATAGCTTACCAGCTTTTTCTTCTCTTTATATAAATGAAAAACGGGAACTGCAATTGCTCGCTGTTCCCGTTTTGTTTTGCCATCGACCGTGGTCTCTGTAAAACGCTAACTCTCGTATCACAAACTAAAACTTGCCTCATCTGTCTTGCGACAGACACTCTGGGTCTCGTGCTGTTGGCAGTTTCCCGAAGGCCCTTACCGCGAGCGCAATCTTTTCACTCCGGCTTTTTTGTTCATCATTTTCCGGAGAAAATAACTTTTTGTTTGCCGGTGCTACTGATTTTTTTGTCAGTGACTGAATTAGTGATATGAAGATATATTGCAGAGTTGTGCCTGCATAATAAATTAAGAAAAAGAACTCAACAACTTTTGCACGGAGTTATTCACAATCCAGACTTTTACTAAAGACTTAAGAAATTATCTTTCCTGTACAGTTTCATCCGGCCATCCCGATCACATTTGGGTTCAGTACCGCTTTTACTATCTTAGAACATAATCCAAAAATTAACTCACAATGAAAACTGCAACTCTACTCTTTGTTTTAATGTGCTCTATCGGTACCCAGGCACAAACGGCATGGACTCCCGGTGTTATGATTAAATTCAAACGTGTCGGTGGCACTGATATCACTGCCGATGGAAGATTCATTGCATACACCATTTCAACACCGATGATGGAGGGTGAGAAATCAGAATTCCTTACACACATTTGGGTGGCATCAGCCGATGGTAAAATAAATTCACAATTTACCCAAAGCGATAAATCGTGCACGAGTCCAAAATTTTCTCCTGATGGCAACTACCTCGCCTTTCTTTCCAGTCGTGGCGGTGGCGAAAACAAAACACAAGTGTGGATGATGAGAGTGGCAGGTGGAGAAGCTGAAGTAATCACTAAAGTAAAGACAGGAGTAGAAAGCTTTAACTGGTCTCCGGATAGCAAACGCATTGCCTACACCATGCGCGATGTAGAAACAGATCAAGAGGAGAAAAACAAAAAAGAAAAGAGAGATTGGCAACTCATTGATATGAATTTTAAATATAACCACCTCTACACCATCGCCATCGACAAGAACGCCAAAGGTGAGCGCACAGTTAAGCGTCTGACAAAAGGAGATTTTCATATCGGCAATTTTAATTGGTCGCCAGATGGAAAGACGATTGTGTTTGATCATCAAGAAAATCCTGTTGCGGACATGTGGACAACTACTGACATCTCCACCGTGGCCTCCGACAGCAGTGCCGTAAAATCGTTGGTGGCAATGAAAGGCCTTGATGCCAACCCGATGTATTCACCCGATGGACAGTGGATTGCTTTTTCTTCTGATGGAGGTGAAGCACGTTGGGCAAGTGCCAATGACGTGTATCTTATTTCTGCAACTGGTGGGCAACCAAAAAAATTAACGGAAACCCCGGATCGCCAGGCAAGTTTAGTAAAATGGTCGCAGGATGGAAAAGAGATATTCTTTACAGAAGCAGATCACACTTCTTATAGGGTGTATGCGCTACCTGTAAACGGTGGCAAGCCGAGAGTAATTAGTGCAGGTCCGGGTAATTTTGGCAACGTCTCCTTCAGTGCAGATGGAAAGATGATGGCCTTTGTTCAATCGATGACGGAAGTAGCACCAGAAGTGTTCGTAACCCCAATGCTGAAATTCGAACCAAAAAAATTATCCGATGCCAACAAAGATTTTCCTAAGCTGGCGCTAGGCAAAACTGAGGTGATTAAATGGAAATCAAAAGATGGAAAGGAAATTGAAGGACTGCTCACCTACCCGGTGAATTATAAAGCCGGCCAAAAATATCCATTGGTCCTGAATATCCACGGTGGGCCAACGGGTGTGTTTGTACAAACCTTTACCGCCGCAGGAAGTATTTATCCTATTCAGGCATTTGCACAGCAAGGGTATGCGGTGTTACGGCCCAACCCTCGCGGTAGCAGTGGCTATGGAAAAGATTTTCGTTTTGCTAATTACAACGACTGGGGCTTTGGTGACTACGATGATGATCAAACGGGAGTTGACAAAGTAATTGACATGGGCGTTGCTCACCCCGATAGTCTTGTGATTTGCGGCTGGAGTTATGGTGGCTACATGACTTCATTCACGGTGACGAAAACGAATCGTTTTAAAGCAGCCAGTGTGGGAGCGGGTGTTACCAACTTAATGAGTTTTGTGGGCACAGCTGATATTCCCGGTTTTCTTCCGGATTATTTCGGAGGTGAATATTGGAATAGGATGGATGTGTTCATGAAACATTCAGCGATGTTCAATATCAAGAATGTAAAAACGCCTTCACAAGTAATCCATGGCGAGCGTGATATTCGCGTACCGCCATCGCAAGGCTTTGAATTTTATACCGCGATGAAACGACTGGGTGTACCCACGGAGATGATCACGTATCCACGCACACCGCACGGTCCGCAGGAACCTAAATTTGTTCAGGATATTGGTGAGCGTATCGTCATGTGGTTCAACAAGCAGATGAGACAGAAAACATTATCAGTTTCTGCTAAGTAAGTAGAGAAACTATAATCTGAATTGCATGGTAAGCAACACTCCAAATTTTCTGACATCCGGTCCATCGAGGTAGTTTAGGCGATGAACAAAATCTACGCGAAAGAATTTGAAAATATTTTCGACTCCGTAGCCTAATTCTACATAGGGTTTTCCTGGTGTGAAAAATTCTGTTTTAAGTGCGGGGTCACCACTGGGGGTAGAGCTTGCAATCAAGGCCTGATTGGAATTGCGAAGACTACCATAGATTACATTGGCGGTGCCCACCAGCCGCCATTTCAATCGATTCATCAAGGGGATTCGATTTATAATGAGACCCTCAAAGTATTGCCGATAGTGCATGGAAACAGATTTATCACTAACAAATTCTCCGTAGTTCATTAAGTTGAATGTAAAAGCAGAATAGACCGGTGCCTGATTTCCTAAATGCACTGTTAGCAATGGATAAGGCAAATTATCGTAAATGTATTCACCATCAATAGTAATAAACCCGGTACCTAAAGGCCCCATGTTCAATTTTTGTTGAACGTTTAATAAAACCTTATCATAGTTAAAGTCGCTTCCGAAGATTCCTCTTATTCCATGCGTATATCGGAATGTAAGTGCAGGCCAATTTCCTCTCCCCAACCTGACCCGATTATTTCCATTTTGAATAAAAGTTTCATTGTGTGCATAACGTGCTTCCATGAAAACCTCGGAAGCTTCGAATTGATCTAAGACCGATGCGTTGGAATCAGAAGGGTTATGATATCCAAATGCGTAAGTAGGATCGAATGTCCAGTAGCGAAAGGCAATCCGTCCGGAAAGATCACGTATGAATTCACGATGGAATGATGCAAATCCTTCTTCGTAATAGTAAGCTCGGTGGAACCTGCCCCATTGTGCGGCACCAACAAATAATGGACTTGTACGAACAGCTTCTTCATCTACGCCGAGACGGACAATATCTTTTCTTATACGAAAGGTTACGGTTGTCCAGTGGTTGCGTGATAATATCTGCTTGGTAGAAAAAGAGAACTTCAGTTTTTCATCCTGAAAGCCATAAGCAAGCGTTCCGCTATAAACTATTTTTTTACT
>Ga0302322_100006484_pt1 | contig 10380 bp, 9 predicted proteins | sample Fen_T0_2_FD_203757 | JGI IMG/M metagenome (GOLD analysis project Ga0302322, IMG submission 203757) | Peat permafrost microbial communities from Stordalen Mire near Abisko, Sweden - Fen_T0_2 | ecosystem: Environmental > Terrestrial > Soil > Wetlands > Permafrost | place: Sweden: Abisko... | reverse complement strand
GTAGACGACGCCGCCCTGCTCCTTGATGGCGGCCACCGTGTCGGCGAAGGTCATGCCGCCGGGGATGGTGCGCTCAAGGAACAGGCCGATGACCTCGCCTTCACAGGTCTTGACCTCCTCGCCGACGATCACGCGCACGCCGTAGCGCTCGGCGATCTCCCTCGCTTCGAGGCCTCCGGCGGCGCTGTCGTGGTCGGTGATCGCAACGACGTCCAGGCCTACCTCGCGAGCGCGCTCCAGGATGTCGGCCACGGGCATCACGCAGTCCTTGCTGTGATGTGAATGGATGTGGAAGTCGGCGAACAGTTCGCGCTGCTGGCGGCGGCGGCGCGGCAACGGCTGCCTCCGCCGCCCCGCGACCTCGTCGTACACCCCTTCGATCTCCCCGGCGACGCGCTCCCAGTCGTAACGGCGCACGCCGCGCAGCCCCTCGTACGTCAGGCGGACACGGGACCCGGGGTCGTCGAGAAGCCCACGCAGCGCGGCAGCCAAAGCCCGTGGCTCGCGCGGGGGGACCAGCAGCCCGTCCACGCCGTCGTGAACGACCTCATCGTAGCCGGGGACCCGCGACGCCACCACGACGGCGCCCGCGGCCATGGCCTCGAGCAGCGCGACCCCGGCCGTCTCCGGTCCCAGCGACGGCGCGCAGAACACGTCCGCGCGGCGATACAGCTCCGGCATATCCGCACCGGCGACGAGGCCGTGGAACGTGATGCGCCCGGCGAACGCCGGTGGCACGAGACGACCGTAGCGCCGCTCCTGTCCGGCCGCCCCGCACACGTCGATGTGAACGTCACCGGCACGATCCTCGAGAAGGCGCAACGCGCGGAGCAAGACGCCAAGCCCCTTGGGACGCGACTCGGCGCCGGCGAACAACACGCGCTGCGGGCCGGGCTCCCTCGCGTCGCCCGGCCGGAAGCGCGCCAGATCCAGGCCGGGCGGGATCACACGGTAGGCTCCGGGGAAGCTGATCGCCGCCGCGTCGCGGACCGCACGCGACGAGGCAATAGCGCAGTCGAGCGAATCGAACAGGCGCCGCAGCTGCGGCCGCGTCGCCCAGAACGGCGCCAGGCGTTCGGGGTTGGCGTGGAACGTCGCCACCAGCGGACACCCGGCGTGTCGCAGGGCGGTCCAGCCCAACCCGGGCACGAACGGCTCATTGAGATGCAGCAGATCGAAGCTCTCGGCGGCGAGGAGCACGTCGATGTTGGCGATCAGGTCGGCCGGCGCGGCGATAAGCTTCAGAGAGCGGCTCTCGCGTACGGCGTACGTGGCGCCCGCGAAGAAGTAGCGCGGGTAGGGTTCGCCGGGCAGAAACACCGTCTCGCGCTCACCGGTGAGCACGGCCTGCACGCGGCGACGCGCCTCCGCAACGGCGTCGCCGTCGCCGCTCGGTGCGATCACGGTGACGCGGTGGCCGGCCGCGGTGAGTCGCTCGACCAGGGCCTGTACCTGGCGGTTCACCCCCGAGGGCCGCGTCCACAGGAACGGCGTGAGGATACCGAGCTTGTGGCTCATACGATCCATGCTACTCCACGGCGCTCTGGAGCGGCGGCCGGCAGAAGACGGGTGGGCCGACGCCGCACGCGGCGCCGGCCCACCCAGACCTGCTCATCTGTTCCGCCGCGGCTTGAGTCTCGCTCAGCCCTGGCAGACCGCGGTGGCTCCGTAGCCCTCGCCGGCGATGAACTCCTCGGTCATCCGGCGGCATTCGTCGTCGGGATGCTGCACCGGCGGCGACTTCATGAAGTAGCTGCTGGGGCCCTCGAGCGAGCCGGCCAGACCGCGGTCGAGGCCGATCTTGGCGCAGCGCACCGCGTCGATCACGATGCCGGCGCTGTTCGGCGAGTCCACGACCTCGAGCTTGAGCTCGATGTTGAGCGGCACGTCGCCGAAGGTGCGGCCCTCCATACGGATGTAGGCCCACTTGCGGTCGTCGAGCCACTTGACGTAGTCGCTGGGGCCGATGTGCACGTTGTCGGCCCCCATGTCGTAGTCGAGCTGGCTGGTGACGGCGTTGGTCTTGCTGATCTTCTTCGACTCGAGGCGCTCGCGCTCGAGCATGTTGAGGAAGTCGGTGTTGCCGCCGACGTTGAGCTGGCTCGTGCGCTCGAGCTTCACTCCACGCTCGCGCATGAGGCGCGTCAGCACGCGGTGGACGATGGTGGCGCCGACCTGGCTCTTGATGTCGTCGCCGATGATCGGCACGCCGGCCTCGACGAAGCGCTTCTGCCAGTAGGTCGGGTCGCGGGCGATGAACACGGGGATGCAGTTCACCATGGCGCATCCGGCGGTGAGGATCTGCTCGGCATACCACTTGGTCGCCTCTTCGCTGCCGACGGGCAGGTAGTTGACCACGACGTCGGCCTGAGTCTCCTTGAGGATGCCGACGATGTCGGCGGTAGGACCAGGCGCCTTGGTGATGATCTGCGACAGGTACTTGCCCAAGCCGTCGTGGGTCATGCCGCGCACCACCTTGACGTCTTTCTTGGGTACGTCGCTGAACTTCACCGTGTTGTTCGGCTTGGTGAAGACGGCCTCGCTGAGGTCCAGGCCCACCTTGTTCTTGTCGATATCGATGGCGGCCACGAACTCGATATCCTTGATGTGGTAGCCGCCGAGCACGGGGTGCATGAGCCCGGGCACGAAATCGGTCTTCTTGGCGTTCTTGTAGAACTCCACGCCCTGCACGAACGACGATGCGCAGTTGCCCACGCCGATGATCGCAACGCGTACTGGGTTTCCCAAGATCGGTCTACCTCCACTACCTGCGACCGTCGAGACGGTCGCCTGGATTCGCGTCGCCCGAGGACTTTCGCGGCGCTCCCGCCGGGCTCACGATAACGCGCGAAAGTATATCACGGGGCAGGCGATGACCGTTGCCGCCGTGAACGTGCCCTCGGTGTGGAGCTCGGCGAGGCCGCCTCAGGCAGACGACGCCGGGCCATCGCCAACGGCGCGCAGCTTGTGCAGCACGTGGAGCACGCGGTGGACCACGGTGATCGAAGTCAGCAGCGCGAGGAGGTACACGACGTACTCAAGCACGCTGGCCGAACCGATGTGCCATCCGGAGCACAGGAAGCCCACGCCGAGCACGACGAGGCGCTCCGGGCGGGACATGAGGCCGACTTTGCACTCCACTCCGAGCGCCTCGGCGCGCGCGCGCGCATACGAGACCATCTGAGCCGCCCCCATGAACACCAACACGCCGACCATGGGCCACCACTGCTCCCGACGCGCGAAGTAGACGACGAGCGCCCCAGAGATCAGGAGTTCCGAGACACGATCGGTCGTGGAGTCGAGGAAAGCGCCGGCCTTGGTGGGCCCCACGCCGGCGCGCGCCACGGCTCCATCGACGGCGTCGCAGATCGACCCGATGGCGCCCACGATCACGGCCCACACGAAGTGGCCGCCAAGAACGAGCGGCACGACGCCGACGGCCAGCACCAGCCCGAACAAGGTGAGAATGTCGGCCGTGACGCCGAGGCGAGCGAGCACGACCCCGATCTTGAAGAATCCGCGCCGGGCGCCGTCGGTGTAGCGAGTCTTGAGGCTCGTCACGTCAGCCGTCACGCTCGCGCGCCGTGACGACCGGAGAGATGACCTCGCTCGGCTGCGCGTTGAGAGCGAAGACGTAGGCCGCCAGGACCACCAGGCCGCCGGCGACGGCGTCGACGATGAAGTGGTTGCCGGTGGCCACGATGGCAACGAGGACGACGATGGGGTAGGCGAAGCCCGCCCAGCGCAACCGGCGATGGTCGGCCAGCATGAAGACCGCCAGCGCGATGAACACGGCGTAGGCGAAGTGCAGGCTCGGCATGGCGGCGAACGGATTGGCGAGGAAGCCGTCCTCCAGGATGTGTTGCCGCGCACCGTGGAGGAAATTGATGTCGGCCACCCCCGACGTGAAGATCATCCGCGGCGGCGCCGTGGGCAGCAGGAAGAACAGGATGACGGCGATGAAGTTGATCCCGAGGAACCAGTTGCGGAACATGGCCCATTGGCTGCGCCGTTGCGTGAACACCCAGAGCATCGTGCCGATGATGAGTGGCAGATGCAGACCCGTGTAGCTCCAGACGAGGAACTGCATCAGTGGGTCGAAGGCGCTCACGTGGCCCTGGATCCAGGGTTCCCAATAGATGCCGAGGGCCTTCTCGAGATTCATGAAGAACATGCCGTTGGCCAGAGCGATAGCCTCGCGACCCATGACCAGGGCGCGGGAGACGTCGTAGACGGCATAGCAGGCCAACATGATCATGCCTTGGCGCAGCACGTCCTCGCCGCCCCTCGGAGCGATCGAGAACGTGGCGTCGTTGAGCAAGCGGCCGCCAAGAGGATCGACACGCCGATTCACTGTGTGCGGACTCCCATCAGATGAGATACGTGGCTGCGGCCCATAACTTCTGGACGATAGCAGAGGGTCGAAGGCGCGAGCAACTCTTTGGCGGAGGAGGAACGCACCGGAGATGGATGGTGGGCCGTGAAGGATTCGAACCTTCGACCTTGGGATTAAGAGTCCCCTGCTCTACCAACTAAGCTAACGGCCCATCGGTGGCGAGGCGATATGGTACCAGCCTGCCGCCCTCTTGCCAAACGAGCGCGGCGACCCGCATCCGGTGATGGTGTCAGCCCCCGAACACGGAGTGTCCGGCGACCTCGTAGCCCTCTTCCTTCACCGCCGCCTCGATGGTCTCGAGGGTCACGCCGGCCTCGTCGAAATCGACCGCGACGCTTTTCTCGGCGATGTCGACGGCGACCAGCCGGACGCCGCCGAGCGCCCCGACGGCGTTCTCGATGGCCATCTTGCAATGGTTGCAGGAGATGCCCGGCACGTTGAGCACTGCGTGGGTCGGTGTCATGGTGACTCCTTGTCTCCTTCCGGAGAGCCGAGCTCCGCCAGCTTGTAGGTCGCGGAGCGGCCCTCGCCATGGTCGACGGTGACACTGTCCAGTGTCGCCAGAAGCTCGACGACCCTCCCCTCCCCTCCCGGCGTGGAGATGGTCGCGCCCCGCTTGGGGGAGCGCTTTCTGAACGAGACATAGACGCCGTGTTCGTACTTGAGACAGCACATGAGGCGGCCGCAGCACCCCGAGATCTTGGTGGGGTTGAGAGGCAGATTCTGATCCTTCGCCATACGGATCGACACCGGCTCCTGGTCGCCGGCAAAGGTCGCGCAGCAGAGGCTGCGGCCACACGGGCCGTAGCCGCCGACGATGCGTGACTCTTCGCGCGCGCTCACCTGCTTGAGCTCCACGCGCCGCTTGACGCGATCTCCGAGCTTGCTGGCGAGATCGCGGAAGTCGACGCGCTCCTCGGCGTAGAAGGTGAGACTCAGCCTGCCGCCTTCGAACGCCTGGCGAGCCTCGACGATCTTCATCTCGAGACCCATCTCGGCGACGAGCTCACGGCAGACCCGCTTGGCTTCGATTTCGGCTTCTCGATGTAAGGCGACAGCGTCGATGTCGGCGGTGGTGGCCTTGCGGATGACCTTCTTGAGGCCGCGGGGCATCTTGTCCGCGGGAAGCTCGTCCGGACTCTGCACGAGGCGTCCGGAGTCCGCGCCGCGCGCCGTGTCGACGACGACCTGGTCGCCTGTCAGCAGCTCGAGGGAGCCGGCATCGAACTGGTATACCTTGCCGCCGCCGCGAAACACGACGCTGGCGATCCTAGGCACTCTCAGCGACCTCCTCGAAGCGCGCGAACATGGCCTGCAGCGCGAGCTTCTGATCGATGTTCAGATGTAGATCCTTGCGAGTCCGGGCAACGGCCGCCAACAGGCGCACGTAGTAGTCCGGCGTCGCCACGGCCGCTCCGGCGAGCTCGTCGGCGCGATCGCAGTTCCAGAGTACATCGGATGCCCCGCAGGCGACCACCCAGAGGTCGCGCAGCCAAGCCGCCAGAAGGTCGACGGCATCGAGCGCCGCCAGGCGGCGCAGACGCGTCTCCTCGCGCCTGGCGCGCTCTTTGGCGCGGCCCTGATGCCACTTGAGGTCGCGGGGGTCCTGAAACTGCAGCGCGAGCGCGGCGAGGCTTTTCTCGAGATCGGCTTCGATCACGCCCTTCAACTCCAGCTGTTGTTGCTCGAGCACGTTGATGAAGGCCCGTTGCGCATCGGCGGCTTTGGCGCCGCGCACGCCGGAGAGCAGCGACTCGACCTGCTTCAGGAACTCCACCCGACGGCCGGCGCCGCGCGCGTCCTCGGCGAGCCGCGCGGCGCGCTCCACCGACCCGGTGGCCAGCCTCGCGAGCGCCTCGGCCGACGCGCCTTCCAGCCCATACTGCGCGTGGAGGTACGTGGCGACCTGACGGTCGCTGAGCGGGTGGAACTCGATCACCTGACAGCGGGAGACGATCGTCGGCAGCACGCGCTCCGGACGATCGCTGACGAGCAGGAAGAACACATACGACGGCGGCTCCTCGATGCTCTTGAGCAGCTTGTTCGCCGCCGCCGGATGCAGGTACTCGACTTCGGGAATGACCCAGATGCGCCGGTTCGCGGCGAACGGCTTGAGGCTGAGATCGGCGACCACGGGGGCGATCTGGTCGATGCGGATGACGTCGCCCTCGCGTTCGAGCACATGCAGGTCGGGGTGGGCTCCGCGGCGGGCGCGCTCGCACTCGGGGCACGAGCCACAGCCGCCGCACGAGCTGACCAGCGCCACACCCAGTTCGCGGGCGAACGCCGTCTTGGCCAGACCCTCAGGGCCGGCAAGCAGATACGCGTGGCTCAGCGCGTCGGCGCGCAGCGCGCGAGCGAAGAACTCCTTGGCCTGCTCCTGGCCGGGGATGGATTCGAACACGACGCCCCCTCAGGCCCCGACGCGCAGTCCGGCGTCGGCGATGGCCTCAAGCGCCGCCGCCTCGACATCCGCCGCCACCAGGTCGACGCGTCGCGCCCCGTCGATGAGGCGGACGCGCGCGGGGAAACGGCGCGCGACGACCGCGAAGCCGGCGACCACGCGCTGCTGGAAGTCGAGGCCCTCGGCCTCGATGCGGTCGGGAGCTCCCGCTGAGCGTGCGAGGCCCACCACGGGGTCGACATCGAGCACCAGCGTCAGAGCGGGCAGGGCATCATGCAACCCCGGTTCGTTGACGGCCAGCACGGCGTCGATGCCGAGCCCGCGAGCGAAACCCTGATACGCGAGCGACGAATCCACGTAGCGATCGAGAACAAGCACGCGTCCGGCGGCCAGCTCCGGAACAAGCACCCGTTCGACGAGCTCGGCTCGGGCCGCCGCGTAGAGCAGCGTCTCCGTCCACGAAGCCATCTCCTGGGGTCCGTGCAGCAAGAGGTCGCGGATGGCCTCGCCTGCCGGCGTACCACCGGGTTCGCGCACGACCGCGCCCGGCGTCGCCGCCGGCCCCACGGGGAGGCCGCAGGCGGCGAGGCTGTCGCAGAGAAGCGCCGCCTGCGTGCTCTTGCCACAGCCGTCGCAGCCTTCCAGAGTGATAAGGACGCCGCTTGCTTCGCTCACGCCGGTCTCCGTGGCAGATCGCCCCGGGCAGCCCCGGGGGTCAGGTGCTCTTCTTGGTTCGTGCGCGGTACTTCTCTTTGCTCGGGCAGTCGATGTCCACGCACAGTACCCACGGGCGCCCGCGACCGCCTCCGCCGACGACCTTGATCTCAGGCCAGCCGCACTCACCGCAGGTATTGCCGGTGGGCGTGATGGTGCCGCGCTGCGGCAAGGGGAACGTCTGGCCGCAGCCCCGCCGCGGGCGCTCGCCCTCCACGGCAGGCGCTTTTGGTTCTTCTCCTTCTTTGCCCACGCAGGCGGCAAAGCGTTTGCCGGTCTTGCCGCGCAGCACGCGCAGCTGGCCGCCGCAGTTCTTGCACTCGCCCAGCGTGAGGTCCTCTCGCACACCACTCTTGATGCGTTCGCGGATGTCGGCGATGTGACCGTCGAGGAGCTTCCAGGCGTGCTCGAGCATCTGCTGGCTGTCGGCGACGACCTCGTCGCGCCGCAGCTCGCCTTCGCTGATGCGGTCCATCTCGGTCTCGAGCCGGGCGGTCATCTCGCTCGAGGTGATATCGACCGGCGCCTTCTGCAGAGCCGCGTCGAACGCGGTGACCAGAGCCACCCCCAACTCGGTGGGCTCGACGGGATTGTCACGTACATAGTTGCGGTCGTAGAGGTGCTGGATGATGTCGGCGCGAGTGGCTTTGGTGCCCAGCCCCAGCTCCTCCATCTTCTCGATCAGCGGACCCTGGCCGTAGCGCGACGGCGGCTGCGTCTCCTTGCTCTCCTGGTGCACGTCGAGTACCGAGAAGGTATCGCCGGGCTCCACCGACGGCAGCGGCCGGTCGCGCTTGGCGGCGTACTTCTCGTAGACCTCGAGAAAGCCCGGCGTGGCCACACGACTCCCTCGCGCCAGGAACGGTTCCTCTCCGATCCGCACGTCGAGCCGCTGGCCCTCGATCACGGCTGCCGGGAGCAACGTGGCGAGGAAGCGCCGGACGACCAGATCGTAGACTCGCGCCTGGTCGCCGCTGAGCTCCTTCTTGGGGACGCCCACCGGATAGATCGGCGGGTGGTCGGTGGTGCGCTTGCTCCCTCGCGAGGAAGTGAGCTTCTCCTGTGCGGCCAGGCGCGCGGCCGTGGTGGCGACCGGCTGCCAGCCGGCGAGCGCCTGCAGGCTGCCGCGCAAGTCGAGCGACGGCGGATACACGGTGTTGTCCGTGCGCGGATAGCTGATGAGACCGTCGAGATACAGCGACTCCGCGGCGCGCATCACTCGGGCCGGAGACACGCCGGTGCCCGAGGCGGCGCTCATGAGAGCCGTCGTGTTGAACGGCGGCGGCGGGGGCACTTTTCGCGGCCGGGCCTTGTAAGCCGTGACCTCCGCGGTCTCCGCCTGGGCGCCCGCGAGCGCGGCATCGGCCGCCTCCAGCGTGTCGAAACGGCCCTTGGCGTGCGCGACCTCGAGCTTCTCGCCCTCGCGCTGCAGCGTGGCCTTGATCTCCCAGTAGGGCACCGGAACGAAGGCGCGGCGCTCCAGCTCGCGGTCGACGACCAGGCGCAACGTCGGCGACTGGACGCGACCCACCGACAGGTAGTCTGAGCCGTAGCGATAAGACGCCAGCGACATGAAGCGCGTGAGTACAGCTCCCCAGATGAGATCGATGTCCTGGCGCGAATGCGCCGCCTCGGCGAGGTTGAAATCGACCGTCGACGGCTTGGCGAAGGCCGCGTTGACCTCCTCCGGCGTAAGCGCCGAATAGCGCACGCGCACGTGCCGGTCGACGACCGCGGCCGGCAGCATGGCCTTGACGTGCGGATCGCCGGTCTCGAGGCCGGGGCTGGCCGGCGGGGCGGCCGCGGCTCTGCCGCGGCCGGCGGAGCCGGCCTTCTTCTTCTTCTCCGGCTTGTCGTTGGGATGCCGCTTGAGCGCCTCGCCGCGAAGGATCTGAAGCGCCTCGTGGCCGATGAGCTCTCCCTCGCGGTCGTAGTCTGTCGCGATCACCACTGAGGTGGCGCCTTTGGCCGCTTTGCGCAACGCGGCAAGCGTCGTCGCCGCCCCGCCGTCGACCACCCAGGCAAGATCCGGCGTCTCGATCATGTCGCCGAGGTACTTGAGACTCCACCGCCGGTACGTGTTGGGGAACACGGTCTGCATGACGTGACCGCGCAAACCGATGGCCACGGAATCCTCGTCCTCGTAGACGAACTGGTAGGACTTGACCTTCTGCCGGCCGCTGCCGTGCTCGGTGACCGAGACTTTGCCGCCGAGAATATCGGCGATCTTGCGAGCGGCGGAATCCTTCTCTGTGACGATCAGCCTCACGGACCTACCTCAACTGGACACGGCCGGGTGGTCCCGGACGATGGGAGTTAATACCACCGGGCAAACCTCGGTGTCGAGATGACGATGTCGCCGGCCGTCAGGCCAGCGCCTCGACGGCGGCCTCGCGAGTGGCGTGGATGGCGAACACGCGGTCCAGGCCGGTGAGCGACAGCACCCGCTGCACAGGACGGCTGGTGACGACCAGCGTCATGGCGCCGCCGACGCCGCGCACGCGGCGCACTCCGCCGATGAGGACACCCAAGGCGGTCGAGTCGATGAAGGTGACGCCGCTGAGGTCCACCACGAGCTTCTCGACGCCGGCGTCGAGAAGCTCGATCATGCACTCCCTGAACCGGGGAGCCGTGGCGATATCGACCTCGCCGGTAAGGGCGACCAAGCCGAGAGTCCCGGAGAGGCGCTCGGAGGAGATGCTGAACGGTTCGTTCATTTTCCTGTTCCCTTGGTCGGCGACGGCGACGGCGATGCAGTGGGCGTGTTCTTCTTGATCCACGCCCGGACCGTGGGCGCGTCGGGCGAGGCAGGTTCGAGCCTGAGGAACGTGGTGAAAGCGAGCAGCGCCGTATTGGTGTCGCCGGC
>Ga0302322_100006483_pt1 | contig 10380 bp, 6 predicted proteins | sample Fen_T0_2_FD_203757 | JGI IMG/M metagenome (GOLD analysis project Ga0302322, IMG submission 203757) | Peat permafrost microbial communities from Stordalen Mire near Abisko, Sweden - Fen_T0_2 | ecosystem: Environmental > Terrestrial > Soil > Wetlands > Permafrost | place: Sweden: Abisko... | reverse complement strand
ACCGGCAGGCCCGGGCCCAGGCAGCCTGGGCCCTGCAGGCGCTGGCGGCGGTCTATCCTGCCGAAGCCATCGGCCCCGGCCACTGGCGCGACCTGGCTCAGCGGGTCTCCTTCAACCCATCCGGCTTCCTCGCCGCCCTTCCCCACCTCGATCTGGCTCGCCTCCGACAAGACCTGCTGGCGGCCCTGGATGGGGCCATGGCGAACCCGGCCTTCCCCCAGGTGACGGTCTGGCATGGGGGAGACGTGCGACGCATCAGCCTGGTGGCCCCGGGCCATTGGCTGCTGCTCCAGGACACCAGCCCCTTCCAGGCCACGCTGCGCATGCCGGATCAGCCCGAGCTGCACCTGCGGAGCGTGCCGATGGCGGATGGCTTCGTCGCCGCCCTGCCGCCCCAGCCCGGACGGCAGGGGGACGCTTCGCTACGCCTTCAGCGCCATGCGCCAGAGGCCGGGGTTCTCGAGGCCGTCCTGAGGTTCCTGCCCAACCAGCCGGCCCTGCCTCAGCCAGGGCGTCGTGGCCTGGCCCTGCTCACCAACGGACGCGGCGGCATGGCGCGGCTGCACGGCGATCTCGGCGCCATCACATCCAAGTACGACTGCCTGCTGGCGGCCAACCTCCACCCGACCGCGCCCTCCGACCGCCAGGTGCTGGCCAAGCGGCTGCGGGCATGGGTGAACGCGGACGGCTTCATCACCGCCCTGGATGGGCACAACCTGGTGCGCTTCGAAGGTGGGCCGATCGCCCGCTGGACCTTCCTCGCCAGCGCCGGGGACGGACGCTGCGTGGAGCTTTGCCTTGAAGCGGACATGCTGGAAGGGCTGAATGCCGTGCGCCTGCGCTGGTCCCGGCCCGCGAATCCCGGAGGCTCCACGGACCTGCCAACAGAGCTCTCGGTCCGGCTCACGGCGCGGGTCGATCTCGAGGACCGCTCCTTCCATGGAGAAACCCGGTTGGATGCGGGCCTGGAAGCGCATTTCCTATCCAGCACTCTGGTCCTGCCAGACCGGCGGACCGGCTTCCGCTTCGCCCCCGCTGCCGGCCGTCAGCTGGAGGTGTGGGCCTCCGCCGGGGTGTACCACCCCCAGCCCGAGGCCTGCCGCGACATTCCCCATCCGGTGGAGGGCTCCCGGGGACTGGCGGCCTCGGGAGATGCCTGGAGCCCCGGCTGGTTCGACCTGGAGCTGCCACCTGGAGCCGAGATGCGGCTGCTGGTCAGCGCTGAGCACGAAGCCCTGCTGGAGATCCCACCTTTCGAAGCGCCGCCGGTTCGAGACGTCCCGGGATTGCTCGTCCAGGCGCTGCACGGTTTCCTCGCTCGCCGTGATGAGGGGCTGACGATCATCGCGGGCTACCCCTGGTTCCTCGACTGGGGCCGGGACACGCTGATCGTCTGTCGCGCCCTCCTGGCTTCCGGACAGGAGGAGGAGGCCGGCCTCATCCTCCGCACCTTTGCCGCCCTGGAAGAAGGTGGCACCCTGCCCAACATGCTGGGGGCCAACGACACCGCAGACCGCGATACCTCCGACGCGCCGCTCTGGCTGGCCGTGGCCTGTGAAGAGGCGGCGGACCGCCTCGGTGTGGCATTCTTCCAGGCCGAAGCCGGAGATCGCACGGTGCTGGAAGTGCTGACCTCGCTCGGCGAACACCTGCGGGCGGGCGCCCGGAACGGGGTGCGGATGGACCCCGATTCGGGGCTGCTCTGGAGTCCCGCGCACTTCACCTGGATGGACACCCGCTATCCCATGGGCTCGCCCCGGGAAGGCTATCCGGTGGAGATCCAGGCCCTCTGGATCCGCCTTCTGCGGCTGCTGGACCGGCTCTTTGCGCCCAGCGATGGCGAACCCTGGTCCGCCACCGCGGCGCGGGCGGTCGCCTCCCTCTCCGCTTTCTGGCTTGAGGAGCAGGGCTGGTTCGCCGACGTCCTGCTGGCTGCCGAAGGCGTTGCGGCGAAGGATGCCAAGCCTGCGGATCACCTTCGCCCCAACCAGCTCTTCCTGGTTGCCCTGGGGCTGGTGACCGGGGACCGGGCCCGGCGCTCCGTGGCCGCCTGTGCCCGCCACCTGCTGGTGCCCGGCGGCCTGCGGAGCCTGGCACCCCTGCCCGTGTCTGTGCCCCTGCCCATCCCGGCCCCCTGGGGCGGCACGCTCAACGATCCACTCCAGCCCTACCAGGGCCGCTACGAAGGCGACGAGGACACCCGGCGCAAGCCCGCCTACCACAACGGCACGGCCTGGGTCTGGCAGCTGCCCCTGCTGTGCGAAGCGCTGGACCTGGCCTGGGACAGCGAACCCGCCGCCCGGGCCACGGCCCTCGCCTGGCTGGGCTCTGTAGCGCCCCTGCTGGCGTCGGGCTGTCTGGGCCAGCTACCCGAGATCCTCGATGGCGATGCCCCGCACACGCCCAGGGGCTGCGACGCCCAGGCCTGGAGCGTCAGCGAGGCTCTGCGGGTGTGGAAGCTGCTGGGCTGACCCGCTCAGCTGGATCGGTCGGCCGTCCACTGGCCGATGCGAAAGATGACAAACTCCGCCGGCCGCAGCGGTGCGACGCCGATCAGACAGATCAGCCGGCCCTGGTCGAGGTCGGCCTGGGTCATGGTGCTGCGGTCGCACGTCACGAAATAGGCCTCTTCAGGCTTGCTGCCGAGGAGACCGCCGTTCTGCCACTCGTTGAGGAGGAAATCCTCGATGGTGCGGCGGACATTGGCCCACAGCACTTCGCCATTGGGTTCGAAGGCCACCCACTGAGTGCCCCGGTCGATGGAACCCTCCAGGTAGTTGAAGTAGCGGCGCAGGTTGAGGTACTTCCACTGCGGGTCACTGGAGAGGGTGCGCGCGCCCCACACCAGGAAGCCGCGGCCTTCGAACATGCGCAGGCAGTTGATCCCCTCGGGGTTGAGGACCTCCTGCTGAGCCAGGTTGAGGGCCGTTTCCGGGCCCAGGGCGCCGAGCAGAGGCACGTTGGCCGGGGCCTTGGACACGCCCCGTTGCAGGTCCGACGCCGCGTAGATGCCGCACAGGAATCCGGAAGGGGGCAGGTTGATGGTCTGAGGTTGGCGCGCAGAGGTCCCGGCCAGCGGATTGGGCACGGTCACCCACGGATAGTAGAGGGCGGCCTGGCTGGAATCGAGCTTGCTGCGGACCGACCTCACTTCGTCGACCGAAAGCCCCGGGGGTGGATCCAGAACGGCAAAGCGATAGGTACCGGATTGCTGGGCGAAGGTCAGGAACTGGGTCTGGATGTCGGCCCAGGCTGCCCCGTCCGTCGCCCAGCGGGCGGAGTAACCGGGAGCCGCCAGGGTGGACACCTCCTCCAGGGGCCGCAACGTTTCCAGAGCGGCGGCATAATCCGCCGGCGTGGGTGGCGTTCTCGTCCGGTTCGGCCTGGTGCGGGCCACGTACAGCCGCCGGCCACCATTCGCGAAAAAGGCCTGGACGGCATGGGCGACATGATTGCGCTTCAGCTCGGGGGCCATCGAATACGGGAGGTCTGAGCAACTGCCGTAATGGTGTAGGAAGTCCGCCGGGCTGGTCAGCAACGGCGGACGCTTGCCACTGGGCCCTTTCCGGGTCGGTCCGACGAAGGCGGCCGTGCCGGTGCTGATGCCTTCAATGGACCTTGCCTGGAAACTGGTTTCCTCGACAAAGACCCCGGGAGCAAGGTATTCGGGCATGGCCTGCCTCCGCAGCGAAGAGCTCGGGTTCGCAGCCGGAATTGTTGCAGAAAATAGGTTCAATGGCCTCAGGTGAAATCCAGGGCTTGGGACTGATCCTTGCTACGGGCCCTCCGGCACCGGACTCCCGCTATCCTTGGCCTACGAATTCCGGAGGACGACCCCAGCACCTTCCCTCGATGAGGGACTCTGGTTCCCCTTTCCACAAGGACTCCCCAATGAAACTCCGACTCCTCGCCCTCCTGCCCCTGCTGGTCCTGGCCGGCTGCAAGCCCACCGCCCAGGAACTGAAGATCGGCGTGTCGGCCCCCATGACCGGAGACATCTCCGCCATCGGCCAGTCCACGAAGAACGCCATCGCCATCGCCCAGGACGAGATCAATGCCGGCGGTGGGATCAAGGTCGGTGACAAGCTTCTGAAGGTGAAGTTCATCATCGAAGATGACGAGAACAAGCCGGAGTCCACGGCCACTGTCTTCCAGAAGCTCATCAACCAGGACAAGGTGCTGGCCATCATCGGCTCGCAGACCAGCAAGTGCTCCAATGCCGGGGCCCCCATCGCCGAAGCCGCCGGGATTCCGCAGGTCACGCCCTGGTCCACCAATCCGAATGTGACGAAGGGGCGGAAGTTCATCTTCCGGGCCTGCTTCATCGACCCCTTCCAGGGCCGCGTGGTGGCGCAGTTCGCCACGGACAAGCTCAAGGCCAAGACCGCCGCCGTGGTCTACGACGTGGCCAGCGACTACAACAAGGGCATCGCCGAGGTCTTCCGGGACGAGTTCACGAAGATGGGCGGCAAGATCGTGGGCTTCGAGACCTACAACACCAAGGACACCGATTTCTCGGCCCAGTTCACCAAGATCAAGGGCGGCAAGCCCGACGTGATCTTCCTGCCGAACTACTTCAACGAAGTCCCCCTGCAGATCCAGCAGGCTCGGAAGCTGGGCATCACCGCCGTCATGCTCGGCGGTGACGGCTGGGACAACCCCGAGCTGGTGAAGCTCGGCGGCGCGGTCATGAACGGCGCCTACTTCTCCAACCACTACTCGCCCGACATCGACAACCCCATCGCCAAGGCCTTCATCGCGACCTACCAGACCCGCTACAAGATCGTGCCGGACGCGGCCGCAGCCCTCACCTACGATTGCGCCCAGCTGCTCTTCAAGGCCATGGCCACGGCGGGCAGGGCCGACTCCAAGGCCATCCGCGAGGCCCTGGCCGCGACCAAGGGCTTCCAGGGTGTGACGGGCTCCATCACCTACGCCGGCTCCGGCGATCCCGTGAAGGGCGCCGTGGTGATCAAGGTCGAGAACGGCAAGTTCGTCTTCGACAGCGCCGTCAATCCCTGAGCCGACATTGGACACCGTCATCCAGCAGCTGTTCAACGCGGCCCAGCTCGGGGCGGTGTACGCCCTGATCGCCCTGGGCTACAGCATGGTGTACGGGATCATCCGGCTCATCAACTTCGCCCATGGCGACATCTTCATGCTCGGCGGCTTCATCGGGCTGCTGCTCAGCACGCACTTCGGCTGGATGCCCTTCTACCTCCTGATGCCCCTGGCCATGCTGCTGACGGCCCTGGCCGGAGTCGCCATCGAGCGGGTGGCCTACCGCCGGCTGCGCCACGCCCAGCGGATGTCCGTGGTCATCACAACCCTGGGCGTGGGCATCTTCCTGGAGAACCTGGTCCGCCTGACCGTCGGCCCCGAGACCCGCCAGCTCCCCGCCCGGCTGCCGACCGCGCCGGTGCTCTGGCTCCAGAAGAGCCTCGGGGCCTTCGTCACCTGGGACAAGCTGCTGATCATCCTCATCTCCCTGGCCCTCATGGCCGTCCTCTGGCTCGTCATCAACAAAACGCTGCTCGGGACCGCCATGCGCGCCGTAGCGGACAACAAGGATGCGGTGCCCCTGATGGGCGTGAACCTCAACCTCATCATCGCGGCCACCTTCGCCATCGGCTCGGCCCTGGCTGCGGCCGGGGGCATCTTCTACGGCCAGGCCTACTCCATCGATCCCTACATGGGCATCGACCTGGGGTGGAAGGCCTTCATCGCCGCGGTCATCGGCGGCATCGGGTCGATTGAAGGCGCGGTGCTGGGTTCCTTCCTACTAGCGGGGGTGGAGGTCCTCACCGTGGCCTACCTGTCCTCCAACCTGAAGAACGGCATCGCCTTCGGCCTGCTGATCCTGCTCCTCCTGGTCTGGCCCAGCGGCATCATGGGCAAACCCATCCTGAAGAAGGTCTAGCACCGATGCCTCCCGAGCCCACTCCCACGCCCTCAAGGCTGCGTTTCTGGATGGTGTGCAGCGCGGTCCTGGCCCTCGCCATCCCGCTGCAGCTGCTCACGGACGCGGGCCTGTTCCCGGACATTCTCAATCCCTACTACCTGCACCTGCTGACCATCATCGGCATGAACATCATCCTGGTGGCCAGCCTGAACCTGCTGAACGGCTACTTGGGCGAGTTCGCTCTGGGCCATGCCGGCTTCATGGCTGTCGGTGCCTATGCCGCGGCCATCCTGGCAACGAAGGTGCTTCCCGCTTCCGCAGCCCTGCCGCCGGTGCTCGGCACCGTCTTCATCCTGGGTGTGACCTTGGCCGGTGCCATGCTCGCGGCGGCCCTGGTGGGCTACCTCATCGGGCTGGTGACCTTCAAGACCGTGGGCGACTATCTGGCGATTATCACCCTCGGCTTCAACATGATCATCGTCAACGCCATCCAGAACATCGACTTCGTGGGCGGCCCCCGGGGCTTCACTGGCATCCCCAAGAACACCACGTTCCTGGCCGTGATCGTCTGCACGGTGTTGACGGTGGCCATCCTCCGCAACCTGGTGCAGTCCACCTTCGGCCGGGTCTGGGTCTCCATCCGCGAGAACGCCATCGCCGCCGAGCTGATGGGCGTGAACCTCAACCGGGCGAAGAACCAGGCCTTCACCATCGCCGCGGCCTTCGCCGGCCTGGCGGGTGGACTCTGGGCCCAGAACCAGCAGTTCATCACACCGCGGAGCTTCGACTACATCAAGACCACGGAGATCCTGGTCATGCTCTACCTGGGTGGCATGGCCAGCCTGTCGGGCTCCATCCTGGGCGTGGTGGCCTACACGTTGCTGATGGAGCTGCTGCGGAACCTGTTGAGCAGCTTCGCACCCCAGTTCGCCGAGTGGCGGATGCTCATCAGCCCGCTCATCCTCATCGTCATCATGCTGACCCGGCAGTTCGGCCTCATGGGCAACCGCGAGTGGCGCTGGCTGCGTCCGAAGCAGGAGGCCTGATGGTGCTGCGCATCGAGGGCCTAAGCAAAGCCTTTGGCGGACTCACCGCCGTCTCCGGCCTGAACCTGGACCTGGGCGACCACGATATCCAAGGCATCATCGGGCCCAACGGCGCCGGCAAGACCACGGCCTTCAACCTGATCACCGGGATCTACCAGCCGGACAGTGGCAGCATGCGGCTGGGGGACCAGGACATCACGCGGCTCGCGCCGGACGCCATCGCCCGGGCCGGCATCGCCCGCACCTTCCAGAACATCCGGCTCTTCGCCCACATGACCGTGCTGGACAACATCACCATGGCCCTCCATGGCCGCGCCGGCTATTCGCTCTGGGAAGCCGTGCTGCGGACTCGGAACTTCCGCCGCCAGGAGGCGCGACTGCTGGCCGAGAGCCGCGATCACCTGGCCCGGTTCGGCCTCGCGGACCGCCAGCAGGAGCTGGCCGGGAGCCTGCCCTACGGGGAGCAGCGGCGGCTGGAGATCGCCCGGGCCCTGGCCACGGGCCCCAAGGTGCTGCTGCTGGATGAGCCTGCCGCCGGCATGAACCCGAAGGAAGTGGAGGAACTCATCCGGCTCATCCGCCAGATTCACCACGACTTCCCCCTGGCCATCCTCCTCATCGAGCACCAGATGCCCGTGGTCCTGGAACTCTGCAGCCACATCCAAGTGCTGGATTTCGGCCAGACCATCGCCGCCGGTGCGCCCCTGGACGTCACCAGCAACCCGCTGGTGATCGAGGCCTACCTGGGCGAGGCGGAGGCGCCCGCATGAGCACCCTGCGCGTGGAAAACCTCTTTGTGGCCTACGGCGCCATCCAGGCCCTGCACGGCATTGACCTGGTCATCCAGGAGGGGGAGATCGTCTCCCTGCTGGGAGCCAATGGGGCCGGCAAGTCCACGGCCCTGCGGGCCATCTCCCGGATGATCCCCATCAACGGTGGTGACATCTTCTACCGGGACCAGAGCGTGAAGCCCATCCCGCCCCACAAGCTGGTGGCCATGGGCATCGCCCATGTGCCCGAGGGCCGGGGCATCTTCCCTAACCTGACGGTCCAGGAGAACCTGGCCCTGGCGGCCTGGACGCAGAAGGACAGAGGGCGCCTCGCGGCGTCCTACGAGAAGGTCTTCCGTCTCTTCCCGAGACTGGCGGAGCGCCGCAAACAGCTGGGCGGGACGCTGTCGGGTGGCGAGCAGCAGATGCTCGCCATGGGCCGGGCCCTGATGACCGATTGCCGCCTCATGCTGCTGGACGAGCCTTCCATGGGCCTCTCGCCACTGCTGGTCAAGGAGGTGTTCCGGGCGCTGCAGGAGATCAATGCCCAGGGCATGACCCTTCTCCTGGTGGAGCAGAACGCCCACATGGCCCTGAAGATCGCCCACCGGGGTTACGTGCTGGAGAACGGCCGCATGGTGCTCGAAGGCTCTGCCGCCCAGTTGGCCCTGGACCCCCGGGTCAAGGAGGCCTACCTGGGCGTGCAGAAAGCCAACCTGTCCTAGTGCGCTGGCCCTGAAGCGGCCTTGGGATCGATCAGGACGAGGTTGCCGGACAGGATCTTCCTGTTGAGGGCGGGGATGTCACCTGCCACCAGCCCCTGCCAGATCTGGAGCTGGGCCTTGAGCCGCTTCGAGAAAGCCTCATACAAGTCGAGCTGGGCCCGGGTGGGCGCTGAGTCGGCCTCGATCGAATAGCGGAAGCTGTCCAACTGCTCATTGAGCATGGCCGGGAAGCGCAACATGCCCTCCGAGCTCCCGAGCTTGACCTGGATGAGCTCCCCTTCCACCGCGGTCATCCTCGTTTCCAGGGCCTTCAGGTCGGCTGTGAGCTCCCGGCTTGGCGCATCCGAACCCAGGTGGCTGCCGATGGTTTTCAGCTGCGTCCGGGTGGTGCGGATCTCGTTGACGGTCCGGTGCAGGTCGTCGATGAGTGCGCGGGATTTCAGACTGAGATCCAAGGTCGCGCGAAGGTCAGCAGCCTTGGCTGGGCTGCGGGGGTCATTGACGACTTCGAAGGCCTGGGTCAGGGATTTCCCATTCACGGTCAAGCGCAGGGTGTAGGCCCCGGGAAGCACCAGCGGGCCCCAGGGAGGGAGACCCTGGTAGAACGCGCCGGGAATCTGGACTGGCTCCGCATGGCGCAGATCCCACACGAAGCGGTTCAGCCCGGCCATGGCGCTCAACTGATCCATCGGCCGCACCACATCCACCCACTCCGGTGGCTGTTCGGGGCCCCGATCCGCGGGTTTGGAGGAGAGCCGGCGGATGAGTGTGCCCTGCTCGTCGAGGACTTCGAGGGTGACTTCTCCCTTGGGGGCCTCCGGCAACCAGTAGTCGAAGACGGCGCCCTGGGGGCCGTTGGACCCCACCGGGCGGCGGCGGTCGGGGAAGAGGCTGTAGTAGAGCCGCAGGGCCCGGGCCGGAGGGAACAGGTGCGTCTCGGCCGGGGCCAGCGCAGCGGCCCCCCGCAGAGGGCCGAGGTTATCGAGGATCCAGAAAGAGCGCCCGTTCGTCGCGACCACCAGGTCATCCCCATGGACGACCAGGTCGTTGACCGGGGTCATGGGCAGATTGAGCTGCAGGGGCTGCCAGCGGGCGCCATCGTCGAAAGAGACGTACACGCCAAGCTCCGTTCCGGCATAGAGCAGGCCCGCCTTCCTAGGATCCTCCCGCACCGCGTGGACGTAGGCGCCCTCCGGAAGGCCGGTGGTGATGGCGGTCCAGGTCGCACCGTGGTCCCGGGTCTTCCAAGCATAAGGCTTGAAGTCATCGAGCCGATGCCGATCCACGGCCACATACGCCGTGCCTTCGGCATGCGACGAGGCATCGATCTGGCTGATGGTGCTCCACTCGGCGAGCCCCGGGGGGGTCACCTTCTTCCAGGCCTTGCCGCCATCCCGGGTGACCCACACCAGCCCATCGTCGGTACCCGCCCACAGCAGTCCCTTGGCCAGGGGCGAGGCTGCTAGCGCGAACACAGTGTCGTAGTACTCGACGCTGGTGATGTCCAGCTGGATGGGGCCACCGGAAGGCTGCTGCTTGCTCTTGTCGTTGCGGGTCAGGTCGCCGCTGATGGGCGCCCAGCTGTGCCCGTCATCCGTGGAGCGGAAGACCGCCTCGCCTGCCACGTAGAGCACCCCTGGCTCGGTTGCCGGTGCGAGCAGGGGGGAGGTCCACTGGAAGCGGTGGGGCAGCTCCGCCGCGCCGCGCCCGGAGACATCCAGGGGCGCCACAGAGACGTCCTGCGTCTGAGTGGTGCGGAGGTTGGTGCGGCCGATGGTGTGCTCGTTATTCCAGAAGACCGTGTCGAGATCCCTGGGATCCGGCGCCACGGTGCCGGTTTCTCCGCCGAATTCCAGCCAGTCCCGCGGCTCGATCACGCCGGAATCCCCGTAGCTTTTGATGGCGACGGAGGAACTGTCCTGCTGGGTACCGAAGAG
>Ga0302322_100006481_pt1 | contig 10382 bp, 6 predicted proteins | sample Fen_T0_2_FD_203757 | JGI IMG/M metagenome (GOLD analysis project Ga0302322, IMG submission 203757) | Peat permafrost microbial communities from Stordalen Mire near Abisko, Sweden - Fen_T0_2 | ecosystem: Environmental > Terrestrial > Soil > Wetlands > Permafrost | place: Sweden: Abisko... | reverse complement strand
CACCTTCGCGATCGCCTCCGCCTCGCCCTGTGCCCTCAGGACGCGAGCCCGTGCGTCGCCTTCGGCGCGCAGCACGGCTGCCTGCTTCTCACCCTCGGCGGTGAGGATCGCCGACTGCTTGCTGCCTTCGGCGGTGAGGATGGCGGCACGCTTGTCGCGGTCGGCACGCATCTGCTTCTCCATCGACTCCTGCACGCTGCGCGGCGGATCGATGGCTTTGAGCTCAACGCGGTTCACGCGGATGCCCCACTTGCCGGTGGCCTCGTCGAGCACGCCGCGCAGCTGCGCGTTGATGTTGTCGCGGCTGGTCAGCGTCTGCTCCAGATCGAGGCCACCGATCACGTTGCGCAGGGTCGTCACGGTGAGCTGCTCGATGGCACCGATGTAGTTGGCGATCTCGTACGTCGCGGCCTTCGGGTCGGTCACCTGGAAGTAGATCACCGTGTCGATGCTCACCACGAGGTTGTCGGACGTGATGACCGGCTGGGGCGGGAAGCTGACGACCTGTTCTCGCATGTCGATCAGCGGCCGCAGGCGGTCGACGAACGGCAAGATGATGGCCAATCCAGGATTCAGCGTCCGGGCGTACCGGCCCAGCCGCTCGACGATGCCGGCCCGGGCCTGCGGGACGATCCGCACCGAACGGGCGATCACCACGACGGCGAAGACGGCCAGGACGATCAGGCCGATCACGGTTGGCTCAACGTTCATCAGGTCATGCCTCCGACGGACTGGTTGTTTGTTGCGTCGAATCCTCCGGGTGGACCACCGCGGTCGCGCCGTCGATGCGCCGCACGGTCACGTAGGTACCCACCTCGATCGGTTCGGCCGGCTCCGCATCGACTCGGGCGCTCCAGACCTCGCCGCCGATCTTGACCCGTCCACCGATGTGGTCGACGGCCTCGAGGACGAGGGCCCGTTGACCGACCAGGGCGTCGACATTCGTGATGGCCTGTGACGAGCCACGCAGATGCCGCAAGGCGAGGGGTCGCACCGCGAACAGGCCGACCAACGAGATGACGGCAAAAGTGACCACCTGAAGAACGATCTCGGCACCGAGCGCGGCCACACCGGCCGCGCCCACCGCGCCGACCGCCAACATCAAGAAGATGAGATCGAGGGTCAGCATCTCGATGATCAGTGCGACTCCCGCCGCGACCAGCCAGGCCAGTGCCGCGCTCACGAGATCTCGACCTCCACGGTCCCCAACCGTGCCACCGCGCCCTCCTCGAAACTCGGCTCAGCCGACGAACGACCGAGCCGACCCATTGAAGCACCGAACGACGAGACTGATCGGCTGGGAGCCGCCGGAACAGTCATCACGGAAGCTGCAGTCGGCCGTCGTCGAGGAGCGGGAACGAGGGGTTGTAGGCGACCTCCCACACATGGCCGTCAGGGTCGGCGAAGTAGCCGCTGTACCCACCCCAGTCGGTCGCGCGGGGCGGGCTCACGACCGTGCCGCCGGCGAGGATCACCGACTGCACGACCTCGTCGACGTCCTGCGCCCGGTCGCAGTTGAGGGCCAGCGCCACTCCGCGGAAGCGAGGGACCGGCGACAGTGTCTGGTTCGCCTCGTCGGCCAAGTCGTTCTCGCCGTAGAGCGCCAGGATGGCGCCGGCGGTGTGGAAGAAGCTGACCTCGTCGGCGACCGAAGCCGAGGACAGGGACCAGCCGAGGCTGCGGTAGAAGCCAGTGGCACGTTCGACGTCGCTGACTCCGAGGGTGACCATCGAGACGCGGGCGGGGGTTGTCATGCCGCCATCCTGCCCGACCCCGGGCGGCTGGGGCTGCGACCAACGGGTGATTTGGCCTCCTGCGCGGCCGAGGTTTCCGCTCAGTTGCTCATCCGGTCGTGCGGGATCGGGCCGCTCGAGCACGCGTCGGGTCGGGTAACCTCGGGCGGCGGCCTGGGCCGCGTCGCCCTCGTAGCTCAGGGGATAGAGCATCGGTTTCCTAAACCGTGTGTCGCGTGTTCGAATCACGCCGAGGGCGCACCTTGTGTATGCCTCAGCTGATGCTTGACAACGACTTCGGCTGATCCTGAGGCTCCCTGATATGAGGGAGATGAGTGTGGCCGAGCAGCGGCATCGGGCTGTCCTGGCGGTGATCTCCGATGGTCGCACGGTCACTGAGGTGGCTGGTGAATGGAAGGTGAGTCGGCAGACGCTTCATGCGCGGCTGGCTCGATATGAGACCGATGGCCTCGATGGTCTGGCTGATCGGTCGCATCGTCCGGCGGGTTGCCCGCATCAGATGCCGGCCGTGGTCGAGTCCCGGGTTCTGGAGCGCGCCTCCTCGGTCGGCGCGCGTCAGCCGTTGCGGTTGTCGTTGATGATCGCCCGGCGGAGGGCCGCGTCGAGGGTGGTCTTGAACGAAGGCTCGCCGTTGCCGTAGACCGCGATCACGTGCCGCAGGATCGGGAACGAGCTGCCGCCCTGGGCCTGAGTGAAGACCGGCTCGACGTAGAGGACCTTGCCGTTGACCGGGATCGACAGCAGGTTGCCGAGCACGACCTTGGAGTTGCCGCCGCGTTGAAGGGTGAGCGCACCGGCGATCCGGTTGTCGGACTCGATGTCGTTCTGGATCTGCGCAGGGGACTCGAACTCACTGGCTGCCGGGAACTGTAGGAGCGTGAACTCCCCGTAGTCCGGCCCCGGGGTCGCGTCGACGCTGAGGAACGCCGCCAGGTTGCGGCCGTTGAGCGTCACCATCGGCGTCGACAGGGCGTACCGGGCGTCGGTGTCACCCGTGGGAGACAGCGACATGTACACAGACGCCATGGTCGGTGAGGACCCACCGTTGCCGGACCGGGCGGCGTTGAGGCTCTTGGCGGCCGCGACTGTGGGGTCGGCCGGGATCTTCCAGTAGTCGGCGCCGCTGTAGAAGTCGCCCGGATCGGTCACGTGGTACTTCGTCAGCAGGGTCCGCTGCACGTCGAACAGGTTCTGTGGGTAACGCAGGTGCGGCAGGAGGTCGCTCGGGATGGCGGACTGCTGCTGGACCAGGCCCGGGAACGCGCTCTCCCACGACTTCAGCAGCGGGTCGGGGTGGTTGGCCTGGTCCCACTCGTAGAGCGAGACCTGCCCGGTGTAGGCGTCGACGACGGCCTTCACCGAGTTGTGCAGGTAGTTCACCTGGATGTTGGGCTGCTGCACGTTGGAGCCCGACGTGGTCAGCGAGCTCGACGTCGCCTGCTGGAGGTTGATCAGCTGCGAGTTCGGGTAGTTGGCCGTCGAGGTGTAGCCGTCGACCACCCATTCGACCTTGCCACCGACGATCGCGGGGTAGACGTCACCGTCGAGCGTGAGCCAGGGGGCGACCTGGGTGACGCGGACCCGTGGGTCGCGAACGGTCAGCAGCTGCGAGCCGCTGTTGAGGCCGGCGGAGAAGAAGATGTTGGGGTCGCGCAGCTGGATCGCGTAGAGCAGCCGGGTCAGCCGCGAGCCGATCGGGATGCCGCCCCCACCGTCGTACGTCGTGGTGGCGGCGCGCTCGCTGCCGCCCGGGTTGGGGTGGTCGAACTCGACGTGCTTCGTGCTGCCCGCGGGCTCCCCGACGATGGAGTAGTTCGGGGAGTTCTGTCCGAAGTAGATGCGCGGCTGGGATACCGGGATCTCGTTCTCCGGCGGCAGGCCTCCGTTGATGAAGGTCGGGGTGCCGAACTTGGAATCGACCTGGTTGGTCGGCGCCGCCACCACGCCGTACCCATGGGTGTAGACGAGGTGCCGATTGTCCCATGAACCGCGCGGGATGCCCTGGAGGTTGAGCTCGCGGGCGGCGATCGCGAGGTCCTGGTTGCCGGTGCCGAGCGGGTAGTTTCCGATGTCGAGCGTCGACTTGAACATGTAGTAGGACTGGTACGCCTGCTTCACGTTGAAGGTCGGGGACACGACGTTCGGGTCGAGCAGCCGCACCTGTGCCGTGCGCTGGATAGAGCGCGGGGTTGTGCCCGTGCTCGAGCTGTCGCCGTACTCCCGTGTGGTGATTCCGCTGTCGAGGCCGAACGCCGAGAGCGTGGCGGCCTGGTTGTTCTCGATCTCGGACCGGTCGAGACTCGCGGCGCTGGGCACCTCACGGAAGCGGTAGACCAGCGCCGGCCAGGCCAGACCGAAGACGAGCGAGGCCGCCACGGCGGCGGTGACGCCGAGCACGAGGTAGCGCAGGCTCTTGAGCCAGATGTTGGCCAGCACCAGCACCCCTGCCAGCAGGGACACCACCACGAGGATGGTGCGACCGGGCAGGGTGGCGTGGACGTCGGTGTAGCCCATGCCGGTGACCAGCCCACGCGGCGACGTCGTCAGGGCGTAGCGGCTGAGCCAGAACCCCGCAGCCTTGACCAGCAGCCACAGCCCGACCAGCAGTGACAGCTGGGACATGTACGCCGGCGTCAGCTTGCGGCCGGGCCCGCGGAACTGGATCGCGCCGTAGAGGTAGGCGGCGATCAGCGAGACCACGACGCAGGTGACCAGGATCGAGCTCAGGAGGCTCACGATGAGCTGATGGAACGGCAGCACCGCGGCGTAGTAGGAGATGTCGCGGTGGAAGTACGGGTCGTTCTGGCCCCAGGGCTGCGCGTGGCGCCAGAGCAGGAACGTCTGCCACTGGGACGCCGCGCGGCTTCCGAACTGGATGCCGAGGCAGCCCGCGACGACGAGGACGATCAAGAGCCGCCGCCGCCGCTCGATGCGCAGGTAGCGCGAGCGCAACTCCTGGTGCCTTGGATCGGGCCGGAACGGTGGGCGGCGCCGGATCAGCCAGATCAGCGAGCCGGCGACGGCCAGCGTCATCAGCCCGCCGAAGACCACGAAGAGCAGGATCTGGGAGCCGAGGATCTTGCTGTAGACGTCGCCGGCGCGGACCGAGCGGAACCACAGCACGCTGGTACGGATGTTGACCAGGGCGAGCAGCGCCCAACACAGGGCGAGGACGACGATGGCCGCCATCACCAAACGGAGGACGATCCGCTTCGTCCGCGACACGACCGCACGCAGCGTGTCGGGGGAAGCCGGTGGCACGGGCGGAACCCTACCAACGGCGTGGTCACGACCTCGCTTCGGGCGGAGTCTTCCGACGCGGTGGCGTGTCCGGGCTCACCAGGCGGGTCTTCGCGCCGCTAGGTCTGCCGCGGGTATCAGGGACCGATCGGAGCCGTGCTGGCCACGACGTCGTCCAGGTACGTCGTCACGTGCCGACCCGTGACCGGGTCGCCGATCTGCACCTGGTCGGGCTGGCTGGTGCCGAAGTTCCATGTCTGGGACACCCCTGGCACCGGCGTTCCGTCGAGCCATGCCTCGATTGAGCCTTTGGCACCGATGGAGAGGTGAACCTCCAGGCTGTGCCAGGCGTTCTTGGTCGGCACGACGGCACTCGTCCAGGTCTTCGCAGTGGGGTTCAGCCCCTGCAACTGGATCTGACCGCTCGTCGACAACCGCGCCTTCGCGATCCTTCTCCCGGCGTCGTCGTTGATGGTCAACAGGTCCAGCGGGCTCGCGCCCTGGGCTGCGACCTGGAACCACAACCGCACGTAGACATCACCGGTCGGTTGCGCGAGCACCCCCGTGACGAACGCACGGTTCACATCCTTCGCCGCCCACGACCCGCTGTGGACGACCTGCTGTTGGACGGCCATGTTGAGGTTGCCCTGCCACAGGTTCAAGGTGCCTGACTCGAATCCATCTGCGAACAGGGGCGCGCCCGCCGGTTTGGGAGCCAGCCGCAGCGGACTCTGGACGGATGTGTTGCCGGTCGCGTCGACGGCCTGCAGGAAGTAGGAGTAGTTCATCACCGGGTTCAGTGCTGGGTCGGTGTACGACGTTGCATTAGGGGCCAATGTCTTGATGAGCGCGCCGTCGCGGAAGACGCGGTAGCCGGAGACTCCCTGCCCGACATCGGCAGTGGGCCAACTGAGGGTCGCCGTTGCCCCGTCTGCCGAACGGACGACCGTGAGCGACGGCGCCGAAGGCGGGATGGCGTCGCCGCTGGTTCGGGGCTGGTAGTACGAGAGAGTCCCGGCTCCCGTCGCGACGAGCACACCGTCGTCAGCGAAGACGGGCTGAGCGAATCCCCCGAGCCCGGTGAGGAAGTTGACCAGCTTCCCGGTGCTGGCGTCGATCAGCGGGAGTCCGATCGTCGTGCCGGTGTCGGTCTTGAACTCCGGAGCTGCAATCACTCCCCCGGCACTCATCGACGGGCTGCCGAGCACGATCCCGCCGAGGCCGGTCTCCCATTGCGCCATGCCAGTTTGCGGGTCCAGGGCCCGCACTGACCCGTTGTACGGCACGCCTTGCACCGACGTCGGGTTGCTGGCTTCGAACAATCGGGAACCGTTCCAGATGGGCGCGGCCAGACAGGCCTTCACGCCTTGTGCCGTGCCCAGGCCCACCTTCAACTGCCACACCGGCCCGGCCGCGATGTTGTCCCGCTGCCACGCGTAGAGCACGCCGTTCTTGTTGCAGGCGGCTACCAGCGGCTCGTCGACTCCTTGGACGGAGGCGTGGAACAGGGTCGGTGATGACGCGAAGTCAGCATCGACCGGCCGGGCAGCGAGAGGGACGGTCCAGATCCCCTGCTTGACGAGCGTGGTCCCGTCGAGCCGCACGATCGAGAAGTCGTCGCCCTGCGGCGCAGGTGGGTTCGGCCCGCTTGCGGTCGTGACGTATACGTCCCCTGTCACGGCGTCGACTGCAGGCGAGGTCCAGACTCCCGCCCCCACCGCGCCAGATGGGACACCCCAGTAGCTGGCCAGCAGCGTGCCGTCGACCTGGTCGAACGCTTGGAGCCCACCTCGCACCCAGGGTTGGTCGCAGTTGGAGCTGACCCCCATGTACACCCGCCCGTTGACTACTGCCGGGGACGCCCAGTTGTAGATGTCGTTGGTCGTCTTCGACGGCAGGCTCTCACCAACGACTGAGCGCCACTTGACGGCACCCGTCGCAGCATCCAAGGCGTACACGTAGCCGTCGCCGCCGCCGACGTACACCGTGGCGGAACCGCTGATCGGATCTGGTGCGACGGCGGCCGTCGAGACGATGCCGTGCGCCGAGCACGTGATCGCCTTCTGGAACCCCAAGAACCGCTGCCACACAACGGCACCGGTGTTGAGGTCGAGGGCGTAGAACACGCCCGTGTTGCTCCCGATGAACACCATCTCGTCGAAGACCGTCGGACTGGCGTAGAACGTCTTTCCCGGCGCACCCGCCTGCGTCGAGGCGTCGGCGGTGAACTGCCACGTCCGGTTGAGCGACTGCGCCTGCTGCGGCGTGATGCTCGTCGCGGTCGACGCTGATCCGTGCTCGCTGTTGAACAGGTAGGTCGGCCAGTTGATCGTGGGGCCGGCGGTCGCCATTCCGGCCATCACGAGGATCGCCAACTGCACCGCCGCTACCACGATGAGTCGCCGAGACCAGATGCGGCGACGGGGGTGCTGGGGCTCGAGCATGACTCGCCTCCCTGTTCTGCTGCGTCACGCCTGGTCGAAGGGAATGACCACGGGCCAACCGGGCATGGGGACGTCGGTCCCGTTCGTCGGCTGCGAGTCCCACCGCCAAGCCTCGAAGGTGTACTCGCGGAGGGTCGGATCGATCCGGACGACGCCGTATCCCTCCTGCTTGAACTCGCGGCGACCGTATGAGGTGTTTCCGTAGGCTTTGACCACCTGCTGCTGCGTCCAAGCCATGTTGGCGACGGCAAGGACCCGCATGTGGTGGTGGAATCCGTCGACGGCGTCGCCCGTGTACGGCTGCTCGCGGGCATTGGGCAGCGCTGTCGCTGGCTCGAACCATCGCTGCACCGATGTCGACCCGGCAGGCACGCTGAACTGGATTGGCCCGTCCGTCAGTGACGTGATGCCGTGGTGCACCAACGCCGGCAGGTGTGTATCACCCGAGACCAGGCAACCGCCGAAGGCCTTGATGCTGGTGAGCGCTCGGTCGCGAGCAGCAACCGGCCAACCATTGGTGCCCTTGTTCGCCGTGATGATCCCCGACTGATTCGTCTCCAATGATGCATACATGGTCTGCGTGAAGACGACCGTCGGCGGATCTGACGCATCATCGGCAGGGTTGGCGATCTCGGCGAGCATCGCCTCCTGGCGGGAACCGAGCAGTTGCAGCTGGTTCGTCGGGATCTTCACGCCGTTCTGGTCGATCCCCGTCGCCGGACTCTTGAACTTGCGGTCCTCCAGCAGGACGAAGCGGGCTCCACCGTAGGTGAAGGCCGTGAAGTAGACCGTGATGCCACGAAGCACCGGAGCCGAGTCGTACGGATCCGGGTTGTGCCCGCACTGGATGCGCTGGACCACATTGACCCACGCCGGATCATTGGCGTAGCCGCCGGCGTCATAGGACTGACCCGGAAGCAGTGGCTGGCCGTCCTCACCGAAGATGTTTCCTTGGAACACGTCGTGGTCGTCCACCAGGATGAACGTCGGTCGATCCCGCGTGATTTCGCGAAACGCCCAGTGCCAGAGGTACCAGCGATACAACAGGTCCAGCGTTGGTGCTGGTGACGTGTCCTTGACCGTCGGGCTGGTCTCGTAGAACTGGTCGCCGAGGCACGCGAAGACATCGGGACCCTGGGCCGCGATCGATCCGGTGAGCTGCTCATGAGGAAAGTACGCGTTGGCCGCGTCGAACCGATACAGGAACTGCTCGCCAGGCAGCTTCGGGCCCCCGGAATCGCCGCCGGCGTCGAAGGGGCGATGAGACGCCTTTGTGCACGTCACCGCTGCGACGACCAGCGGCCGATCACCGGCAGGCTCTGCGGGGATCGTTCCGCGGTAGCTGTCCCCACCTGAGGAGACGGAGACGCGGTAGCTCCAGGCCAGCGTCGAATCCCAGTCGTCGACCCGGAGTAGCGCTGCGTAACCGGGACCCACGTCCGCCGTCGCACGCGTCGTCCACGCCAAGTCGCCCGGTGCGGTGGTTTCGAGCAGAACCGTTGTCGCACTGTCCACCGCGAGGGGTAGCAGCTGCGCGGTCATCTTCAACGTCTGCCCGGTCACGCTGAACAAGGTGCCCATCACCGGGCCGAGCGCGCGTTCTGGGTGCGTGACTGCGCCCACTCCGTCGACGGCGACATCGGAGAACCAGTAGGCGGCCCGCGCACTTCCGGACCCCGAAGAGACGAGCGACACGCCGCCGACCGTGACGCCGACCGGGTCGGTCTTGCGTACCGCCTGCGACAGCAAGGCTTCACTCATGGCATCCACAGCACGCAACGTGAGTGTCGTGGTGCCGTCGCCGTTGGGTGCCGACGTCAGGCTGAGCTCGACGTCCTCTGACACGGTGCGGACCGGCGCCGGGCCCGTCTTCGTCGAACCAGTCAGCTCCGGGAACGCCAAGGAATTGGACTCCTGGGTGTGGTTGCGGAACCGCGCCACACCATCGGATCCGTAGACGGCCATCAGGCCGCCATACCCACCGGAGGCGCCCATCACCGCTGCGGCGCGACGGTAGTCGGTGCCCGGCGCCCCGGTTCCAATCAGGAACCCGGAGAACCCTGCTCCGGCAACGAGGGTCCCGGTGCGGGCGGTGATGGTGAAGGCACCCCCGCCGAGCGATGTGGTGAGGATTGCCGCCGTCCGACAGATGCGATGGGCAGAGTCGGCAACACAACGGATCTGGCCACCGGAGACCATCCAGTCCTGCAGCCGGTTGGCCCACAAGTCCGGGCCGAGCCAGATCTGGTCGGGAGTGTCGAGCGCTGCCGAGTCAGCCCAGGCCCGGGTCGGCGGGAGGACCCCGGCCACTGCCGTTCCGGCGGCGCCGAGCAGGAAGGTCCGCCGGGTGATGTCGAAGAGATTCCGCTGACGCCGATCCATTGAAGTCCGCCCCCACGGGTGTCGTCCTTCGGCTCTCGGGTGCGGAGCGGTCAGGAACGAGCGAGACCCCCGCGGTGGCCATTCAACTGAGGTCCAGGGCGGTCGTCCATAGCCCGCCCACACGGTGACGTCCAACGTCTGGCAAGTCGTGACGCACCTCAGAACCCGGCGATCGCCGATCTCACGGCCACCGGGCGGCAATTCGCGCGACATCCGGTCGACGAGCACCACCCGACCTGACCCACCGTGCCGCGCGGGCTCGGCCACTCCCACCCGGACCGACCGCTCAGATGAGAACGGCCGTGAGCGTCGCCACACCCACGATGACGATCGTCACGCCGTACAGCTGAAGTCGGGTCAGCGTCTCGCGGAACAGGATGTAGGCACCTACGGCGGCGAACGCGGCGAACTGCGACGCCAGGACGGCCGAGATCGCTACCCCGTGACGGGACCCGATGGCATACGACGCCACGCCGACGACCTCGGAGATGCCCGCACCGACCACGAGCGGCACCGCTCGCCGGGTCAGGCGCAACGATCGCGTCAGGGCCAAGGGGATCGC
>Ga0302322_100006480_pt1 | contig 10382 bp, 10 predicted proteins | sample Fen_T0_2_FD_203757 | JGI IMG/M metagenome (GOLD analysis project Ga0302322, IMG submission 203757) | Peat permafrost microbial communities from Stordalen Mire near Abisko, Sweden - Fen_T0_2 | ecosystem: Environmental > Terrestrial > Soil > Wetlands > Permafrost | place: Sweden: Abisko... | reverse complement strand
ACCCAGCCAGCACGGCGGCTTTTTGCCAAAAGCTTTAGGCGAAGCACCGGGAGCGATGCATTAGTTTTCATACCAAGTTCAGACGAGAGAGATAAAAGTGATCCACGGGTTTGCGGATCTTATCGTAACAGCTTCGTTTCGCAACCCATGCCCTCCGCTTCTGCGTCAACTCGCACTTCTGGCTACAAACCCGGCCTAGCCTGGTTTGCAGCACTGGGCAGCGCCTGGGTCTTCGTGCTCGTGACGATGGGCGCGTTTACGACCAGTATTGGCGCTGGCATGACTTTTCTCGATTGGCCACTTTCCAATGGTTCGCTCAACCCCGACGGCTGGCTGAGCAATCTCGCGATGTTTGCAGAACATTCGCACCGACTCAGCGCTGGCTTGATGAGCGCGATCACGCTGATTCTCGCGACCTGGCTCTGGCGCACGGAACAACGACGCTGGCTACGCATTTTGGCCCTCGTCGCGGTGGCGCTCATTTTCCTCCAAGCGCTGGTTGGCGGATTACGTGTGCTGTTGGAAAAACACCAGATCGCTATGATCGAAACCAGTGTCGGGCGGCTCTTCGCCATGCTGCACGCGTGTCTGGCGCAGATCTTCGTCTGCAACCTGGCCGCAATCGCCGCCGCCTGCTCACGCCTGTGGATCGAAGGCCGGGCGCAAACTACCAGCGGCGTCAGCAGTCGCGTTCAAAAGCTCAGCCGCTTCTGCTGCTTTCTGCTCTTCGGCCAGCTGGCGATCGCCGCCGTCATGCGGCACAGCTTTGCAGGTCTGGCGATCCCGACTTTTCCGCACAGCACTGCCGGTGGCGGCTGGTTGCCGGAAATCTGGGATTTCCGCGTGGCAATCCACTTTGCCCATCGAATCGTGGCCTTGCTCATTACCGTGGCGCTGATTTGGCTGGCCGTGGCTCTGGCGCGCTCCCCCGGACTAGCGCGTGGTTTCAAGGTCGCCGGATTTGGCCTTGTCGGCTTGCTCGGTTTGCAAATCTACCTCGGCGCCTCAGTCGTCTGGTCGGGCCGCGATCCGTATCTCACCACAGCGCACGTCATCGTCGGCGCTTTGACGCTGAGCAGCACCTTCCTGCTCACCTGGATGCTCCATCGCGCTGTGATCGAAGCCACCTTGAAAGAACCAGCGATTCCCGCCAGCTCACAGACAACCACCGCTGAATTCAGCCACGCATGAACCAACCAGCGCTTACCGCCACTTCACCTTCTCTTTCAGCGCCCGTCGCGAAAGCGCGTTTCGGCGACTACGTCGAACTGACCAAGCCCCGGCTGAGTCTGCTGTCGGTGATGACGACGGTCGTCGGCTATTTCTCGACCCGCATCGCGTGGGACGCACCGGTGTTTGTCGCGACGCTCATCGGCACATCCTTCGCCGCCGCCGGCGTCGCCGCGCTCAATCAATGGATGGAAAGCGAAACGGATGCGGTGATGAAACGCACAGCAGATCGCCCGCTGCCGTCGGGTCGCGTTGCGCCCGGCTCAGCCTTCGTGCTCGGCTGGGCTCTGTGCGCGGCGGGACTCGCCGTGCTGTTCGCTAGGGTTAACGGCCTCGCGGCGTTTTTCGCGCTGGCGACGATCGTCTCCTACCTCGCGCTCTACACTCCGGCCAAACGCTGGTCGCGTTGGTCGACCGAGATCGGCGCGGTTGCCGGGGCGTTTCCTCCGTTAATTGGTTGGGCTGCCGCCGAAGGAAAAATCACCTCTCTCGGATGGGTATTATTTGGCCTGCTCTTTTTCTGGCAGATTCCCCACTTCATGGCGATCGCCTGGACCTATCGGCGCGATTACGACGCCGTTCATTTCCCGATGCTGGCCGTGCGGGACGAAACCGGCGCCAAAGTCGCACGCTGGTCGTTAATCGCGACCGTCGCGGTCACCGTCGTGAGCGCGCTGCCGGTCGCGCTGGGACTCGCGAGTCTCTATTATCTGGCGGCGACCCTCGCGCTCGGCAGCTGGTTCACGCTGAGAGCGGTGGCATTCCTACGAGCAGCACCGCGCGAGGCCACGGCGCGCCGGCTCTTTTTTGCCTCGATCATCTGGTTGCCGCTCCAACTCGCCGCCCTCGTAGCCGATCGCTGGCTGATCTCATCATGAGCGTGCAGGATTTTCCGGCGCTCAACGCCAGTCTCAACGCGACCTCGGCGCTGTTGATGACGGCTGGTTATGTATCCATCAAAACAAAGCGCATCGCCGCTCACCGCGCCTGCATGATCGGCGCCACAGCGGTGTCAGCCGTGTTTCTAGTTTGCTACGTGATCTACCATATCTGGAAAGGCGAACCCACGCGTTTCGGCGGCGTTGGCGCGATTCGCAGCGTGTATTTCACGATGTTGATTTCGCACATCCTGCTCGCTATGGCGATCGTGCCGCTCGTGCTGCGCACGCTCTTCCTCGCCGCCAAAGGCCGCTTCGAACAGCATCGCGCCTGGGCACGCTGGACCTTTCCGCTCTGGTACTACGTGTCTGTCACGGGCGTGCTCGTCTATTTTTTTCTCTATCGCTGGTGGCCCGCCACGTGAAGTCACCTCAAACCACGCAGTCCCGCCAACCCCTCGGCATAGCCCCAGCTATAAATGATGCTCAAGCTGCGGCCTCTGCATCACCAGCTGGGCTTATGACTCCTTCCGTAAGTTGAAACACCCGACTGCGTGGAAACGCTTCATCTTGACCAGACGTATCCTGCGCACTGACACCCCGGCACCTTCGATGTCTTCTTTTCTTTCGCTTTTGGCCAAAGCTCGTCGCCTACCTGCTTCGCTCGCGTGGGTGGCTCTGCCCCTGTTGCTCGGAGGCTGGAGCTGGACGCAGGGACCGCAGTCGACTTTTGACACACAAGGCCCGGTTGCAAAATCCCAGCTTCAGGTCTTCTACACCACGCTCTGGGTGACCGGCGTGATCTTTGTCGTGGTCGCTGGCGTCCTCACGTACGCGACCCTCAAGTTCAGGGCGCGCAACGAAGCCGACGCACATGCCGAACCACCACCACAGAGCCACGGCAATCCGTTGATCGAGCTCAGCCTGATCGCCGCCTCCGTTTTCGCTCTCGTCATCATCGCCGTGCCCACGCTGCACGCAATCTGGTACACCTACGACGTGCCCGAGACGGAGAAAGCCAACGCCTACGAGATCAACGCCACCGGCCTGCAATGGTGGTTCCGCTTCGAGTACCCCAAGGAGCCGCTCGACGGCGCGGGCAATCTCGTGACCGGTAACGAACTGGTTATTCCCGCCAACCGCCCGGTGCGCATCAATCTCCGCAGCACGGATGTCATCCACAGTTTCTGGGTACCCAAACTGGCCGGCAAGGTCGACATGATCCCCAACCGCGGAAATCACCTCTGGCTGCAGGCCGACGAACCCGGCTATTTCTGGGGCCAGTGCGCGGAGTTTTGCGGCGAGGACCACGCCGTGATGCGCTTCCGCGTGATCGCCCTCGGTGAAAAAGATTTCGCCGATTGGCTAGCGCATCAAAAGCTGCCTGCCCGTCAGGTCGGCGTAGCCAGTTTCTCCTCAGGCGAACAACTCCACGTACAACCGGCTAGTTTTAGCTACCAGCGAAATTCGCCGGGCTGGAGCGCCGCGTTCGACGAAAACCCACTCGATCATTGGAAACAGAAACAATCCCCTGAACCAAACGAAGATCCCGCGCTTATCGCCCGCGGCCGAAAACTTTTCCAAGCGAAAACCTGCGTCACCTGCCACACCATCCGCGGCCACGAAGGCGGAGGAGTAACCGCGCCCGACCTTACCCACGTCGGCGCCCGCACCACCATTGCCGGCGGACTGCTCGAAAATAATGCGGCCAACTTGCGCCGCTGGATCACCGACCCGAACAATGTGAAGCCCCACAATAAAATGTACGTCGGCGTTCCGCTGGGCGGCACGGTGATGGCGGGTTACATGAAACGCGACGCCAGCAGCGGCTCGATGATGCCGAACATCCAGCTCAGCGACGGCGAAGCCACCGCCTTGGTCGCCTACCTGCAAAGCCTGAAATAAACGCCCATCGTCTTTTAACACCCGCCCTTTTGTAGCCCGTTCATGGATACCACCGCCCACGCCCCGTTAATCACCCAGGAAGAGCCCGTCGCCGCAAAACGCCCCTGGCTTTTCACCCGACCGACGGCCAAGACCGGCCTGGTCAGTTGGCTCACTACGGTTGATCACAAACGCGTCGGCCTGCTCTACGGTTTTTCCGCCCTCTTCTTCTTTCTCGTTGGCGGTGTTGAGGCGTTGTTCATTCGCATCCAGCTCGCGGTGCCGAACAATACCTTTCTTCAGCACCAAACCTACAACGAGCTCTTCACAATGCACGCGACGACGATGATCTTTCTCGCCGTCATGCCGTTGTCGGCCGCTTTCTTCAATTACATCATGCCGCTGCAGATCGGTGCGCGCGACGTGGCTTTCCCGCGGCTTAATGGTTTCGCCTTCTGGGTGTTTCTGGCAGGAGCGATCATCCTCAACGTCGGCTGGTTCATCAAATCCGGCGCTCCCGATTCCGGCTGGTTCGGTTATGCACCGCTGACTTCCAACGCCTATTCCAACCAGTTTGCCGGCGACATCTCCACCGACCTCTGGGTCATGGGTCTGCAGATTCTCGGCGTTTCGTCCGTGATTGGTTCGCTCAACTTTATCGTCACCATCATCAATCTGCGTGCGCCGGGCATGACGATGATGCGCCTGCCGGTCTTTACCTGGATGACGCTCATCACTGCCTTCCTGATTATTCTGTCGTTTCCGGCCATCACCATCGCGCTCGTGGAACTCATGATGGATCGCAATTTCGCCACCAATTTCTTCGAGGTCTCCAACGGTGGTTTGCCGATCCTTTGGCAACACCTATTTTGGGTCTTCGGCCATCCTGAGGTCTACATTCTCATTCTGCCCGCCATGGGCATCATCTCCGAGATCCTGCCGACGTTTTCCCGCAAGCCGCTCTTCGGCTACCCCATCGTCGTTTTTTCCGGCGCGTGCATCGGTTTCCTCGGCTTTGGCGTCTGGAGCCATCACATGTTCACGACCGGCATGGGCACGGTGGCCACCGCTGCTTTTTCGCTCATGACCATGGCGATCGCCGTGCCAACCGGCGTGAAAATTTTCAACTGGATCGGCACGCTCTGGGGCGGTCATTTGCAAATGCGCACACCCATGATGTTCGCGCTCGGTTTCATCTGGATGTTCATGATGGGCGGCTTCTCCGGTATCATGCACTCGGCCGCGCCAGCCGATTCGCAACAGCAGGACAGTTATTTTGTAGTCGCCCATTTCCACTATGTACTAATCGGTGGTTCGGTTTTCGGCTTGCTGGCCGGCATCCACTACTGGTTCCCGCTCGTCTTCGGACGCAAGGTCTCCGAATTCTGGGGCAAGCTTTCGTTCTGGGTCGTCTTCATCGGTTTCAACACGACGTTTTTCCCGATGCATTTTCTCGGACTCAACGGCATGCCGCGCCGCACAGCCGTTTACGACGGCAACATGGGCTGGAACACGCCCAACTTCATTGCGACCATCGGTGCGTTCATTCTCGGCATCGGCATCGCGATTTATTTTGCGGTGATGATCTATACCTACTTCAAGGGCCAAAAAGCCGGACGTGATCCTTGGGATGCACGCACGCTTGAGTGGGCCATCCCGAATCCGCCGCCTGAATACAACTTTGCCGTCACGCCCTCGGTCCACGCTCGCGATGCTTTCTGGCACGAGAAACACAATCGCGAGGAAGCCCTGACGGCAAAAGCCGCAACCGCCCACTCTGCTTCCGCACACGGCGGTATCCACATGCCGAGCCAGTCGTGGTTCCCGATTCTCACCGCAGGCGGTATGCTTATCGGCAGTCTCTTCCTCGCAAACCACAATTATATCGGCGCAATCTGCGGCGGCGGGCTCACCTTCCTCGGCGCTTACCTCTGGGCACTCGAAGGCCCCGGCGGTTACCACATGCATCCCGAACCTGAAGCCAACGGCAAAGATAGCCCCGCCAAGCACTAGCGGCTGGGTAAACTTAAAACTTATCACTTACCCCTTATAACTTATCACCATCGAATGAGCCACGCAGGAACCATCGACCACCACCACGACGCCACCACGGCGACCGGCATTCCCAACAAGAAGCTCTTCATGTGGGCGTTTCTTGCTTCGGATTGCATGTTCTTCGGTGCGCTCATTTCGACTCACTTAATCTATCGATTGCATCCGCCGCCGGGATCGCCTTCACCGCGACAGATTTTCAGCATCGAGCTCACCTCGTTCTCGACCTTCATCCTGCTGATGTCGTCGCTGCTCATGGCGCTCGCGGTGAATGCCATTCAGAAAAACTACCTCACCAGCACACGCCACAATCTTCTCGGCACGATTTTCTTCGGCCTGATTTTCCTCGGCTGCCAAGTGTACGAGTTCACTCACTTCGTTCACGAAAAAGGTCTGACGCTCTCGAACAGCCTCTTCGGTTCGACCTTCTACACACTGACCGGCACCCACGGCTGCCACGTCGCGATTGGCGTCCTCTGGCTGATTCTCACGTATATCCGCTCGTTCAAACCCGCTGGCGCTGACGCCGGACGCCCGTGGCTCGCCGGGGCTTTTTTCCATTTCTTTATTTTCGCACTCACGATTGTCGCCGGCATGGCGACTGTGCTCAGCGGCGTCCACGCGCATCTGGCGCGCGAGCCCTTCAGAGAATTTATCAGCCACAATCTGCTCGCGGTCGGCACCACCATCGTGGGACTCGCAATCCTCACCTACCTCGGACGCTCCCGTGGCGCGGTCGAATTTGGCGAGGCCAACGCCATTGATGTCGAGTCGATGGGCCTCTACTGGCACTTTGTCGACATTGTCTGGATCGTTATTTTCACCGCAGTCTATCTGCTCGAATACCTCTGACCCTCAAAAACATGGACGCCACAACCGCCACTCCTGTCGTCGAGGCCAATAGCGCCCACAGCAAGTTCCACACCTTCGTCCAAATTGCGATGGTGCTCTCAGTCATCACCGGCATCGAGATCGTGCTGGTGTATCTGCCGTTTGCGAAATGGCTGATCGTCTCAGCGCTCGTCGTGCTCTCAGCGGTGAAATTCCTTTTCGTCATTTTCTATTTCATGCACCTGCGGTGGGACAAAGTCTTTTGCACGATCCTGTTTTTCATCGGTTTGGTGCTGGCCATCGGTACGGTCGCCGCACTGCTCGCCCTCTTTGGCTCCGAAGCCAGCACCCCGCTCACCAGCCAGATCAGTCACCTTGGCTTTTTCGCGAATGTTTAGGTTATGATCGACTGGCGCCATTGGCATAATGAACCCCACCTGATCGGCGGGCTCATTTTGCTAGGCTGGCTCTACGCGATTCTTACCGGCCCATTGCGCAACAAGTTCGCTCCGGCCCAGCCCTACCCACGCGGTCACGCCCTTCGCTTCTATGCGGCGTTGGTCGTATTCTATCTGGCGGTCGGTTCGCCCCTCGACCAGATCGGCGAGCGTTTTCTCCTGAGCGCACACATGATCCAGCACCAACTCCTGATCTACGTCTCCGCCGTGCTCTTTCTCACCGGCCTGCCCGCGTGGCTCGTGCAGCCGATCCCGGCGAAAACCGCCCTGCGTCCCGTCCTCAGCCTGCTCACTCATCCGATCATCTGCGGGCTAATTTACACTCTCGTCCTCTCGCTCTGGCATGTACCGGCGCTTTACGACCTGGCGCTTCGCGAAAAAAATATTCACGTGCTGGAACACCTGATGTTCTTCGGCGCGGCGCTTTTCTTCTGGTGGCCCATCCTCAGTCCGTTGCCGGAGTATCCACGACTTGGTTACGCAGCGCAGTTGATCTACCTTTTTGCCGTCACGATTGGCATGACGCCCGTCTTCGCCTTCATCGCCTTTTCTGACAACGTCCTCTATCCAACTTATGAATACGCTCCACGGCTGATCGAACGACTCAGCCCGATGGAGGACCAGCTTCTCGGCGCCGCAATCATGAAGGTCGGCAGCCTCGGCGTCACACTGCTCTTCATGGGCCTCGCTTTTTACCGCTGGAGCCGGGCAGCCCAGCCACCCAGGCCAAAGCGAGCGCCTGAATACCAGCCCCTTTGAGGACGCAATCGCAGTGGATTGCGCACACAGCTTGGGCTCAAGCCCTCGAACTTATGGAATGAGCAATGCCGATCTGAAGACCACGCAGTTCGGCGAGGCCGCGCATGCGTCCGATGAGCGGATAACCGGGACAGGTTGGTTCGGGTCGGCGGAAATCGTCGAGGATCTTGTGACCGTGGTCTGGGCGCAGTGCGATTTGCCAGTCGGCCTGGCCAAGGCTGCGCCGCCGCGCCAGTTCTTCGATCAAGGCACACACGACAGCGTACATTTTGGCGCTGTTATCCAGGTGTGCGCCTTCGTAAAACACACCATCGGTATCATGCACCACGGTGCGCAGATGAGCGGCGTGGATGCGCGGTGCGAAACGCCGGGCGATGTGCGGTAGATCGTTATCAAGACGCGCACCGAGCGAGCCGGTGCAATAGCATAGTCCGTTAGCCGAATTATCGACCATCGCCAAAATCTCTGCGAGATCCTGCTCGGTTGAAACAATGCGCGGCAGACCCAGAACTGGAAACGGCGGATCATCGGGATGGATCGCGAGTTTCACCCCAGCCTCCGCGGCCACCGGAACCACGGCTTGGAGGAAAAGGCGCAAATGCTCCTTCAGTTTCTTCGCGTCGATGGCGGCGTAACGCGCAAGCATGGCGCGCAGCCCGTCGAGGCTGACGTTGAGTTTTACTCCCGGGAAAAGATCGAGCGTTTGCCGCGTAAACTGTTCGCGTCCATCCGCCCCAAGATCGTCCCAGAACGCTTTTGCCGCAGTGCGCTGGTTTTGGGTGAAATCCTTTTCCGCACCTAGGCGGGCCAGCGCATAAAGGTCGAAGGCCGCAAACTTCACCGGATCGTAGAGTAATGCCTCCGCTCCGTCAGGCAGCCGGTGGTGCAAATCCGTGCGCACCCAGTCGAGGACGGGCATGAAGTTGTAGATGACGCCACGAATGCCCGCTGCACCGAGGTGACGCAGGGTCGCCTGGTAGTTCTCGATGTGCCGGGCGAAATCGCCTGTGCGCGTTTTGATCGACTCGTGAACCGGCACCGACTCGACCACGGACCAACGGAGTCCGGCGGCGGCGATCAGGTCGCGGCGTTGCTCAATCAAGGCCCGCGTCCACTCTTCGCCGTAAGGCACTTCATGCAGCGAGGAGAATACGCCCGTCGCGCCCGTCTGGCGAATTTCAGCCAGTGAAACCGTATCGGCCGGGCCGAACCAACGCATAGATTCCTCCATGAGAGGAAGAGTGGAAGCGGTTGTCATGGTATGAATATCAAACGCCCGAGAAGCACGAAAAACCGCCGTCGACCGGGAGCACAGTGCCTGTCACGAAACTCGATGCATCGCTCAACAGGAAATGTAGCGCTCCATGCAGGTCCTCGGCTTCGCCGAAACGTTTGAATGGAGTCTTGGCCATGACCGTTTGGCCACGCGTCGTGGGCGTGCCGTCTTCGTTTAGGAGCAAGCGACGATTTTGGTCCGCGATAAAGAAGCCGGGTGCGATGGCGTTCACCCGCAGACCGGAGCCAAACTTGTTGGCCAGCTCCACGGCGAGCCATTTGGTGAAATTATCAACAGCCGCCTTGGCATTTGAGTAACCGATCACGCGCGTGATCGCTTGAGCAGCCGCCATCGAGGAAAAGTTGATGATGTTACCCTTTTTCTGCGCCGCAAAAGTTTTGGCGAAAACCAATGACGGCACGACCGTGCCATCGAGATTAAGCCCCACCACCTGCCGGTAGGCTCCCAGATCGAGATCCAGAAATGTTTTTTCGGGTGTAATGGTTGCGCCAGGCTGATTTCCACCCGCCGCGTTGATCAGCGCGTCGATGCGTCCGAAGCGCGCGAGCACCGCGTCACGAACCCGCTCCAGTCCCGCCACGTCGAGCACGTCGCAGGAGAATCCGAGGGTTTTTCCCGGAAGATTGCTCGTGTCGGCAAGCGCACTATCGAGCTTCTTCTGATCGCGTCCGAGGAAAACGACGTTGGCTCCCGCAGCCGCGAGATAACGTCCCGCAGAACCCGCGAGAACTCCGGTGGCTCCCGTGATAACAACGACGCGTTGAGAAATATTAAAGAGAGAATCGGTGGGCATATGAGTTGATATTATTAAGGTTTTTGAAAACTAAATGGTGGGCTTGGATCGTATAGATCGACTGGTCAGCGCAGTCCGATGCGCCGACTCTCTATCGGGCCGAGATAGCTTGGCCTAACGCCGCCAAGGTCAAGAATGATGCGCTCCAGCACCACGCCCGGATCTACCATCCAAAACTTGAGCACGTGCGCGCCGGGGCG
>Ga0302322_100006479_pt1 | contig 10382 bp, 8 predicted proteins | sample Fen_T0_2_FD_203757 | JGI IMG/M metagenome (GOLD analysis project Ga0302322, IMG submission 203757) | Peat permafrost microbial communities from Stordalen Mire near Abisko, Sweden - Fen_T0_2 | ecosystem: Environmental > Terrestrial > Soil > Wetlands > Permafrost | place: Sweden: Abisko... | reverse complement strand
CCCCACCTCCTACCCCCGCCCCACCCCCGTGATCATGCAATCCGGGACGATCATGCAATCCGAGGACACACCCGTCGGGGTTGGGGAAAGTCAGTTGCCTGGCTAATGATTGGGTGCGTAGCCTGGATGGATCGCCGACCAGGGAGGGGGGAGCGGTGGACGACGTCCGGTGCGACCATGACGGCTCGCCGTCACCCCGGCGCTTGATGGGCGACTTCCTCGGGCTGATGCAGCGCCAGCGACAGGTGCTGCACCGCGTGTTCGGCGCCGAGGAGGTCCACCCCGCCCAGGCGCACTGCCTGCGGGTGCTCGCCGACTGCGGCGAGATCAGCCAGAGCCGCCTCGCGGAGCTGATGCTCCTCACCCGGCCCACGGTCACCCGGATGCTGCAGCGGATGGAACGGGACGGCTACGTCCGCCGTCGCACCGATCCCGACGACCAGCGGCTCACCCGGGTCGGTCTCACCGACGAGGGACAGCGCCTGCACCTGCGCCTCGACGCGATGATGAGCGAATATGTGCTCGCGACGCTCGGCCGCCTCCCCGAGAGCGACCGGCGCGAGCTCGGCCGCCTGCTGCACACCTGGCGCGAGCTGGCCGACGAGGCGCTCGCCCGCTGGTCCGGCGACGTCCTCCCCGCCGACGCCGACGTGCTGGCGGTCGAGGTGGTGCCCGCCCACCTGCTCCCCGGCGATCCGCTGCCAGGGGATCCGCTGCCCGGCGATCCGGCACCCGACGTGCCGACACCCGAGGGACCGGTACCTGGCGCGCCGTCCGGCGGGCCGGCGTCCGGCGGGCCGGCCGACGAGCTGCCTCCACCCGACCTCGGTCCACCGCCCGAGGCCCTCACCGACGACCTGACGTCCTGCACCCCGAGAGGTTCCGCTCCATGACCCCGCTGCTCCTGCGGCACCTGCGCCCCTACCGATGGCAGCTGACGCTCGTCGTCGTGCTGCTGCTCGTGCAGGCGATCGGCCAGCTGTGGCTGCCGAGCCTGAACGCCGACATCATCAACAAGGGCGTGCTGACCGGCGACACCGGCTACATCGTCCGGACCGGCGGCATGATGCTCGCCGTCACCCTGCTCCTCGGCGTCGCGTCGATCGTCGGCTCGTACTTCACCGCGCTCACCGCGATGGGCTTCGGGCGGGACGTGCGCGCGGCGCTCTTCCGCCGGGTGCAGAGCTTCTCGCTGCGCGAGCTGAACCTGTTCGGCGCGCCGTCCCTCATCACCCGCAACACGAACGACGTCCAGCAGGTGCAGATCTTCGTCGTCATGGCGATGCTGCTCATGATCTCGGCGCCCATCACCATGGTCGGCGGCGTCTTCATGGCCCTGCGCGAGAACGCCAAGCTCTCCGGGCTGCTGCTCGTCATCATCCCGGTGCTGCTCCTCGTGGTGTCGCTCGTCATGTGGCGGGCGATCCCGCTCTTCCGGTCGGTGCAGGTCAAGATCGACAAGATCAACCAGGTGCTGCGGGAGAACCTCACCGGCATCCGGGTGATCCGCGCGTTCGTGCGCACCCGGCACGAGGAGGAGCGCTTCACCCGGGCCAGCACCGACCTGATGCAGACCCAGCTGCGCGTCACCCGGCTCTTCGCCGTCACCATGCCCGCGATCATGCTCATCGTGAACTCGTCGAGCATCGCGATCGTCTGGTTCGGCGGCCGGCTGGTCGACTCCGGCGAGATGGAGATCGGCAGCATGACGGCGTTCCTGTCGTACGTCATGCAGATCCTCTTCGCGGTCATGATGGCCGTGATGTCGATCGTGATGGTGCCCCGCGCCGCGGCGTCCGCCGAGCGCATCAACGCCGTCCTGCAGACCGTGGCCGACCTGCACGACCCGGTGGAGCCGGTGGCCGCCGCCCCGCAGGCCCTGGGCCGGGTGGAGCTGCGCGACGTCGAGTTCCGCTACCCGGGCGCGCAGGAACCGGTGCTCCACGGCATCAGCCTGACGTTCGAGCCGGGCACGACGACGGCGATCGTGGGCAGTACCGGGTCGGGCAAGACCACGCTGGTCAACCTGATCCCGCGGCTCTACGACGTCACCGGCGGCGCGATCCTGGTGGACGGCGTCGACGTGCGCGAGCGGGCCCAGCAGGACCTGTGGAGCGGGATGGGCCTGGTGCCCCAGCGGGCGTTCCTCTTCAGCGGGACGGTCGCCGACAACCTGCGCTACGGCAAGCCCGACGCCACCGAGGAGGAGATGTGGCACGCCCTGGACGTCGCCCAGGCGCGTGAGGTGGTCGAGGGGCTCGAGGGCGGGCTGGAGGCACCGATCGAGCAGTCCGGCGCGAACCTGTCCGGGGGCCAGCGCCAACGCCTGGCGATCGCCCGCGCGCTGGTGCGCCGGCCCGCGATCAACGTGTTCGACGACAGCTTCTCCGCGCTCGACTTCGCCACGGACGCCCGGCTGCGGGCGGCGCTGCGTGCCGACACGGCCGGGTCCACCGTGATCATCGTGGCCCAGCGGATCAGCACGGTGCTGGGCGCCGACCAGATCGTGGTGCTCGACGAGGGCCGCGTCGTCGGCGTGGGGACGCACGAGGAACTGCTGGCAGGCTGCGGGACGTACGCGGAGATCGTGTCCTCGCAGCTCAACGAGGCGGAGGCGGCATGAGCGGCAGCGTGAAGGCGCCCCCCGCGGGGCGTCCGGACGGGGGGCGTCCGGCCGCGCGTCCGGCCGCACCGGCGTTCGGGCCGGGGCGGCACATGGCGGCGATGGGCGCCCCGCCCGAGAAGGCGACGGCGTTCGGCCCGACGTTCCGGCGCCTGCTGGGCCGGCTGCGCCCGGAGCGGTTCACGATCACCGCGGTGATCTCGCTGGCGCTGGTCAGCGTCGGGTTCGGCATCGCCGGCCCGAAGCTGCTGGGCAACGCCACGAACGTGCTGTTCGAGGGGGTGGTCGGCAAGCGCCTGCCCGCCGGCGTGCCGACCGGGCGGATCATCGAGCAGATGCGGGCCCGCGGGGAGAACACCCAGGCCGACATGCTGTCGGCGATGCACGTCGTCCCGGGGGTCGGCGTCGACTTCGACCGGCTGGGCCGGTCCCTGATGTGGGTCATCGGCGTGTACGTGTTCAGCTCGCTGTTCGCCTGGGGGCAGCAGTACCTCATGGCCGGCGTGACCCAGCGCATCGTGTTCGAGCTGCGCGAGGAGGTCGACCGCAAGATCGGCCGGCTGCCGCTGCGCTACTTCGACTCCCACGCCCGCGGCGACCTGCTGAGCCGGGTCACGAACGACATCGACAACATCAACACGACCCTGCAGCAGAGCCTCACCCAGAGCATCACGTCGGCGTCCATGGTGCTCGGCGTGCTGATCATGATGCTCTGGATCAGCCCGCTGCTGGCCCTGGTGTCGATCGTCACCGTCCCCGCCTCGATCGCCGTCACGATGGTCATCGCCAAGCGGTCCCAGCCGCAGTTCGCGCAGCAGTGGCGCTGGACGGGCGACCTCAACGGGCACGTCGAGGAGATGTACTCCGGCCACAACCTGGTCAAGGTCTACGGCCGCCAGGCGGAGGCCGAGCGGATCTTCGACGAGACCAACGAGAAGCTGTACGGGGCCAGCTTCCGGGCCCAGTTCATCTCGGGGATCATCATGCCCGCGATGAACTTCATCGGGAACCTGGGCTACGTCGGGATCGCCGTCGTCGGCGGGTTCCGGGTGGCGTCGGGGCAGATCACGCTGGGCGACGTCCAGGCGTTCATCCAGTACTCACGCCAGTTCACGATGCCGATCACCCAGCTGGCGAGCACGGCGAACCTGGTGCAGTCCGGCGTGGCGTCCGCGGAACGGATCTTCGCCGTGCTCGACGAGCCGGAGGAGGAGCCGGACGCCGTCGAGCCGGCCCACCTGGACGGCGTCCGCGGGCACGTGGAGTTCGACCGGATCTCGTTCTCCTACGACCCGGAGCGTCCGCTCATCGAGGACCTGTCGCTGGAGGCGCTGCCCGGGCAGACCGTCGCCATCGTCGGGCCGACGGGGGCGGGCAAGACGACGCTCGTCAACCTGCTCATGCGGTTCTACGAGCTGGACGGCGGCCGGATCCTGCTGGACGGCGTCGACATCCGTGACCTCACCCGTGACGAGCTGCGCCGCAGCTTCGGCATGGTGCTGCAGGACGCGTGGCTGTTCGGCGGGACGCTGCGCGAGAACATCGCCTACGGCGCCGACGACCCGACGCAGGAGCAGGTGCTGCGGGCCGCCGAGGCCGCGCACGTCGACCACTTCGTGCGGATCCTGCCCGACGGGTACGACACCGTGCTCGACGACGAGGCGTCCAACGTCTCCGCGGGCGAGAAGCAGCTGCTGACGATCGCCCGCGCGTTCCTCGCCGACCCGCCGATCCTCATCCTCGACGAGGCCACCTCGTCGGTGGACACCCGGACCGAGGTGCTCATCCAGCAGGCGATGGCCCGGCTGCGGGCGGGCCGCACCAGTTTCGTGATCGCCCACCGGCTCTCCACGATCCGGGGCGCCGACACCATCCTCGTCCTGGACAAGGGCGCGGTCGTCGAGCAGGGCTCCCACGAGGAACTCCTCGCCAAGGGCGGCGCCTACCACGCCCTCTACCTCAGCCAGTTCGCGCAGAGCCCCGAGGAGGTCGCCGCCGGCACGGTGGCCCGCTGACGTGCGGCAGGGCACCCCGGCGACACCCCGTGCGGGTGTCGCCGGGGTGCCCTGCCCGTCACGGGGGTGCCCTACCATCCGCCCTCATGGACGTCGTCGAGTTCACGCCCACGCCCGACCAGTACGCCTTCACCTTCGGCGGCGCGCCGCCCGTCCTGCGGGTGCGCCCCGGGACCGCGCTGCGCCTGTGGACGCAGGACGCGTTCAACGGCGCCCTGCGCTCGATCGACGACCGGTCCGCCGAGAAGGTGGACCTGCGGGCCATCAACCCGCAGACCGGCCCCTTCTACGTCGAGGGCGCCGAGCCCGGCGACACGCTGGTCCTGCACCTGGTCGACCTGCGCCCCGCCAACGACTGGGGCGTCTCGGCGACGATCCCGTTCTTCGGCGGCCTCACCGCGACCGACCGGACCGTCACCCTGCAGGACCCGCTGCCCGACGTCACCTGGATCTACCCGCTCGACCGGGAGCGGGGTACGGTCGGGTACCGGGCCCGCTTCGGCGACCTGACCCTGGAGCTGCCGCTGGCGCCCATGCTCGGCACCGTGGGCGTCGCGCCGGCGGGCGGCGAGGTCCGCTCGGCCCTGGTGCCGGAGCGCTTCGGCGGCAACCTCGACGCCCCGCAGATGCGGGCCGGGTCGACCGTCTACCTCGGGGTCAACGTCGAGGGCGCGCTGTTCTCGATCGGCGACGGCCACTACCGGCAGGGTGAGGGCGAGGCGTGCGGCACCGCCGTCGAGGGCGCCATGACGACGACGCTCATCGTCGACCTGATCAAGGGCCGGGCACCCACCTGGCCGCGCCTGGAGGACGACGAGCACTGGATGGCCGTCGGGTCGTCGCGCCCGATGGAGGATTCCTGGCGGATCGCGCAGGCCGAGCTGGTCGGCTGGTTCACCGGCCTGTACGGGCTGCACCGGCTGGACGCCTACCAGCTGCTCTCCCAGATCACCCGGGCCCCGATCGCGAACGTCGTCGACGCGAACTACAGCGTCGTCGTCCAGGCGCCGAAGGCCCTGCTGCCCGTGGCGTCCGCGTTCGACGGGATCCATGCCGACCTGCGCGCGCGGGCCGCGACGCTCGGCAGCACGGCCTGACCGGCGGTCACCTGGCCGTCCGCCGGGGGAGCGTTCGGGAACCAACTGGTTTCCGGCGGGTTTCGGCGTGCACACTGGGGGGCGATCCCGTCGCAACGGCGCGGCTCGGACCGAACGCGGCGTCCCGCCAGGCCGCCGCCGTACCCTCGACGTCCCGCATCCCCTCGACGTCCCGTACCCGAGGAGTGACCTGCCGTGATCGCGCCGCCTGCCGTACCGACCCGTGCCCTGCTGCTGGAGAACATCCACCCGGACGCCGTCGCCGCCCTGGAGCACGCCGGGTGCACCGTCACCACGCGTGCCGGCGCGCTCGACGAGGACAGCCTGATCGCGGCCCTGGACGGCGTCCAGATCCTGGGCATCCGCTCCAAGTCGGCCGTCACCGACAAGGTGCTCGCCGCCGCCGGTGACCTGATCGCCATCGGCGCGTTCTGCATCGGGACGAACCAGATCGACCTCACCGAGGCCAGCCGGCGGGGCGTCGGCGTCTTCAACGCGCCGTTCTCGAACACGCGCAGCGTCGTGGAGCTGGCCCTCGCCGAGATCATCGGGCTGACCCGCCGGTTGACCCAGAAGGACCGGCTCATGCACGCCGGAGTGTGGGACAAGTCGGCGCGCGGCGCCCACGAGGTCCGCGGGCGCACGCTCGGGATCGTCGGGTACGGCAACATCGGCACCCAGCTTTCCGTGCTGGCCGAGAGCCTCGGCATGCGGGTCGTCTTCTACGACACCGCCGACAAGCTCGCCCTGGGCAACGCCCAGCGCTGCGACGGCCTCGCCGACCTGTTGGCCCAGGCCGACGTCGTCACGCTGCACGTCGACGGCCGGTCGGGCAACGCGGGGCTCTTCGGGGCGGACGAGTTCGCCGCCATGCGGCCCGGATCGATCTTTCTGAACCTGTCGCGCGGGTTCGTCGTCGACTACGACGCCCTCCGCGCGTCCCTGGAGTCGGGCCACCTCGCCGGGGCGGCCGTCGACGTCTTCCCGGTGGAGCCGCTCGCGGCGGGCGACGAGTTCGTCTCCCCGCTGCGCGGCCTCGACAACGTCATCCTCACCCCGCACATCGGCGGCTCGACCGAGGAGGCGCAGCAGGACATCGGCCGGTTCGTCGGCGGCAAGCTGTCGGACTACCTGACGTCGGGCGCGACGTCGCTCAGCGTGAACCTGCCGCCCCTGGTGCTGCCGCAGGCCACCAACGACCACCGGCTGATCCACATCCACCGCAACACCCCCGGCGTCCTGGCGGCGATCAACAGCCGGCTCGCCACCGGTGGGGTCAACATCGACAGCCAGTACCTCGGCACCCGGGGCGAGCTCGGCTACGTGATCACGGACGTCGGCAGCGAGCTGGACGAGGACACCGTCCAGACCCTGCGCGACCTGCCCGAGACGATCCGGCTGCGCGTCCTGCACTGACCATCCCCGGCGGGGCCCGGCTGACCTGGTGCAGGCCCCCGGCTGACCTGGTGCGGGCCCCCCGGTCGGGTCAGTCGGGGGAGTCCGCCGTCAGGAAGCGGGTGATGCCCGCCGCCAGCGCGACCGCGGCGCGCTGGCGCCAGGCGGGGCTGGTCATCCGGGCCGCGTCGGCGGCGTTGCGCATGTTGCCGCACTCGATGAACACCTTGGGCACCGTGGACAGGTTCAGCCCGCCCAGGTCGTCGCGGGCGACGAGGGCGCCCGATCCGCCGATGTAGGTGGAGAGCGCCTCGCCGGTCCCGGCGCGGAACGCGTCGCGCACGCGCACGCCCAGCTGCCGGGACGGCGCCACGATCGCCTCGTTGCGGCCGATGGACTTCGGGACGATCACGTGGAACCCGTACCCGGCCGCCGGGGCGCCGTCGCCGTGGATCGACAGGGCCGCGGCGGCGTGGGCGCGGTTGCCGATCGAGGCCCGCTCGCTGATGCACGGGCCGACGCCCCGGTCGTCGCGCCGGGTGAGGACGACGGTCGCCCCGGCCGCCCGGAGCAGCGCCGCGAGCCGCGTCGAGACGTCGAACGTGAACGCCGACTCCGCGTAGCCGGCGTTCGTCTCGGTGCCCGCGGTGTCGCACGCCTTGACGCCGTTGCCGATGTCGACGAGGCGGTTGATCTGCGCCGCGTGGGTGCCGTTGCCGCCGTCGTGGCCGGGATCGATCACCACGACCCGCCCGCGCAGGGCTCCCGGGCCCGTGGCCGTTCCTGCACCGCCGACCGGCGTCGGCGTTCGGACGGCGCCCGTGCCCGCCGTCGTCCCCGATGCGGTCCCGGCGGCCTCCGCGCCCGTGCCCGTCGTCGCGGCACCGCCGGTCGGGGCGGGGGTGCCCGTCGCGGCGCCCATGGGCACCGGGCCCGGCCCGCAGGCCGCGAGCGCGAGGCACGTCAGGACGGCGCCGGCGGGCACGGCGGCCGTCGCCGTCCAGCTCCTGCGCCGCATCCCGGCCCTCCGACGATCCGCCCTGACCCGTTTCCTGTCAGTTCCACGGGTTCCCGTCAGAGGGTAACGGCGTCCGGGCCCCTCGCCCGATGCCGCGGGCCCGGTGGTGCATCCTGGCGGGGTGACCGACGATCTGGAGGTGGCACCCGGGCTGCGCATCCCCGCGGAGGAGCTCACCTGGCGGTTCTCGCGGTCGAGCGGCCCCGGCGGTCAGGGCGTGAACACGACCGACAGCCGGGTCGAGCTGTCGTGGCACCTGACGGCGTCCGCCGTGCTGCGCGACGACGTGCGGGAGCGGGCGGTGGCCCGCCTCGGGCGGCGGCTGGTCGACGGCGTCCTCACGGTCACCGCGCAGGAGAACCGCTCCCAGCTGCGCAACCGGGAGACCGCGCTGGCGCGCCTCGCCGCCCTGGTCCGCGAGGCCACCGCCGCGCCCGGCCCGGCGCGCCGCGCGACCCGGCCGAGCGCGGGTGCCCGGCGGCGCCGGCTGGAGGACAAGCGCCGCCGGGGCGACGTCAAGCGCCTGCGCCGCCCCGGTCCCGACTGAGGCGGGTGCGCACGTCCCGGCGGCCCGGTCAGCGAGGCGTGGCCGTGCCGGTGGCGGTCGCCGGCGGCGTCGCGGCCCGGGGGCCGGACGGGAAGGTGATCGTGACGCGCCGGTTGGCGGCCCGGTTCCGTTCCGAGGTGTTCGGCACGGCCGAGCGCGCCTTGCCGTAGCCGACCGGCCGGAACGTCAGGCCGGTGCCGGCCAGCGCCGAGCGCAGCACGTCGGCGACGGCCGCGGCGCGCTGCCGGGACAGGCGGAGGTTGACGTCGTCCCGCCCGATGTCGTCGGTGTACCCCGCGACGTCGACCTGGCCCTGCCGGTGCTGCTCCCGGGCGTCGTGGATCAGCGCGTCGAGCTGGTGGCGGGCGTCCGGCTTGAGCCGCGCGCTGGCGAAGTCGAAGAGCAGGTCGGTCCCGAACTCGACCTTGTTGGCCGCGGGGTCCAGGTGCACCGTGGGCGTGGCGTCCGCCAGGTTCGAGCGCCGTCCCGTCGAGGGAGACGGCGACGACGGCGGCCGGAACCGCTCGTCGGCGGGACCCGTCTGCCTCGCCGCTGCCACGGCGGCCGGGACCCCGCCCTGCACCCGCCCGGTCGCCGGTCGCCCGGACGGCGCCGCCCGCAGCGCGCCGAGGACCACCCAGAGGGTGAGGGCCGTGCTGAGCAGCAGCATCGCGCCGCCCGCGAGGAAGCTGCGGCGGCGCCGGACGGCGCGCGGCACCGGTGACTTGGGCACCGTCCGCCCGGACAGCGGGCCGGGCTCGCCGGGTGACGCGCTCACCGGCTCGGGCAGGGCGGGCGGTGCCGCCGATACCCGGCGGGCCTCGCGCGACGAGCCGATGATCAGCTTCGCCTGGACGGGCGGGATCGTGGCGCGCAGGCTGGCGACCATGGCGTCGGCGTCGCCGACCCGGGTGAGGTCGATGAGCCGCGACGTGCCGCCGACGAGCGCGTGCAGGGCCGCGAGGTCGGGCCAGACGGTGACACCGGTCACGGTGGCGGCGTCGTGGTCGACCATGATCCTGACGGCGACCGCACCGGGTTCCGCGTCCCTGCCGGGATCGGTGCCGAGGAAGCGGCCGGTCTGCCGTCCCGAGAGGGTCGCCTCGTCGGTGACCCTGCCGGGCGCGACGTACCGGCTGCGGACGTCGTACCGCAGGTCGGTGAAGCCGCGGAAGAGGGCGAGGACCGCTCCCGTCACGTCCTGGGCGCCGTGACGGGTGTAGTGCAGGGGCGGGATCGAGAGCCGGACGTCGTGGGCGAGGAGCCCTGCGATCCGGTTCACGTCCCCAGACTGGACAGCGTCCGTGAACGCCGGGACCGGGCCACTGGTCTCGAGCACGGGGATCCGTTCTCTGGAGCGTTGTGGGTTGTGACGGGCGGTGTCGGGACATGGGCCGGGCCCGACTCTCCCAAAGTAGTCGAGCGATCGCTTTCTGTTCACGAAAGCGCGGTGGTCGTGCCTGTGCCTCCGGGCTCAGGTGGCGGCGGCCCGCGCCAGACGGTCGCGGACGGCGGTCCCGATCCCGCCGTCCGGCGGCGGGACGGCGAGCACCTGCCGCAGGCCCAGCGCATCCGCCTCGCGCAGCGCCCGGTAGAGCACGCGCGCGTACTCGGCCGCGTCGGCGGGCGCCGACAGCCGGACGACGCCGGGCGGCGTCGCGACGTCGGCCGGCGCCAGCAGGCCGAC
>Ga0302322_100006478_pt1 | contig 10382 bp, 4 predicted proteins | sample Fen_T0_2_FD_203757 | JGI IMG/M metagenome (GOLD analysis project Ga0302322, IMG submission 203757) | Peat permafrost microbial communities from Stordalen Mire near Abisko, Sweden - Fen_T0_2 | ecosystem: Environmental > Terrestrial > Soil > Wetlands > Permafrost | place: Sweden: Abisko... | reverse complement strand
CGCATTGACGGTCAGCGCGCCTTCGCCCGCGCCGGTGAGCGCGACCTTGTTACCCAATCAGGCGGTTGTGGCCGGGCACGATGTGGCGCTATCCGCGGCTGGTGCCACCGGGACGATCCAATGGCAGGTCTCCACGGACAACGGACTCAACTGGCAAAACCTGGCCGAGAGCGGGACCTACAGCGGGGTCACCAGCGGCATCTTGGAAATCCTCAAGGTTACCGGGGCCATGAACGGCTATGCGTACCGTTGCCTGGCCGGCGGCACCGCGTCCTCCGCCACGATCCTGAGCGTCGTGCAGGGTTACTTTGCCTTCCCCACCGCCGTGGGCACCGACAGCACGGGCAATCTCTTCGTGAGTGATGCTTCCACCCAAACCATCCAGAAAATCGGCTCTTCCGGCCAGGTGACCTTGCTGGCCGGGTCCGCGGGTCAGGCCGGGAGTCTCGATGGCACGGGTTCGGCCGCCCGCTTCAACCAGCCCGGGGCTCTTGCCGTCGCGGCGGATGGAACCCTGGGCGTGGCCGACACGGCGAACAATAGCCTGCGCCAGGTTTCAGCCGGTGGGGTGGTCACCACCCTCGCCGGGTCGGCCGGCAGCGCGGGCGCCGCCGATGGCACGGGTTCGGCCGCCCGGTTCGGCGCTCCCGGCGGCATCGCCCGTGACGCCAGCGGTAACTATTACGTCGCCGACTCGGCCAATCACACGATCCGCAAGGTCACCGCCACTGGCGTGGTCAGCACCCTGGCGGGCGGCGCCGGCACTGCGGGCGCCGCGGACGGCACCGGCACCGGGGCCCGATTCAACACGCCGGCGGGGGTAGCCGTGGACGGAGCGGGCAATGTGTTTGTGGCCGATTCCGTCAACCACACCATCCGCAGGATCTCCGCCTCGGGCACTGTCACCACGCTGGCCGGCCTGGCGGGCAGCAGCGGCAGCCAGGATGGCGCCGGCAGCGCCGCGCGGTTCAATCATCCGGGTGGCCTCGCGTTGGGCAGCTCGGGTGAACTTTACCTGGCGGATACGGGAAATTCCACGATCCGCCGCATCTCGGCGGCCGGGGTGGTCACAACGGTGGCCGGCCTCGCGGGCATCCCCGGGTTGATGGACGGCACCGGCGGCGCGGCCTGGTTTGACCAGCCGGAAGGCCTGACGCTCGGCGCCGACGGAAACCTGGTCGTGGCCGACACCGGCAACGCCGTGATCCGCAAGGTGACGCTCACCGGCACCGTCAACACCCTGACGCTGAGTACCGCCGCGGTTTCGAATCCCAGTCCGAGCACCAGTCCCAGCGCCCCGACCCCTGTGAGCCCGTCGCCCGCGGCGGCGTCCTCGGCCGGTGCGGGCGGCGGGGCGGTCAGCCCGTGGTTCGCGGGCATCATCAGCCTCGCATTGCTGTTCCGCCGAAGCCGGCGGGAAAGCTGAACCCAGCCAACTGGGGGCACACCTTCCATGACTACCCCGACACTCCGGTCCCTGCTTGTCACCGCCATACTGTTAACTCTGCCGTTGTTGGCCGAGGACTTGCCAGTCCGGCAGGGCGGGGTGGAGGTTGAACTCGTCTCCGCAGTTACCAGGATCACGCCCGGCCGGAGTTTCACGGTGGCTTTGCGGATGCATCACGATCCCCATTGGCACAGCTATTGGATATCCCCCGGAACCGGTTATGCCACCTCGCTGGCTTGGACCCTGCCGGAGGGCTTTCGGGCGGGAGAGATCCAGTGGCCCACTCCGACAATCGTGCGGGACACGGCGGGGGTGATCACCGGCAATGGTTACTTTGGTGATGTCTGCCTCCTGGTCGAGATCACGTCACCGGCCGGACTTGCGGCCGGCTCTGTGGTCAGACTGCAGGCCGCGGCCGACTGGCTCATGTGCAAGGATGTGTGCATGCCCGGCACCGCCCGGTTGGAACTCAATCTGCCGGTCGGACCTCCGGGCGCGGCGGATCCGGATCCTCGCCAGGCAGAACTCTTCGCCTCGGCCCGGGCCCGGATGCCACAGGTTGATGACAACTGGGAAGTGACCGCCACCCACACGGACTCCACCGCCATTCTGCGGCTCAGGCAAAAATCCGGCAGGCCGCATCAGCCAACGGGGCTGCATTTTTTCGCGAGCAACGGCATCACCGATTATGCCCGGGCGCCCGGGGTCCGGTCGGAGAATGGTGGCTGGACCTTGGAAATCCCGCTGGAAGCCGGGGCGGACAGAAGCCAGCGCCGGCTCGCGGGGGTGCTCACGTCGGACAACGGCTGGCGGGCCGGCACCGGTTTCGCCGGCCTCCGGGTCGACGCGAATTTTTCCTCCGGGGCGGCGGAAGCGGCCAGGCCGGCATCGGGTTCGCCGCCGGTGGCCGTTGCGACGGGCAGCCTGTTCGCGACCCTCGCCTTAGCCTTCGCCGGTGGGCTCATTCTGAATCTCATGCCCTGTGTGTTTCCGGTGCTTGGCATCAAGATCCTCGGCTTCGTCAACCAGTCGGGCCATGATCGCCGGAAGATCACGCTGCATGGCCTGGTCTTTGCGCTCGGGGTGCTGGTCTCCTTCTGGTCCCTGGCGGGACTGTTGCTGGTGTTGCGGGCCGGCGGCTCGCAGCTCGGCTGGGGTTTCCAGCTTCAATCTCCCGGTTTCGTTTTCAGCCTCGCAGTCTTCCTGCTCATCTTCGCCCTCAACATGAGCGGGCTGTTCGAGGTGGGGCTCGCTGCCACCGGCGTCGGCGGAAGTCTGCAGATGAAGGACGGTTTTGGCGGTTCATTTTTCACCGGCGCGCTGGCCACCTTGGTCGCCACGCCCTGCAGCGCCCCGTTTCTGGCGCCGGCCCTCGGCGCCGCGCTATCCCTCCCGGCGGTATCGTCGCTCCTGATCTTCACGGCCATCGCCACCGGGCTGGCCCTGCCTTATCTGTTGCTGTCGATATTCCCGCAGGCGGTCCGGATCCTCCCGCGGCCCGGGGCCTGGATGGAGACCTTCAAGCAGTTCATGGCCTTTCCGCTCTACGCCACGGTTGCCTGGTTGCTTTGGGTGCTGGCCGGACAGACCCGGGACGACGACAATGCCCTGCTCCTGGTTGCATTTGGTCTCGTGCTCACGGCGATGGCCGCCTGGGCTTATGGCCGCTTCGGCCAGGCGCACGGCCGGCCCGTCCGGCAGGTCTGCGGACGGATCCTGGCGGCGGTCCTGCTTGGTGCCGGCCTGGCCGCCGGCTGGCCCAAGGGCGCACCCGTCGCACCGACGGACGGCAGCTATCAGGTGGTCTGGGAAAAATGGAGTCCCGAGGCGGTCGTGCGCGCGCAACAGGCCGGCAAGTACGTCTACGTGGATTTCACCGCGCGCTGGTGCGCGACGTGCCAGACGAACAAGGCCGCGGTCTTTCACTCCAACGAGGTGCTGGCGGAATTCGGGCGCAAGGGGGTCGTGTTGTTGCGGGGCGACTGGACCAACCGGGACCCGCAGATCACGGCCGAACTTTCCCGTTGGAACCGCTCGGCCGTACCATTCAACCTCATCTATGGTCCGGGCAAACCCGAGCCGGTCACGCTGCCGGAGCTGCTTTCGCCCACCCGGATCTTGGACGCCATGGACCAGGTCCGGAAGTCACCCCCGGGTCAACGAAGCCCCGGCTAGGCGAAGGCAGCAAAGGGGGCGCTTCCCCCGGCGCGCTTCGTCCCCGCGGATGGGCGCTCCGTCCCACCCGGCTTTCCTTTGGGCGGCCGGTGGCGCAGGTTCGTCGCAGGTTCAAGTAGGTTTACATAGGTGTGTGACGACCCCGGTGAGAGTAGGCGCTCACGGGGTCGTTTCATTTTACCCCAATCGGCAGGCATTTCGCCCCTCTTGGATTTGCACTCGACCGCAAAAGCCCCCTTAGTGCCGGCATTCCGCCGCTGCCACGCCGGCGGTCCTAACTCCCGCAGTCAAAGCAAACACCCCTCGCATGAAAATGCCCCGTCTCGTAGTGTTGGCGTTTATCGCCGCCCTGTTAACCCGCCTGCCGGCCTACTCTGCCGACAATCCCGTCCTCTTCTGGAACGAGCAGGCACTCAACGCCACCCGGCTGGCCCGCAATCCGCCGCCGATCGCGGCGTTGCACATCGCGACTTATCACGCCGCGATCTATGACGCCGTCAACGGCATCACCCGCACGCACCAGCCCTGGCAGGGGTCGGAGGTCGCGCCCGTGGGGACGAACATGGATGCGGCCATCGCCAGTGCCAGCTTCACCGTGCTCAATGCCCTCTGGGGCCAGTCCTCGAACCCGCGCAATTTCCAGATCGCCTATGACCAGGCCCTTGCGGGCATCCCGGACGGTCAGCCCAAGGCTGACGGCCTCGCGTTCGGCAAGAAGATCGCCGAGGCGGTCCTCGCTTTGCGCGCCAAGAGCGGCTGGAACAAGCCGGCCGAAGGGACCTTTACCAGCACCGAGCAGGGCAAGTGGCGCGAGACCCCCCCGGGCTTCCGTCCCCCCGTGACGCCGCAGGTGGCGACGACCACGCCCTATGTGCTGAAGTCGCCGGACCAGTTTCGCGCCCCACCGCCCCAGAAGATCGATTCCAAGGAATATGCGGAGGAGCTCGCCTACGTCGCCAAGGTCGGCCCGCGCGATGGCGCCGAGCGCACCGAATACCAGACCCTGAGCACACCCTTCTGGATGGATGATCTCGGTTCCGCCACGCCCGCCGGCCACTGGTGCCAGATCGCCCAGGATCTGGCCCGGCGCAACAACCTTGGCACCGCGGAGTGCGCCCGACTCTTCGCTTTGCTGACCTTCGCGAGCGCCGATGCCGGTATCTCGTGCTGGGACTCCAAGTTTTTCTACCGCACCTGGCGGCCCGAGAGCGGCATCCGCGACCTCGACCCGAAGATCAATCCGCTTGTGATCATCAATCCCAACTTCATCCCCAACATGGCGGCGCCCGCGCATCCCGACTACACCTCGGGCCACAGCACCTTCACCGGCGCGGCCACCCGGTTGTTGGAACTCTACTTCAAGAGCGATGACATCGAGTTCACCACCACTTCCGACGGGCTGCCGGGAGCGGTCCGGACCTTCAAGAAATTGTCTGATGCCCGCCGCGAGGTCGGCATGAGCCGGGTTTACGGTGGCATTCACACCATGTCGGCCAACCTGGAGGGCCAGAAGGCGGGAATGAAAATCGCCGACTACGTATTCGCGAACGCCCTCCTGCCGGTCGCGAAGTAATTGGTTCCTGTAGGGTGGGGTCTCCGAACCAGGCCCTACAATTTATCATCCATCCACCGCATGCCCCCATCCACGCGATCTTCCGCTGTGCTGCCCTTGCTCATGCGCGTGGGTGTGGCGTTGTGTTTCATCGGGCACGGGGCCTTTGGCGTGATGACCAAGCAGGCCTGGCTGCCTTATTTCGCCGTGGCCGGGGTGGGCGAGGCCTCGGCTTGGAAACTGATGCCGTGGATTGGGGCGATGGATATCGCCATCGGGCTGCTCGCCTTGGTCTGGCCTTGCCGAGCGCTTTTCGTCTGGGCGGTTGTTTGGACAGTGTGGACCGCGTTGCTGCGTCCGTTTGCCGGCCAAGGCTGGCCGGAGTTCTTTGAGCGGGCTGGCAACTATGGCATACCCTTAGCCGTGCTCGTGGCGGTCGGACTGGGCGGGGCCTGGTTTGCGCGTCTTACCGGGCCGGGGCTGGTCCTGCCGGAGCCGGTTCGTCGCCGGCTCGAGTGGGTGTTGCGCCTGACGACAGTGTCCCTGTTGGCCGGTCATGCCGCCTGCGCGTTGCTCCTGCAAAAGCCGGCGCTGGCGCACCATTATGCGGTTCTTGCCGTCGCCGATCCAGTGGTGGCCATGAATGTCGTCGGTTGGTTTGAACTCGGGCTGGCCGCTGCCGTTCTGGGCTTTCGGTCGACACCTTTGCTGCTGTTTGTGTGTGTCTGGAAACTCGGCACCGAATCCCTGTTTCTGGCCAGTGGCGCGCCGGCCCCGGTTTTCGAGCTTGTCGAGCGCGGCGGCAGCTATGTGGCGCCGCTCGTGTTGGCCCTGCTGTGGCGCCGTCCTTATGTTCCCTCGTCCGATTCTTTACCCCATCCCTCCGGTCAATTCCCTTCCCATGCTTAAGCCAATCCTCGCTGGCCTGCTCCTTTCTTCCGCCTACCTTGCCGCCGCCGACTACACCGCGGTGCCCCTGCGGACCCGCACGGGGCCGGTCGCCGGCGCCAAGCCGTTCACCCGGCTCGATTCCGCCAAGGCGGGCCTCGTGGTGCCGAACGTCTTCAACGATCCCCGCATGTGGGGCTCACGTTTCCGCGAACTGACACTCGGTGCGGTCGAGACCGGCATCGCCGTGGCGGATTTCAACGGGGACGGGCGGCCCGACATCTTCGCCGTCTCCAAGAATGGGCCCTGCGCCCTCTATATCCAGACGGTCGACTTTCAGTTTCAGGATGTCGCGCGCGCCGCCGGCGTGGCCGTCGACGACAGTCCCTCCAGCAACACCGGTGCCACCGCCGTGGACATCAACCAGGATGGTTACATGGATATTTACGTCAGCCGCTACGACCTGCCGAATCTGCTCTTCATCAACAACGGCGACGGCACCTTCACCGAGCGGGCGCACGAGTACGGCCTGGATATCAAGGACGCCTCCGTCCACGCGACCTTCGCCGACTACGACCGGGATGGGAACCTCGACTGTTACCTCGTCACCAACATCCTCGACTTTTCCAAGTCCCCGCAGGGCCGCCGCGACTACCTGTTCCACAATGACGGCAACGGGCACTTCACCGACGTCACCGCCAAGGCCGGCATCTGGGGCCTGACGCAGGGCCACACGGCCCTGTGGTTCGACGCCAACCACGACGGCTGGCCCGACCTCTATGTCGCGAACGACTTCGAGACCGCCGACCGCTTCTACCTGAACAAGGGCGACGGCACCTTCACCGACATCGTCGACGAGCGACTGCCGCACGTGACCTATTTCTCCATGGGCGCCGACGCCGGCGACCTGAACAACGACGGGCTGGTGGATTTTTTCATCACCGACATGCGCGACCGCAACCACGCCGAGTTCATGACCGGCATGGAGGAGATCGGCCGCGGCCTGTGGGAGATGGAGCGCGTGACCGAGCTGATCCCGCAGTACATGTGGAACGCCGTCTACCTCAATACTGGCACCGACCGCTTCGCCGAGGCCGCGCACCTCGCTGGCATGGATGCCACCGGCTGGACCTGGTCCGCCCGGCTCGGCGACCTCGACTGCGACGGCCGCCTCGACGCCTTCATCACCGCCGGCATGATTCGCAACTTCATCGACGCCGACCTGGTGGACAAGCAGAACGTCGCCCCAACGCTCGCCGCCCGCGCCAACGTCTGGAAAAACGCCGCGCCCCGCCGCGAATCCACGCTCGCCTACCGCAACCTCGGCGGCCTGAAGTTCGCCGACGTCTCGGCCGAGTGGGGCCTCGACGAGAAGACCGTCGCCTTTGGCTGTGTCCTGGCCGACCTCGATGGCGACGGCGACCTCGACCTTATCTATTCCAACTACGACGCCCCGCCGACGATCGTGCGCAATGACACCGTCACGGGCCACCGGGCCGTGATCAAGCTCGCCGGCCGCGCGCCCAACCGTGACGGCATCGGCGCCGAAGTGCGGATCGAGACCGCCGCCGGCGTGCAGGTGCGCCAGCTCTTCAACGAGCGCGGCATCGCCTCGAGCGAGCCGCCGCTGGTTTACTTCGGCCTCGGCGACGATACCGCGATCAAGAAGCTCACGATCCACTGGCCCCGCGGCCAGGTGCAGGTGCTGGAAAACCTCCCGGCCGACCAGCTCCTCACGGTCACCGAGCCCGCCCTCGCCGAGGGCGTCAAGCCCGCGCCCGCGGTTTTCCACTCGCCGGCCCGCGCCGATGCGCTCTACGCGGAAGCCGCCACCGTCCGCGGGCTCAAGCACAGCAACCAGCTCCGGCCCTTCGACGAGTTCACCCGCCAGCGGCTACTCCCCCGCCGGCTCAACGGCCAGGGCCCGGCCCTCGCCACGGCCGACGTCAACGGGGATGGCCTCGCCGATGTCTTCGTGACCGGCACCGCCGGCCAGGCCGGCGAACTGTTCCTCGCTCAGGCCGATGGCACGTTCAAGTCCGCCCCCGACCAGCCGTGGTCGACCGCGCTCGAGTCTGACGATGTCGGCGCCACCTTCCTCGACGTCAACGGTGACGGCGCGCCCGATCTGTATATCGCCGCCGGCGGCGTGCAGCAGGCCCGGGGGGACGCCCTGCTCAATGACCGGCTCTACCTCAACGATGGCCACGGCAAGTTCACCCTCGCGCCGGAGGGCACGGTGCCGGCCGACGGGGAGAGCACCACGGCGGTCGCAGCGGCGGACTTCGACGGCGACGGAAGGACCGACCTGTTTGTCGGCGGCCGCGTCGTTCCCGGCAAATACCCCGAGACGCCCCGCAGCTTCCTCTACCGCAACGTCGGCGGCAAGTTGGTGGACGTGACCGACGAGGTCGCGCCCGGCCTGCGCTCGATCGGAATGGTCACCGCCGCCGTCTGGGCGGATGTCGATGGCGACAAACGTCCCGACCTCATCGTCGCCACCGAATGGGGCCCGGTCTCAATTTTCCACAACACGGGCAAAAAGCTGGAGAATATCACGGCATCGGCCGGTCTCGCCGGTGTGACCGGCTGGTGGTGCGCCCTCACAATCGCCGACGTGAATGGCGACGGCCGGCCCGACATTGTTGCCGGCAATATTGGCCTCAATACCAAGTATCGCGCCACCGCCGCCGAACCGACGTTGCTCTACAGCGGCGATCTCGACGGTTCCGGCCGCCCCCAGCTGATCGAGGCGCAGTATGAGAACGGGACGCTGGTGCCCCTGCGCGGCCGCAGCAAGCTGGCCTACGCCTTCCCGTGGCTGAGCAAGAAATTTCCGACCTACAAGGCGTTCGCCGCCGCCTCGCTCGCCGACCTCTTCGGTGCGGACAAGCTCGCGGCCGTGACCAAGCTCGCCGCCACCGAGATGGCCAGCGGCGTGTTCCTCCAACAGCAGGATGGCACGTTCCGGTTCGCCCCGCTCCCGCGCGAGGCACAGATCGCGCCGGTCAATGCCATCGTGGCCGCGGATCTCGACGGTGACGGGAAACTCGACCTCTGGTGCGTCGGCAACAACTTCGGCCCCGAGCCGACGACCGGCCGCTTCGACGGCGGTCTGGGCGTGCTGCTCAAGGGCGACGGCCACGGTGGCTTCAGCGCCGTGACCCCGGCGCAGTCCGGCCTGCTCGTGACCGGCGAGGCCCGCTCCGCCGTGGTCCTGCCCGGCGCCAAGGGCCCGCGGATCGTCGTCGGCTGCACGCAGGGCCCGGTGCTGCTCTTCGAGCGGAAGTAATATTCACCCGGGCTTTCCCGTAGGGCCGGTCTTTGACCGGCCCTTTTCGTTGCGTCCTTTGCGACCTTTGCGCGAGAAAAAAGTCTTGGACCTCACGCAAAGGGCGCAGAGGACGCAAGTGATCCTGATCAATGCCGGAAACCTAGGCTCGCCTCCCGGGTCGGAGAAATGCTCAATTTCCCCATGCTTCATCGTGTCCTGATCGTTGGCGGCTTAGTGGTGACCTCCCTTATCGCCGCGGAAAAATCCCCCCTGGCTGATGCCCCGACCGCCTTCGTCCGCGCCCAGGCCGCCAGCGGCGTGCATTGGCAGCCGTGGACCGACGCCGTGCTCGCGCAGGCGAAGCAGCAGGCCAAGCCGGTTTATGTTTTCGTCGGCTCGCCGCTGAGCGAGCTGACCCGGGCGACGATCAACCAGACCTTTGCCAGCGAAAAGACCGTGGCCTGGGTGAACGAGAGTTTCTTCTGTGTCTTTGTCGATGCCGACGCCCAGCCCGAGGTCGCGGCCTACGCGCAGCACTTCATCACCAGCGTCAAGCAGCTCAAGGGTTACCCGGTGCATCTCTGGCTCACGCCCGACACGCTCCAGCCCTACGACGGCGCCAACTACCTGCCGCCGTCCGAGGAGTGGGGGAAGGCCGGGTTCCTGAAATCGGCCCGCAGCGCACTCGACACCTGGAAACTGGAACCGACCCGGGCCCATGCCCAGGCCGAGGAGGCGATTGGGATGATGAAGCTGCCGGCGCTCGGTCCGGGCGAGCTCAAGCCCGACGCCCTCAAGGCTCGCCTCGACAAGGCTGCGGCCGCGTGGATCACCGCAATCGATCCCAAGAACGGCGGTTTCGGCACCGCCCCCAAGCTGCCCGAACCCGAGTTGATTCGGTTTCTCCTCCGGCGCGATCAGGCCGCCCAGGCCGCCGCTCTCAACGCCGCCCGCGCCCTTGTGGCCGGCGCTCTGCGCGACCCAGTCGATGGCGGTTTCTACCGCCGCTGCATCGACGAGGAGTGGAAGGAGCCGTATTTCCAAAA
>Ga0302322_100006476_pt1 | contig 10383 bp, 9 predicted proteins | sample Fen_T0_2_FD_203757 | JGI IMG/M metagenome (GOLD analysis project Ga0302322, IMG submission 203757) | Peat permafrost microbial communities from Stordalen Mire near Abisko, Sweden - Fen_T0_2 | ecosystem: Environmental > Terrestrial > Soil > Wetlands > Permafrost | place: Sweden: Abisko... | reverse complement strand
CAGCCGGGAGACTTCCACCTTGTCGATGCGCAGGCCGTCCATGTCCACCACGCGGTAGAGCCAGCCGTCGGCCTCGATCTCTTCGCCCGTGGCGGGAATCCGGCCCATCAGAGCCAGTACGAGCCCGGCGAGGGTGTCGTAATGGCCCTCGTCCTCCTGGGGGAGGGCGTCCATCTCCAACTCTTGCTTGAGCTGCTGCACGGGGGTGGAGCCGGACACCAGCCATCGACCCCCGCCCGTGGCGACCACGTCTGGGTCCACTTCCTCGTCGGTTTCGTCGTGGATCTCGCCCACGATCTCCTCCAGGAGGTCCTCCAGGGTGACCACCCCTTCGAAGATGCCGTGTTCGTTGACCACCACCGCCATGTGCTGGTGGCGTTTCTGCATCAGCGGCAGCAACGCCATGGCGCGGGTGTTCTCGGGAACCAGGAGCGGATCGCGCACCAGGCTTTCCAGGTCCACCTCGCCGCCCACGCAGGCGCGGAAGAGGTCCTTGGCCAACAGCACGCCTTGGATGTGGTCCAGGTCGCCGCGGTAGGCGGGAAAGCGCGAATATCCCGATTCCATGACATCGGGAAGCTGCTCGTTCAGTTCCCGGTCCAGGTCCACTCCCACCACGTCGGTGCGGGGCGTGCGGATCTGGCGCACCAGTTTTTCGCCCATGTCGAACAGGGAATGGATCATGTCCTCCTCCTGCTCCTGGATCTCGCCGTCCTCGGCGCTTTCGCGCACCATGTGGCGGATGTCTTCCTGGGTCACGGTCTCCTCGGGGATCTTGCTCAGGCGCAGCATCCAAAGGATTCCCTCGGTGCAACTGGACAAAAACCAGATGGCAGGCCTGGCGACAGCGGCGCAAAAGGCCATGGGTCTTCCAAAGAAGGAGGCGAGAGCATCGGCGGATCGCATCCCGATGCGCTTGGGAACGAGTTCACCCAGCAGAAGTTGCAGGAAAGCCACCCCGATCACCACGGTGCCCAGCACGGCCAGGCGGGTCCAATGCCCAGCCCAAGGCTGGTAAATCACCGACAGCGGCTGTTCCAACCGGTCGCCTGAGAAGACCGCTGCGAGCGTTCCCACCAGGGTGATGCCCACCTGGGAGGTGGACAGAAACCGGTTGGGGTGCTCCTGCAGGTCGATGGCTAGTGCAGCCCCATGGTCGCCTTCGTCGGCACGCGCCTGCAGTCGGCTGCGGCGTGCCGTCGCGATGGACATCTCCGAGGCGGAGAAGAGGGCGTTGAGGAAAATCAAGACCGCCAGGACCAGGGCGACCGTCAAAAGTTCGGACATCTGTACCGGCGAAAATGCATTCTCGCAATCCCGAGGATGTTTCAGGGGCTCGGGAAGCGTATCGCCGGCAGCGAGGAAAGTTCCTCCGCCCACCCTTCGAGACGCCTATTCCATGGGCTCCTCAGGATGAGCGGAGAACGATTGCCTTGAGACCTGGAACGGGAACTTCTCTCCGTTCGTCCTGAGGAAGGCCGAAGGCCTGTCTCGAAGGGCGGCGGAGAGAACCAGGATCACCTCCGACTGAGGGGAGGTCGGCGAACGAAACCTCGGAAGTGGTTCGAGACCGTATCTTCTATCCCAATTCCGAACATCCCAGTTCAACGATTCCTCGGATACATGGAGTTATGCCATGAAGATCTTCCCCCATCTCGCGTCCTGCGGGTTCATTTTGGCGGTCTTCCTCTCGGCATGCGAAAGCAACACGCTTTCGACGGATACCCCGTCCACCGTGGACACGCTTCACCGCCAGATTTCCGCCACACTCCGCGCAACCTGTCCTGCAATCCCAGCCAGTCGATCCCTGCGCGAAAATACCGACACCGCATTGCCGGTTGTCCAGGTCCGTCCAAGCCCGATCTACTCCTTCACGTACCAGATCTTCGACACCACAGGGTCCTTCATCGGCGGCGGCACTTCACTGACCACGATCAACGCTCTAGCGGCCGATTCCATATCCACCCACCCCATCCAATTCTTCTTCGCCTGGAACGCAAAAGACATGACAGGGAATTCCGTCCCCTCCGGTCATTACTTCCTGTTCGACGTGATCCAGGACTCGACGGGGGCCGTGGTGCAGACGGACAGCTCCTGCATTGGAATCCTCAGAGCAGCATCGAACTGACGTGCAACCGCATCAGCGCACGATGCGGCGGGCTTCGGCCTTGCTTCGAGAAGTCCTCGATTTGCACCAGCATGGCGTTCAGAACCTCAACAATTTCCGCTCGATCCCGGAAAAGCACAAGCGCTTGGAAATCCTTCCGCGCCGCGCCAATCAGCCCCATCCACTCCTCAGGCATGGCCATGTAGAACAAGACCTTCGCGCAACGCGCGGGCCACCACATGGTTCAAGGAATGGCGTCTTTGCTCCACCTCTTCTGGAGTATAGAGGAGCAGATCCATTCCGAAGGGAACCTCAGCGAGGTCTCGCCAGATCTTTCCCAAAATCTCGTATCTGGGAAGTCCCCCCATCGCCTCCTTTGTGGCGACAAGAAGGAGATCGATGTCGGAGTGCTCGCCAGCATCGCCACGCGCTTGCGACCCGAACAGAACGATGGCATCCGCATCGATCCGGGAAAGGATGACACGCACGGCGTGGTCCAAGTCCAACTTGGTGGCGGTGGCCATGTCCGAAAACATTCCACCGTAGCCATCACCTCACGATGCGGCGGGCTTCCAGGTAGTTGCGTTTTTCTTCGGCGTGGCCCATGGAGAAGGACTTCTTGGGCAGCGGGCCGTTCGCCTGGACCCACTGGAACAGGCGCTCGCGGGCGATCACGGGCGTGAAGAAGACCCCGGCGCCTTGGGAGGCGAGCTTCTTGGAGTCTTCCCAGCCGTGGATGAAGTCGATGCGGGCGCCCGGCTCCGATTTCTGGAAGCGTCCGAAGAGATCGTCCACGCGGGCGGTGGGGAGTTTCTTCCCCTTGGAGAACGCGAGCAAGTACCAGTTGCGACCATCGAAGTATCCCGCCTTGTCCTGACCCTCCGGGGACACGAGCAGTTTGGCCAGATCACCCTCGAGGATCTTGGAGACTTCCGCGGTCGCCAGGGAAAGCACTTCTTCGGTCAGTTCGGGGACGTCCTTGGTGAAGACGGCGCGGTGGATGGGCTCGAAGAACAGTCCCGGCGAATGGATGTTCACGATCTCGGCGAGCGCGAACCGGGCAGGGTGCGAGAAGATGGACTCGCGACTCTCTCCGGCGGCTTCCAACTCCTTCTTGGTTTCTTCCCAACGCGCCTTGGCCGTGGCCAAGCTGTGGTTCCCGTCGCCCATGGCCCAGAACAGGGGGTGATCGCCCTGAACGGAAATCGTCTTGGTCAGGAGCGCGTCGAGTTTGGAAAGGACGTCGCCCACAATTCCACCCTGAAGCTTCCAGCCCTTGAGGTGTCCTCCCTTCTGGATCAGTTCCACGTCGTAGGCGGGTGCGAACTCGCCGGTGCGGCTTTCCAGGGCTTCCACCACCGTGTGCTCGGGATCGTCGATCAAGATCATGATGTGAGGCAGTTCCAGCGGCGCGGCGCGGCGCACCGCCAGGCGAGGCGGAATGCGGTCGACGATGGTCCCTTCGGTGGCGCGGATCAGGCTCTTGGAGTCGGCGGCATAGTCATAACGCTCCAGGTCCATCGCCACAACGATCCCTTGGCGCATGCCGGAATTTTCCGTGGTGCGCTGCAGGTAGATGAAGCCTTCGCCCTGGCTCTCGAGGATGCCGCGCGCGGTGTAGTCGGCCATCGCCTCGTGGATCTTCGCGATGCGCGCGCCCACGTCCGGGCTTTCCAGGTGGATTTCCGGCAAGGTCAGACGCAACGTGGATGGCGCTGTGCCCACGATGCTCTCCACCTGGCTCCAGTAGGCTTGGTCTGATGTGTACTGGTCGCACGCAACGATGGACCATTTGGAGAGGTCCGTGCCGGCCTTGGGCAACAAGATGTCCGGGATGGTGATCCCCAGGCGCTGCAGTGTGGGGGCGTAGGTCTCGTTCAGGCTGGGCATGTGCGGTGCATCTCCGGTGAATCGTGGATCCGGGAATTTAGAAATCGGGGAGAAGAGGTACCTTCCCTCCAACATGCCCAACGAACCGGAACGCCTGATGGAGGTCGAGATCCGCCTGGCCCACCAGGAGCGCACCATCGACCAGCTCAACGACGTGGTGCTGGGGCTGCGCAAGGAACTCGAATCCGTGCAGCGCAAGTTCGGGGAGATCGAAGCCAAGCTCGAATCCGACGCCAACGAGATCGGGTCCGCCGACGAGCGGCCCCCGCACTGGTGAGCGCCTCGCTCTTCGACGCCCTCCCCCGCGGGGAGGAATGCTCGGCCGACCAGCTCCTGGAGCGATTCCTGGAGGTCAACACCCTGCGCGGACTGTCCCTGTACCCGGCCCAGGAAGAGGCGTTGCTGGAACTGTGGGACGACAAGAACGTGATCCTGAACACCCCCACGGGTTCGGGCAAGTCGCTGGTTGCATCGGGACTCCATTTCCTGTCGTTGGCCCGCGGCCGACGCTCGGTCTACACCTGCCCTGTAAAGGCCTTGGTCAACGAGAAGTGGATGGCTCTTTGCCGGGAGTTCGGACCCGACAACGTGGGGCTTTCCACCGGAGACGCCACGGTGAACCACGGGGCGCCCATCCTCTGCTGCACCGCCGAGATCCTCTCCAACATGGCTCTTTCGGAGGGAGAGGACTGCCCCATCCTGGACGTGGTCATGGACGAGTTCCACTACTACTCCGACCGCCAGCGCGGCGTGGCTTGGCAGATCCCGCTGCTCACCCTGCCGCGCGCGCGGTTCCTGCTGATGTCGGCCACCCTGGGCGACACGTCCTTTTTTGAACAGGAATTGTCGCGACGCACGGGAAGACCCACTGCCACCGTGAAGAGCGTCCACCGTCCCGTACCCCTGACCTTCGACTGGTCGGAGAACCCTCTCCCCAACGCGGTCCAGGGTCTTGTGAACCAGGGGCGAGCTCCGGTCTACGTGGTTCATTTCACCCAAGCCGACGCCGCGCGCAACGCGCAGAACTTCACCAGCCTGGACCTGTGCACCAAGGAAGAGAAGCTGAAGATCGGCAAGGCCTTGGAGGGTTTCCGCTTCTCCAGCCCCTACGGACCGGACCTCAAGCGCTGGCTCAAGCAGGGGATCGGACTCCACCACGCGGGGCTTCTGCCCAAGTACCGCATCCTGGCCGAAAAACTGGCACAGCAGGGTCTCCTCAAGATCATCTGCGGGACCGATACCTTGGGCGTGGGCGTCAATGTGCCCATCCGCACGGTGCTGTTCACCCAGCTGTGCAAGTGGAACGGCGAGAAGAGCTCCATCCTCTCTGCGCGGGATTTCCACCAGATTTCCGGCCGCGCCGGTCGCAAGGGATTCGATGACATCGGCTACGTGGTGGCCCAGGCCCCCGAGCACGTCATCGAGAACTTGAAGCTCGCCGCCAAGTCTGGCGAATCGGGCCGCAAGTTCCAGAAGCAGAAGCCACCCGAGAAGGGCTTCGTCCCTTGGGACGAGCAGACCTTCCGCAAGTTGATCGACGCCTCTCCGGAAGCCCTCAAGTCCAGTTTCGCGGTGAACCACGGGATGCTCCTGAACATCCTCTCGCGTCCCACCGACGGCTGCAAGGCCTTGCGCGAGCTGATCAGAAGCTGCCACGAGGGCCCCAAGGACAAACTCCGTCATCGCGACCGCGCCTTCCAGCTCTTCCGCCCGCTGGTGGATCGCGGCATCGTGGAATTCATCCCCCCCTCCTATCCCGGCATGGCCAAGCTCCGGGTCAAGGCCGACTTGGGAGAAGATTTTTCCATGGACCACGCCTTGGCGCTGTGGCTATTGGACACCATCCCCCTCTTGGATCTCGAGTCTCCCGAATACTCGTTGGACCTGCTGACCTTGGTGGAATCCATTCTGGAAGATCCCGATCTCCTGTTGCGCAAGCAACTGGACAAGGAAAAATCACGCCTGATCGCCCAGTGGAAGGCGGAAGGAGTGGATTACGACGAGCGGATGGCCCGACTCCTGGAGGTGGAGTACCCCAAGCCCCAGCGCGAGTTCGTCTACGGCACCTTCAATGCCTTCGCGTTGAAGCACCCCTGGGTGGGGAACGACAACATCCGTCCCAAGTCGATTGCCCGCGAGATGTTCGAGGGCTTTCGGACCTTCTCCGACTACGTCAAGGAGTACGAGCTCCAGCGTTCGGAAGGCCTGCTGTTGCGCCACCTCAACGCCACCTGGAGGGTGCTGGCCCAGACCGTCCCCGAATCCGCCAAGACCGAGGAAGTGCGGGAGATGGAGGAGTATCTGGCCGCCATGCTGCGGCAGGTGGATTCCAGTCTCCTGGAGGAATGGGAACGCCTGAAAAACCCCGCCTTCGTGGCCGTGGAATCCCAGGAGCTGCGCCCGCCTGGGGCCGAAGAAGCCGCTCGCGACATCACCCGCGACCCCAAGGCCTTCCTCGCCATGGTCCGCACACGGATCTTCTCCTTCCTGGGTTCGTGGAGCGCGGAGGAGTTCGACGAGGCATTGGACCTTTTGGCACCCCAGCCCGACGAAAGCGACTTGGACTGGTCAGCAATCCGCCTTCGCGAGCGCCGCGAAGTCTATCGGCAGGCCAACGACCGCCCTCGCCTGGACGTTGAGGGTCGCAATGTGCGCCACACGCACGTTGAGAAGACTCCGGAGTCCTGGCGCGTTGAGCAGGTACTCCAGGATCTGTCCGAGCACAACGACTGGTCGGCGCTGTTCGCCGTGGACCTGGAGGCCTCCCGTTCGCGCGGGGAGCCGGTGCTCAGGTTGTTGCGGTTCGGGGAAATGCTGGCGTAGGGTAACCCATTGCGAAGGCGTGCGGAGTGGGAGGGCTTGACCTCAATCCCGCCTGCGCATTCTAGGTTTCAATGCCTATGGTGGCACCAGTGAATCAAGAAGGCGACAACGCGATCAACATCGAACTGGGCGAGAAGGAAGCCGAGGGGATCTACTCCAACCTCGTCCTCGTCTCCCACAGTCCCCACGAGTTCGTCATCGACTTCGCGCGGCTCCTTCCCGGGGTTCCCAAGGCGAAGGTGGGCGCTCGCATCGTGACCACGCCTTCGCACATGGTTTCCTTGATCCAGACTCTGCAGGAAAACCTCACCCGCTACGAGCGCGCCTTCGGGCCGGTGCAGCGGCGGGGGTAGAAGGGTTCTTCCGCCAATGGCTGAATACGATTATCTGATCGTGGGAGCCGGACTCTACGGGTCCGTATTCGCCCGCGAGGCCACCAAACGTGGCTATCGCGTCCTGGTGATCGACAAGCGCCGACATATCGGGGGGAACTGCTACACCGAAGCGGTCGAGGGAATCCAGGTCCACAGATACGGGGCCCACATCTTCCACACCTCCGACAAGGAAGTGTGGGACTACGTGAACGGGCTCGTCGAGTTCAACCGATATACCAACTCTCCCATCGCACGCTGGAAGAACCAGCTCTACAACCTTCCGTTCAACATGAACACCTTCCATCAGCTCTGGGGGGTGACCACGCCGGAACAAGCGATGGTGAAGATCGAGGAACAACGGTCGGTGCTGGGGGGTAGGATTCCCGCGAACATGGAGGAACAGGCCATATCCCTCGTGGGAACCGACATCTACGAGCGGTTGATCAAGGGCTACACGGAAAAGCAGTGGGGCCGGAAGTGCGTCGATCTTCCGGCGTTTTTGATCAAACGACTTCCCGTGCGCTTCACCTACGACAACAACTATTTCAACGACCGCTTCCAAGGCATCCCGATCGGTGGGTACACCAGGATTTTCGAGCGGTTGCTGGACGGGGTCGAAGTGCGCTTGGGTGTCGACTATCTGGCCGATCGCGAGGAACTGGACGGCTTGTCGACCCGAACCCTCTTCACGGGCCCGATCGACGCATTCTACACTCATCGCTTCGGGGTTCTGGAATACCGAAAGGTGCACTTCGAGACCGAAGTTCTCGATACGCCCAACTACCAAGGAAACGCCGTGGTGAACTACACCGATGCGGATGTTCCCTTCACTCGGATTCTGGAACACAAACATTTCGAATTCGGCGAACAACCTAGGACTGTGATTTCCAGAGAGTATTCCAGCGAGTGGAAATTGGGTGAGGAACCTTACTATCCGGTCAACGACGAGAAGAACACTGCGTTGTTTTCCAAGTACAAGAGTTTGGGTGATTGTGAGTCGCGGACCTTGTTCGGCGGCAGACTCGCGGACTACAAGTACTACGACATGCATCAGGTCATTGGAGCCTGCCTCAGTAAAGTGAGAGATCTGAAGTTATGATTTTCTCTCAAAAGGTATCTGGAATTATCTTTTGATGCAAAAGTCCCTAAAGCTGAATGCATTCATGAATATGGCTAAAATCATGGCTAGCATGATCTTTCCGCTCATCACATTCCCTTACACTTCCCGGATTTTGGGTCCCGAAGGAATGGGAAAGACGAATTTCGCCTTTTCCTTGGTCAGCTATTTTATTCTATTGGCAGCGATTGGAATTCCACTGTATGGAATTCGCGAAGTGGCCAAAATTCGCGATGACAAAAAAGCATTAAGCGCTTTGATTCAGGAGCTCCTAGTAATGCAATGCGTGGCATCACTCGTCTCTACGGTTTCATTTATTGGCATGGTCCTTTTTGTTCATAAATTGCGTGCAGAATATATGCTGTTTTTGATCGTTAGCACCTCAATTCCTTTTTCCGCCCTCGCCATGGATTGGCTCTATCAAGGTTTAGAGGAATTTGTATACATTACTTTGAGAAGCCTAGCCTTCACTGTGATTTCCGTGGCGGCGCTCTTTCTATTGGTGCACCATGAGAGCGACTACATCACAACCGCAGCAATTACAATAGCGGCCACCCTGGGGTCTTCAGTATTGAATTTTTGGAACGCTCGCACCATCATATTTGCAAAACGGGAATTGCCATGGCAGTTTCGGAGACATATCAAACCATTGGCCATAGTTTACGCATTGAATTTTATCATTAGCATTTATATAAACCTCGACACAGTCATGCTGGGATTTCTTTCTACTGCTGAGAATGTCGGTTACTATTCTACTGCCATGAAGTTGACTAAGATGCTTTTAGGCGTGGTGGTGTCATTCGGGGCAGTGCTTCTTCCCCGGCTTTCCTATTACTTGGCAAATGACATGCGCAACGAGTTCGACCGAATGCTGCAAAAATCATTGGGAGTCATTCTGCTTTTATGCCTTCCCCTGACTACCGCGCTTATGACAATCAGTCGAGAAATCCTTTTCGTGTTCGCTGGTTCCAAGTACTTGCCAGCCGCCGACTGCCTCGTAATCACGGCCCCAATCATCTTGTTTATCGGGTTAACAAATATATTCGCCATTCAAATTCTCTATCCGTTGGGGAAAGAGAAAAGTTTGGTGCTCTCCGTCAGTCTGGGTGCCGCCGTAGCGCTTGTTCTGAACCTTCTCCTTATTCCCCGCTTTGGACAGTTTGGGGCCGCTTGGGGCACGTTGGCTGCTGAATCCGTAGTGTTAATCGCACAATTCATCCTTGTTCGGCGGCACTACCAGATCCATTGGCCGTGGAAAAACTTGGCTAAATACATCTTCGCTACAGCGGTCATGATGGGGTTGTTAATCGTGGTCCGAAGGGGTGTGCCTGAAAGTCGGATGTGGATAAGACTTTTGATCGATGTGCCGGTGGGAGCTGGGCTTTATTTCTCGCTGTTGTTTCTAATGCAAGAAGAGTTTGTTCGCGAAGTATTTGCAAAAATGAAATCGTATCTTTCTATCCACGCCGAGACAGCAAGATAGTCTAGTAATCGATAGCCCAGTCCGTAGAACTTAAGCAACAGGAGCAGCAATGATTCGCCTCATTTTGAAAAACTTCTTTCTCTTACTCGCATGGCCACTTCGTTTCGCAATTCGATATGAGTTGAATGGCCAGTCACCGGACTTTCGCGAGCAAGACTTGAAGCTTATTCTGCAAAGAAGAGCGGCGGAATCGTCGGTCGATTATGTGATGGAGCACATGAAAAATGTTGACTCCACAACTTCTCGTAACGAGTTGTTGACTCTTGCGATGAGTTATGTCGATTTAGTAGAAAATCCGGTTGTTTGCGAATTCGGTGTGTTCACAGGAAACACAATAAATCACATTGCATCCCTTGTGTCTGGGAATATTTATGGGTTTGATTCATTTGAAGGGTTGCCTGAACGGTGGCGCGATGGATATATGAAAGGTGCCTTCAAACTAAACACGCTCCCCAAGGTCAATTCAAATGTAACCTTGATCAAAGGGTGGTTTGATCAGACGCTTCCGACGTTCATCAAGCAACACCAAGAGCCCATTGGGCTTCTCCACATCGATTGCGACTTGTATTCGTCAACAAAAATCATTTTT
>Ga0302322_100006475_pt1 | contig 10383 bp, 7 predicted proteins | sample Fen_T0_2_FD_203757 | JGI IMG/M metagenome (GOLD analysis project Ga0302322, IMG submission 203757) | Peat permafrost microbial communities from Stordalen Mire near Abisko, Sweden - Fen_T0_2 | ecosystem: Environmental > Terrestrial > Soil > Wetlands > Permafrost | place: Sweden: Abisko... | reverse complement strand
ATCGCCGACTCGACCCGGATGTGACCGCCCATGCCCTGCACGATGCCGTACACCGTTGCCAGACCCAGGCCGGTTCCCTTGCCCTGTCCTTTGGTCGTAAAGAACGGTTCGAAGATATGCTCCAGAACCTCGGGCGCCATGCCGAAACCGGTGTCGGCAATCTTCATGCCGGCCCAGCCGCAGTCACCGCTGCGTCCGGCGACGCCCGAGGCCAGGAAATATGTGGCCAGGGTCAGCGACCCACCGCTGGGCATAGCATCGCGGCCGTTCACGACGAGATTCATGACGACCTGATCCAGCTGGCTCGGATCCGCCTCGACGGCGCCAAGGGTCTTATCGAACGTGACCCCGAATTCGATGTCCTCGCCCAGCAAGCGGCGCAGCATCGGCACCATGGCCTCCATGCGTCCGTTGAGATCGACCGGCTCTAGGGACCGCTTGCTGCGTCGTCCAAAAGCGAGCAGCTGGGACGTAAGCTCGGTTGCGCGGGTACCCGCCCGCCGAATCTCGATCGCATCGGCGGCTCGGTCATCGCCGTCCAGCGCAATCACCAACAGGTCGGCGTAGCCGTTGACCACAGTCAGAAGATTGTTGAAGTCGTGGGCGACGCCCCCGGCCAGGCGCCCCAGCGCCTCCATCTTTGACGCCTGACCCAGCTGATCTTGAAGGAGCTTGTGCTCGGTCACATCTTCGACCGTGCCAACTGCGAGCTGCAGGTCTCCGGCGCCATCTCGGACGGGCGAGACATGAACCCGTGCCCAGATTTCGCGACCGTCCTTGGCAACGTATCGCTTCTCGAGTCCATAGCCGTCATTCTGTCCGGAGAACAATTCCGTCAGAAGCCTCTGGCTCGCATCGCGATCCGCCGGATGGGTGTAGTCGTGAACCCGCAGATGCGCCAGCTCTTCTTTGTCGTAACCGAGCAATCGCTGAAATGCCGCGTTGCTCTCGATCGAGCGACCGTCGCGATCGACGAGGATCATGCCGAGAGATGACTGATCAAAGACGGCACGGACCCGCGCTTCGCTGGCGCGCAACGCCCTTTCCGCAGCCTTCCAGGCCGTGATGTCGCGGGATACCAGCTCGACGGCAGGACGGCCATCGAATGTGACCGGGGCGGCCACGACCGCCACGTCGAAAGGTCTGCCGTCCCACTTCAGGTGCCGCTGCTCAGCCATCGGCACCGGCTCCCCACGAGCAAGCATTTGCTCAATTCGACCTGCGACAAACGGCCGGCTCTCGGGGGCTACCCACTCCAGCACCGGGCGGGTCGTCATGATCTCGGCCGATGGGGCCTCGTACATCTCCACCGCCGCCCGATTGACGAACACGGCTCGGCCTTCCTGGTGGATTACGACCGGATCCGGTAGAACTTCAAGCAGCGTCTCGAAGCGCGACTCGGTCTCGGCCATCTCGCGAGCCACCTGGCGACCCCTTGTAGTTTCAACCCCTGTGGCCACCACGAACCGGAAGCCGTCGATCTCGACTACGCGGGCGGTCCAGGCCACGCGCGCCTTCCGACCATCCTTGCGCAGCCATTGGGCCTGAAACTCCACGCTGCGCTCGTTTCCGGTAATGAGCTGCTCGAACGAATCCTGCGCGATCGCCCGGAGATTGGGTCGCAACCGCATCACCCACCACAGCGATTGACCCGCGACTCCGGCAAGCGCCACTCCCGACGTCTCGGCGCAGCGCTGGTTCCACAGCCACAGGCTGCCGTCCGGCAGAACCACCACAACGAGTGCATCGATCGCGTCGATAAGCCGCCGGACGAGGGTCTCCCGGTGCTCGGCCAAAGCCCTCGACGACGCGGCGTCGCCCGCGCTCGACGTGTCCGAGCGACCGGTGCCTCGACGGAGGAACGGGATCTGCATTGAGCTAGCATCGTACAGGTCCCCACATCACCCTGTCTGTTGGGCTGTAGGATCGGGACATGTCAACGCGGCGCGCAGCCAGATCCTCCTCCGGCGAACTCGGGCAGCAGCCGGCTTTTGTGCCGCCCCCGGACCGCCAGCCGCTCGCGGCCCGAATGCGTCCCCGGTCGATCGACGAGGTTGTGGGCCACGAACAACTCATCGGCGAACGAGGAACGCTACGTCGGGCCATGGAACATGGCCATCTCGGCTCACTGCTCTTCTGGGGTCCGCCGGGCAGCGGCAAGACAAGCCTGGCGCGAGTTCTCGCGGATGCCGTCGGGGCCCGGCTGGTCACCATCTCGGCCGTCATGAGCGGCGTCGCCGAGGTTCGGGGCATCGTCGCCGAGGCGCGAGAACGCCTGAGCCTAAACGGTCATCAAACGATCCTGTTCATCGACGAAATTCACCGATTCAACAAGGCCCAGCAAGATGCTCTGCTACCTCACGTCGAGGATGGATCGGTCATTTTGGTCGGCGCAACGACCGAAAACCCGTACTTCGAGGTCAATTCGGCTCTGCTTTCACGCTTACGGGTGTACCGACTCGAGCCGCTGACAGACGAAGAGGTCGGGCTGGTGGTCCGGCGCGCTCTCGCGGACGCAGAACGCGGTCTGGCCGGAGAGCTGGGCCCGGCCGGCGGTGCGGACCTTTCCGGGGAGCCGTTCGACCATCTGGTCGGCCTCTCGGCCGGCGACGCCCGCCAGGCCCTCAACGTCCTGGAGAGTGCAGTCTCCATTGCGGAGGCGGAGGGAGTCCACGATGCAAACGGCCGCGTCGCGCCGCGCCTTGCAGACGTTGAGGCCGCGGCCCAGCAGCGGGCACTCGCCTACGACCGAGCGGGCGACGGCCACTACGACACGGTCAGCGCTTTCATCAAGAGCATCCGTGGCAACGACCCGGACGCCGCCCTGTACTGGCTCGCCAGCATGATTGCGGCCGGCGAGGATCCGCGGTTCATCGCCCGGCGTCTGATCATTCTCGCTTCGGAGGACATCGGCCTGGCGGATCCCCGCGCCTTGGATGTCGCCGTCGCCGCAGCCGCGGCCCTGAACTGGGTGGGCCTGCCCGAGGCTCAATACGCTCTAGCCGAAGCCACCGTAATGCTCGCGGTCACTACTAAGAGCAACGCCGCCGGCAAGGCATATTTCGCGGCAATGGCGGATGTCCTGATGCATGGATCTCTATCGGTCCCCCCTCACCTGCGCTCGGGCGGAGCCGGCCGCCGCAACTACAAGTACCCGCATGACTTCGATGGCAACGACGTGGCACAGCAGTACCTCCCGGACAAGCTGACCGGCAGCCGTTACTACTTTCCGGGCGATCAGGGCGCCGAGATCAAAATCGGTGAGCGGCTGGGCCGACTGACCGAGGCCCGCACGCAGCCTTCACGTCGGAAGCGCCCGATAGAGGGCCAACCGACAACGGACGCCATGAGCAGCGGCTCCGAGGGCATGCGACGTCGGCAGAAGAGCCTGCGCGAGCTGGCCGATGAGCAACGGCGAGAGGCTGAGGACAAGTAAGTCCTGAGCCCGGCTGGGGGCCTCGATAGGCCGGAGTCATCGGAGCATTTCAGGTTCTGCTCAGCCGGCCGACACCTAATTAGCGTCTCCACGGTTTCACGGGGAGTGCCATGTCACGAGCGCATGCTGTCGCACCCATGATCGGGCCCGAAGCTTCGTTCCACGGGCCAGTGACCGGTATCCGGCCGCTCGGCCCCAGGCTCGTTCCTCGCCGTCTACCGCCTGCCTCGAGCCGCTACCTGGAGCGAGCGCTGCTGCTGTGGCCACGGCTTGACCGCGCGAAGATCCGCAAGGTCTGCGACAACCCCGTCCGGATTGCCGAAATCGTGGCACGGCGGACATCGCAGCCGTTCGACGCGATTCTGGCAATGCTGACCAAGCAGGCGCCGGCATTGGGTGCTCCTACGGAGGACTCCACGGGCTTTGATGCCGCCCGACCCGAGACCGCCCACTTCGCTCTGCGTATCGTCAGGAGCGAGGAAGGCGGCGAGATCCAGGTCCAGGAGTTGCTGCCCGACTGACCGGCCTATCGCCAAGCCTGACGTTCGTCGAAGACCCTATTAGGGCTCCAGTTCGAGGGCGCGGACGTGCTTCGGGCGGAAGATGGCGATTGGCGGGCGATCGAAGACTGCGACCCTCGTAACGCCGAGCCGCTCCGCCGTGGCAACGAGCACCGCATCGGTGAGGCGCGGACGGTATTCCATGGTTTCGCGCATCAGCTCCATTGCCCTCATCAGGTCCGCCGTAGTCGGCGCCACCACCTTGACCGCGCCGCTCCCGATCGACTGAAGCAGGGCGAACGTGGCCCGCAGGCCCAGTTCCCGCTGAAGCAATAGGTCGAGTTCACCGAGCGACAGTGCACCGATCACCAGCGGCTCGTCGACTCGCCCGAACCAAGCCAGCGCCGCCCGGTGGTTGAGGTCCGATTGATCGGCAGCCGCCAGCACCGCGCTCGAGTCGAGCAGGATCGCCATCTCTATAGCTCGTCCGGACCCGGACGCATGCCGGCCTCACGTCGAGCGATGGAGCGGCCGTCCAGGGACAGCCGACCGTGGTCGCTGCGCCCGAATGCCAGGAACGACAGGTCAGGCGCCGTGTCGTGCGCCTCTAGGTAGGCCTCGATCGCCGAGGTCAAGACTGATGTCTTGGTCAGCCCGTTCCTAGCCGCGAACCGATCGACGCGCTCGAGCAGGTCGGCGTTGATCAGGATGGTCGTTCGCTTCTGCATATGTGGTCATATATACCACACTGGCCGCCAACCGCACCGGCCGGTACCATGCCGCGGCAACCAGAAACTCCAACAGAGAGGTCCGACAAGTGAATCGCTTCGAGCCAAACCTGCGCATTCCCGGCCCGACTTCGCTGCCGGACTCCGTTCGCGAGGCCGGTGCTCGCCAGATGGTCAACCACCGCGGGCCAGAGTTCGCCGTGCTGCAGAACCGGATAATCGAGCGACTCAAGACCTTCTACAAGACCGAGAACGACGTCTTGATCCTCACAGCCGCGGGCACGGGCGGCCTCGAGGCTGCGATCGTCAACTTCCTCTCCCCCGGAGACAAAGTCCTTGCGGTGACCATAGGCGCTTTTGGGGATCGGTTCGCGAAGATCGCCTCCACTTACGGCGCCACCGTAACCAAATTGGCCTCGGAGTGGGGCAAGGCAGCCGACGCAGCCGAGGTCCGCGAGGTTCTCGAGGCCGGCGGGCCTTGGAAGGCCGTGTTGCTGACCCAGAACGAGACATCGACCGCCGTCACCAACCCGATCGCGGAGTTGGCTGCCACGGTTAAGGCGATCGCGCCGGATGCCCTGATCATCGTGGACGCGATCAGCGGCCTGGGAGCCGTGCCGTTTGAGACGGACGCTTGGGGTCTGGACGTTGTCGTCAGCGGCTCCCAGAAGGCCTGGATGGTTGCTCCAGGCCTGTGCTTCGTGTCGGTTTCTCCAAGGGCTTGGGAAGCGGCCGCGATCGCCAAGATGCCCAAGTTCTACTTCGACCTGGCCGCTCACAAGACCAGCGCCGAGGCCGGCCAGACACCCTGGACTCCCGCGGTCGCGGTAATGTTCCAGCTCGACGTGGCCCTGGACCTCATGGAGCAAGAGACGCTGCCGGAAATCTGGAAGCGCCATGCGGCTGTCGGGGCTGCGGTGCGGGCAGGGCTGACAACCCTCGGCTTCAAGCTGCTGGCCGACCCGGCCTACGCATCCGACGCTGTGACCGGCGCCTGGATGCCGGAAGATCTGGACTGGAAGGCCTTCAACGGCAAGCTCCGAAAGCTGGGGCTCGTCGTCGCCGGTGGACAGGGCGCGCTGAAGGGCAAGATCTTCCGGATCGGGCATCTCGGCCACGTCACGGTTCCGGCCATTCTCAACGCCATCGCCGTCCTCGAGCAGACCCTCATCGAGCTCGATCGGCCCGTCACGCCGGGCGCGGCCGTTGCCGCCGCTCAGGTCGCAGCGCTAAAGTCCCTCAAGCTGGCCAAGTAGGAGCCCGACATGAAGATCCTCGTTGCCGAGCCTCTCGCCAAGCAGGGCCTCGAAATCCTTCGAGCTCATCACGAAGTCGACGAGAAGATCGGCTTGACTCCCGAGGAGCTGGCCGGGGTCATCGGCGAGTACGACGCCCTTCTTGTCCGAAGCCAGGTCAAGGTCACCGCCGAAATCCTGGCTCATGCCGGCCGTCTGGTTGTAATCGGCCGGGCCGGCGTGGGTGTAGACAACGTCGACCTGGAAGCCGCCACCAAAGCCGGAGTCGTCGTCGTCAATGCCCCGACCGGCAACACCGTGTCGGCCGCCGAGCAGACAATCGCCCTGATGCTTGCCCTGGCCCGCAAGACAGCGGCCGCCGACGCTTCCATGCGCAAGGGCGAGTGGAAACGAAGCTCCTTCACGGGCGTCGAGTTGCGGGGCCGCACCCTGGGCATCATCGGCCTCGGCAAGATCGGTCAGGCCGTGGCCGACCGGGCCCGCGGCATGGAGATGAACATCATCGGTTACGACCCGTTCGTGACCGCCGAGCAGGCCGCGCTGCACGGGGTCACCCTCGCCGACATCGAGACCATCATCGAAAAGGCCGACGTCATCACCGTCCACGTGCCGCTCAACAAGGCGACACGCGGCATCATCGGCCCAGACAATATCGGCAAGCTCAAGCCCGGGGTGATGCTCATCAATGTGGCGCGCGGTGGCGTCTACGATGAGGCGGCCGTGGCCCAGGCGCTGGTTGATGGCAAGATCGCCGGGGCGGCTTTCGACGTCTATGACAAGGAGCCGCCGGTAGACTCGCCGTTGCTTACCGCGCCGAACACCGTCCTGACGCCTCACCTGGGCGCTCTTACGGCCGAGGCCCAGCTGCGAGTGGCCGAGGAGGCCTGCGAGCAGGTCGTCGACGTCCTGGCAGGGCGCTCGGCCCGGTACGCCGTAAACGCTCCCCTGCTCACCCCGGAGACCGCCCGAGCTATCGCCCCATATCTCCCGCTGACCGAAATACTGGGACACTTCGCAGCCCAGTACCTGCGCGGCGGCGTCAAGACGCTGACCGTTGATGTGGCGGGCGACCTCGCCAACCACGAGGCATCGCACTTGACTGCTGCCGCCCTCCGCGGCGTGCTGGCAGACGTCACATCGGAGCGGGTCAATCTCATCAATGCCGGATTGCTTGCCAAGAATCGCGGCCTCACCGTCAACGAACGCAAGACCAGCGACGCGGGCACGTTTGCATCGCTCGTCACGTTGACCGTCGAGGGCGACACGGGCAAAGCCGTCCTGGCCGGCACCATCGCCAACGGCGAGCCTCGGCTCGTGCGCATCGACGACAGCTGGCTCGACATGGCGCCGACGCCCTACATGGTTATGACGCGCCATCAGGACAAACCCGGAACCATGGGCCGGATCGGCCTGATCCTGGGAGAAGCAGGTGTCAACATCAGTTCCATGACCCTGGCCCGATCGACGCCTCGCAATGACGCCTTGATGCTTCTCGCCGTTGATGACGAGGTATCGGATGCCGTGACAGTCCAGATCCGGAACCACCCCAACGTGCTCGACGTGTGGGTCGTCCGGGCAGCCGCCGAACGTTGAACGCCCCTCTCCGGGACGCTGATGGGCGTCAGGACCCCGACGAGGCCGCCTCCGGAGTCGCCCAGCTGATTCCCGGCGCCCTGGACGCAGTCCTCGTCCTGCTTCGCCATGGCCAAACCCAGTTCATCGTCGAGAAGCGATTTCAGGGTGCGATGGAGGCGCCCCTGACTGCGCTGGGCGAACTACAGGCTCGTCTGGCCGGTCGCAGGCTTGCTTCGCCGGCGAATCCGCCCGCATTGCCCATCCCGGACCGTCCGCCCTACGCCATCGTCCACTCGCCGTTGGGGCGGGCGCGACGCAGCGCGGAACTGGCAATAGAGGAGATGAACGCGGCCGGCCGAGCCACTCCCCTCCTCCGACCCGACCCGGGCTTTTGCGAGATCGGCCAGGGTTCGTGGGAAGGCCTGACGGACGTCGAGATCACGGCCCGATTCGGCGCCTCGCTGGCTGGTTGGAGGCGCTGGCCGACGAGGTATAACGCGCCGGGCGGAGAGAATCTGGCAGCCGTGGAGGCTCGAGTCCATACCGCCCTGGCCAACCTGCTCAACGAAATGGCAGTGGACGGGCAGCCCGGGACACACGACCGCAACCAGGTCCTGGGCTACGGCGACGAGGCGCCCGATCAACGACGCTGGTCTCTAGTCGTCGGCCATGGAGGCGTGTTCCGAGTGGTCATATGCGCCCTTCTGGGCCTGTCCATGGAGCACTTCTGGAACTTCGACTTCGGCTTGGGCGCGATTACCGTCGTCGAGATCCGGGCCGGCCGGGCCGTCCTCCGGACCCTCAACGACGAATCGCATCTGGGTGTCGACTCGAGGCCGGTGGCCCAGGAGTCGGCGGAGCGGAACGCCAGCGGCGCACTCTAGCGGAACTGGTCCGCCGTCAGCGCGGCGACCCGCCCTTCGTTCTCGCACCGCGAGCGGCCGACTTCGATCGAGAGCGGCCGCCGATCATGGGTAATCGCCACACAAGCCCGAGCAGAGCCTGCCTGATCATCTTCTGAGCCGTCGCGAGCGCGGCCAGACGCTCGACACCGAGGACGTGACGGCCATACGTGACCTCCACCGCGGCCGTGGCCACGACGCCAAGTGAGACTCGGGCCTTGGGGACGACGTCGGCCAGCATGCCGGTGTACTCGTAGACCGTCTGGGTCGGCGTCGGCTTATAGCCGATACGGCTGGCCAGCTTCACGACATTGCGATAGACAGTGTCTGGTTCGTCGAGATGTCGGAGACGCCGCCGCCACAATACGAATAGGGCCAGGGCGATGATCATGATCAGCAAGACCGGCACGATGGCCCCCGCAGGGCCGTTGTCGGTTGGGGCCGTCGACCCGCCCCCTGGGTTGCCGGGACCGCGGGTCGGCCGGCTATCCAAGGTCCCCCCGGCACGCGGGCTTACCGACGGCGCCGGCGAGGAACTGATGGGGGTCCCCGGAACCAGGGTCGTCGGCTGCCCCACCGCACCGCCGGTTGGATCAAACGTAATCCAACCGTACGTCGGGAAGAAGACCTCAACCCAAGCGTGCTTCTGCTGATTGGTGACCTGCTGGACCAATGAGTTCGGGTCGATCGCGCCCGGCAGATAGCCGAGAACGTAGCGGGCCGGATAACCTTTGGCGCGCATCAACATCGTCATGGTCGTGGCGTATTGCTCGCAGAAACCCTCGCGGATCGTGGCGAAGCAATCGACCGTGGACAGACCCTGGCATCTCAGCTGCATCTGGTTCGTGATGTCGGTGTTGTATACGAACCGATCCGAATGCAGGTACGACTGGACGGCCTTGGCCACGTCATATTCGGTGTTGAAGGCGTTGCTCTGCGTCTTGGCCCAGGCATCGATCTCGGCCAGGAGCCCTTGGCCGGCGGCGCCGACCTGGTCCGCGCCCTGGGTGTACCTCTGCAGCAGAGCGGGCGGGTAGCTGGTGCCGGCCTGACGCAGCCGCCACTCGGTCAGACCTGCACCCGCCGGGTCCGTGTTGGGGACGTAGGCAGAGACGGTGTAGTCCGACGCATCGGAGGTCAGGAAGGCGACATTGGTGGTGGCCGGTGAGCTGGCAACCAGAGTCCGCTGTACACCGACGCTCACCGTGTCCGGCTCGTTGGCGACAACTACGTGCTTGATCGACGGATCCTGAACGTGGACCACTATCGAGACCTGGGTCCGGCCCGGGGTAGTAGTGCCAACTAGATCCTGAGTTCCGGCGTCGATCGTGGAACCGGCCACGACCTGGTCGTCACGCGCGTTGGCTCCGATGGCCCATCCGTTCGTCTGGAAGTCGTCGTAGGCGACCAACCGCCAGTGGAAGGCAACCGATCCACTGGGCAGCCTGACGGTGAAGACGGGGCTCTTGTCGGCTTTGAAGGATGTCGAAACGGGCGCGCTTGAACCGAAATCGGAGTTCTGCGTGACCCGGCTGTTGCCGCCGTTGGGCAAGTAACCCTCGAGCCAGCCGAAGGTGTTCCGCAGGTCAATGTTATTGGCCAGTGCACCCAACGGAGCCGAGCTGGCGACCGTGGTAAGGATCAGGGCGCCGGCAACCGCCGCCGAAGCAAACGCGAATCCACCCTGGATGTGGGGCGCCTGGAAATCGCGGCCCCGCCATATCCGATGACGCAGCCAGCTCGAACGCTCATCGGCCGCATGCGCCAGCAGGAGCAGCAGGAGGGCCGCGGCGCTGAATACGACCAACGCCACGAATTGATCCTGATTGTCGGAATTCTTCGTTAGAGCCATATTGGCGATGAGGACCACAGCCAGCAGCAAGACCCCGTTCACCGAACGGTGGTATCCAAATACGTTGTATGCCGCGGCCTGGGCCGATCCCCAGACGATGATCCCGAGGATCAGACAGAAATGGGCGTACTGGA
>Ga0302322_100006471_pt1 | contig 10387 bp, 8 predicted proteins | sample Fen_T0_2_FD_203757 | JGI IMG/M metagenome (GOLD analysis project Ga0302322, IMG submission 203757) | Peat permafrost microbial communities from Stordalen Mire near Abisko, Sweden - Fen_T0_2 | ecosystem: Environmental > Terrestrial > Soil > Wetlands > Permafrost | place: Sweden: Abisko... | reverse complement strand
CTCGAAATCTATGTCCTTGTGATTGGTGACGCGCATGGCGGCGGCATCCCACTCGATGTCGCGGTTGGTGCGCTGGGCCATGACGCCGACGAGCGACATCTCGGTGAGGCGGGCGGCGTAATCGAAATTGGAACCGGGCAGCGGGCCCTCTTCCTTGATCGCGCGAATCCATTCTTGGAATGGCCCACCCTTGACGCGCGGAATCTTCTTCTCCGGCAGGTTGAGTTTGAATTCCTCCCACAGACTGTCGGGCAGCAAGCGCGGGCTGTCGGGCCGGCCGCCGGTCATCAGGGTGCTCTTGTCGCCGATCATCAACATGCCTTGGTTGGGAAATTCTTTCTTACGATCCCAGTCGAGCGGCGGCGCCGGCCGCTGGCCGCCGTCGTACCAGTGCAGCGTGACGGGCGGCTTGGTGCCGCGCGCCGGGAATTCGAACTTGATATGCGAGGAGCGCGGCACGAAACCTTCGCCGATGGGCTCGAGGTTCACCACAGAAACGCGGGTCGGTTGATCGAGATCGAGCGACCAGAACGGGGCGTCGAGCGTGTGGCAGGCCCAGTCGCCGAGTTCGCCGCAGCCGAAATCCCACCAGCCGCGCCACGTGAGCGGAGTGTAGGACGGGCTGTACTTGCGCTTCTTCGCGGGCCCGAGCCAGAGATCCCAGTCGAGCGTCGCCGGCGGCTCAGCCGTTGGTGCGGGAAAAGTGGAGGGAATGCTGAAGTACGGACCCTTCTCGAAATTCGGGCCGTCGAACCAAGCGTGAACCTCGCGGACGTCGCCAATCACTCCGGCCTCGTACCACTCCTTGACGTAGCGAATGCCCTCGGTGGTGTGGCCTTGGTTGCCCATCTGCGTGATGACTTTGAAGTGATGCGCGGCGCGGCGGAGGGTGCGGGCCTGCCAGATATCGTGGGTCAGCGGCTTCTGCACGTAGACGTGCTTGCCTAGCTGCATCGCAAGGTAGGCGGCGCCGAAATGGCTGTGATCCGGAATGGAAACGATGACCGCATCGATCTCCTTGTGCATCTTCTCCAGCATCACGCGGTAATCCTTGAAGCGTTTTGCGTTGGGGTATTTCGCGAAATTCTCCGCGGCACGCGCGTCGTCCACATCGCAGATGGCGACATAGTTTTCCCCGAGGCAGCCATCAAAGGCGATGTCGGCAATGCCGCCGCCGCCGATGAAGGCGAGGTTCAGCTTACGGCTGGCAGCTGGGCCGGACTGGGCGATAGCGAAGCGCGGCAGCACGAAGAGTGACGCAGCTGCGGCGGACGTTTGGAGAAACTGGCGGCGGGAAAGCGGGGGAAGGGAGGACATGGGGTGAGGGGAAAACTTTGGGGGACGAACCGGACACAGATCGAAACAGAACGACACCGAGCGGCAATACCCGGAATAGTCTCTCTGTAGAGAGACGGAGTTGTTAGAACCGAACGTCTGACATTCCTAGCTGTATTTTGGAGGGTCCGTCGGGAGACGAGCCCTCCATCGGATCAGAACCATAGCCCAAACCGGTGATTCCCGACCAGGCAGCCGTGCGAATTCGAACAAAAAAATCAAAGAACGGGAAACCCGCCGATCTCTGCCTGAGCGACGAGTGGGGGCGAACAAATAAATTCTACTCGGGGCGCTTGTATTCCTTGTGCCCTTCTTTCTGCATCATGCCGATCTTGGCAATGAGTTCGACGGCGGCCTTGTTGTCGTTGGCTTTGAAATGCGAGGTGAGCAGTTCGAACGCGGCGTTCAGCTCCTTCATCTTCTCCTGGTAGCCGGCGATGAACTTGTCGTGTTTCTCCGCGGGGATGTCCTTGGCCAGATCAGGGGTGTATTTGAGATTTTCTTTCGCGGCGGCCTGGATGGTCGCCATCAGCTCGAGGGAACTGGCATTTTTCGCCGGGTCATCCGCCTGTTTGCGCAATTTGCGCCAGGCCTTGCCCATAATATCCATCGATTTCTCCAGTTCGGTATCTTCGTGCTTGGGTTTCCCCGGCTTGGGCTGATCGCCTTCCGCGCGGGAAAGGACCGGAGTTAAGGCGAACATCAGACTGAGAAGAGGAAGGAGGAGTTTTTTCATGGATAAAGGTCGCGGAAGTGTGCGCAAGTCGCGGCGAAAAGCCAGCGGAAGAAGCTCAGGTGGATTCGCCCCGGCGCAGCCGCCACACTGCGGCGAACAACCCGAGCATCGCGCCAGGCCCGAAGGATGAGCCGGATCGTTCGCTCCAGCTGATGGGTTGGGTGACAATGGGCAATCCGGAGGCGCGGGCGCGCAATAGCAATTCCAGGTCGAAGGCGAAGCCTTCCTCATGCCATAACCTGCCCTGCCCCGGGGGAGGGTCCGTCTCCCGACGGACCGCGGCCCGTCGGGAGACGGGCCCTCCAGACTGCATCATGACTCCAGTGAAGAAGTCCGCCGGAATGATTTTCAGCCCGCATTGCGTGTCCGGTAGATCCAACTTCAGGCAGACGCGCACCCAGCGGTTGAACAACCAGCTCCCCAACCGGCGGTGCCAGAATCGAATCACGGTCTTGCCGGGAAGATCGGTCCGCACCGCAATGAACAACGCCGGGGAGGAAGAAGCGCGGGCCCGGCCCAGCAGCGCGCTGACCTCGACCGCCGGCACCGCTCCGTCTGCATCGACGAACGCCAGCCAGCCGGCCTGCCGGGCATTGGACCACCCCGCCCGGATCGCGTGCCCTTTGCCTTGGTTGCGAGAAATAATTTGCAGCGGCTGGAGAAACAGATGCTGGCGGCGCAATCGGTCGATCTCGTTGGTGAGCCACATTTGCTCCCCGGTCGACGAACCGTCGTCCACGACCTGCACCATCACGCCACCCGGCCCGCGGGCGAGTTCCGCGCAAAGCTCAGGCAGAAACTCCGCCAACCGCGAGCTGTCGCGGTACGTGGGAATCACAAGCAAGGTTTCGGACGGAATCATGCGAAGGGCGCACCGTGCCGGTGGCGCTGGCCAATGGCATCGACGACAATACTGGCAACTCCCGGCTGGATACGGGAGAGCCAGGCAAGTTCGGCCGGTGTGAGCAGCATCGCCGCCGTGCTCAACGCATCGCCGAGAGCGGCGTTGGGAGCCAACACCAGGGCGCGAACTGTCGGCGATCTCTCCGGCGCGGGCCGGGGATCGACGATGTGACTGGGCTGAAACTGAAAACCGGAGGCGCCGAGCCCAAATGTGCCGGGCAGCGCAAGCGGTTCCTTGGAGGTGTCGATCTCCAGCGACCACTCTGCCCCGCCCAGACCGCGCAGGCTGCTGCCACCGGCGACAAGACAGCCGCTCGTGACGTTCCACTCGGCCAGCAACTCCGCCGCCTCGTCGAGCGCGTAGCCTTTGCCCAGTGCGCCAAGGTCGAGCCACGGACCGGCCCGGAGCTTGCGAATCGAACCTGATTCCGGGTGCAGACTGACGACCGGGCCCGGTTCATCAGCGTCGGTCGGTTCGGGGGCGTCGGCGAGATGAAGCGGGATCTGTTGCCTTTTTGCTTCAACCGCGGCGCGACCGGTAAAGGCGTCGAAGGCTCCATTGGTCAAGGTCGCGGCCTCCGCCGCGAGAGCGAGACAAGCGAGCAGGTCGGGCCCGACGGACACCGCCGCACCGGCGGGAGCGCGGTTGAGGCGGGTCACATCGCTCGATTCGCGATAGAAACTCAGACGCGCTTCGATTTGATCAATCAGAGCAAAGGCTTCGTTCGCCGCCTGATGAAGGTAGGCGGGCTCAGATCCGCCGAGATGAAAAACAAACTCCGTCGCCATCGCCGAGTGCGTGCACGCGGTGAGATTGGGCGGAAGCTGCAGGCGGAAATTCATTGTGAAGTGACCGGACGAAGGCAGTTAAACCCGCGAATGGCGCGAATAAACTCGAATGGCCTCAAAGGCACTATTTTGCCACAGAGAAAAGGCAGGAGGCTCACAGAGTGCTCGGAGATTCTGGTGCCGATGGCTTGATCCGTGTTCATCTGCGATATCTGTGGCTAATTCTTTCCGAGCTGATCCGGTTTGCACCAGAGGATCACGTTGGGCCGGAGACCGTACGCGGCAATGGGAGCCGGCAGCGGCGAATCGAGGCGCGAATCGTACAGCACGAGATCGTAGCTTTCCGGATTAGCCGGGAGCGCGGCAAAATAGCCGGTGGCGGTGCGCCCGCGCAAATACCAAGGGAGCGGCCAGGCGTGATCGGGACTGATGACGGCAATTTTCCGATCGGACGGCAACGCCGCGATCGCAGTGACCAGACGGGCCAGGTCGGAGGACGTTGGTTGATAGACATACGGATTGCGGTCGTCGTTCGCGTAGCGCCCGACCGCCGGGAAATCGCGCCATACTCCGGCCCCGAGGACGATGAGTCCGAGAACGACCGGAGCGAATCGCGCCAGACTGGCCGGCAATCCTGCAGCCGAATGAGCCGCGCCGAGTCCCGCCAGCAGTGTCAGGCCAACATAGGGAGTGAGCAGAAGCCAGGGCGTCTTGTAGGGAATCGCGCTGTAGACGAGCAACAACGTGAGCGTGAAGACAGCCAGCGCGCGTTGGGTTCGATTTGCCCGAGGGGAAAAAGCGAAGGCCGCGCCCGCCACGGCAATGAAGAGCAACAGCGGTTCACCCCAGCGAACGCCGGAATTGGTATGCGGCCAGAGGATCCCAAAATAATACGTCCACGCCTGATCGTGCGCGCTGCCGCTGGCGCGGGAAAAATAGTTCGAGTAAGCGCGCAAACCGTCGGCCACTCCGGTCCAATGCGTGAAGAACGAAGAGTAGAATAGCACGTAGACGAATGTGGCGGTGAGCAAGGCAGTCAGCACATGGCTAAATCTATTTTGGAGGGCCCGTCTCCCGACGGGCCGCGGTCCGTCGGGAGACGGACCCTCCAGCGATTGATTATCTTCGGTCTGATAGCTGAGTCCCGATCGAGCGCTCCACCTAGCTGCCATCACAGCAACGACCAGTGCGGCGAAATGAATAATTGAGGTTTCCTTCGTGGCCTGCATCAGACCGGCCAAAGCGCCGATGAGAACGGCACCTGTGAAGCCGGGCGCGACTTTGTGGGAGCGAGCTTGCTCGCGACTGTCCTTCGTCGCGAGCAAGCTCGCTTCCACAGTCTGATCCACTGTCGCATTCCACCACCGCATCACCGCAAAAAACAACGCCCAGGTGAAAAAGCAGAACCAGGCTTCCTGCACAAAATACGTGTCGTAGATAATGGCCAGCGGTGCGACGGCGAGCAGCGCGGCGCCGATAAGCACGGCGCCGGGACCGAGGCGTTCTCCCGCACCGAGAATCAAGACGAGCGTGCCGAGTCCGGCGAACAAAGTGACTGAGCGGAGGCGCGTTTCGGTGATCGTCTCCGGCGTCCAACTGGCAATCTTGGCGATGCCGGCCGCCGCGTAGTAGAGAAAAGGCCCATGTTTGTCGGCGGGATCGTACGCGTAGCTTTCGCCCCGCATCAGCTGCCACGTTTGGTAGGCTTGGACGCCCTCATCGGCGTGAAACGGCCGACGATCGATCTGGTACAGACGCAAAAACGCCGCGCCGAAGAGCAGGAGCGCGGCGGCGAGAAAAAACAGGCGGCGACTATGGGCGGGGTCGGCCAAAGACTTCGACTTCGATGTAGTGGTTGAGCTCGTTGGCGGTGTTGCCCGCGCTATAGAGACGGACGTAGTGGGCGACGGCTTTGTTCGCGGGGATCACCCGACCGGTGTTTTTCTCGAGATAGGCCGGCGAGGTGCCGACGCCGAAACCGGCGTTGTTCTTGTCATCGTTGTTGAAGAGCGTGCGGACATCCTTCTTGAATTCGGGATCGTCGGAAACCTGCACGATCACCTCGAGGTAAGCGCGGGCCTGGGAGTGAAAATGCCAGACGGCGATGGCGTAGAGTTCGGCCGAAGCGCCGAGATCGATCTGCACCCATTGGCAGCCGCGATCGAGTTCGACGAAGTAACCTTCCTCGGATTCCTTGTCGCCGTCCGTGATCAGAGAAAGATCGCCGATGACCGGAGCCGGATCAGAGGACGTGACCTTCTTGCCCTTGGCCAGATTGGTGACGCCGGGTGGCACAAGGATCTGCGGCGGTTTGACGTTTGGCGCCTCGAGGTTGGCGAGCTTGGCCGGCACCGGCGTGCCGGTGAGCATGGGCGGCGGAAACTCGATCTTGAGCGGAGTGAGCGCCTCTTCGGCACGGGCGACAAGAGCGGCGAGGGAAAGCGTGAGCAGGAGCGGAAGTTTTTTCATGACGGAAAGTTCAAGCGATGAAGTCGGATGGTTTGTAGTCGTAAGTGGAGCGTGAGGCGACGGCGGGATTGACCTGGAAAATCGCCGCTTCGCTGGTGAAGGCGTGCGCGGCGTCGCAATTCAGCTTCGCCTGACCGCGGACGGCGGCAAAGAAATTTTCGAGATGCGGTTGATGCAGCGGCTTGTCGAGGACGACCGGGAGCTCGTAGGCCACGAGCGGAGCCGTCTCGCGCACGTCGACCTTGCCGGGAGCGGGCGGAGCCGCGGCGGCGGCGCTCTTCTTGATGTAGCTAAGCTCGACCCATTTTTCCCAATCGGGCGCGCGATCCTCGCGGTAGGCCTTCGTGATAGAGGGATTCTCGGAGATTTTCACCGAGCCCTCGTCGCCCATGAACTGCTCGAAGTAGCCGCCGCCCGCACTGGTGGTGGTGAGTACCTGGTAGAAAGCGCGGACTGTTCCTTCGGGCCGGTCGTATTGGAAAATCGCCATGACGTTATCGTACCACTCGTGGCCCTTGTAGTAATCGACGCCGCCCGACGCGGTGACGCTGGTGGGTGAACACTCGAAAAACCAATTGAAGATATCAATCTGGTGCGCGCCCAAATCGGAGATCGGTCCGCCGGAAAGATCGCGGAACCAGCGCCAGTTGCGGAACTGGTGCATGTCCTTGAAACCATATTTCTTCAGGACGTCGGCCGGGAGCTCGGCATTCTTGGGCCAGCCGGAATCGGCGGTGACGGCGCGATTCCATTGCGCGTTGGCGTTGGTGAGCCGGCCGGGCAAACGCGCCTTCTTGATCAGATTCTCAAGCGCGTGGAGGTAGCGCGGATTGCTGCGACGCTGGTGGCCAATCTGGCAGAGCTTGCCGGAATCGCGCATGGCATGGACCATCGAACGGGCGCCCTCGATGGTATTGGACATCATTTTCTCACAATACACATGCAAGCCGGCCTTGAGACAGAGATTGGTGTGCGGGGCGTGCCAGAAATCCGGTGTCGCGATGACGACTGCGTCGAGGCCTTTTTCCTTCGCCAGCATGTCCTCGATGTCGGCGTACGCCTCGACCTTGAAACCGGATTTGCCCAGGCGGTTTTGCCCGTAGGTGCGGCTGAACGGCCAGATGTCGCAGACCGCGCGAAAATTCAGCCCGGGAATGCCGAGCATGGCATCGAGCAAGATGCGGCCTTGGGAACCGACACCGACGATGGCGACCTGCAGGGCGTCGGCGGGAGGAGTCTGCGCGCGCAGAATGGAAGGAGCGCCGAGGATGATGCCGCCGCCGACCAGCAGGCCGGCTTTCATGAAATCGCGGCGATTGACACCGGAGGCGGGAGCGGAGGGGGACGAGGAAGGCATGCGAAATGATTACCAGCGTTTGGTGAGAGCAAAACGGTTGTGCTGCGCCAGCGCGAGAGCGGCGACCACGAGCAGCATGTGAATGGCGAGCCAGGCAACGCCACCGCTTTCGTTGATTAGGACGAGGCCGAAAGTGAGGCTGATGTAGATCAGGCCATGGATGAAGAGCGAGGTGCGCGTCGCGATTCCGAGCACGAGCGTGATGCCCGCGAGGATGAGCACATAGCCGAGGAGCGCCCCATACGGTTTCAACAAAAAGCCGGGCAGCAGAGGTTCGGCGGCGAACTTCGACTGGAGCGCGGTAGGAATGCCCTGGTAATATTTCAACGCGTAGACCTTGTGCTCGACGGCGACCATGGTGCCGTTGATGTCGGGCTGCCCAAATTCATCGAGCAACGGTTTCTGCTCGGAGATCTTGCCGGCAAACTTTTCAACACCCGTGGCGATGGCGCGCATGCCCAGCCAGAGGCGAAGGAGAAGAAAGGCACAGGAGGAGGCATAGGCCTCAGCTCCACATCGGGGGTCGGAGTCAGGGATGGAGGAAGACATAGGTGTAAGTTACGGAGGGAACCCGCCGGAGAGGCAAGGATGCTTCAAAGCCGTTCGATGAAAAGATTGCGGAATTCAATCGGCGTACCGTGATCCTGCAATCCCACCCGGCCCGAGCGGGCCATGTCCTTGTACGCCTTGGTGAATTTGTTCTTGGTGCCGTCGGGGTTGACCCCTGCGTCTTTCCACTGGTCGAGGTTCACCTTGTTCACTTCCTCGCCGTTCAGCACGACCGTGATCGTGCTGCCTTTGGCGGTGATGACGTAGCGATACCATTGACCGGACACGATCGGTACCTGGCGCGCGGGTGCAGCGACGTCGAAGATCGACCCGACCAGATGAACGGGAGTATCTTCGTCGCCTTGGAGAATCTGGACCTCGATGGAATTCTGCAGCCAGTTGACGATGTCACTCGAGCGGATGAAGACACCGCTGTTGGATTTATCCTGCGTCCGGAATTCGAGGGAGACGACAAAGTCGCCGTAGCTCTCCTTGGTCCAGAGATCGCCGTTGGCCGGCGCGCCCACCGCCCGGGTCGGGGCGAGCACACCGTCGGCGTTGAAGGCCCACGCCCCGGGTTGCATGTCGGCATTGCCGAGATCGCGGGCGAACATCGGCTGCGGAGCGGGCCAGCGGGCCGAGTCCTTGCCGTGACCGGGCGCAAAGACGGCATGGACGTCGTTGCTGAAGCCGGGCTGGGCGGAGATCCCGTTTTTCTGGTCGCCGGGCGCAAACGGCGCAACCGGGCTGATGGTAGATTTACAGCTAGCCAGCAAACAAACGGCCGTGACGAGCAGGAGAGAGAAAATGCGTTTCATGGGAGTAATCTTTCGGGGGCGGGATTAATAGACGCGGTAGGCTTTGCGGACGAAGCGATCAGCTTCGGGCAGGTTGGGGCAGGTCAGGTTGACCGAATCCCATTCGATCTTCTTGCCCGCGCGAATGGCCACATTGCCCAGCAGCACGAACTCCGTGAGGTCGACCGAATGATCAATGAAGTTGGAACCGGGCGCCGGACCCTGGCCTTTGCAGGCGGCGATCCATTCGAGATGCGGATTGGACTTGGGCACGCGCGGGATGGTGCGCGCCGGACGATCGGTGAATGCTTTCATGCGCTCCTCCGGAATCAACCGCGGGGCGGCATTGTAGTCGTCGGTGTCGAGCAGGACAGCTTTGTCGCCGTAGATGATCGAACCTCCACCGGGCAATTTGCCGTCGGGGCCAAGTTCCTTTGGTACCGGCGGTTTGTTGCCGCCGTCGTACCAGACGACCTTGAGCGGTGCCCGATTGCCGCGTTGCGGGAATTCGTAGGTTACCGTGGAGGATTTCGGGCAGCTGACCTCCGAGTTGCCTTCGCTGACGGCGCTCACGGTGCAATTCCCGCGCAGATCGAGCGCCCAGAAAGCCGCGTCCATGATGTGGCAACCCATGTCGCCGAGCGCCCCGCAACCGTAGTCCCAATAACCGCGCCAATTGAAGGGAGCGATCTTGCCATTGTAGTCGTGCGTCGGAGCGACGCCCTGCCAGAGATTCCAATCGATCGTGGCGGGCACCGGTTGCGCCTCGGGGAAAGCCGCCAAACCCTGCGGCCACACCGGCCGGTTGGTCCAGAAATGAACCTCGCGAATCGTCCCGAGCACGCCGGCGTCGATCCATTCCTTGGTGAGGCGGGTGCCCTCGTTGGCGTGCCCTTGATTGCCCATTTGGGTGACGACCCCGTGCTTCAGCGCGGCGGCCTTGAGGAGGCGCGCTTCCTCGATCGTGTGCGCCAGGGGTTTTTGCACGTAGACGTGCTTGCCCATTTCAATCGCCATGAGCGCGATTGGAAAATGCATGTGATCGGGCGTGGTCACCGTGACGGCATCAATGCGGTCGCCCATTTCCGTGAGCATCTGCCGGTAGTCCCGATAACGCGCGGCCTGCGGCAGCTCCGTGAAAGAGCGCTGGCCCGTGACAAAATCGACGTCGCACAACGCGACGATGTCTTCGCCGAGGCAGGCCATGGTGTCGCTGTACCCCTTGCCGCCGAGCCCGACGCAGGCGACGCGCAGCTTGCGGCCGTCGGTCACGAGGTTCTTGAAGCGGGCCGGGGCGACTTTCGGCTCTTGGGCGAAATTGGCGGGCGCCAGGCCGGCCGCAAGAGCCGCGAGCGAAGCCGTCTGCAGAAAACGACGACGAGAGACAGGTTGATTGACAGGGGTGTTCATTGGGGAAGTTGCTTTGAAGACCAAACCGGGCTCGCGCGACAC
>Ga0302322_100006470_pt1 | contig 10387 bp, 8 predicted proteins | sample Fen_T0_2_FD_203757 | JGI IMG/M metagenome (GOLD analysis project Ga0302322, IMG submission 203757) | Peat permafrost microbial communities from Stordalen Mire near Abisko, Sweden - Fen_T0_2 | ecosystem: Environmental > Terrestrial > Soil > Wetlands > Permafrost | place: Sweden: Abisko... | reverse complement strand
CTTAATAGATTGTTGCCTCAATTGTTATTCTTTTCTTTGGAAAGAACTTGCTTTGTTGTCTTTTATCCTGTTTGTATTTAGTTACCTTAGCTTGTTACTCGTTATCAACTAGTTATGAAAAGGGTGTTTGTTATACTAATGGGTTTTTTGCCGTTAGTTCTGGTGGGCCAAACCACGCGAACGAATACAACTTCAGGAAGTCTATGGTTTGACGATGGCGCTGGTTGGAGTGCAGGAGTACCGACTCCTACAAGTAATGTTATTTTTAATAATGGAACTGAGGCCACGATCAATAAAGCTCAATCGGCAACGGTTGCAAATTTTATAGCAAACAATAATGTTACTCTCAATATTAATCTTGGCGGTTTATTGACTGTAAACGGAGGTTTCGTCACCGATAATGGTAGCACAATAAATGTTTACGGTAACTTACTTCTAAATGGGGACTTGGTTGTCAACAACAACTTAACGTTGTTTGTATCTGGAACATTTACAATTAATGGTGGCGTTGATTTTGGGAATAATGGAAACCTTACCATTACAAATACAGGACTACTAACTATTTCGGGTGATGTAACAGCAACGAATAACACCAATTTGGTGGTGAATGGATTAATAACCATTGGTGGAAATATTGCTGTTGGAAATGGTTCAACAATAAGTGGAACCGGTTCATTAACCTATGGGGGAACATGCACCGATGGTAATTCAAATTTTTGTGAAACGAGCCTCCTTCCAATATCGCTCTTGTATTTTAAAGGGGAAAATAAAAACAACGCAATCAGATTATTTTGGTCGACTGCCTCGGAGATAAACTTTGATCATTTTAATCTTGAAAGGTCTCCCAACGGTAACGACTTCAATTCGATTGCCAATATAAATGGTCATGGAACTTCCCATGAAAAACGTGACTACACGTTTGACGATAACTTTCCGTTGATTGGAAAAAATTACTACCGTCTTACCTCCGTTGATTTTGATAATTACAAAGAAACGTTCAACGTGATTGTGCTAGACTATTCCGGTGAAAAAGAATTTCAAGTGAGTCCGAACCCCTCCGATGGAAGAACGATTACTTTGAACTTCAACTTTGACAGCAAAGAAGGACAGGTTGTTATTTATGATAACATGGCTTCAATTGTCGACACTTTTCAAGTCAATGAAACGGATCAGGTTTCGTTTACCAACACGTTGAAGGATGGAATTTATTTTGCAAAATATTCCTCGCCGTCATTCACCAAAGCAATTCGGTTTTTGGTGAAGCAGTAATTGCATAAAGTATTCTGTTGACGCACACCAAACTAACTTATACAAACCATTTCATCCGGTTAGGTTTTTTATTTTAGGATTTGCAATTCCCAATTATGGCTTTTGATTCCCAAAAACGATCTTTTTTTTAGGTTCGAATATCCAAATAAACTTATTTCTTGATTTGCCTTGGTTGGTTCGATTTTAGCAGAAATGCAGAAGGAAACAATTGATTACTTTTGTGGTTGCTTTAATCTTAAAATCACGGTTTATGTCTAAGTTGGCTTTGTCAGTAGGGTTTGTGTCTATCTGTTTTGTTTCTTTCGCGCAGACGTATACCATGTGTAGTACTAACAGTTGGAATGGTGCTACTGCCTGGACCGCTGGTTCTTGTGGGAGTGGTAATACTACTATTTCAAATTGCTCATCTTCTCCATGTGCAATAAATGCCGTTATCAATAGTGGTGTTAATCCTGCTACAGCAAATGGAACGTATGGCGTGAATAATCTTACAATTGGCATTAACAGTACCAACCTCACCGTGAGCGGTGGTTCATTAACAGTCTATGGCACTCTTCTTGGTAATGGTGATAATACGATTACGGTAAATGGAAGTGCAACACTTACAGTGGCGCAATTGCACATGGCGGGCAATAACCCTGTTATCCAAGTTAATGGAACACTCCATATTACAGGCAATGCTGTATTTGATAATAAAGTAAGCTGGACTGTAAATGGCGGAGGTCAAGTCATTATAGATGGGAACTTGACATTGACCAATGGTGCAAGCATGCAAGTAAACGGGTCTTTGAAAGTGCATGGAAATTTATCAACCGGGAATAATACGGATCTGACTATAAATGGTGGAGGCACAGTTACGGTTGACAATAATGTTTCAATTGGTTCTGGTAATCTAAACGGGGCTGGCACATTTCAATTTGGAGGCACGTGTTGTTTGGGGGGAAATTGCTCGTCAAACACCAGTTATTGCAACAGCAGCCACCATAATTCTACGTTGCCTATAACATTGACTTCATTCAATTCATCGATCAACGTCTCTAAAATCGACTTAGCATGGACCACCGCTTCTGAGATGAACTTTGATTATTTTTCTCTCCAAAAATCAGCTGATGGAAAGTTGTTCAATGAAATTGAACAAATCAAAGGCCATGGCACAACCAATGAAAAACATGACTATTCGTTTGAAGATAACTTCCCCCTGATTGGTAAAAATTACTATCGCCTTACCTCCGTTGATTTTGATAATTATAAAGAAACATTCAACGTGATTGTGCAGGATTTTTCCGGTGAAAGAGATTTTCAAGTGAGCCCTAATCCATCTGATGGGCAAACGATAGGGCTTAGTTTCAACTTTGATAGCAAAGAAGGACAGGTTGTTATATGTGATAACATGGGTTCAATTGTCGGCTCATTTCAAGTCAATGAAACTGGCCAAGTTTCGTTTATCAATCCGTTGAAGGACGGAATTTATTTTGCAAAATATTCATCGCCTTCATTTACCAAAGCAATTCGCTTTTTGGTGAAGCAGTAATTAAGGCAAAACCAAACATTCAAAGTAATACAAGATTATTCAGGTGGAAAAGATTTCAAGTCAGCCCTAATCCTTCTGATGGAAGAACAATCAATTTACATTTCAACTTTGACGGTAAAGAAGGGCACGTTGTTATCTATGATAACATGGGCTTATTCATTGAATCTTTTCAAGTCACCGATACCGGAGCGATTTCTTTTACCAATGCGTTGAAGAATGGAGTTTATTTTGCGAGATACTCATCACCTTCATTTACCAAGTAATTCGGTTTGTGGTAACGCGGTAATCGTTTATAGATACTCTGCTCCGTTCGATTTTCCCTTTAGGTCGTTTACAAACCTGCGGAACAAATCTTCTTTATCTTTTTCACATACTATCACTACGTTATCAAATGCTCCCACCAGGTAGCCATTAAGGCCTTGCACAACAATTAATTTATCATTCGGTCCCTTAACGATGGAATTGCGCGTATCATAGAGCATTGCATCACCGGCTATTGCATTGTTATTTTCATCTTTAGGAGAAATCTCATGGAGGGAAGCCCACGATCCCAAATCACTCCACGCAAAGTTGCTTAGCCACACGTAAACATTATTAGCTTTCTCCATAATGCCATAGTCAATTGAAATATTTTTTACCTGACCGTAGGCGGTTTGAATGGCAGCTTTTTCTTGAGGAGTCGAAATTTTCTCTGCTGCATCATCAAAAATTTCTGCCATCTCTGGAAGATGTTTCCTGAATGAAGTTAAAAAAGCTTGTACACCCCAAATAAAAATACCTGCATTCCAAACAAAATCACCACTGTCCAGAAATTTCTTTGCTAGTGTGAGCTCTGGTTTTTCAGTAAACGTCTTCACTTTTTTCAAAGGGCTTTTGCTTTCCAGAAATTGAATGTATCCATAACCAGTTTCTGGTCGAGTGGGCTTAATTCCAAGTGTGATCAATTTGTCTTGAGTTTTTGCATGCTCGGCTGCTTTGAGAATTGTTTGCTGAAAATCAGATTCATTTAAAATCAAATGATCAGAAGGGCTCACTACTAACACAGCATCGGGGTTGAGCTTTGCAATTTTATGACAGGCATAAGCGATACAGGGTGTTGTATTTTTTCGCATAGGTTCTGCCAATATCTGCGATTCTTTCAATTCTGGTAGTTGCTCTAAAGTGATTGCAAGATGTTCTTCGTGAATAACCACAAAAATATTTTCTGGCGGACACAACGGAAGAAATCGTTCGTAGGTGGATCGCAATAGAGATTTGCCTGTGCCCATCACATCCAGAAATTGTTTAGGATGTGAATTGCGGCTGTATGGCCAAAATCGGGTGCCCACACCACCTGCCATGAGCGCCACGTATAAGTTTTTATTCATTGAAAATTTCTGAAATGAAAGGCCGAATTTAAAAAAGTAATTGATTCTATCCCTAAAAATGAAATTTGAAAGAAAATTCCATTCCGGAGAATGCGATGTTTAGTGCAATACTAATGCTTAACGCTCGTTAAAAAATGGAATATGATCGGAGCAAAAATTCGATAAGCCAAGGAGCAAAAACCCAATCCTGACGGGCGACAAAAGCAATTTATTTCTTACACGCTTGTCTTACTTGCGGTTTTTTTTTATTATCTTCAATCCCTTTTAAAAAAATAGGATTGGTTGTATTTAGTCGAGAAAAATTTTATTGGTAAGAACATGATGGTGGCAGAAGAGAAAGATGAGTTGAAAGTAAAACTCAAGGAAATATTTGGTTACAGTAGTTTTCGTGGAAACCAGGAAATTGTAATTAAAAACATACTTGGTGGGCGCAACACCTTTGTGATTATGCCCACCGGTGCCGGCAAGTCGCTGTGCTACCAATTGCCGGCAATGGTCAATGATGGTCTTGCTATTGTCATCTCTCCGCTGATTGCCTTAATGAAAAATCAAGTGGATCAATTGAATGCGTATGGGATCAACGCACGGTTTCTTAACTCCACACTGAGCAAGGGAGAAATCACACGCATAAGGAAGGACTGCGTATCAGGAAAAATAAAATTGCTTTACGTTGCACCTGAGTCACTAAGCAAAGAAGAGAACATTGAGTTCCTACAAAAAGTAAATATTTCATTCGTCGCCATTGACGAAGCTCATTGCATTTCTGAATGGGGTCACGACTTCCGTCCTGAATACCGAAAAATTAAATCCATGATTGCGCAATTGGGTTCCATGAATGTGATTGCGCTCACGGCTACAGCCACACCAAAGGTGCAACTGGATATCCAGAAGAATTTGCAGATGGAAGAGGCCGATGTATTCATCTCTTCTTTCAATCGCAAGAATTTGTATTACGAAGTTCGCCCGAAGAAGGAGACAAAAAAGCAACTGATTCATTTCTTGAAAGAACACAAAGGAAAATCGGGAATCATATATTGTCTAAGTCGAAAGAAAGTAGAAGAGATTGCGCAACTGCTAAATGTAAACGGATTCAAAGCAGCGCCTTATCATGCAGGTCTTGAACCGGATGTGCGGATGAAAAATCAAGATGATTTTTTGAATGAGGAAGTGGATATTATTTGTGCCACCATCGCGTTTGGGATGGGTATCGATAAGCCCGATGTGCGTTTTGTAGTTCATTATGATGTTCCCAAATCGTTGGAAGGCTACTATCAAGAGACTGGCCGTTCGGGCCGAGATGGATTAGAGGGAATTTGTTTGATGTTCTACAGTCACAATGACTTGAACAAACTCGAAAAATTCAATAAAGACAAATCAGTACAGGAGAGAGAGAACGCGCGGATACTCTTACAGGAAATGGAATTTTATGCCGAATCTCCTGTATGCAGGCGCAAACAATTGCTGCACTATTTTGGCGAAGAGTATATGGGGAATAATTGTGGCATGTGCGACAATTGTACAAATCCGCGTGAGCGATTTGAGGGATCTGAATTTGTGAAGATTGCAATCGAAGCTGTGAAACAAACCAATGAGCGTTTCGGGCTCGCACACCTGGTCAATGTAATTCGTGGTATTGAAGATGAATATGTTAAAAGTTATGCTCACTTTGATTTAGAAGTGTATGGTAAAGGCGATACCGAAGATGCTGATTTTTGGAAATCCGTAATTCGTCAGGCGCTGATTTATCAATATTTGGAAAAAGATATCGATAACATCGGAGTGCTAAAAATTTCTCAAAAAGGATTAGCATTTCTAAAGAAACCACATGAAGTAGAGTTGGCAAGAGACCATGATTTTACTACCAATGTAGGAGACGAAGAATCCAGCGAGCGTACACCCATCAACTCCAAGTCGTACGATGAGAAGTTGTTTGAGATGTTGAAAGCGCTGCGCAAGAAAGTGGCAAAAGAAAAGGATCTTCCTCCTTATGTAATTTTCCAAGATCCATCTTTAGAAGAGATGGCTACTACCTATCCCACGACTAAGGATGAAATGGCTAGTGTGAATGGCGTTGGGATGGGCAAGGTAAATAAGTTCGGAAAGGAGTTTCTTGAACTGATTGAGAAGTATGTGGATGATAACGACATTGAAACAGCGGCTGAGGTTGTTGTAAAATCATCGGTCAACAAATCCAAAATAAAAATCTTTATCATTCAGCAGATTGACCGAAAGGTAGACTTAGATGAAATTGCAGAGAGCAAAGCGTTGAGTTTTGAAGAGCTTCTCACCGAGATGGAGAATATTTGCTATAGCGGCACAAAACTGAATGTGGATTATTACATTGACGAGGTACTCGATGAAAACAAACAGGAAGAAATCTATGATTACTTCCTGAACAGCGAAACCGATAACATGCAGGACGCTATGACTGAATTGAAAGGATACAGCGAAGAGGATGTGAGGTTGATGCGAGTCAAATTTTTGAGCGAATATGCTAATTAACTGAGTTCACTCACTTCGTTATATCGAAAACAGCCGATCAAGTGATCATTTACCAATCCACAAGCTTGCATGTGGGCATAGATCACCGTGCTGCCAACAAACTTAAAACCTCTTTTTTGCAAATCTTTGCTTAACGCATCCGACTCCTTCGTTGTGGCAGGAGCATGCTTGGTCGATTTCCATTTATTGACAATGGATTTTTGTTTTACGAATCCCCAAATGTAGGTATCGAATTTCCCAAATTCCTTTTGTACTTCCAGGAAGCGTTTGGCATTGTTCACGGCAGCATGCACTTTCAATTTGTTTCTTATGATTCCTGGATCGGTTAAAATTTTTTCGATTTTCTTTTGTGTAAACAGCGAGACTTTCGCTGGATCAAAGTCAGCAAAATTTTTTCGGTAGCCTTCCCGCTTTTTCAGTATAGTGCTCCAACTTAAGCCGGCTTGTGCTCCTTCTAAAATCAAAAATTCAAAATGCTTGCGGTCGTCATGTACTGGCACGCCCCATTCCTCATCGTGATAGCGGATATACTGATCGAACTTCAAGCACCAGGGACACCGAATTTTATCTGCCATAATTCACAACTAACATAGTATCGAATTAACGAATTATTTGGTTAACTTCATGAACAGATAAACTATGAAATTTTTATTTTTAATTGTAGCCCTTAGTATTGAAACGAAAGTGTTTTCACAATTTCGTCCACAAAGTGATGGTCATTTTATTTTAACTCAACCAATTTTGGCCTCCTCAAAGAAAACAATTATTCCAGGATTGCTCTCTGACCCATCTAAAAATTATAGAATGTCATCACCAATGATGCTGGGCTCGTCCTTTAATGATTGGCGGATGCAAAATAATTTTTTCTGGACTGGGAATGTCACCACGATGTCTTACAACAAGGGTAAATTTGGAACTTACTTCTATTGGGATGTGCAAGGCAACTTGCGCGGTACACGAGGGTTTATTGATATTGCAGGGAAGAACAAACGAGGATTGAAGCTAACTTTTTTGTGGAGATAGAATAAATTTTTAAGAGAAGGATTAGCCAGTATATTTTCGATTTAATAGCCGCTTTTTTGAGGAGAGATGAAGACATGCGGCATTGCCGTTTGAACGTATTTGTTGCCGCCCAACATTGTCATTAAGAGTGGGATAACCGAAGACACTAAGGATTGATTATTTAACGAATTTATTGCTTAATTTTACACCCTAATTCTAAAATGCTATGAACGCAATCTTTTTGATAGGGATGCCCGGCATGGGCGAGTGGGTGGTGATCGGCTTGTTTGTGCTTATATTCTTTGGCGCGAAAAAAATACCTGAATTTGCAAAAGGCCTTGGTAAAGGTATTCGTGAATTTAAAGATGCCGTGAAAGACGTCAAGAAAGAAGTAGACGAAGCCGGCAAGGAAGTTCCTAAGATTGACGAGAAGTAAATCGTTGCAATCAATTACCTATTCTGAAATTCGCCAGTCGATAGATCAAGGTAAGCTCACATGCATTGAGCTGATACGAAATCATCTTGCTGTTATCGAAAACAAAAAGCATTTGAACGCATTCTTGAGTGTGTATGCCGATGATGCCTTGCAACAAGCCAAAGTTATTGATCAAAAAATTAAGGCCAGAAAAGCTGGTAAACTGGCAGGCTTGGTTGTAGGTCTTAAAGATTTGCTTTGCTATAAGGATCATCCGCTACAAGGTGGAAGTAAAATTTTGGACGGATACATTTCTCCTTACAATGCAACAGCAGTTCAGCGGCTGCTTGATGAAGATGCGATCATCATTGGCAGACAGAATTGTGATGAGTTTGGCATGGGTTCCTCAAATGAAAATTCTGCATTCGGTCCTGTGCTAAATGATCTTGATAATAGCCGTGTTCCGGGAGGATCTTCAGGAGGTTCGGCTGTTGCCGTACAAACTGGAATGTGCCAGGTTTCCATTGGTTCTGATACAGGCGGATCCGTTCGTCAGCCGTCAGCTTTTTGTGGGCTTGCGGGATTGAAACCAACCTACTCGCGCATATCACGTTTTGGATTAGCTGCCTATGCTTCATCTTTTGATTGCATTGGTATTTTTTCAAAGCATGTTGAAGATATCGCATTAGTGCTTGAAGTGATAGCAGGAGCTGATGATCAAGATAGTACGGTTTCTCGAAAGGAGATTGAAAATTATTCGGCGGAATTAAAACAGACCGGAAATAAAAAATTCAGCGTTGCCTATATGCGCGACACTGTTGAAAATAATGTACTGCAGCCTGAAATAAAAAATGCGATTGTTGAAAAAATCAGTCGACTAAAAGAAGCAGGCCACACAGTAGATGCTATTGATTTTCCGTTAAACGAATATGTTTTACCAACCTATTATATTTTAGCGACTGCAGAGGCCAGCTCTAATTTATCACGCTTTGATGGAGTTCGGTATGGTTTTCGCAGTAAGAAAACAACAGATCTTACATCGTTGTATAAGAAGACCAGAAGTGAGGGCTTTGGTAAGGAAGTACAGCGAAGGATATTACTTGGTACCTTTGTACTTAGCTCGAATTACTACGATGCGTACTATTCGAAAGCTCAGAAAGTGCGCAGACTTATTCGAAATGAAGTTAAAAAGATTTTTGAAAAATATGATTTTATCTTAATGCCAACCACGCCTTCGACAGCATTTAAATTGGGCGAGCATTCAGATAATCCGGTAGAAATGTACTTGGCAGATTTATTTTCCGTTCAAGCAAATGTGGCAGGTGTACCGGCAATCTCTGTTCCATGCGGAGCGGATAAGCAAGGATTGCCGATTGGCCTCCAGGTGATGGCCGATGATTTTGAGGAAAGTAAATTGCTTAGGTTTTCTAAAATGATTTTAGAAATGAATTGATATGAGGAGGGTTACGACTTTAATTTTTTCGATAATAACATTTTCAATCTATGCACAGAGCGCGGATGAGAAAGATTCTATTGTTGTCGCTCAGTCGCCAATTGCAGTGGTGGACTCATTAGTTTTGAAAGACACGGTTAAGACCGAATTGGTTAGCCTTCCTTCAGATATAGAATTTGTTCCTGCCGATGAAACACCTGAATTGATAGCTGATCGATTAGGTTGCTTGCAAAAAACTATCGAATTGAGTTATAACAGCAAAGTTCACGCTTTCGTTGATTATTTTACAGTGCGAGACCGCGAGTACACAAAAATGGTCTTGCGAAGAAAGGATCTTTATTTCCCGCTGTTTGAAAAGAAACTGAAGGAATACGGCCTTCCCGATGAATTAAAATATTTATCGATTATCGAATCGGGATTAAACCCACGTGTCATGTCATCTGCTCGAGCTTTGGGTTTGTGGCAGTTTATGTCAGGAACAGGAAGCTATTTTGGTTTGTATAACAATTGGTTCACTGACGACCGAATGGATCCTGAAAAAGCAACCGATGCTGCGTGTCGCTACTTGTCACAGTTATATTCCATCTTCCACAATTGGCATTTAGCTTTGGCAGCTTATAATTCTGGACCTGGCACAGTGCGATGGGCTATGCGTAAATCGGGCTATAAAAAAACATTTTGGGAAATCTACTCCTTCCTGCCACGCGAAACGAGATCGTATGTGCCTCAATACATCGCTATCATTTATGCGATGAATTATGCTGTTGAACATAACATTCATGAAAATCAGCGTGAAGAGTTTATCCCTCATGATACGCTATCCGTTAATCAATTCCTCCATCTCGAAA
>Ga0302322_100006469_pt1 | contig 10389 bp, 8 predicted proteins | sample Fen_T0_2_FD_203757 | JGI IMG/M metagenome (GOLD analysis project Ga0302322, IMG submission 203757) | Peat permafrost microbial communities from Stordalen Mire near Abisko, Sweden - Fen_T0_2 | ecosystem: Environmental > Terrestrial > Soil > Wetlands > Permafrost | place: Sweden: Abisko... | reverse complement strand
GATAGTTCTCAGCCAGGCAACTTCGCATGTCCTGCAGGGTGAGAAGGCGGTGGTAGGACTGTAGTTGGTGGGTCAGGGCCTGCTTGTAGCAGGCAGCGGGCGGCTTCACCGCGAACTTGCCGATGTCGTAGCCCCACTTCTCCTCAGTGCACACACCCAGCTTGACCAGGGTCTTGACCCCGTCGCGGATCATGGCACCGGCGTCCTCATTGATCGTGCCTTCCAGTGCCCGCTCATTGTAGTAGACGAACAGGCGGCTCAGGTCCGTCACCCTCTTGCCCGCCTTTCTCTCCAGGAATTCCAGGCTGCCCACCAGTGCGTTGGCCGTACAACTGCCCAACTGGCCCTGGTCTTCGATCGGGGCACAGGTCGGCCGCAAGTCCACTGTCCGTGGCAGGGTGCGCGGCGGCGCCGCGATGGTCGAATACAGTTGGTCGCGCTGATCCGGACGATCCGGCACCCATCCGTACCAGGCATTGATCGCGGTTGGCTTCTTCATTGTCGTCCCTTTCTCTGTCGGGTTGATGGCTTCGAGTCACAAGGGCAAGAGAAACCTCAGGTCGAGCCCCGCTGCAAAGGCGACCCGCTGGGCCGGGGCATCGGGTTCCACCAGTATCCCAATAGGGATCGCCACCTCGTACAGTGGGGTGCGCTCTGCATGGACAAGCGGTACTTTCGTACGGTCCGCGAACCCCCAGCCGATCACCCCGTAGAAACCATGAACGGCGAACCATCGATCACCGTCGAGCCGAGGCAGTCGAAATGGCACGTACGAGTAGCGCGCCCCCAGCAGTCCGACACTCAACAGCCTGTTCCACATGGCCTGGCCGAAACTGACTTGGGCGCTGATCGCGAGCGGGATGGCGAGTCCCGATTTCAAGTTGCCATTGTCATCTTTCCCGCAAGCGGCTTTGCTGCATATCGAGGTGCCAAGGCCAACCTGCCCGGTCAGCAGGACCGGGCCCAGCCATCCTCCCCCGCCCACTTGGCCGCCGAGGATCGCACGCAATCCTGACAGGTCGTCAGTGCCGTCCAACGACATGGCACCCACCACGATGGGTCGCTTCTTGGCTTCAAGCGGAATGCTCTGGCTGATCACTGGAGTCCGCGCACAAAGCCCGTTCTCCAACTCGAGATCGAGCACCAGATCCAGCGAGAGATCATCCGTTCGGCCGTCGAACCTCACCCGGACTTCATGCCGACCGTCAGCAAGGAACCCGGGAGTCGCGCCGTTGTCGTCGACCACAATCTCGTCGGCCTCGGCGCCAGCGGTGCAGGGACGCCTGGTGCCCACTGTGAGCCAGCCACGCTGGATGGAATGCACGGCAGTGGAGTGAGCCTCGAACACGAATTCCCGAGCCGGGCCCACGCGCACGAACTTGAGCCGCAACTCCACGTCCCCCGACCGAGCCCGCATCGGGATGGTCGGCTCATATCGCGCGTAGGCGCAGGCCTGCAGGCCGATCCCCAGCAGCAGACCCAGGACACGCATACGCCAACCAGAAGCCAGCCTGGCTGCCCGTTCGTGCGGATTCACAATGTCGTCTCCAAGCGACTGGGCTATTATGCGGTTGGCTCCATGTTCCCGCAAGGCTCTCACCGCCTGCAGTGGCGAAAGTTGTCGGTGCTGGGTGCGCTCTTCGTGCTTTTCGGATTGGGGGCTGGAACCTGCGCCGGGGCTGGGCCGCAAGGCCAGTTGGGATGGAGCAACACCCAGCGCGCGGCCGAACACGATTGTCAGAACGGCAGGGTTTCGGCGTGCACCGAGCTGGGCAAGTCCCTGACTGAGAAGACCAGGACCGACAGGGATTTCCAACGAGGGATCGTGTTGCTTGAAACGACCTGCGGGCAGGACGATCTGTCTGCTTGCACAGCGCTTGGCCTGCTCTACGGCGATCATCCCGAGGTCGGCAGCGCCCGCACCCGGGCTCGGGACTTGCTCACCCGGGCCTGTCAGCGTCGAGCGGCCGAGGCCTGCACCGGTCTTGGGGAGGTCGTCCGTGGCGAACGTTGGGCCAACCGGCGCGAGGCAACCGAGCTCTTTCACACCGGCTGCCAACTGGGTGATGCTCGCGGATGCGAGCTGTACGCCTTGACCCAATCGGTTGACAATTCCATCAGCAACGAGGCCCGCGTCCTGGCCGGACTTGACTTGGCCTGCAGGGACGGGCGGCGTCTCGATTGTCATCTCTTGGCTCTGGCCCAGCTTCGCGATCCGTCCAACCGGGTCGCCGGTGCGAAGTTGCTCGCCGAAAACTGCCAGCATGGATTTGCCATGAGTTGCAGCCACGCGGCGGCCTTGTTCGCTCCCATTCTCAGTCAGCAGCCGCAATGCAGTCGCGCACTCCCACTGGCCGAGAAGGCTTGCGCGGCGAACGACGAGGATGGCTGCGCGATCGCGTATGCGTGTCGGCCGCAGAACCAAGGCGATTCGACGTCGGCCTTTGAACGACTCGAGCTCGATTGCGAGCGCGGCTCGCCATTGAGCTGCCTGTACTGGGCTGGTGCCCAGGCCCAGCGAGCTGAAGGCGTGGCTGATCCGGGGCGCGTGCGAGGCGCCTATGAGGTGGCTTGTCGGAGTGATTTCATGGGAGTGGGCGTTGCGTGTCTGCGCATTGCCGCCGCCGATCTCGGGGATGCGAAGACAGCATCGGACGCCGAGAAGGTCATCTCCTTTCTGCGCGAGGGATGCAATCGATCCTATGGTGAAGCCTGCTGTAGGTTGGCCGAGGAATACCAGAGTGGAAGATGGGTCACTGCGGACTCAGACAAGGTGACAGAGCTACGAACCAGGGCGTGCGTATTGGGGCAAGCCACATGCTGCGCTGGCAAGTCTCCCGTTGAACAGAAGCAGCCGTAGGCATCGCTGTCTCGACCGACTTGACTGTCCCCTTACGGTCACAACGCTTCGCCGCTTCCATTCTGCTTTCGCCCGCGGCATGCTCGCGGCGTGCGAACCACATTCTTTACCCTCACGCTTCTTCCCCTGCTCTTGGCAGAGCCCGCACGCGCCCAACCCAGTTGGGCCAAGCAGCCCGACGCCGCTGACAAGAGCGGCCACACCTTCGTGTGCGAAGGTTCGGGACCGAGTGAAGCGGCGGCACTGGCCGCTGCCTTCGGTGTCTGCAACGACAAGATCTGCAAGGTGTGCGGCGTCGAGGTCGAATCCGTGCTGAAGACCAAGGAGACGCTCTCCGGCATCGGCATGGAACGACAGGTGACCGAACGCTGCCGTCGCATCCGCAAGACCGAGCCCACAGTCAAGTTCAAGAACGTGGACTGCGGCCCGTCGGGCTGTCGCGCCTGGGTGCAGGTGTTCTATTCCAAGGCCGACGAGGAAGCCGAATGCCCGCGCTACGCCGACGAGAAATTCGAGGACCCCGCTCGCTGCGAGACCGACATTGACGAGTACGCCCGTGGGCGCGGACACACGGCCGAGGCCTTCAAGACCAGGCGCGACGCGCTCGATCGGGCCTTGGCCGATTGCCGGAGCATCGACATCCGTCCCACCCCGGCGATCATGGCTCTCGATGCCAAGCTGCACGCCGGGCTCGACAGCTTCGAGACCAAAGACCCGATCCGCTTCGAATCGAGTGACTGGGAGTACTACACGCGGTTGCCGTCCGGATTTCGCGAGGACCTGCGCCAGACCAAGACCCTGATCGGCCGCATCCAGAAGGTGCGCGACTATGTGCACAATCGCTTTCTGGTGTTCTCGGTTCACGACGCGGCCTGGGCCAATGACCTCGATACTCCGGCGGGCGTGCAGCGACTCCTGGCGGCCATGCAGCGCTGCCCTCCGGGCGCCCGTTTCGGAGCTGCTGACGACGTGAACATCGCCATGCTGTGGAAGTTGAAGAAGATGAAGACCGATACCACGGCCATAGGCGACTACCTTCGCAAGGTGTACCCGGTCGACTCGTTGATTCGATCGGGCAACTTTCTTGGCCAGGACGGCCGTCTGGCCAGCTTCTTTGCCAGCGACGACAAGGTCACGGCGCCGGAATGGGACTACGTGGTCAAGTCCCACCAACTCACCCCCTGTACGGGCTGCCTGAACAATCTTCTGACAGCCCACGATCACGGCGGGGATGACGTGCGCTTGAAGCGGCTGCTCTTCGCCTACGACACCCTGCCCGCGTCGAGCAAACCTGGGGCGCTGAACCACAGCTACCAACAATTCATGCCGCTGAACGATCCCGAATTCCTTCTCCGCATCGAGCCCAAGCTGCCCGAGGCCATGCGCGCCTGGTACGACGGCCGCATGTGGGACGCCGTCTTCGACGAGGCCAAACGACACGCCAGTCTGGAGATACAGAAGCGGGTGGCCACTCGTTTTGCAAAGGCCCTGGGCCGCGAGCCCATTACTGAGAAAGGGCGGGACTACTGCGACAACCTGGACAGGCGCCTGCACAAGCTGGAAGAAGCCGAGGCGTCGGGGCTCGACGCGGCCTACGGGATGCTGTGCTGGTGCCTCAAGGGACCGCTGAAGGATATGTCCGAGCAGTACTACGGGAAGAAGACGATCGTCGAGCGCTCGCTGGCGCGGCGCCTGGGCTGCCGTTGCCCCTTCGACCGCAGCAAGACGCGCACCGCTCTGGCGTTCGACTGGAAGAAAGGCCAAACGCCCGCGAACTACGGGCCGTTTTCCGAAAGGAAGGCCAAGTTCACCATCGAGGTCGATCCGGCTTGGCACGCCTGTACCAAGGGTTTCGAGACCTCGCGCCTGCGGGTGGACCTATTCCAGGGCAAGACAAGCGAAGAAGCGCTGAACAACAAGGACCCGTTCTATTCCCTGCAGATCCGGCTCGACTCGCCCAAGGACAGTGCAGAGGGCCGCGGTCCCGCGTTCTGCGAGGGCAAACCCAGCTTCATCGGCTGGGAGATGAAGGGTGAAGGGGAGTACGCGGTGCTCAACAGCAAGCGCGTCGCTGTTCCGATCCACTGCGAGTGAGAGAACGGCGCTCGTTCCGCCTATTTCTTTTCGGATGGCTTGGGCGGGCCGATGCCGAGGATGGTGCTCTTCGGACGGTCTGAGCGCGGGATCGGCGGTGGTGTGGCCGGCCGAAGCGGCGCAGGCCGCGCCGCTGGCGTGGCAGGCGGCGTGGGGAATCCCTCCAGCCCCGGCCTGGTGCCGCCCGCCGGGCTTCGCGAACCCGACGGAGCCTGCTGCGCCTGTTGGCCTACGCCGAGCCTGGCCCCGACTGGCGGAGTCGCGCGCGCAACCGGCGTCGGGCGCGGGCGCGAAGGGTTGGGCCGCTCGCCGGAGCCCGGCCGTGCCCGCTCGCCGGTGCCGGGCCGTGAGACCGGCGGCGGCGTGATCTGCTCGGGAGCGGAGAACCGGACCAAACGGTAGACACCGGGGCTGGCGGTCACCACCGGGTGCGGTGTCCGGGGCGTCGGACGGCCGCGCCGGCCGGGGGTTTCCGCGCTCTCGGCCTCAGGCAACGGCCGGATGGGCGCCGCCTCGCCGGCAGGAACCGATCCGTCTTCCCGGTCGAGCCAATCCGTCCCCTCGATCACCGCGGCCTCCTCGGAACTGGACCTGGGCGAGGGTGCGGGCGTCGCCTCGCCGAACCGCAACTCGTTCGCGGCCGGCGTCGCCTCGCCCAACTGCAACTCGTTCGCGGCCGGCGCCTCTTCGCCCAACTGCAGCCCTCCCGTGGCCGGCGCCGCCTCGCCGAACCGCGGTTCCACCGTGGCCGGCAGTCTCTCCTGAACAGCGGGTTCAATCTGTCGGGATTCCCCCTGCGAGGGTCCGGCTGGCGCTTCAGGGGGCAGTCGGGGCACCTAGCTCCTCCCGGACTCTCGCGCCGCGCTGGTCGGGCCAGGATCGCGGCGCGCGGTCCGGCGGGCTGGGCCGGAACCCAGAGAAGGTTGGTTAGAGAGGGCTGCGCGTCGGGTCTTGCTGGTCATTCTCCGATCCGCTTCCGATCCGCGTGTGGCCCGCGCGACACCAGCAGCGGCCCACGCTACATACCCGTACATCGGCGGCAGGAGCCGCGAACCTTAGTCCTACCGGACGGGTCGCTGGCCCGAGGCCAGAAGCCCGCTGGGCGGCGAATTCGCGGCGCAGAAGCGAGTGTGACGGTGGTCACACAGCCACGCTGGCCCGCTGCCCAAATTTGCGCGCCCGTGGTAGCTTCACATGATGGAGGGCACGATGACCAAGGCGATGGAACTGACTGTCACGCAGAAGCTTCGTCTCTTTCTCGTCCGCTCCGGCCAGACGGTGGCGCCCTGGTCCAGTGTGGACGAGGTGATGGATCGTCTCTATGGCCTGCTCTACCAACGGCGCGAACAGGCCGGCCTGTGGCAGGACCTGGCGGCCTTGCTGGATTCGATCCAGGCCGACGCACGCGGGGTGCTGGCCGCACCCGACGCGGAGATCCTGTCTCAGTCGCGCGTAGATGAGCTGGTGACCGAATTGCGGCAGGCTATGCGCGCCAGCATCGAGGCGCCCGCTGCCGGGGCCATGCAAAGGTTCTCGATCGGAAAGAGCGCGAGCGTGCTCGCTTGCATCGCACTTCTGGCCGCAGGCTTCTCGCTCGGCTGCTCGTCGTCCAGCTCTCCCGCCGCCGACAGCGGAGCAGACACGGCGATAGTGAAGCTTCCTGACGCCGGCCCGACGCCTGATACGGCGGCGAGCCCGACACCCGACACAGGGCCAAGCGCGACGCCAGACACAGCCTCAAGCCCGACCCCGGATGCGGCGCCGACGCCGGACTTGGCAGCAAGTCCGACGCCCGATGCGGCTGTCCGCGATACACGCGATGCGGCCGCCAGCCCGGCCGACGCGGCGGATGCGGCGGATGACGGGGCATCAGACGCGACCTCGGGCGACGCCTTGATGGACCTGTTCCGCGACGGCACCCCCGAGGACATCGCGGCCAGGCTGGAAGCCTCGGTGGATACCCAACCCGACCGGCAAGCCGACCGGCAACCCGACCGGATGCCCGACATGCGGTTTGGCGTGGTGTACAAGGGTGTTACCTTCCCAACCTGAACGGGCCTTGTGAGGCCCGGCCGGTGATCACCCGATGAAGCCCATCGCCCTGCGGGCGATCCGGCGGGCTCCGCGCATCGTGATCTGGGAGATCACCACGGCCTGCAATTTCCGCTGCCTGCACTGTGAGATCGCCGCGGGCGCCCGGCGGGGCGACGAGCTTTCAACTGACGAGGCCCTCTCCGTATGCGATGCGCTCGCGGATCTCGGGTGCGAGCAGTGCAACGTCTCGGGCGGCGAGCCTCTCTTGCGGCGGGACTGGCCGCAGATCTGCGAGCGGCTGGCCGCGCACAAGATCCGCGTGAGTTTGATCAGCAACGGCTCGCTGGTCGACGCGCACCTCGTCCGCCGCGCGGCTGACCACGGTGTCTCGGGCTTCGCGCTTTCGCTCGACGGACTGCGCACCACGCACGACCGCGTGCGTGTCTGGCACGGTGGCGACTCTGCCTTCGATGCGGTCGTGGCGGCCGCTCGCGAGGTCAAGCAAGCCAAGCTGGCGCTGGCTACTATCACCCACATCAGCCGCTGGAACCTGGACCAGTTGGCCGGACTGCACGCACTCCTGCGCGAGCTGGATGCCGATATGTGGCAGGTGCAACTCGGGCTACCCTTGGGCCGCCTGCGCGACATCGAGACGCCCTACATGATCCAGCCGACCCAGCTTCCCGAGCTGGCCCAATTGCTGACCAAGCTCATCCAATCGGGCCCGCGGCCGCTCATCAGAGTCACGGACACCATCGGCTACTACACCACCTGCGAACCCATTCTGCGCGGGGGAGTCGACCGGGTGTGGACCGGTTGCTACGCCGGTGTGCTCACCCTGGGCATTGAAAGCAACGGAGACGTCAAGGGGTGCTCGTGCCTGCCGCGGGAATTTGTGGCCGGCAATCTGCGCCAGCGGCCCCTGGCCGAGATCTGGGCCGATGAATCGCGCTTCGCCTACAACACCGACTGGCAGGAGAAGAGTCTGACCGGCGCCTGCGCGGCCTGCCCCTATCGTCGCGTATGTCGGGCCGGCTGCACCTGCCTGGCCTACTCGGTGACCGGATCCATCTACGAGAACCCGTACTGCCTGCACCGGGTCCTCAACATGAGGGCGTCGTCATGATCTCCTCGGCGTCGCCGCAGATCTGCGTGTGGGAAGTGACCCTGGCCTGCGATGCGGCCTGCATACACTGTGGCTCCTGGGCGGGCCGGCCGCGGCCCGATGAGCTTTCCACCGCCGAGGCTTTGGCTGCCTGTGCGGCCCTGGCCGAACTGGGCGTGCGCGAGGTGACCCTGTCGGGCGGCGAGCCGCTCTTGCGTCCCGACTGGGAGCAGATTGTGGCGGCCCTGCGCGGGCACGGCCTGGTGGTCGAACTGATCTCGAACGGACTGGCGCTGGACGCGGCTCAGGCCGCTCGCATCGCAAAGTCCGGAATAGGCAGTGTGAGCCTGAGCGTGGACGGCGCTGCGTCGGTGCACGATCGGCTGCGCGGCGTCCCCGGCGCCTTTGACCGGGTCATGGCTGCGGCCCGCACGCTGCGTGCCGAGGGCCTTCGCGTGGGCGCGGTAACCCAGGTTTGTCGGCTCAACCTCGATCGGCTGCCGGCCATCGAGTCGGCTCTGATCGAGGCTGGCTTCGGCGCCTGGCAGCTCCAGCTCACCATGCCTATCGGCCGCTGCGGCCGCGACCTGGCCCTCGATCCCGCGGATGTCCGTCGCGTGATCGATTTCATCACCGATGACTCGCGGCCCGACCGCCTGCCCCGCTACGGAGCCGACAACATCGGGTGGATGCTGCCCTGCGAGCCTGCGCTGCGCTCGGTGGCACGGCCCACTGACCGCGTGTTTCGCGGCTGCCAGGCGGGCCTGGGCGTGATCGGCCTCACCAGTGACGGCACGGTTCGCGGCTGCCTGTCCATGCCGCCGGCCTTCGACGAAGGAAATCTACGTCGGCGGTCCTTGCGCGCGATCTGGGAGGACGAAAACGGGTTCGCCTACAACCGCCACTTCGTGCCGGCCAAAGCCACCGGCCCCTGTCGCGACTGCGGCTTTCTGCGCATCTGCCGCGGGGGCTGCAAGACCCTGGCCCACGCAGCCGGACGCGGCCTGGGCGAAAACCCGTACTGCGCGCGGATCGCGGCGCCGACAAGTTCATGAGGATTGTAGTGGTGGTAGCCGACTCCCTGCGCGCCGACGTCCTCGGCCACGCCGGCGGCCCCTGCGCAACGCCGTTTCTGGATCGCATGGCCGCGGAGGGCACCAGCTTCCGCACTGTGTTCTCGTCCGCGCCCTGGACAGTGCCCTCGATGGCCGCGCTGGTCACTGGCGTGTACCCGCACCGGCTGGGCGTATTTCGCTGGGAGCACGCGCTGCCCGCACGTTTCCCCACGGTGTTCTCTGCAGCGGCGCAGGCTGGCTCGCGCGTGGCCAGCTTCGTGTTTCATCCGCGTTACCTCTTCTCCGCGGTGCCCGAGGCCAATGTGATGGGCTCATCGCAAGACTTCGATTCAGTGTTCAACTTCCTCCGCAACCAGCGCGAGCGCAATCTGCTGATCTTCGTGCACTACTGGGGCACGCATGTTCCCTACCTCGACCGACCGCTCAGCGTGGGCGCGTGGGGCGACATCTGTTCCCAGGTGCTCGCGGCTGCTCGCAAGAATCCCACGGTCGTGCTGCCCAAGCTGCGCGCGCTCTATCGCCGCGCGGTCGAGCGCTTCAGCGAGCTTTTCCTGCCGCGCCTGGCGGACGCCATTGCCTGCCACGCCAGCGACGGTTTTCTGGTTGTGGTGACGGCCGACCATGGCGAGACCTGGGGCGAGCGCCAGGGCCGACCGCCCGAGACTGTCTTCGATCTGCACGGCAACGCACTCTTTGACGAGTCGTTGCAGGTGCCGCTGCTCGCCTGGGGACCGGCCTGGTTGCATCGCGGCCCGGTGGGTGGGCTGGCCCGCACGGTTGACCTGGCGCCCACCCTGGCCGAAGTCCTGGGCGCAAAGGACGCGCTCGCGTCCAATGCCGACGGCGTCTCGCTGGCGCCCGCCTTCAGAGAAGGAACGCCGTCTGCCACCGAGGAAGCGATGTCCTTTGCTTCCGACGATTTTCTGTCCACGCCACGCCCGGCGCCGCGCTCACCTGCCGAGCTATGGACGGCCTTTGCCTTGCGAAGCCAGCGCTGGAAATACCTGTGGCAGCCAAACGGGACGCGCGTCTTCGACCTGCAATCGGACCCAGGTGAACAACGGCCGCTGCCGCGAGGCTCCGGCGAGCCCGCACAGGGATGGCAAACTCTTGACCGGGAACGGGCCCGCGCCTTCTGCGTGACCGAGGACGGGGCCGATGCACGATTGCGCGCCCTCGGCTACATCGATTGAGCACACCTCGACGCGTGGTTACCGGCG
>Ga0302322_100006467_pt1 | contig 10391 bp, 13 predicted proteins | sample Fen_T0_2_FD_203757 | JGI IMG/M metagenome (GOLD analysis project Ga0302322, IMG submission 203757) | Peat permafrost microbial communities from Stordalen Mire near Abisko, Sweden - Fen_T0_2 | ecosystem: Environmental > Terrestrial > Soil > Wetlands > Permafrost | place: Sweden: Abisko... | reverse complement strand
GCCCATTATTCGCAAGATCTGGGTGGCGGGAAAAGTTTTACGGCGGTCGACGATGGCGGTGATCGTATCGTTTATATCGGTCCTGAACTCAAGCCAATACCCGCGATAAGGGATAATACGGGCAAAATACATGCGTTTGCCGATAAGATGCAGTTCTTCTTCGAAAAATACCCCGGGCGAACGCTGCAACTGGCTCACTACCGCTCTTTCATCGCCGTTAATAATAAAGGAAGCGGTATCGGTCATCAAAGGAATGTCGCCCAGGTATATTTCCTGTTCCCGGACTTCTTTTTGCGGGCCGACTAACCTTACCCCTACTCTTAGCGAAGAGGCGTACGTCTGGGATCGGCGTTTGCATTCATCGACACTGTAACGCGGCCGGTTCAAAGCATACGAAACATACTCGAGGCGAAACTGCTGGTCGGGGCTTTCGATAGGAAAAACTTCTTCTAAAATTTCCTGCAAACCCACCCGTTTTCTCTTTTCCGGTAAGACATTGGCTTGAAGAAATTCTCTAAAAGAATTAAGCTGATGATCAAGAAGATGAGGAATAGGATAACTTTTTTTGACTTTGGAAAAGGACAGCTTTTTTATTCCTTTCAAGAGAGCCTCCTTAATTGACAGAGATAATCGCTGATTTAAAATCAACAGATGATCACTGATGGGAAAAACGCAGATGGGAATTGTTTTATCCGCGGTCATCCGCATCTTCTAATTTGCGGTCATCTGCGTTTATTTCAACTCGACAGTCGCGCCGGCCGCTTCTAATTTCTTTTTTATTTCCTCGGCTTCTTGTTTTGTTACGTTTTCCTTAACGGGTTTGGGAGCGGATTCGGCCAATTCTTTCGCTTCTTTTAAACCCAGTTCGGTAATTGTCCGGAGCTCTTTGATCACCGCGATTTTATTCGCGCCGGCAGCAGTTAAGACTACCGTAAACGCAGTTTTTTCTTCTTTCTCTTCCGCGGCAGCGCCGGCGGCGCCCGGCATAGCTACTCCCATCATGGGAGCGCTGGCCTTTACGCCGAATTTTTCTTCGCAGGCTTTTACCAGTTCCGACAATTCCAATACCGTCAACCCTTCGATTACCGTTAGAACTTCTTCTACTTTAGACATATCGTCCTCCTTAAAAAACTTGGCTAGGGTAATGGTAAAGAAGCCCGTATGGGTTAGGGCTAAGGTAAAGGCTTAAGAAATTGTTTTAAGCCCTAACCCTTACCTTTACCCAAACCGGCTTCCTAGCCCTAGCCTTAACCTATTATTATTACCGGGATCGTAACCCTAGCCTTTACCCTGTTTGTCTTTTACTTTCCTAATCTCCTCTACCGTCCACAAGAAATTCAGCATCATCTGATTCATGGTGGAAATGAATCCGGTTAAAGGCGAAGCAATGCCGCTTACGGCCATACCCAAAAGCACTTCTTTGGGGGGAAGTTTTGCCAGATCGGTTATCATTTGCGCGTTTATTTTTTTATCTTTGAGGAAACCGCCGCGGATGGCAAGAGCTTCGTTCTCTTTGGAAAAATCAACAATCGTTTTGCACGTTCGGACAATATCTTTATCGTTAATGATTACGATGGCAGTTTCCTGGCTTAAAAAACCGTTCAACTCGTTTCGTCCCAAATCGGTAAAAACTTTGGCGACCAGAGTATTTTTGGCGACAAAGACATTGGCTCCGACATTTTTTAAATTATTCCGTATCGTGTTTAAAGAAAAGGCGTTCATTTTATTGAAGCCGATAAAAAGACAACCCTGGCTCGCGGTAAGCTGTTGTTTTAAATCATCCGATATCGTTTCTCTGATCAGTGTACCTATTTTTTTCATAGCGATATCCTTACTGAAGGGCTGACAGTGGTTGATAAATAAAGAGAGCGGATAAATTCTCCTTTAACCGCTGCCGGTTTTGCCGCGAGGAGGGTTTCCGTGAAAGCCTTGACGTTTTCCACCAGCGCTTCCTTGGAAAAAGAAATCTTGCCTAATCCCATCTGGAGGCATCCGAATTTATCCATGCGAAAATCAACCTTACCGCGTTTAGCTTCTTTAACGGCATGGGAAACATTTTCCGTGACGGTCCCGGTTTTAGGAGAAGGCATCAGGCCGCGCGGGCCTAAAACCTTACCTAATTTGCTGACTAATTTCATCATGCCGGCGGTGGCGATACAACAATCAAAATCAAACCAACCGGCATTTATCTTATCGATGGTTTCCTGCGAGCCGAGGTAATCGGCGCCGGCTTCCTTCGCTTCGTTTTCTTTTTCCGGTTCGCAAAAAACCAGGACTTTTACATTTTTTCCCGTACCGCTGGGGAGCACTAAAGACCCTCTGACTGCCTGGTCGGTCTGCTTGGGGTCGACTCCCAGTTTTCCGCTGACCTCAAGGGTTTCATCGTATTTAGCATGCGGCATTTTTTTTAGGATTTCCACCGCTTCCTCAATCGAATAGGCTTTATTCTTTTCTACCAATTTTAATGCTTCGCGATATCGTTTACTGTATCTCATAGTTTTTATTCAGGTTTGTTCTAATCCTTAACTTTTATCCCGCAGCTGCGCGCCGTGCCCGCGACAATTTTGGCGGCGTTTTCCAGGTTAATGGTATTAAGCTCGCTCAATTTTTCTTTAGCGATCGCCAAAACTTGTTCTTTGGTTATTTCGGCGATAACTTCTTTGCCGGCCTGGCCGCTGGCTTTAGCCAAATTAGCCGCTCGTTTTAAAAGTATTGAAACCGGTGGATTCTTAACGATAAAATCGAAGGTTTTATCCTCATAAACATTAATAATTACCGGTACGATAATCCCTTCGCGATTTTTTGTCGCTTCATTAAAAGCCTTACAGAATTGCATAATGTTAACGCCGTGCTGGCCCAGAGCCGGGCCGACCGGCGGCGCGGGATTGGCGCTGCCCGCGGAAATTTGTAATTTAATCAGCGATACCGGTTTCTTTTTTTTCTTAGCCATTTTTATTCCTTTGTTAACGCAGATGATCGCAGATTAGAAAATGCCGATGATCACAGATGCGTTATTAAATTTTTTCTACCTGCCAAAACTCCAGCTCTACGGGTGTAGTCCTGCCGAAAATAGAAACAGAAACTTTAAGTTTACCTTTATCGGGATAAATCTCTTCGACCAAGCCGTTAAAATTGATAAACGGCCCCTCGATGACCCTGACGCTTTCATTTTTTTCGAAAGAAACCTTTGGCGCGGGCTTAGACTTACTTTCTTCGGCGCGGCGCAGAATTTTATCCACATCATCCTGGGGGATGGGCGAAGGTTTTCTTTTAGGGCCGATAAAAGTAGTGATACCCGGGGTCTTTTTTACGAAAAGCCAGGAATCATCGTTCATCTCCATATGGACCAGAATATACCCCGGGAAAAATTTTCTTTCTAAAACTCTTTTTTTGCCCAGTTTTACTTCGGTAATCTGTTCCTTGGGGATGACTACCTCGCCGATGATCTCCTTGTAATTATAAGCTTCGACGCGCGCTTCCAGGTTAGCCTTAGCTTTTTCTTCCGCGCCGCTTAGAGTGTGTAAAATATACCAGTATTTCATTTTATAAAAGTTTGGAGTCCTTTAGACAAGCCCATATCGATAATAGCGATGTAAACCGTTAAAACTGCCGAAACCACAACTACGATTATTGCCGCTCCGGTTAATTCTTTTCGGCTGGACCAATTGACTTTTTTGAGCTCATCTTTTACTTCTCTTAAAAATACCGGTATCCGTTTGAACCAGGCGATTATTTTTAGCATAGATATTTAATTAAAACCTATTTCGTTATTCGGTCGCGTAACTCGTTACGGTTATCGCCTATCGGTTATCGGTTTTTGACGACAACCGTAAGACAATCGACGATTCCAACTACGCAACCGGTTGACGTATCTTTGTCTGTAACAATCATCATTTTACGCAGGCGAGACAGGACTTGAACCTGCAATATCCGGTTTTGGAGACCGGCGCTCTAGCCAATTGAGCCACTCGCCTAAAAAATTTTGCTTCGCAAAATTTTTTAATTCCCGTTTTTTCTAAAAACAATAAGGGGATAATTCGACTATCCCCTTGCGGGGATAATTCAACTAAGCCCGGAATACCGGGCAAGTTTCCAAAGCGTAAGCGAAGCCCCGAAAGCCTTGAGAAAATATCCGAAGGAGATTTTCTCAATATTCAGGTGCATCGGGGATTACGGCAAAGTCTCATTAAACTTTAGATTCCTTATGTTCAGTATGTTTACGGCAAAACCGGCAAAATTTATTGCTGAGAATTTTTTCGGGATGTTTCCTTTTATTCTTAGTGAGGTAATAATTTTTTCTCTTACAGGCCGTGCATTCTAACGAAATTAATTCTCTCATAAAAAAATTCCTTGCGAACAGATTTTATTTTTTGCGAAGCAACGCTTTAAACCCCTTCGTTTTGCTTCTGGGGTAATTCGACTACCGCCTCGTCCGGCGCCCGCTTCGACTCGCGAAGCGAGGCGAGCGCTTTGCACCTGGACTTGGCGAAGTCTCATTAAATAAATAAAAAAGATAACACCATCCCCGCCCCACTTTTGTGAGTTGGAAAATCGTGTCGAATTATTTCCAAGTATTTTTAATCGGTTACTGCCGAATTTTACTTATAACTAACAGCCCACGACCGGAATTGAACCGGTGACCTCTTCCTTACCAAGGAAGTGCTCTACCAACTGAGCCACGTGGGCACCCGGCGCTATATAAAATATACCTCTCACCCCCTTCGCTATCGCTTCAGGGGTAATTCGACTACCCCCTTACGGGGATAATTCAACTAAGCCCGGGGTACCGGGCAAGTTTCATTACCGCTTCGCTGAACGCGCCATACGCGTTCGCTCGGCGAAGTCTCATTAAATACTTATAAATATAGCGCGGGGTGACAAGACTGTAAGATGATACTATAAAAGTTTTTTTTGTCAAGGAAAAAAGAAAAAAAATACGAAAAAAATATTTCCTTCCGACAAATATCTGTGGTTAAAACGAGGCAGCCTTTAGCGGGGTTTTTCTGTTATGCTCGCTTGGCGCAAATCCTGGGGTAAAAAAACCGTAAATTTACTCCCTATTCCCGGTTTGCTTTCCACGATGATCTTACCATTGTGCAGTTCGATGATATCCTTGGAAATAGCCAGGCCTAAGCCCGTCCCTCCTTTTTTATCGAGATCCATTTTTTCGAATTTGTTAAATATTTTTCCCATTTGATCCAACGGTATGCCGGCGCCGTTATCCTGAAAGTCCAATTTTATGAAACCGTCTGATTCTTTTATTCTGACTACGATACTCCCGTCCGGGGGGGTATATTTTATGGCATTGCTCAATAAGTTATTAATCACCCGTAATATTTTATCTTCATCGGCCCAGGCGATATTATTACCTTTAAATTCTTTAGTCAGCTTTATATTTTTCTGATTTAAATTTACCTCCATTTCTTTGATTTGTTTCTCCACCAAATAAGCTACATTGCACAATTTTCGATTTATATCGACGATGCCCGCTTCTATCTTATAAATATCCAGCAAATCGTTTACTAATCGGCTAAGCCGGTCAACTATTTCATTGCAGCAGAAAAGCATCTCTTTTTGTTCTTCGTTCAAATTTTGCGTTAAGCCGTCAGCCATATCAAAAAGGCATAATTTTAAAGAGGAAAGGGGATTCTTGAATTCATGGGAGACCGAGGCGACTAAGAGCGACTTTAAATGGTCGGAATGCCTGGCCTTGACCGTCATCCGGATAAGCGCGTTGAATATTTCGCTGATTATGGTATAGCCGACCCAGTATCCGCATAACGAAATCGCCAGGGAGATAAATAAAATGAATCCCACCTCGCCCCTTAAGACTTCCAGGGTAAACAATTTACTGACCAATAAATAGAAAGTAGCGAGAAACGGCAACAATGCCATAAGAGTAAAGGCAGTGTTAAATTTACGGTAAGGGCTTTCCCCCAGTTCTTTGATTAATAATTTAGACTCCGCTGAAAAATCTTTGTCGTTGAAAGTATCGATAGCTTTGTCATTCATAGGTTTCATTATACCCAGCAAAATGCATTTGGTAAAATGCATTTTGCTGCAACGCCCAATTTTTTTATAAAGATATTAAATTTTTTCTGGTTCTTAAGGAGGGTTTTAGGGGATTTTAGTCAAGGTAAATTCGGACATGTTTAATATACTGTTCTGGTCGAATTTACTGCCGGGCGCGGTTAACGACGTTTTCGGCAAATTCTTTTATTTCTTTAAATTTGCGGTGTTTATGCCAATATCCCGGCATGGCCTTATATAAAGGAGAGTCTTCGTTATTTCCGGTGGAAGAAGCGGTAAGGTCGGCGAAACACACTCTCGCCGGTTTTTTTGGGCCGTAAGCGATGCGCGTTGCTCTCGTGATTGTCCCTTCCCCGGCATTATAGGCGGCGGCCACGAATTTCCAATATTCATCGCCGGCCGGTATGCCGTATTCCATAAATACGCCTTTTTCCAGCCGCCTCGTTTTCTGCGCCATTACTTCTACGCATCCCTCGATTGCTCGCTCCGGGATGAATCTTTCGTCGATTTTACCTTTAACGATCAAGCCGGCGCGTTTCGCTTCGCGGCGGCCAAGCTGGGCCAGGCCGGCATAGCCGTGGCGATTGGCATGCCGCGATTTAAAATTGCTTTCCTGGATTAAAAGAGATTTTAAAATCAAAGGGTCGGCGTCTTCCCATTTTTTAAGAGCCGCTTCGATATGTTTATTATATTTATTTTGTTGCCCGATTTTTCTTCCAAAGCCATTTTTCCAGGAGGTATATACGGATAATGAACCGCGGGATAATCTATCCTGGAGGGTTTTGTATACGCTGTGCCAGATCATCGGGCGCGTACGCATAGAAAGTATATTAAAGTTTTTAACCAGAATGTTATCGATAAAATTTCCCTGGCCGGGCCGCAGGTTGTTTTCCGGCCTGACTCCGGCGTTTGTCTCCGGATTAACCGCTAAAGTGTCAAGGGCAAAGCTTACCTTAGTGCCCAAAGTCAGGCAGATTAAAAATACTCCTAATTGTGTTATTCTTTTGTGATAGTTCATTTTTCTCTTATTTTTTGTGTTTTACCTGAAAAAACGTTTGTTTCTTTCGGCGTAGTTAGTTTTTATTACTTTTAAGGCAAGCTAATGGGTTATTGCTCAAAAGTGAAGAGATTTGGTTTTTCGGGTTATCTTCTATATACCATATTTTTCGGGAAAATGCCAATTATCCGCAAAATTATTTTGTCCGGCGCCGCCGGCGCGCGCTATTTTATCTAATTAATTTGCCGGTTTGCGTTCAACGGAGCTCGATGGCAACATCTGGAACTTCTTTATTTACAGATACTTGTGACTAAAATTCGTACCGGGGTAAGTTTTTTTGCAGTCTGGTTGGATGAAATGAGTCGCTTGCGTCAAGAGTTCCAAAAGTGTATAAGTTTGGCGTGTAAGGCTTAAATTTGGTGAATGCTTTTATCTTACCTTAATTAATTAATATGTATTTAAAGAAATGGGGTGGCAAAGGGTTACAAAAAAAGAAGAAGTTACAGATCCAACAATTTACGCGCGTCGCTTTTGCCGATGATTTTTTTGAGGTCGTCGAAATCAATGAAAACTATGAACGGCAGTCGTTCTTTTACTTGGCGCAGGTAGTGCGGTTCGACTTTTCTCCGGAAGCCGATATATTTAAATCCGACGCCGCAGTTCGGGCAGGTTACGCTTTTTGAATCAATGCCGATTTTTTTGCAGGCAAAACATTCGGCGGAAAGTTCCCCGATCACGATCAGGTACTGCTCGATATCTTTTATGTCTAATTCCTGCCAGACTCTTAAAAATCCTTTCATATTTTTATTTTTTGCTCCGCGAAAAATAAAAATCAGTAATGATTTTAATTATTTCTTCGGAGGTTTCCGCAGTTTTAAAAAGCTTTAAATTATCCGGGAAAAGTATCGAATTTTTAAGCGCTTTTTCGGCAAACCAATCGCTAATCCTCTAAATCACGAATTTAGCCGCGATTTCGCTTACCAGGGGGATGTATAGCGAGCGTCCCGTAAGCGCGTAGTAAATACCACGCATGGAAATAAAAAGAAAAATCAGCAGTCCCGAAATATAAAATAACCGGCCGACATAAGGAAGGAGCGATAGAACCGCAAAGATCATTTCGCCCATAAAAACAACGATTCCCTGCTTAGCGTGGCTGCGCGCGAAACGGTTTTCTTTTTGGAAACGGAAAACCAGAATCCAGAGGAAAAAAACATAAGATAACGCTGCCACTCCCGCGCCTTCTTCGATTTCACGCCGCTCTAATTTTATTTCTTCCATTTTACTGGGCTTGCGTTCCTTCCGGTTTTTCCACGGAAATCTTGCCTAAATCTACTTTGTGCGTTTCCGTTTTCGCGTTTTCGAGTTTATTCCTCAGGGTTTCGACTTTTTCCTTGAGTTCGTTTACGGTAGCGGAAAATGCTTTTAAGTTTTCCATGTCGTTGGTGATACTGCTGATTTTAGATAACATCTCGTTTTTTTCCGCCGCGCCGAGGCTGACTTTGTCTTTCATGGCGACTAGCTCTTCGGAATATTTTTTGAATTGCCCGGTCAGGCCTTCCACGTTCCCGTTGAGATCGTCGATACTTTTCCCGAAACTTTCTAACTTTTCTTTAGCCGATTGATTTTGTTTTTCTAAATAATCTATTTTTCCTTTGTAGTCTTCATAAAAATAATAACCGCTGGCGATACTTACCGCTGCCAGAATAAATAAAATAACAATTAACAGAGCCATCACCTTTGCTTTTCGCATATCTGCCTCCTTTATTTTTTTACTCGTAAAAAATAAACATTATCCGCTTCGCGGATAAAAATAAAACTAAATAATATTAACATTGCCGCAGTGACATGTCAACTCAAAATGTACTGGGGCTTCCCCATTTTTTAATTGTTATTTTTAGTTTTTCACAAATCCACCGGAGGTGGATCTGCCGACAAATATACCTTGTGGTGTTGGCGCAAGGTATATTTATTTCTATATTAATTTTTTTACTGCCTCAAAAGCTTCGTCAACGCTGATGTCGCGCAGGCATTTCTTATCAATCGCGCAGTCTTTGATTTTGAATCGGCGATAACAGGGCCGGCAATCCAATTTTTTTGCCAGGGTTATGAAATTATCATTTTCGGGATAGGTGCCGTAAGTTTTTTCGTCAACCGGCCCGAAAAAAGCTAAGCCATTGACGCCTAATGCCTGGGCGATATGGAATGGCCCGCCGTCATTGGTGATTAATAAACGTAAGTTTGCCGTTACGGCGCAAAACTCTTTCAGGCTGATTTTGCCGCACAAATTGATGACTTCCGTATTGATCCGGTCGGTGATGTGTTCGCAGAGAGCGCTTTCCGATTTTGAACCAAGGAGAATTATTTTTGCTTTAAGATTTTTCGCCAGCCTTTCACATAATTCCAGAAAATAACCCGCCGGCCAGTGTTTAAATTGCGCCGATTTTCCCCAACTGTCTCCCGAGCCGGGGCAGACGCCGATTAATAAATCATTTTTTTGCAGGCCCTCTCTTTCCATCATCGTTTTGCCTTTTTTTGCGTCTTGCTCGGGCAGGAATAAATCAAACTTGTAATCTTTGGTGGTGATGTCCAGAAATTTAAGTAAATCCAGATAATATCGCGCCATATGCTTATTGGAAAATCCGCCGGGAATATTTATTTTATGAGTAAGGAATCTTCCCCGGTTTTTAAAATTATACCCGATGCGCGTTTTAATGCCGCAGCACTTTAAGAAAAATCCATACTGCGCGTTTAGCGATAAGTCGAAGACAACGTCAAACCTTTCTTTTTTGATAAGGTTGAAAAAGGACAGGGCTTTTTTTACGAAACCGAGTTTTGATTTCGCGGCCACATTCCTCCACTCGTCTTTTTCAAAGATAAAGACGTTATCCAGAAACACATTGTCGGCAATGATGGGATGGGTTCTCAGGCTGGAGATATACGATAGGGAAGCGTTTTTAAAATTATTATGTAAATTACGCACCAGGGGCGTAGTGAACAATACGTCGCCGATACCGAAAGGGTTAAAAATAAGGATTTTTTTTATATCCATGGGATTATCCGCCGCCGCTTACGCGTTCTTAATGGTTCCTCCATTCTACCACGGCTGGGGAAAATCGGCAGGAAATTTTAATAATGAGACTTCGCTGAGCGCAAGCCCAAAGGGCGCAGCGGGAGGCGGTAGTCGAATTACCCCTGAAGCGAAGCGAAGGGGTGAGACTTCGCCGTAATGAAACTTGTCCGGTACTCCGGGCTTAGTTGAAAAACATAAGAAAAACATAAGGGTCAGACCTTGAGATGTGATATAGTTTTTCCAACATCTTTTTTTATTTCCCCATCCTCTTTAATCAGAGTCTCAACATCATTA
>Ga0302322_100006465_pt1 | contig 10392 bp, 10 predicted proteins | sample Fen_T0_2_FD_203757 | JGI IMG/M metagenome (GOLD analysis project Ga0302322, IMG submission 203757) | Peat permafrost microbial communities from Stordalen Mire near Abisko, Sweden - Fen_T0_2 | ecosystem: Environmental > Terrestrial > Soil > Wetlands > Permafrost | place: Sweden: Abisko... | reverse complement strand
TGATCACGCTGGCGGTGGCGCCCACGACGAGCACCTTGCGAGTTGCGCGCTTCATGGCTGACGTGGTCATCGCGATTCCTCCGGTACGGTCGCCGGCGAGGACCGGCGGAGGGGGACGGCGGAGAGGCCGGGCTGGGCGACGGGACGCGGGGCGTGCCCGGGGATGGTCCACCAGCGGTGGGCGATTCCGGCAAGCACGAGGCCGCCGGTGATCAGGTACATGGGTAGGAGCGAAATGGCATCGGTTCCGGCGGTGACGCCGTGGACCCAGGCCATGAGCCAGACGAGCGCGGTCAGCCGGTGGATCTTGAGCCACCAGCCGGCCGGCAGGAGCCGCGTCCACTTGGCGGTGACCGCGGTGATGATCAGGGCGTACAGGGCCACCGAGCCGATCGCGACCGGGACGGGGCGGAACTGGGAAAACCCGGGCACGAATGCGCCGATCCAGTCGACGCCGGCGTACGGGTCCACCGCGAGCAGCACGATGTGGAGCGTCAGGAACGCACCGGTGAACACCGAGAGCAGCTCGTGCCACGGGAACACGATGCGCGAGGTGCGCGGATCGCCGCTGTTGCGCGGATGGCTGAGCCAGACGCCCGCCGCCACCTCGAGGGTGAGCAGCAGGTACGCCGTGACACCCAGCGCCCGGGCGGCGACCCAGGGGCGGACGGACAGCGTTCGAGCGTCGGTGGCGGGGATGATCTGGTCGGTGATCCCGAGCGCCACGAGCGCCGCGACCGCCCCGATGATCACCAGCGTGGCAATCCCAGCGCGCATCAGCGCACGCCCGCCGTGTGCGGCGAGAGCGGGAACGCGGGTCGCTGGCAGGTGGAGTGCATCGGACCTCCGTAGGGTGTGGTACGGCTTTGAGGCCCCGCATCGCCCGAAGGTTTCAGCCGTGTGCGATCCGATCGTCCTGTCGGGGGCTGGTACCGGTGTCGACGCGGGACATCATGGCCCACCAGCGGAAGGTTGTCAGATCCCGCCCAGCGCCAGGACGACCTCGTCCACGTCCCGGCGCATGATCGCCGCATAGCTGTCGAGCGGTGCATCGCCGAGTGTGTCGTCGTAGAGGCCCGACACCACCTCGACGCCCGTCTCGGTCGCGATCGTCCGCGCCAGCTCGTCGTTGAACTGGACCTCGGTGAAGACCGCCTTGACGTTGTCGCGTCGGATCGCGCCCACCAGATCCGCCAGGGAGCCCGCGCTAGGGTCCTGCCCGGGCGCCGAGATGATGGTCCCGTCGATGCGGAGCCCGTATGCGTCGGCGAGGTACGGGAACGCGTCGTGGAACGCCACGACGGTGCGATTGGCTGCGGGGATGGTGGTCATGCGGGCGTGGAGCTCGGTGTCGAGGGCGGTCAGCTGCGCCTCGTAGGCGGTCGCACCGTCCAAATACGCTTGCGCGCCCGCGGGATCGGCGGCGGTCAGGGCGGTCGCAATCTTGGCGACCATGCGCTCCGCGTTCGCCACGTTCATCCAGACATGCGGATTGACGGTGTTCGCGGCCCCCTCGCCAGGCAGGTAGGTCACGCCGGGGAGCTCCTCGCCGGCGGCCACGATCGCGGCCGACGTGCCCGTGTTGACGACCATGTTCGCGACCCAGTCGTCCAGGCCGAGGCCGTTGCGGACGATGAGCGACGCCGAGGCGACGGCCCGGAGGCTCGAGGGCCGGGGATCGAACGTGTGCACGTCGCCGCCCTTGGGCACGAGGCTCGTGACGGCCGCTCGGGAGCCGGCCACCTGGTGGACGAGGTCGGCCAGCACGGTCGTCGTGGCGACCACGGAGATCTGGCCCGGCGAGGCGGCGGGGCCGGGCGTCGAGCAGGCGGCGACAGCGACCGCAGCGAGCACCACGGCGAGGAGGAGCGATCGCGTGGTGGCGCGTCCGTGGCGCCCGACCGAAGCGGGATCGCGACTCACGACTTGGATGCCCCGCAGTCGGCGCACAGCCCGAACACCTCGAGCCGATGCGCCATCACCCGGAACCCGGCCTGCCGGCCGAGCGCCGCGAGCGCCTCGCCCAGCGCCCCGTCGTCAATGTCGGTCGAGCGGCCGCAGCTCGTGCAGATGGCGTGGTGGTGGTGGACCGCCTCGCACGCGACAAAGGCGTGGTTGCCGTCGGGCAGATCCACGCGCTCCACGAGGCCGAGGCTCGTGAACAGGTCGAGCGCCCTGAAGATCGTCGCGCGGCCAATGGGCTCGCCGGCCGCCGCGGCATCGTCCATGAGCTGGGCGGCTGTGAAGTGCCCGTCGTGCGCGGCGACCATCCGGGCGACGGCTCGCCGCGGGAGCGTCACGCGCTCGCCGGCATCCGCGATCGCCCCGATGAACGCGCCCGTCCCGTCACCGGTCCGCGTCGTCACCCGGGCACCCCGACGACCCCTGCGGGCACGTCGTCGGCGTCCGGCGCGCCGTCGCCCGAGACCCGGCCGCGTCGCCGCGCCACCAGGCCGCGCGGGCCGAGGACGAGCGTGACGACGAACCAGGCTGTCTGGACCAGCACGATGGTCGCGCCGCTCGCCACGTCGAGCCAGAACGAGATGTACAGGCCGAGGATGGCCGACGCCACGCCGATCGCCGCCGCCGTGATCATCAGCCGCGTGAAGCGGACCGTCACCAGCTGCGCCGTCGCCGCCGGCGTCACGAGCATGGCGACGACCAGGATGATCCCGACGGCCTGCAGGCTCACGACGATCGTGATGGCGACGAGCGTCAGGAACAGCAGTTCGAGGCGGTCCACCCGAATGCCCGATGCCGCGGCGCCGAGCGGATCGAACGTGGCGTAGAGGAGCTCCTTCCAGAGCAGCGCCACGACGACGATCACGCCGAGGCCGAGGATCGTGAGCGCGATCAGGTCCGCCGTGCTGATCGCCAGCACATTGCCGAAGAGGAAGCTGAACAGGTCGGCCACATAGCCCTTGATGCCGCTGAACAGGAACACGCCAAACGCGAATGTGCCCGCGAACAGGACCCCGATCGCGGTGTCCTGGCGAATGCCGGCGCGCCGCGTGACGACGCCGATGGCGAGCGCGGTGGCGACCGCCGCGCCCGTGGCGCCGATGTAGAGCGGCCAGCCGAGCAGGTACGCGATGACGATCCCCGGGAAGCCGGCGTGGGCGATGGCGTCGCCGATGAACGCGACGCCGCGGAGCACGACGTACGTGCCCACGATGGCGCAGACCGTGCCGACCATTGCGGACGCGACGAGCGCCCGCAGGAAGAACTGGTATGAGAGGGGATCCAGCAGGAGGTGCATCAGTGGTGGTCCCCCTCGCGCTCGTGGAAGTGGCGTTCGCCGGGGGCGGCGTCGTCGTGGTGGTGGGCGTCGTCGAGGACGACTGTCCGGCCCTCGATGACCAGCAGGTGCCCGCCGTAGGCGCGTGAGAGGACGTCGGCGTCGAGGACGATGTTGGACGGCCCGTACGCGACGACCGTGCGGTTGACGGCCAGCACCTGCTGGAACCGCTGGGCGGCGCAGGCGAGGTCGTGCGTGGTGGCGACGACCGTCTTGCCGCGCTGCGCCTGCTGCTCGAGGAGGTCCATCAGGAGTTCCTGGGTCGTCGGGTCGATGCCGGTCACCGGCTCGTCGAGCAGGAACAGGTCCGGTTCCGCGGCCAGCGCCCGGGCGAGGAACACGCGTCGGCGCTGCCCGCCCGAGAGGCGCCCGATCTGGGTGCGCAGGTGGTGCGCCATGCCGACCTGCTCGAGCGCGTGCTCGACAGCGCGGCGGTCGTCCGCACCGGGTCGGCGGATCGGGCCGAGTCTTGGGAAGCGGCCCATCGTGACGACGTCCTCGACCGTCACGGGGAACGCCCAGTCCACGAGTTCGGCCTGGGGGACGTAGGCGACGCGCCGGGCCTCGCGACCGGGCGGGTTGCCCAGGATCTCGATCCGCCCGGTCCACGGGCGGGCGAGACCGGCCATCAACTTGAGCAGGGTGGACTTGCCGGCGCCGTTGGGTCCCACGACGGCGAGCAGGCTGCCCGGCTCCACCGCGAGCGACACGTGCTCGAGCGCCACCCGCTGGCCGTAGCCCGCGGACACGTCGCTGAGCCACACGTCCGCGTGGGCGTGGGCGTGCGCCGGGTCGAGCGAGGGGCCGTGCTCGTGGCCGTGCTCCTCGGTGACCGGGAGGCGTCGGGTGTGCGGGTGCTCGTGGCGGTCGGGCGTCGTCGGCTCCATGTGAGACACAGTATCAACTAGCGTCCGAACGCGCAACCCCCGAGCGAACCTCGGGACCGCCGGCCCGCGCGCGGGGACCGAACGCCCCTTCCGCCCCTGCCCAGCGCCAGCGAGGCTTCGCGGGCACGTCTACGCGACAATCGGCGTGACCGAGCGCACCAGAGCACGACCGGGGGGCCCATTTTGAGCGGCAGCAGGCAAGCGGATCACGTCGAGCCCGCGGACCAGGCCGAGCCATTGATTGCCGGCGTCGAGCGGCCGGCTCGCGGGTCGCTCGGTCCGCTCCTGCTCGTCCTCGCGCTCATCGGGCTCGGGGTCGCCGGGTACCTGCTCGCCGTGCGGCTGTTGGGCGAGGCGCCGGTCTGCGGGCCGTCGGCCGGCTGCGAGACGGTCCAGCAGTCCAAGTACTCGGTGTTCCTCGGCATCCCGGTCGCGGCCTGGGGGTCGGCGTTCTCGCTGGCGGTCGCCGTGCTCGCGGTCCGCTGGTGGCGCGTCGCCGACCGCCGGGCACTTCTTGCGGCCTACGTGCTGCTGCTCGCGGGGACGCTGGGCGTGGCGGTCCTCACGTACCTCGAGCTGTTCGTGATCCACGCGATCTGCGTCTGGTGCGTGTCGTTCGCAGTGGCCACGGTGGCCTCGCTGATCACGGCCGGTCTGGCGCTGCGCAAGAGCTGACGCGGCCGGCTACTTCGCGGGTGCATACCCCGTGAGCTCCACGTAGGCCTGGCCGCCTACGTCTCGGCCGTCCACGGTGGCAGTCACCCGCTGCGAGCCCTCCCAGTAGACGACGCCGGTCGTGGCGCGCGTGTCGAGCTCCTGCTGCGGAACGGTCGGGGTCAGCTGCGCCGTGATCCCCGCCGACGGGATGGCGACCGACCAGCCCGCCGGGTACACCGCACCGGTCGCGGGCGAGGTCCAGTGCGTGGTCGGTGTCACCGTGAAGTCGCCGGGGCGAAGGTGCCGGGTCGTGCCGTCGGGCGCCACGAGCGTCCCGTACACGAGCGGGTAGGTGCCGTCGGCCGCGCGGACCAGCGAGAGCGTCACGTCCGTGCCGTCGCCCAGGTTGAGCGCGAACCAGTCCCAGCCGCCTCCGCCGACCGAGATGAAGTCGCCCCACTGGTGGTCGAACCATGTGGTGCCGGTGACCTGGAGCGTTCTCGCGCCGACCGTAACGGAGCCCGACGCCGTCATCGCCGTCCGCGAGTAGTAGTACGAGCCGCCCGCAGCGCCGAAGGCGACGTAGCCGTCGCCGTCGTGGAGGGCCGGCGGCTTGGTGGCGGCGAGCGAGAGCGCGAGGCCGAAGCCGTCGACCGGGTCGCCGCGCGTCTCGGCGGCCGAGGCGCCGGCGGCCAGGCTGTCGATGCCGTTGGCGCCGGCCATCGTCCACGGCGCCCGCGTGAACGTGGTCGGGTCGTTGGGGTCGAGCCCGCGGATGGCGAGGTTGAACCCGCTCGCACCCGCTGCGGCCACGTTGACCTGCGGGCCGATCTCCGCCCGCTGGGCGTAGTGGAACTGGTGGCCCGCCTCGTCGGTGAGCGCCAGGTGCGACGCCCAGGACACCGGGAAGCCGCCGCGCTCGGCCCGGAAGACCACGTACTCGAAGCCCCAGTGGGCGCCCGTCGCATCGACGAGGTGCCCGGTGTCGTACCACCACTCGGTCAGGCGGTCGTGGGCGGCGTCGTCCGCCGGGAGCACGATCGGCTGCGGATCGGCCGGGCGCGGCGTGCCGGCGGGTGCAGGCGTGACGACGGGGTGCGGTGCGGGCGGGTTGGCGAAGACCGGGCCGCCGCACGCGGTGACGACGAACACGAGGACGATGAGCTGGGCGACGGGCGCAAGGCGGGCCAACGGGCGCCTCATCGGCTCGTCGTCCCGGCCGCCGCCTCGACCTCGGCCTCGGTCCGCGGCAGCACCCCGGCCAGCGCGCGGTCCAGCCGTGCGGGCACCCACCAGTTCCACTTGCCCAGCAGGCGCATGGTCGCCGGGACCAGCAGCGCCCGGACGATCGTTGCGTCGAGCGCCACGGCGATCGCCACGCCCAGCCCCAGCGCCTTGATGAGCACGATGTCGGCGAAGGCGAACGAGCCCGCCACGACCACCACGATCAGCGCGGCCGACGACACAATCCGCCCGCTCCGCTCGAGCCCGCGCGCCACGGCCTCGGTGTTGTCGCCGGTCTTGTCCCAGGCCTCCTTCATGCGCGAGAGCAGGAACACCTCGTAGTCCATGGACAGCCCGAAGAGGACGCAGAACAGGATGACCGGCTGCGTGGTCTCGACGAAGCCGAGCGGCTGGAAGGCGAGCGGCGCGGAGAGGTTGCCGTCCTGGAAGATCCAGACCAGCGCGCCGAAGCTCGCGACGATCGAGAGCGTGTTCATCACGAGCGCCTTGATCGGCAGGACCATGGAGCGCAGCAGCACGAACAGGACGAGGAATGTGGTCAGCACGATGAACGCGGCCGTCCGCGGGAAGTCGGCCCAGACGCGCGTGACCACGTCCTCCACGTCAGCGGCGCCACCGCCCACCAGCAGCGTCATGCCCGCCGGCGGCGCGAGCGCTCCGTTCGGGTCGCGGAGGTCGTGGACGAGCGCGCGACCCTCGGCGGCGTTCGGCCCGTACGGCGTGATGATCGTGAAGGCCGTCAGGTCGCCCTTGGTGGTGGCGGCGAGGCTGGTCGCGACGTAGCGGTCCGGTGGCCCCGCCGGCGCACTGTACAGCAGCTGGTACTGCGCGAGCGTCAGCCGCGGGTCCACGTCCACGAGACCGCTGACGCGGACGATGCGCGGGTCCGCCGCCAGCCGCCGCGAGTAGTCGTAGAGGGCCGCCACGTTCTGCGGCGCGGTCGTGTTTCCCTGCGTGCGCACCGCGAGCACGATCGGCGCGAACTCGCCCTCGCCGAAGTTCTTGGCCAGCACGTCATAGGCGGTCCGCGAGGGAACGCCCGCGGGCAGGATCGTCGCGTCCGGGGCGTTGAAGTGGACGTGGAGAAACGGCACCCCGAGCACCAGCAGGATCGCGAGCGTCGGGACGAACACGGCGACCGGGTGGCGCATCACGCGACGGGCGAGTCGCGCCCACGGGCCGTCGACGCCGGGCTCCACCTTGACCTTGCGGACGGCGAGCGCGTCGATGCGCGTGCCCACGATGGCGAGGATCGCCGGCAGCAGCGTCAGCGCCGAGGCCACGGCGAGCCCCACGACGATCGCGCCCGCGATGCCGACCGACCGCAGGATCATGAACTCGAAGAGCACGAGACCGAGCAGGCCGAGCAGCACCGTGAGCCCCGAGAAGAACACCGCGCGCCCGGCGGTCGCCACGGTCACGCGCACCGCCTCGGCCACGCGGTCGGGGTCGCCCTCGCGGTGCGCCAGCTCCTCGCGGAATCGGCTGGTCATGAGCAGCGAGTAGTCCACGCCCAGGCCCAGGCCCAGCAGCGTCGCCAGGTTGAGCACGAAGATGCTCATGGGCGTAACCGAGGCCACCAGGAAGATCCCGGCGAGCGCGATGAGCACCGCCGTCCCGCCCACGGCCAGCGGGACGGCCGCCGCCACCACGGATCCGAAGACGAGCAGCAGCGCGAGGGCCGCGAGGGGCAGGCTGATCAGCTCCGATCGACGCAGGTCCGTCTCAGTGATCGACTGAACGTCGCCGTAGAACGCGGGCCCGCCGCCGATCATCACGGTCAGGCCCGGCTGTGGGTGGAGCGCCGACTGGACGCCGGGGATCGCCGCGGGCGAGTTGTCGGGCGGCAGGTCCAGGAACACGATGTCGTAGGCGGTGTGCTTGTCCGAGCTGATCTGGTGGGGCGCGAGCTCGTGCGACAGGACGCGCGTCACGTGCGGGACGGTGGCGACATCGCGGGTCGCCGCGGTTACCGCCTGCAGCCACGGCAGGGTGCCCGCGGTCATCGTGTCCGAGGTGTAGACGAGCACGAACGCCGACGGCTCCACGCCGAGCTCCTGCTGGAGGAGCTGCTTGGCGCGCGCCGACTCGAGGTTGTCGAGGATGAAGCCGCCGGCCGAGAGGGCGCTCGGGGCGCGCGGGGCGAGCGGGACGGCCGCGAGGATCAGGAGTGCCCAGGCGGCGACGATCCACCACCGCCGGCGGACGGCGAACCGCCCGAGTTGATCAAAGCTCATGCGACCACCGGTTCGCGCGCGACGGGGTCCGCGGATGTGGCGCTGTGGGAAGCGTTGAACATGCGAGTCACGAGTAGCAGGTTACGGCAGGTCCGGACGTCGTGCCGTGGCTGTCGATCCTGCTGGATACCACCGCGGCCGGTGCAAACGCGGCCCGCCGAGGGCCGCCGGAGCAGCCGAGCAGAACTCGACATCCGGGAGACCACGAAGGCCTCCTCGCGCGGGGGCCATTCTGCTAGCATCGTCGGGCCGCGCTCGCCGCGGCTCGTTTCGCCTTGCCGCAGCTGTAGGACCACCCGCGTGACGATCTTCACGATCTGGTTCACGAAGCTCCCAGACTTCCTGGTGATCCTCGCCGCCGCGAGCATCCTCGCGGGCGGCTTCGTCTACGTCTTCGCGCGCTCCGCGCTGGTCGCCGAGGGCGGCCGCCACGGCTGGACCAAGCGGATCACCGCGCCGAGCGGCAAGCTCCTGTTCGTCGGACTCGCCATCGTGTGGGCGCTGGTGTTCGGCATCGGGCTGCAACTGGTCCCCCACGAGGGTGCGAGCTCCCCGTACGGCGGTCTGGGCCTGATCGCCCTGTTCAGCGGCTTCTTCATCATGATGGGCTTGATCTGGAGCGTCGTCGGCGAGTAGCCGGCCGAACGCCCGAACCGCCCCGAAGCCCGGCCCCGGCCGGGCTTCTCGATTCCCCCGGCGTCGTTCGAGCGACCACTTCAACCCCAAACAGAAACGACCCGGCCGGGAGTCCCGACCAGGTCGTCGTCGCGGATCTCGATCGCGGGCGGGGTCCGCCCGTCAGCGGATCAGGGGAGCGCGGCCACGAGGGCGTTGAGGTCCGCCTCGGAGCCGATGGCCACGAACACCACATCGTTGTGCAGGTAGGTGATGGAGCCGTACCCGCTGGAGATGGTCCCCTTGACCTGCTTGCCGCCGATCGTGCTGGTGGGATCCGTGGCATAGGTGCTGTCGAAGCTGCCCACGAACTTGGTCGCGTCGAGCCCGTTGACCTGCAGCGCGTACACCATGGTGGGCAGCCCCGCGGCGCTGGCATTGGTCCCGACACCCATGGCGAACTTGACGTCGGAGAGCGTCTTGCCGTTGTCCTTGAGGATCTGGTCGATGCCCGTGCCGGAGTCGCCGCCGAGGCTCGCCCACGGGATCGCGCCGTAGTCGAAGCTCGACTTGCTGATCGTCACGGACCCGACCTTGTCCGGGATCATCGCCTCGAGGCCGGAGGCGTTCCCCGGCGTCAGGCTGAAGTCGGGCATGCTCGCGTCAGGCGACTGACCGCCCGAGGTGTTGGTCGAGGCGGCAGCTGCCTGGGAGGCTGTCGTGGTGGCCGCCGGGCTGGCGGTCGATGAACCGCCGCAGGCGGCAACGAACAGCGCGAAGCCGAGTGCGGCGCCAATCAGGCGACGATCGGTCGTCATGTGGATGAGTCCTTTCCGGTGGGGACGCGACGCCCGAAAAGCCCCCGAGACGAATGGCGGCGACGCCCGCCGATTGTAGTGGCGGATCGCCAAGCGGCCATAGCCCGATCGAGCCAATCCCGTAGACGCCCGCGGCGCGGCTCCTGTATGCTCGCGTTCCATTCAGACTGCATAGGATTTATGCGGTCGCGGTCCTCAGGACAAGGCGGCGGAGGGAACGGGCAGGTGGAGACTCAGGTGCACGGCGCAGACGCCCCGGCAGCGCTCGAGGCAGCGCCGTTCGTCAACCTCCGCGACCCGGCCAAGCGTCTCGGGCCGGACGGCAAGCCCGCCGTCAGCCGTCGTGCGCCGCGCTGGGAGGACGTCCCCGACGAGAAGTGGAACGACTGGCGCTGGCAGCTGTCGAACCGCGTCAACGACTTGGCCGACTTCGAGGACATCCTCGAGCTCACCGATGACGAGCGCGAGGGGCTCTCCGCGCCGGACAAGTTCCGCGTGGACGTCACGCCGTACTTCGCGTCGCTCATCGACCCGAAGGACCCCAACGACCCCATCCGCCGCCAGATCATCCCGCTCGGCCGCGAGCTCACCTCGTTCACCGGGATGATGGAGGACAGCCTGGCCGAGGACCGCCA